>FWWM01000579.1_pt1 | contig 121737 bp, 107 predicted proteins | sample 2228351 | NCBI WGS metagenome assembly FWWM01 (sample SAMEA103939774, study PRJEB20133) | metagenome
GGGATGTCGATGTGCTCGATGCCGAAGGGTGCGAGCGCGTCCATCACCGCGTTGGCGATGGTGGGGGTGGAGCCGATCGTGGCCGCCTCACCGATCCCCTTGGCGCCCAGCGGGTTGAGCGGGGTGGGGGTGACGGTCTCGTCGGTGACGAAGCTGGGGAGCATGCTGGCCTTGGGGACGGCGTAGTCCATGAGGGTGCCGGTGAGGAGCTGGCCGGAGGCGTCGTAGCGGACCTCTTCCCAGAGGGCTTGGGCGATGCCTTGGGCGAGACCGCCGTGGACCTGGCCTTCGACGAGGAGGGGGTTGATGCGGGGGCCGCAGTCGTCGACGGAGTAGTACTCGAGGAGCTTGACCTCGCCGGTGTCGGGGACGACCTCGACCACCGCTACGTGCGTCCCGAAGGGGAACAGCACGCCCGGTGGTGCATAGTAGTCGGTGACGACGAGCCCCGGTTCGATGTCGGCCGGGAGCCCCGGGCTGTAGGCCGCCTTGGCGATCTCTGCCAGCGTGACAGCCCGGTCGGGCGCCCCCTTGACCCGGTACTTCCCGTCGGCGAACTCGACGTCCTCGACCGCTGCCTCGAGCAGATGTGCGGCGATGCGGATCGCCTTCTCCCGGATCCGCTGCGCAGCGAGCAGCATCGCGCCGCCTCCGACGGCCAAGCTGCGGCTCCCCATGGTGCCGACACCTTCCGGCACGCTCTGGGTATCGCCGTGCAGTACCACGATCTGGTCGAAGTCAGCACCGATCTCATCAGCGATGATCTGCGCCAGCGCCGTTTCGAGTCCCTGACCGTGCGGCGAGGTACCGGTGTAGGCGATCACGGCGCCGGTCGGCTCGACGCGGATCGAGGCGCTCTCGTAGGGACCGAAGCCACAGATCTCCGTATAGGTGGCGAGCCCGATCCCGATATAGCGACCTTGCTGGCGGAGCTCCTGCTGCTTCTGCCGCCACTCGTGGTAGCGGGAGACCTCCAGCGCCTTGTTGAGTGCCTTCTCGTAGTCGGCCGAATCGTAGCGTGCTCCGGCCGGCGTCTGATACGGGAACTTCTCGGGCGGGATGTAGTTGAGGCGGCGGACTTCGGCGGGGTCCTTACCGATGCGGCGGGCCAGGAGGTCCATCATGCGCTCGATGTAGTAGGCGGCCTCGGGTCGTCCGGCGCCGCGGTAGGCCCCGACGGGCGTCGTGTTGGTGCAAACGCTGTAGGTCTCGATGGCGACGTTGGGGATGTCGTAGACGCCGACCGACATCATCGCGGTGAGCGGCGCGAGCAACATGACCTTCGGGTATCCGCCCAGGTCCTGGATCACCTTGAGACGGAGGCCGAGGATCTTCCCCTCCTTGGTCGCAGCCAGCTCGTAGTAGGCGACCTGGCCGCGTCCCTGGTTGGTCGCCATGAAGTGCTCCGAGCGTGTCTCGTACCACTTGACCGGGCGGTGCGTGTGGAGAGCGATCGCTGCCAGGATGATGTCCTCCGGATAGGCGCCGATCTTGGCACCGAAGCCGCCGCCGACCTCCGGCGCGATGACCCGTACCTGACCGTGGCTGAGGCCGAGCGCTTGTGCCAGGGTGTTGCGGTTGTTGTGTGGTGCTTGGGTCGAAGACCAGACCGTGACGCCGCGGGTCAGCGGATCGGGAGCAGCGGCGACGGCACGGGGCTCCATCGGCACCGAGACCAACCGCTGCTGGTAGAAGCGCTGCTTGATGACGATGTCCGCCTCGGCGAACGCCTTCTCGACGTCACCGTGCTGGTGGCTGGTGTGCATCGCGATGTTGTTGGCGAGCGAGGCGTGGATTTGCGGTGCGCCCTCCTTCATCGCCTCTTCGGGGTCGACGACAGCCGGCAGCGGCTCGTACTCGACCTCCACGGCGGCTGCGGCGTCGTAGGCGCGGTAACGCTCCGTAGCCAAGACGACCGCGATCGGTTGGCCGACGTAGCGGACGCGATCGACCGCCAAGAGTTCGTGCTGCGGTGGACCGGCTTGCCCTTCCTGCTGGGCCGGTGCTTCGCCTTCACCCTCTCCGCCACTGAGCTGGACTGCGCCCTTCAGCCACTGTCCGAGCTCCTTGTGCGTGATGACGGCCACGACACCCGGCATGGCCAAGGCAGCCGACGGGTCGATCCGCTTGATGACGGCGTGCGGGTAGGTGCTGCGGACGAACGCTGCGTAGAGCATGCCGCCCAGCTGGAGGTCGTCGACGTACTGCGACGAACCAGTAATCAGGCGGGGGTCTTCCTTGCGGCGGACACGAGCCCCGACCATTCGACTCAGAACCATCGTCGAACCCCTTCCCTACTGCTCTACCCGCTTCCGAAGCTCTCGCGGCATGCGAATCGTTCCCCTCCATTGTCAGTCCTGAAGTGCCGGTTCGTCAAGAGGGAGTTGTCGTCTTCATGCTCAAGGTTGACCTCGTCTCCCACGAGCCACCACAAGGAGGTCGATCGCTTGTGCGAGGTCGCCGCGCTCGACGCGGAAGTCCTCGACGCCGATCGTCTCGACGAGTCGGCGCTGGCGTGCGTTGATCCAGCGCCGCACGGCGAGCGTGCCCAGGGCGTGCAAGGGTGCTCGGATCCTGGCTGGAAGTCGCCGGTGGAGCCCGAATGGGGCGAGTCGCACGATTCGCTGCACCAGCTTTCGGTTCGCCTGCCGGTACGCCCGCACGCGCTCGCTCGGAACGACGCCCAGGATCTCGACCTCGGCGAAAAACGGTGTCACGAGCTCCCGCAGTTCGCCTGCGTCGTACTCGCGCACGTGATGCGGATTGAGCCCGCTGAAGATCGCTGCGCGGTTCGGGGTCGTCAGAACGAGCAGTCCCCCCGGTCGGAGGACACGCCGCGTTTCGGCGAGGAACCGCTCTGGAGCCGGGAGATGCTCCAGAACTTGAAAGCAGCAGACGACGTCGAGGCTGGCGTCCTGGAAGGGTAAGCGCTCGGCGCTGGCCACCACCCAGGACAGGTTCGCGGCACGGTAGCGCTGCCGCACCGTGCGGAGGATCGAGCGGTCGTCGTCGACTCCGACGACCCAGTGCGCCTCCTCCGCGAGTTCAGCTGTTCCGTAGCCGGATCCACAGCCGACGTCCAGCACGCGCTTACCGCGGACGAGGGGGCGTACCCAGCGATAGGGGGCGAGGCATTGCCAAAACGTCACGCGCAGAGCCCAGCTATCCGCGGTCACACGCTCCGTGGTCAGCCAACGCATCGGTACCGCTCCCCTGGCGCGTCCGTGCGGCAGCGCTGGCGCTATCCTAGGCGGGGATGTGCTGTAACGAAGGGAGTCCTCCGGTGACGCATCCGCCGCTTCCTCCGGATACCTGGCTCGGCCCGGTCACTCTCCGCGTCGCCGACGAACAAATGACGCGCCTCTTCTACCAGGGCGTGCTCGGCTACGAGCTGGTGGAGCTGCCGGACGGTTCGTTGGCAGCGCGGCCGCAGGGCTCGGCGACGCCGCACTTCCTCTTCGAATGGAGTCCGACCGCGCCGCCGCGTCCACCGAACGCACCCGGACTCTATCATGCCGCGATCCTCCTCCCCCACCGCGTGGAGCTCGCGCGCGTGCTCAGGCACCTCGTCGAGCGGCGCTGGCCGCTCGCTGGTGTCTCCGATCACAGCGTGAGCGAGGCGCTCTACCTCGCGGACGCGGAAGGGAACGGGCTGGAGCTGTACGCGGACCGACCGCGCGAGCTGTGGCCGCGCTCGCCCCGCGAGGGGGTCGCGATGGTCACTGAGCCGCTCGATGTCCGCGGCCTGCTCCGGGAGCTCGACGCCAGTCCAGATCCCTGGCGTGCGATGCCCAGCGACGCGCGGGTCGGTCACGTCCACCTGCAGGTCTCCAGCCTGGAACTGGCCGAGCGTTTCTACGTCGACCTCATGGGGTTCGAAGTCATGCAGCGCTCCTATCCGGGGGCGCTCTTCGTGGCCGCCGGCGGGTACCACCATCATCTCGGACTCAACATCTGGCACAGCCGCCGCGCCGATCCGGCACCTCCGGGAAGTCGTGGGCTGGTGCGCTTTGCCGTCGTCATCCCCGAGCGGGCTGCGTGGGAGGGTGTGCTCGAGCGGCTCGCACACGCCGGTCGCCCGCTGCAGCGCGGCATCGTCGGTGACCTCGGTGTAGCGGCACGGACGCGCGACTACGACGACATCGAGGTCGAGCTCTGGACGCCGGCCTGACGCGTTCAGGTGCGTCGGAAGTCGGGACTGGGCCCGAGATCGCTCACGAACCGCGCGATGAGCCGGATGGCAGCGTCGAGGTCGTCCAGGCTCACCAGTTCGTTCGGCGAGTGCATGTAGCGGTTCGGTACCGAGACGAGCCCGCACGGGATTCCAGCGCGTGCCGGCGCGATGGCATCGGCGTCGGTCCCGGTGCGGACCGGCGCAGCGGAGATCACCACCGGGATGCCTTCCGCTTCGGCTGCTGCGACGAGACGCTCGAAGACGATCGGGTGCACCATGGAGCCGCGGTCGAGGACCGGCCCACCGCCGATGCGGACGTCGCCGCCGCCGCGCTTGTCGGCGTCCGGGTGGTCGGTCGCGTGCGTGACGTCGATGACGATGGCGACCACCGGCTCGAGCGCAAAGGCGGCAGCACGCGCGCCGAGAAAGCTGATTTCTTCCTGCGTGGCCGCCAGCGCGACGACGTCCAGCGGCGGACGGGTATCGGCGAGGAGTCGCAGTGCCTCGAGCGCGACGAAGGCTCCCATCCGGTTGTCCAGTCCGCGCGCGACCAGCCGGCTGTTGCGGAGTTCGAGCGGCGGCTGCTCGATCACGACGGGGTCCCCGACCCGGACCAGCTGGCGGGCCTCATCGGCGTCGCGGGCGCCGATGTCGATCCACAGGTCTTTGATTCTGCTCGCGCGTCCCTTCTCGTCCTCGGAAAGGAGGTGAGCTGGCTTGCGGCCGATCACGCCGAAGACAGGGCCGTTGCGGGTGAGGATGCGGACCCGCTGGCCGGTCAGGATCTGGTCGTCCCAGCCCCCGATCCCGCGGAACCAGAGAAAGCCCTGGTCGTCGATGTGGGTCACCATGAGGCCGATCTCGTCGATATGCCCCTCGATGAGGACGGTCGGGCCCTCGCCGCGCAGCCGGGCGAAGCTGTTGCCGTTGTGATCGACCCAGACCTCGTCGGCGAACCGGCTCGCTTCGTCGCGCCAGACGCGGGCTGCTGCTTCCTCGAAGCCGGAGGGGCTCGGGCTCTCGAGCAGCCGCAGCAGGAAGCGCTTCTGTTCTTCGCTGAGCATCGGTCTCACCTCACTGTCCGATGCGCACCTCGGGGTTGACCTGGGCGTGCGGTGGACGCCCGTTGAGGACGTTGCAGACGTTGGTCAGCGCGATGTAGAGCGTCCGCTCGCGGGCTTCCTGCGTGGATCCACCGAGGTGCGGCGTCATCACGACGTTCTCGAACTCGATGAAGGGGTTGTCGCGGATCGGCTCGACCTCGAAGACATCGAGGCCGGCTCCGGCGATCTGGCCGCGCCGCAGCGCCTCGACCAGCGCTGATTGCTTGACGACCGGACCGCGCGCCAGGTTGATGAGGAAGGCGGTCGGCTTCATGAGCGCGAGCGCTCGCTCGTCGATGAGGTAGCGCGTCTCCGGCGTGAGCGGTACGTGCAACGAGACGAAGTCCGACTCGCGGAGGAGCTTTTCGAGCGGGACGTAGCTGATCTCGTGCGCGTTGGCGAAGGTGGTGTCCCAGACGATGTCGTAGGCGAGCACGCGCATTCCGAAGCCGCGCCCGAGGAGTGCGACTGCTCGCCCCGTCCGGCCCAGGCCGACGACACCGAGCGTCTTGCCCCACAGCTCCACGCCGAAATAGGGTTCCCACCGGCCCTCACGCATGGCGCGGTCGGACATGTGGATACGCCGCGCGAGCGAGAGCATCAGGCCGATCGCGAGCTCGGCCACCGAATGCTCGTTGGCGCCGTGGCAGTTCGCCACCACGATGCCGCGGCGCGTCGCCTCGGCCACGTCGATGTTGTCGTAGCCGACACCGCTGGAGCTGATCACTTTGAGGCGGTTCGCGCAGGCGAGCACGCGCGCCGTTACCGGCTCCAGTCCGACGACCAGCCCATCGACGTCGCGCACGAGCTCGCAGAGCTGGTCTTCATCGACCGGGTAACGGATTTCCTTTTCGACGAAGCGACAGCCGCGCTCTTCCAAAAACCGCTTGATCTCGTCACGGGCCGAAAAGTACTTCCAGGTCAGAAGCAGGACGTCCTTCCCCATCGCGCGCACGCACTCCCCTCACTGCTGATCCGACCGCTCGGCCGCGTCACGGCCGCCGCCATTCTACGCGAACCTCACAGAAACCGATACCGTCGCTCGAGTGGCTGGCCGCGAGTCGCAGTGCGGCGGGAACCGCCGATTGACGCGGTGGGACGAGCAGGGTACCATTCGTCGAGTACAGAGCAGGAGGAAGCGGTCCGTGGAACTCGTACTCAATATCTTGTTGACATTCCTCTCGGTCATGCAGATCGCCATCATCGCCCGAGCCATTCTCTCCTGGTTCGATCCAGGGATGCGCTGGCCGATTTCGCAGATCCTGGTGCAGCTCACTGAACCGATCGTCGCGCCCATCCGTCGCGTCATGCCGCGGACCGGGTTCATCGACTTCTCACCGCTCGTCGCGCTGCTGCTCATCTACTTGTTGCGGATGATGCTCCTCAACGCGATCCGCTAGCGGCACCTGGACGAGAAGGTTCGGTCACGATTCCGCCGCACGCCATCGCGCTGACTCGTCGCTGCTCGCACGCGCTTCGGCAGCGATGCGGTCACCGCCGTAGGTCCCCGGGAGCGGTCGATAGGCCACGTCGGTGTACCCGAACGCCGCTGGTCCTACGACCGCGAGCGCTTCCGGCGTGCGCAACATCGCTGGTGCAGGGATGCCGAGTACCGCGACGCGCAGCCCGTAGCGGAGCACTTCGGTCGTCACCGGCTCGGCTGTGTCGAGGTCGACCAGGCAGATGAGGTCGGGGACGACGGCGACGACCGTACCGTCGCGGCGCGCGATCAGGTTCTCGTTCTGGAAGTCGATCTCCATCGCGGCTCCGTGGTCCTCGCCGAGCCCGTGCAGGCGCACCACGCCGCGGGCGAAACCTGCAGCCAAGCGCCGTTCCACGTCCACGATCTTGCCGCGGAAGAGCACGCAACCACCGGTCACCGCGAGTGCGGCAGCGATCGGGTCGCGGTGCGCTCGACGTGCCGCGAGGACGGCTTCGCCCAAACGGACCGCCAGCGTGACGGTGAAAGGAATGACGACGCGCCGGAGTTCCCGGCCGCTCATCGCCGGAAAGGCGAACCCGGCAGCGCCGCCCATCTGCACCGTCACGGCGCGGGCGTAACGTTCGAGCGTCAGAGCATCGCGGAGCCAGGGGAAGAGGACGATATTGTGGTAGATATCGGCCAGTGCAGCTGGTGTCGCTGGGACACCGTAGATCGCGAAGGTGTCCATCTGGAGTTCGGGAAAAGCTCGGCCCATTCCGTCGCCGTCGACCACTGGTAGCTCGGCCAGGGCTGCGATGGCCATCGGCCGGAGCGCATTGGCGCCACCGATCTCGCCGGGGACGAGGTGCGTCGCTCGTCGCCCCAGGTGCTGCTCGAGCGCACGCAGCGCTGCCAGCGGCTCGTCGCCGCGGTGGATGCGCTCGATGCCGATGGTGGGTGCTCCCATGCCGCCGACCGAGACGACCAACGCGTCGTCCGGTACCTCGTCCGGGGAGACGATGCGCACGCGCCGGCCTTCTCGAAGCAGGCGACGGACGTGCAGCTTGCCGTAATACGGATTGCCGCCGCCACCTGTGCCCAGGATGCCGGCACCGACGGCGAGCGCCTCCAGCATCGTCTCGTCGAGTTCCCACACCATGCTCATCCCTTCCGCAGATCGCCGACCGCCTTGACCCGGACTCGCACCGCATTGGAGGGGAGGTAGGCGAGCGGGATCTCCTCCACCTCGACGACCGTCACCGTCGCCGGATCCGCACCAGCAGCGACTGCCGCCCGACAGGCGTCGGCCCGTGCCGCTGCCAGCGCGCTGTCTCTCGTCTGGTGCTCGAGCGAGACGATCCGGTCGACCTCGCCGCTCACTTGCGCGATCGCTGCACCGATGGCGTTCGCGACGGCGGCGTGCGGCGGGCGGATGACGTCGCTGGCTCCCTCCAAGCGTTCCGGGACGAGGATGCTGCCTCCGCCGACTACCACGACTGCGACGGGGGCAGCGGTCGTCTTCAGGCTATCGACCAGTTCGCTCAGCCTGCGGTCGATCGTCGCCAGGGCCCGCTGTACCAGGTGCGCCGGTAAGTCGGCGACACGCATCGCATCCCCGAGCTGTGCTCGCCCCGCGGCAACGGCGATGTCGGTCGCCGTGAGCGTGGTACCGCCGAAGACGAGCGCTTCCTCGCTGAGCCGGTAGCCGACGCTCTGGGGGCCGACCGTCGCGCCGTCCGCCGCGACGATGCTTCCTCCGCCCAGGCCGATCGAGACGACGTCGGGCATGCGGAAGTTCGTCCGTACACCGCCGATACTGACGGCGAAGGAGGCCTCGCGGGGAAACCCGTGGACGAGCGCCCCACCGTCGGTGGTGGTACCGCCCACGTCGAGGACGATCCCGTCCCGCACGCCGCTCAAAAAGGCGGCACCCCGCATCGAATTGGTCGGGCCGGACGCGAAGGTGAGGACCGGGTACCGCGCAGCGTAGTCGGCGGTCATGAGCGTCCCGTCGTTCTGGCTCAGGTAGAGCGGTGCTTCGAGGCCGAGTTGCACCAGCGCCTCGCTGATGGCCTGGACGGTGCGTTCTGCCAAGGGGACCAGGCAGGCGTTGAGTGCCGCGGCGTTCTCTCGCTCGAGCAGCCCGATCCGACCGATCTCACGCGACTGCGTCACACGGAGCCCTGGTAGTCGTTCGGAAAGGAAGCGGGCGACCGCTTCTTCGTGCTCCGGTGCGGCGGGCGAGAAGACGGCGGAGATGGCGACCGCCTCGAGCCTCGCCTCCTCGATGTGGCGCGCAGCCTCGGTCAAGGCTCTCGGATCGAGCGGGCTGATCTCGCGCCCGTCGAACTGATGCCCACCGGGCAGGATCGCGAGATACCCGGCGACCGCATCTCGCAGGTCGTCCGGCCAGTCCTCGAGCGGTGGGATCGAGGTAGTAGCCGGCCAACCGAGCCGCAGCACGGCGATCCGTGCCAGCTCCCGACGTTGCACGACCGCGTTGGTGAAGTGGGTCGTCCCCAGCATGACGGCGCCGATCTCGGCCGGCGCGACCTGCACACCCTGCAGCACGCTGCGCACCGCGCCCACGATGCCGGTGCTCACGTCCGGGGTGGTGGGATGCTTGGCCCAGGCCAGGACGTCATTCCGGTCGAGAAGCACTGCGTCTGTATTCGTCCCACCGACGTCGATTCCCAGGCGAACCATCGCTGTCCTCTCTCGTCGTCCGAACCGGCGCGAACCAGGTCGTGGCCAGGAGCTCGACGAACACGGCGATCAAGGCCAGGAGCCCCACGTTGAGGAGCGTCAGGACGTTGAGGGACTGGAGGAGCAGGCACCCGACAGTGAAGAGCCCGAGCACGTAGCCGCGGCGCCGGGCGCGCAGTGGATCCATCCGCTCACCGCGGCGACTGGCGATGCGCTGGCCGACCAGTGCGGCAGCCACGGTGAACAGCGAGGAGACAGCGACGAGGAGCGGCAGCAATACGACGAGCATCGCGAGCGCCCCGTGCACGCGGCTCGGGTCGACGAACGTCACGACGTACCAAGTCGTCGACCACCCGATCGTCGCCTCGACGGCGAGGAAGGGAACACGAGCCAGGCGACCGATCGGTAGGAAGGTGACGGCGGGTGCTGCGATGAAGACCGCGTAAGCGAGGAGGCGCTCCGGCGCCCAGAAGTCGACGATCGCCCCGACGTTACGTTCGACGACGAGCCAGAAGAGCCCTCGCCAGAGGGCGAGCGTCCCAGCGAGCCAGCCTATCGACCGTACCAGTCGTCCGAGCCTGCGCATCGTCGCACTCCCGCGGCAGTCTAGCATCTGCGCGTGGTGCCGGGGATGCAGGGGAGTGGCGACCAGCGGAGGACCAGGCTTACGGCGCGGCTATACTCCCTGGTGGGAGGCTGCGATGACGCTGGACATCCGCGTCGACGATATCGTGCGCTTGCGGAAGCCGCACCCGTGCGGCTCGACCGACTGGGTCGTGGTGCGCGTCGGTGCGGATATCGGCCTTCGCTGCCTCGGATGCGGACGGCGCGTCCTCTTGCCGCGCCACGAGTTCCGTCGGCGGCTGAAGGCGATCGTCGCACGCTCCGAGAAGCCCCCGCTCCTGCTTCCGCCGAGGACGGACGATGCCTAGCGTCCAGACGCACGACCCCGTGCCGGGAGCGTCTCCGGTCTACCGAGGCAGCCTCCTGCGCTACCGACCGTTCCTGCTCTTGTGGCTCGTCCAGACGCTGTCGCAGACCTCGCAGAATGCGGTCAACTTCGGCCTGCTCGTGCTCGTCCAAGGGGTGATCGAGCGCGGGGGAAGCGTGCCAGCCAACACGGCTGTCGGGCTCGCGGTTCTCAGTTTTTCGATCCCCGCTGTCCTGGTCAGCCCGCTTTCCGGCGTCTTCGCCGATCGGTTCGATCGACGGCGTGTCCTCATCGTGACGAACCTCTTGCGTGGACTCGCCGTCGTCGGGCTCCTCTTCGTCGAGTCGCGTTGGCATCCGCTGGTGGCGCTCGGTGTGATCTACGCGCTCGCCTTCCTCTCGGGTACAGTGGGGCAGTTCTTCGGGCCAGCACTGTGGTCCACGGTGCCGAGTGTGGTCCCGAACGGCAGGCTCGTCCAGGCGAACGCTCTCTTCAACCTGACCTTTACCGTCTCGCAGTTAGCTGGTTTTGCCGTCGTCGGCCCGCTGCTCGTCAAGCTGGTCGGTGTGCGAGCGGTGCTCGCGGCGACGGTCGTGTTCTTCGCACTGAGCGGCCTCTTGAGCACCGCGCTCCCGCGGGTGCAGCGTGCGGAGCCCACCACGGAGGAGGACGACGCTGTCAGCGTCTTCCGTCGCACCGTGCGCGAGATGCTCGAGGGGCTCCGGTTGGCTGGCGGGCGGCGAGTGCTCCGCAAGTCGATCACGTACCTGGCTGTCGCCACCGCGACGTATCTGGTCATCGCCGCACTCGGTCCGGGCTACGTGACGCAAGTGCTCGGGCTGCCGAAAGAGGATATCGCCTATCTGGTGCTTCCCGCTGGGCTGGGTGTCGTCGCCGGGACGTTGGTCGTCGACCCGGTCACGCGGCGACTCGGGGTCGAGCGGACAGCCGATGCTGCCCTCGCCGTCGGCGGCATCCTGCTGGTCGCGCTGGCCTGGCTCCCGGAATCGTTCGGAGCACCGGCCGCTGAACTCCTCGTCGCGATCGTGCTCGCTGCCGCGCTCGGGCTGTCCGACGGATTGGTACGAGCACCCGCCCAGGCGCTGCTGCAGCAGGAAGCACCGGAAGCGGCTCGGGGACGCGTCTTCGCTGTCTTTTTCACCGTTTCGAACAGTGTCGCCTTTCTCCCCGTCTTCGGTGCGGGAGCCTTAGCCGACCTCTTCGGTGTCACGACTGTCCTCTTCGCGATCGGTCTGCTGCTCGGCGGAGCAGGCCTTTGGCAGATGCTCACGAGACGCCGCGCTGCCTGAACGATCGGACAAGGCGGTGGAGCAGGGGCGCGACACGCTCCTTCAGGGCAGCGAGGTTGACCGACCAGCCGACGCCCCAGACCATCGGCGTCAGGAGGGAGCGATCCTGGTGGTTCCATAACCGTTCGCGCAGGCGCTCCAACGTCGGTGGTCGGAAGTCGTAGGGCACCGGACCGATCCGGCCATACCACGAGCGCTCCCGAGCAGGGCGACGCAGCTGGTCGTAGAGCGCAGCGCCGATGAGACCGAGCGCGATCCAGCGTGCGAGCTGGGCGAGCCGTTTCATCCGTACCTCCTCGACGGTCTGTGAGCGGCGCACCGAGACGATGATGGTACAGCCGAGAGGGGGTGTGCCTCGTACGAGTCCCTTAGGCGCTGCCTGCGCGGCTCGTCGGGAACGGAGTGCTCAACGGAGGCGACGTCGAGGATCCAACGCATCGCGCAGGCCGTCGCCGAGGAAGTTGAGTGCCATGACGACGCTGAAGAGCGCCAGGCCCGGGAAGGTCGCCATCCACCATTGGCTGAAGCGCCGTTGACCCTCGCGGATCATGGCTCCCCACTCCGGTTCCGGTGGAATAGCGCCGAGACCGATGAAGGAGAGACCAGCGGTGAGGACGATCGCTGCCCCGATGTCGAGCGTCGCTTTGACCACGATCGGCGCTTGCGTATTGGGGAGGATATGGACGAAGAAGAGCCGCAGCCGGCTGGCACCGAGCGCTTCGGCTGCCGTGACGTACTCCTGCGTCTTGACAGCGAGGACTTGTGCCCGCATCAGTCGAGCGTACTCGGGCCAGAGGACGACGACGATCGCGATGAGTGCGTTCTTGAGACCGGGGCCGAGAGCGGCGGCGATCGCCATCGCGAGGACGATGGACGGGAACGCGAGCATCATGTCGGCGATCCGCATGAGGATCGTGTCGACCCAACCACCGCTGTACCCGGCGATGGCCCCGATGACCGATCCGATCACGAGCGCGCCAGCGACGGTGAGGAAACCGGCTGGCAGCGAGATCCGTGCACCGTAGAGCGTCCGTTGGAAGATGTCGCGACCCAGGTCATCGGTCCCGAACCAATGTGTCGCGCTCGGTGGCTGCAAGCGTGCGCTGACGTCGGTCGCCAGCGGATCGAACGGCAGAACGAAACTGACGCCCAGCGCGACGAGGATCCAGAAGAGCAGGATGCCGAGACCGACGACTGCCGACGGCCGGCGCAGCAGCAGGCGCATCGCGTGCCAGCTCGGACGCTCGCGCCAGCCAGCGCGGGAAGCGAGATCCCCTGCAGTTGAGCCTATCGTCGCCGTCACGATCCGTGTCCCTCACTGCACGCGGATCCGCGGATCGAGCACGCCGTACAGGACGTCGGTCACGAAGTTGACGAGGACGTAGACGATCGCGATCAAGAGCGTGACGCCCATGACCGCTGGTAGGTCGAGCTTCATCGCTGCATCGACCGCGTACCGGCCGATACCCGGCCAGGCGAAGATGGTTTCGGTGAGCACCGCACCCGCTAAGAGGCTACCGAAGGTGAGCCCGATGACCGTGACGGTGGGGATCAATGCGTTGCGGAGAGCGTGACCGAGGACGACGCGGTGTTCAGCCAGCCCCTTGGCGCGAGCGGTGCGGATGTAATCGGCTTGCAGGACATCGAGGAGCGCGGAGCGAGTCATGCGGGCGATGATTCCCATCGCGTAACTCCCGAGCACCATACCTGGAAGGACGAGGTGGGACAACACATTGAGGAAGAGCGAAAAGTCGCCAGCGAGCAGGCTGTCGACGGTATAGAAACCGGTGCGGAACGGTGGAGCCGTCAGGCGTGGATCGATTCGCCCTGGTCCAGGGAGGATCCGTAGGTTGGCGTAGAAGAGCTGCAACGCCAAGAGGCCGAGCCAAAAGACGGGCAAGGAGACCCCGACGAGGGCCACCACGCGCGCCACGTGGTCGATCCACCGCTCGTACCACACAGCGGAGACGACACCGAGCGTGAGCCCGACGGTGACGGCGAACAGGATGGCGGCGAGCGCGAGTTCCACGGTGGCCGGGAAGCGCTCGCGGAGATCCTGCGCGACCGGGCGCCGGCTGGTGTAGGACTCACCCAGGTCACCGCGCAGCAGGTTACGCAGGTAGTACACGTACTGCTCCGGCAGCGAGCGGTCGAGTCCCCAGCGTTCCCGATACATGCGGACGATCTCGGGATCGTTGGCGGCACGCTCCGGCAAGATCGCCATGAGCGGGTCGGCCGGGATGAGACGCGAAACGGTGAAGGTCACCAGCGTGACCCCGAGGAGTAGCGGAACGGTCACCAGCAAGCGCCGGAGAACGAATCGCCCGAACACGCTCGCGCTCCTCGTCGAGCACGTCGCCGTTCAGCTCTTGCGCACCTTGCTCAGGTCGACGCCGATCACGGGGTCGAAGACGTATCCCTGCACGGTGCGGCCGACCGCGATCTGCGCCTTGGGCTGGTAGAGGCACAAGAAGGGTGCATCCTCGTTCAGGAGCCGTTGCCCTTCGGCGTAGAGGCGCGCGCGTTCTTGCGGATCGGCCGTCCGCGCTGCGCGCTGGAAGAGGTCGGCGACCTGCGGATTGTTGTATGCGACGCGGCGTGCTGCTGCCTCGCCGGGTACGCCGAAGGGAATCGCCCAACCGTGCGGGTCGAGGAAGTCAGGCGTCCAGCCGGAGATCGTGCTCTGCAGCTTGCCTGCTCGATAATCCGCCAGGCGCACGTCGGGTGCGCGGGGATCGAGCGTGACGCGGATGCCGACCTTCCTGAGGTCGTCGGCGATCTTGCTGGCGAGCACTTCGGAGGAGACGCCACCTACCTCGGTACCGCCGCTGCTGAAGGTCAGCGTCAAGTCGAAACCGCCGGCCAACCCGGCCTCAGCCAGCAACTGCTTGGCCTTTTCCACATCGGTGCGGTAGCGTGCGTCCTCGGCTTCCTCGACGCCGAGGAGACCGCTCGGGATGACCGAGGGTGGACGAACTGCGGCGCCGCGGAGGATCTGCTGGATGATCCCGTCGTAGTCGATGGCGTAGGCGATCGCTTGTCGCACACGCTTGTCAGCGAGTTCTTTGCCGATCTCCGGACTGGTGTGCATCGCGAAGTATTCGGTATCGAGCGTATCGCCGCGCACGATCTGCGCCGTGCCCGCGCGCTCCACTTCGGCGATGAGATCGGCGTCGAGGTTGTGCGCGGCATCGACGTCGCCGTTTTCGAGGAGCTGGCGCTGGGTGGTGGGGTCGGGAACGTGCCGGATGATGACGCGGTCCAGCGCAGCTGGCGGACCCCAGTAGTTGGGGTTGCGCTCCATGACGATCTCTTGCTCCTTGATCCATCCCTTCAAGACGAAGGGGCCGGAGCCGGCTGAGTTCTGGTTGAGCCACTCGGTCGCTTTGTCCGTCTTGTCGGCATCCGGCGCATCGGTCCCGCCGTGTTCCTTGACGACCCGAGAGTCGAGGATCGAGAAGTTCGGTGAAACGAGCATGGCGAGGAAGGCAGCGTTCGGCTCGGTCAGGACGATCCGGACCGTGCGGTCGTCCGGTGTCTCCATCGTCTGGATGACGTCGGCGAGCCAGGATGGGTTGTCCTTGAGGTGACGCAGGCGGTTGAAGCTGAACACAACGTCCGCGGAGGTCAGCGGATTGCCGGAGACGAAACGCACACCCTCCCGCAGGGTGAAGGTGTAGGTGGTGACGTCCTGGCTGATGTCGATCTTTTCCGCGAGGTGCGGGTGGACGGTACGGATATCGGGTGGTTGGATCGTCACCAGGCGTTCGTAGCACGCCCCCATGACGATGGGCGAGGTCAGCTCGTACTGGCGTGACGGGTCGAGCGTGATCGTGTCGGTCAGCCGGGCGATGACGAAGGTGCCGCCGGTGGGGGTCGGTGGAGCCGGCGACGGCTGTGCTGCGGGTGTCTGGGCCGCAGCCGGTGCCGTCGCGGTCGGCTCGGTGGGGGTCGGCGAGGCAGTCGTCCCGCGGCAGGCGCTCAGGAGCCCTACGCCGACGAGACCGGCACCGATCGCGGTGAGCCGGAGAAACCGCCGGCGCTGCATCGCGATGGTGAGCCAGTGTGCCCACTGTTCGTGCATGATCGCTCCTCCTCTGCTCGTCGACTCGGTCGACAGCGTTAGTGTGGGGGTTCCTGCGCGCTCCTGTCAAGAGGGCACCGATCGGCAGTTGTCGGTCCGGTGGAGAGCAGGATGCGGCATCTAGGATGGTGCTCCGTTGCTCGACCGCGCAGGGTGGGACGGGTGATGGCGCGGGCCCGATGGAGCAGTCGGTCCATGTGCCGCGTTTGGCGGTGTCTTCGTCCCGGGGGTATCCTTGAGGATGGGCAACCCCTGACAGGCTGGTGGTCGTCCACCGTCACCGGTGACGACCCGGCACATTACCAAACGAAGCATCGAGGAGAGGCGCGGAGATGGAAACGGTGTTGATCGTCGCCGCAGCTGTCGTCCTGTCGGCGGCTGCTGCGGTCTTCGGGACATACCTCTATTTGCAGCGGGCAGCTCGCTCGCGCCTACGCGCGACCGGGGACGAAGTGCGGCGGCTGCTGGAGGAAGCTGAAGCGCGGCAGCGGGAGATCCTCCTCGAAGCGAAGGATGCCGCGTTGAAGCTGCGCGAGGAACTCGAGCAAGAGTACCAGCAGCGCCGGCAGCAAGTCGAACGACTGGAACGTCGGCTCCAGGCCAAGGAGGAGCAGCTCGACCGTCGGCTGGAGAACCTGGAGAAGCGCGAGCGGCGGATTCAGGCCCGCGAGAAGGAGATCGAAGAGCGGCTGGAGGAGATCGCGCGGCTCGAGCAGGAACGGCAGGCGGAACTGCAGCGGGTCGCTCAGATGACGCTCGAGGAAGCGCGGCAGCTGGTGATTCAGCAAGCGACCGAGGAGGCGCGCGAGATCCTCAACCGGCAAGTCCGTGAGCTGGAGCAGCAAGTGCGCGAAGAGGCGCAGCAGCGTGCTCGGATGATCCTGGCGACCGCCATCCAGCGGATCGCTTCGGAGTACGTGGCCGAAGCGACGGTGACGGTCGTTCCGCTGCCGAGCGACGACATGAAGGGACGCATCATCGGTCGCGAGGGGCGCAATATCCGAGCGCTGGAGCAAGCGACCGGGGTCGACCTCATCGTCGACGACACGCCGGAGGCGGTGACGCTCTCGTCGTTCGATCCGGTGCGGCGCGAGATCGCGCGGCGCGCATTGCTCAAGCTCATCCAAGACGGTCGTATCCATCCTGCCCGCATCGAGGAAGTGGTCGAGAAGACGCGGCAGGAGGTCGAACAGATCATCTGGGAAGAGGGGGAGCGGGCGGCACTGGAGGCTGGTGTGCAAGGGTTGCACCCCGACCTCATTCGCCTCCTCGGACGACTCCGCTTCCGCACCAGCTACGGTCAGAACGTGTTGCAACACTCGATCGAGGTCGCGCTGATCGCTGGAGCGCTGGCCGCCGAGCTCGGTGCCGACGTCAATGTCGCCAAGACGGCGGGGCTGCTCCACGATATCGGAAAGGCGGTCGACCACGAGGTCGAGGGGCCGCACGCGCTCATCGGTGCCGATATCGCCCGACGCCTCGGGCGCTCGGCGAAGATCGTGCACGCGATCGCGGCGCATCACGGTGAAGAAGAACCGCGCACCGTCGAGGCCTTCATCGTCGCAGCTGCCGACGCGATCAGTGGTGCGCGTCCCGGTGCGCGACGCGAGATGCTCGAGACCTATATCAAGCGGCTGGAAGCGCTGGAAAGCGTCGCGACGTCGTTCCCGGGAGTGCAGAAGGCCTACGCGATCCAGGCCGGGCGCGAAGTGCGTATCCTGGTCCGGCCCGATCAGATCGACGACTACGGTGCGTTGCGGCTCGCCCGCGACGTGGTCAAGAAGATCCAGGACACGCTCGACTACCCAGGACAGATCAAGGTCACGGTCATCCGCGAGACGCGAGCGATCGACTACGCGCGCTGACGCTGCACGAGCCGGTGCCCAGCTGGGCACCGGCTCGTGCGTACCGGGCAGCTCGGGCGTTCGGGGACGGTTCGTGGTTCCCGACCAATCGCTTTCGCACGAACCGCCTGCCGGTGGGGGATGAGAAGCGCGAAAGCCGCGACGGTATTGACGTCTCGCGGTAGGTATGGTACGCCTACTGACGGCCGCAGCGAGCGGCTGAGCTGTCGCGATGGCTCGAGTGTGCCGATTCGGAAGGCGGATGCGACAGAGCGAGAGGAGTGGGGAAGGCGCGAAGCATCGGACACGCTGCTCGGATGCGATTCAGGCTCGGCGACAAGCGTGGCAGTGACCCACATCCGTCGGAGGAGTTCGGGATGGAGCGCTTCTTCAGCAAACTGGATTTGCGCGAGATCAAGATCGGTACCGAGGCCAGCTTTCCGCCCGAGGAGGAGGCATACCAAGTGCAGGAGCGTGCACACGGTCAAGCGACTGGTCAACGGCGTCGTAGCGAAGTCTTGAAGGTGTCGGCTCGCTCGCGGCCGAGCGCGGTCGCCGGTGCGATCGCTGGGGTGGTCCGCGAGGTCGGTCGCGCCGAGGTTCAGGCGATCGGTGCCGGTGCAGCCAATCAGGCGATCAAGGCGGTCGCCATCGCTCGCGATTATCTGGCCGAATCGGGTATCGACGCGGTCTGTCTTCCGTCGTTCATCACGGTGACGATCGGGAACGAAGATCGCACCGCGATCCGTTTGATCGTCGAGCCACGCTGAACTGAGGCAGGGCTCTCGGTCGCGCGACCGAGAGCCCCTTTTCGTTTGTCTTCGCCACCATGGGATCGGTCGATCTCCACACCCATACGACGGCTTCGGACGGTACGCTCTCGCCGCGCGAGCTAGTGCGGCTGGCTGCGGAACGTGGCCTACGCGCGCTGGGTATCACCGACCACGATTCGGTCGCTGGTATCCCAGAAGCACGTGCGGCCGCGGCCGAGTACGGGATCGTCCTCGTTCCTGGGATCGAGCTCGGTACGGCAGTCGAGCGAGGCGAAGTCCACGTCCTGGGGTACTTCGTCGATCCTGCTGACGGAGCGCTGCAGGCGCACCTGCGGACGCTGGTCGACGTGCGCCGCGAGCGAGCCGTACGCCTCGTCGAGCAGCTGCGGGCGCTGGGACTCCCAGTCTCGCTCGACGAGCTGGAGGCGCTCGCTGGGGGCGGGACGATCACCCGCGCGCACGCTGCCCGCTTGCTCGTCGCCAAGGGGCTCGTCGCGACGATCGACGAGGTCTTCGATCGGTATCTGGGGCGGAATCGACCCGCCTACGTCCCCCGGACGTACCCCAGCCCGCGTCAGGCGGTCGAGATCGTCCTGGCAGCTGGCGGTGTGCCGGTGCTGGCCCATCCGCTGAGCGTGGACGACCTCGAGTCTACGCTGCACGATCTCGTGTCGGCCGGACTGGCCGGCCTGGAAGCGTGGTACGGTGAGTACGCTCCGGAGACGCAGCGCGAACTCGTCGCGCTGGCTGAGCGGTTGGGACTGATCCCGACCGGGGGAAGCGACTACCACGGCCCTGGCTTCCGCGAAGGACGCGAGCTGGGTTGTGTGGAGGTGCCTTGGACGAGCGTGGAGGCGCTCGCGGCGCGGGCTCGCCGCACGCTCGACGGTCTTGCTACACTGCCTTCCGGATGACGGGTCGTCGTTCTCGCTGGCGAATGGCGCAGTGCAATGCCGATCGTGGACACCTCCCACGAGACCGCACGTGCTCGTGCATCGGACGATGCCGAAGAACGCCCGGCCCCGCGCCGCCGCCAGCTGCGGGCGGAACGAGCTAGTTCCCCCATCGGTCGGTTGCTCCGGTACGGCGGGTTGTTCGTCGGGGCCCTCGTCGGGTGGTCGGTCGGAGGGACGTTCGCGGCGCGCCCGGAGCTGGTCGCTGTCTCGCAGCTCTTTTTCAGCGCTGTCTCGGCCGCTCTCGGCTTTCTGGCTACACCGTACATCGTGTTCGACCTCGTCGACGCGATCGTCGTCCGCTTGCGGCGGCTCACCCCGGACGCGCTCCTCGTCGGCTGCATGGGTGCCTTCGCTGGTGCGCTTTTCGGGTTGGTGCTCGCCTGGCCGCTCGCGCTCCTGCCGCGCCCCGCGGGCCAAGTGGTCCCGTCGCTCGTGGCGATACTCGCGACGGTCGTCGGTGCCCTGGTCGCCTCCAGCAAACAGAACGAGTTGCTCGCGTTGCTGGGTCGCCGTTCGCTGACCGGTAGCGGCGCGCTCGTCTTGGACACGAGCGCGCTGATCGATGGGCGCGTGCGGGAATTACTCCGGCTCGGTGTCCTCGAAGGGCGCGTCCTCGTCCCGGAGGAAGTGCTCCGAGAACTCCATCTCCTCGCCGAGCACAGCGATCCGTCCCGGCGAGCGCGTGGACGGCGAGGTCTCGACCTGCTCCGGCGGATGCGCGAGGAACTCGGTGGGCGGTTGGAGATCGTTCCCGCCGTCGTGCCGAGCCGGAGCGCTGACGACGCAGTGGTCGCGCGCGGCAGCGAACTCGGTGGACGGGTCGTGACGTGCGATCAGCAGTTGGCTGATCTCGCCCGTGTCCGTGGCCTGGTCGTGCTGAACCCGAACCAGATCGCGGAAGCATTGCGGCATCCGGTATCGGTGGGAGATCGCTTGAGAGTTCGACTCGTCGCCGAGGGGCGTGAGGCGGGACAAGCGGTCGGGTATCTGGAGGACGGGACACTCGTGGTCGTCGAGCGTGGCCGCGATCTGGTCGGTCGCGAGGTGACGGTCGAAGTGATCCGGACGCTGCAGACCTCCGGTGGGCGTCTGGTCTTTGCCCAGGTAGTCCAGCAGGATGGGGGACGATGAGCTGTGGCGCGGTCGTCCCGGCTGCCGGACGCGGCGAGCGGTTCGGCGGCCGGGACAAGGCATTGATTCCGCTCGCGGGACGCCCAGCTCTGGCGTGGGTCCTCGAGGCGCTCGTCGAGTCGGGGGTCGTCGAGACGGTCGTCGTGGTCGCGAACGAGGTGAACCGCACGGCGGTCGAGGCTCTCTGTCGTTCCGTGGTGCCGCGCATCCCCGTCGAGGTGACGCTCGGTGGTGCGCAGCGAGCCTTGTCGGTACGGGCCGGGGTCGAGTTGCTCGGCCCGGCGTACCGCTATGTCCTCGTCCACGATGCGGCACGCCCGCTGGTCACGCCAGAGTTGATCCGGCGCGCGGTGACGGCCGTCGAACAGCACGGTGCGGTCGTGGCCGCGATCCCGGTGGTGGACACCATCAAGCAGGTCACGCTGGACGGACGCGTGGTGGCAACGCCGGACCGAGCGAGCCTGGTGGCTGCGCAGACGCCGCAAGTGTTCCGGCTCGACTGGTTGCGTGAGGCCTATCGGCGCATAGGGGCAGAGGTGGTGACCGCGACCGACGAGGCGGTGCTCCTCGAGCGCGCCGGCTTTCCCGTACATGTGTTTCCCGGTGATCCGGAAAACCTGAAGGTGACGACACCGCTCGATGTGGCGATCGCCGAATGGTTGCTCGCGCGAAGGGGAGACCGATGATCCGAGTCGGCATCGGCTACGACGTACACCCGCTGGTCCCGGGGCGGCGGCTCGTCCTGGGCGGGGTCGAGATTCCGAGCACGATCGGGTTAGCGGGGCACTCCGATGCCGACGTCTTGGTGCACGCGATCGGCGACGCGGTACTCGGGGCGGCCGGGCTCGGGGATCTGGGGATGCACTTTCCGCCGGAGGACGAGCGGTGGCGCGATGCCTCGAGCATCGAGCTGCTGCGCATCATCCACCAACTCGCCAGGCAGGCAGGGTGGCGCGTCCGCTTCGTCGACGCGACCGTGATCGCCGAACGACCGCGTCTGACGCCGTTTCGCGAGCGGATGCGCGAGCGGATCGCCCAGGCGCTGGATCTTCCAGCTGCAGCGGTCAATCTCAAGGCGACGACGAACGAACGGCTCGGGTTCATCGGCCGCGGCGAGGGGATCGCGGCGATCGCTGTCGCGACGCTGGAGGCAGCGGAGGGGGAACCGGATGCCGGAGGGTGAAAGGGGACGGCTGTGCGCGTCTTGCTGCAGCGAGTCAGCCGCGCGAGCGTGACGGTCGACGGGCAGGTCGTCGGTGCGATCGGCCCCGGGGTCGTGCTCTTGGTCGGGGTGCGTCGGGGTGACGAGCGTTCCATCGCGGAGTGGATGGCCCAGAAGGTCGCGCACCTCCGCATCTTCGAAGACGAGGCAGGCAAGATGAACCGCTCGCTCCTCGAGGTCGGCGGCAGCGCGCTCGTCGTGTCGCAGTTCACGCTGTACGCTGACGTGCGCAAGGGGCGACGGCCGAGTTTCATCGAGGCTGCGCCACCCGACGAGGCGCGTCCGCTGGTGGAGGCCTTCGCGGACGCGCTGCGCCGTCTCGGTCTCCCGGTCGAGACAGGGGTCTTCGGCGCGCACATGGACGTCGAGTTGGTCAACGACGGTCCTGTTACCATCTGGCTCGACAGTGCCGAGCTGCGCGGCTCGGCTGCAGAGTAGGACTTTCTGGGTACTCTCCAGCCGCTCGGTGGGTGCTACACTGGCCGTGGAGGGATCGAGCGCTACGGGGGACGGCGTGTATTGCCCGCAGTGCGGCCAACGGATGACCGAGGAGCAGCGAGTCTGTGCCGTGTGCGGCGCCGTCGTCTCCGATGAGGTGACAGGGGGCAGTTCTTGCCCGCACTGCCATGCGCCGCGCGCGCCGGACGATACCTATTGCCGGCACTGTGGTGCTGTGCTCCCGCTCGATCTGGCCGCGCTCGGCCTCGCTGCGCCGGAGGAAACCGCCCCGGCGAGCGGTCGCCTCGAGTTGCCCGAGTGGTTGCTCTCGCCAGAGGGCGGGGCCGCGGAGGGCGAGCGCGACGTCCTGCGCGAACTCGATTTACCGGAATGGTTGCGCGAGCCGGAGGGCGCAGAACCTCGCTCTATCGAGACTGCACCGATCGGACCCGAGCTCGCGGTTCCGGTGGTCGCCGCGGTGTGGGGGCGACCACCGGCAGGCGAGCCCGCGGCTGAGCACCTGTTCGCGCCGCTGCCGCTCTTGCACGTGCCCGAACTGGCCGCAGTATCGCCAGCGACTGCTGCGGATACTGGCATGCGGACGAGCGACCGCAGCGCCGTACGGGTGGCGCTGCTCCTCGCACTGCTTGTCTTGGTCGCGATCGCTGCGTACATCGTGTGGGCGAGCCGGTGAGACGACGAGGAGCGCGTCGATGACGAGGGAGGGGCGATGCACAGCGCGGTGATCGTGTCGCTGGGGCGAACGAACTCCCGCGTCGTCGTCGCCGATCGCGTCGAAGGGGAACCGCGGCTGCTCGCATCGGTGCAGGCACGCGGCCGCAGACCGTTGGCTGCGCTCGAGGAAGCGGAGCGACGGTTGGGCCGGAGGTTGCTCGAGGACGGGAAGCCGATCCGCTCGCGTCGACCGACCGGCGACGGCGCCGATGCCTGGGTCGTGGTCGGCGGGCCAGCGACGGTGCCGAACCTCGCGCTCATCGCGGTGGACGGCACGCATCCGATGGTCGAGGTAGCAGTGCGCGCGGCTCAGGCGTCGGTACTCCGGCTCCACCGTATCGATGCTGACGCCTCGTCGAGCCCGACCACTCTGGCGCACGCTCTGGCGAGTGTGCGACCCGCGTTCCTCCTGCTCGCCGGTACGGACGATCTCGCTCGTTGGGAGCCGGTACTCGCTGGTGTCGCGACGTTCCTGGCCGACGAACTGCGGCCGGAGCTCGGCATCGTCGTCGCCTCGGAACGAGTGCAAGAGCGTGTCGCTGACGTTCTCGGAGACCGGCTCGAACTCATGGGAGTGGACCCCGGTGCCTTCGTTCCAGCCGAAGTGATTCGCGCGATCGTCGCAGAGTTCCGAGCCCGCGCGGTGGCAGCAGTGCGCGACGACGTGGGGCCGGATCTGGACGAGCACGTCGTCGACCGGTTGACGGCGCTGGAGCGAGCAGCAGCGTTCCTGGTGCGACGAGCTGAGCAGCGGCTGCTCTCGATCGACGCAGAGGTGGGACTGGTAACGTTGTGGGCGCGCCTCGACGGGATGGTCACGCTCTTTCGAGCGTACGGTGACCATGCCCTCGAAGCGGGGGCGCTCGGCGAGGTCGAGGTGGAGGCGATCGGACGGTGGATCCCGTGGGCGGTGAGCGAGGACGAGATCGTCGACTGGCTCGCTGATCGTGCTCTCCACGAGGCGAGCGTCGTGCTCGAGCCGCGCGAGCAGCTGTTGCGAGCAGCGGTGGGGCGGGCTCTCCTGGAACAACAGCGTGCGCTCGTCGCATCCGCACCGTGGTCGGCGGATGTCACGCTGGTGACGCTCGGCCCGTCCTTCGCGTCGTTACCGCCAGCGCTCGCGACCCTCAGCGTCCTCGACGGCCTGCAGCCGGTGCCAGCCAACGGACTCCTCAGCATCGCGCTCGACGAGTCTGATCTCCTGGCCGCGAGCGGTGCCTTGGCTGAGGTCCAGAGCGGATTCGCTGCGGCGCTGCTCGAGCGTGACGCACTGCTCCCGCTCGCGCACGCGGTCGTGCTGACGGGTGACGGCATCGACGGCGCCGTCGCGGTGCGCGGCGAGTTGTGGGTGGGCGAGACGGTGCGTCGTTTCTTCGTTCCCTGGGGGAGCCTGCACGTCCTCTCGATCCCGTTCGGGAAGACGGTCGAGTTGACGCTCGAGCCTGAGGCGGGTATCCGCATCGGTACCCTCGACCCCGGGGTGGCGCTCCGCTTCACCGGTACTGCCGCACTCGGTTGGACGCGCCTCGGCATCGTGATCGACGCCCGCGGTCGCCCGATCGCGTTGCCCGACGATCCCGGGATGCGGATCCGCCGCTTGCGTTCCTGGCTCGCTGATCTGGGGTATCAGGCTGGAGGCCTGTCGTGACGGTGGTGACCCGTCTCCCGCTCATCGGTCTCGAGGTGGAGTGTCGAGTCGAGCGGGGGGTGATCGATCCGGAATTTCAGGTCGGCGTGTCGCAGCTGGTCGAACCTGAGACGGTCGTCGCCGTCACGCGTGCCGGTGCTCCGAGGGTGGCTCGCATCGCCGCCGCAGTCGAACTCGGCGTTGCGCCGAACGAAGTAGCGCGCCACCTGGTGCGGGCGCTCGGTGACCGCGTCGAGGCCGGTGAAGTCGTCGCGGCACGACGGCGAGGACTGCGGACACTCCAAGTGACGAGTCCTCTCGCTGGCCGGTTGCAGTCCCTGGACGAACGGACGGGCACGCTGGAGGTCGTGGCGGATGCGCCTCGCCGGCCGGTTCCTGCACTCGTGGCCGGTGAAGTCGAAGACCTCCGCGAGGACGCTGTCGTGATTCGCGTCGTCGGGGACCTCGTGCAGGGGGCGGCGCTCCTCGGTCCGGAGTGCGCCGGTTCGCTCGTCGTCCTCGCCGATCGGCCGGACCGCGAGCTTCCGGTGGATGCATTCGACGAGCGTTGCCGAGGTGCAGTCGTCGTCGCTGGTTTGACGGTGAGCAGCGCGGTCTTGCGCCGCTTGCAGGAAGTGGGCGCTGCGGGAGTCATCGTCGGCGGTATCTCTGTGAGCGCCCTGGAGCCCTTCATCGGTAGGTTGTCCGGCGACCAGCTCAGCCGGCTCGTGACGGGTTCCGAGGTGCTCTGGCCGTTTTCCTTCGGCGTCTTGGTCCAGGAGGGGTTCGGACGACTGCCCCTGCCGCGACCGCTCTTTGCGTTCTGGCAAGAGCGGAGCGGTCGCCGAGTTTCCCTGCTCCGTGCGACCAGTCTGGGACTCGAGCGACCGGCCTGTTTCGTCTCCTCGCGTGGCCTGCAGGGAAGACCGCTCGAACCAGTGGCCTATACCGAGGGTACAGTGGTCGCCATCGAGCGACCGGCCCGACCAGGCATCGGTGTGCTGCGCAGTGCGCCCTTCCTCGCGCGCTCGCTCGACGGCTTCCCGTTCGCTGCCGTCCTCGTCGAGCGCGAGGACGGGGTGGAAGTCGTGCCGACCGAACTGGTGGTACCGCTCGGTATCACTCCGTAATGTGCGGGAAGCGTTGCGCGCGGCGACGCTGTTCGTAGATCGCTGCGACCTCGTCCGGTGTCCGGGCGAGTTCCTGGCGCAGTTGCAGGAAGCGTAGCAGCGCGTTGCGCGTGAGCAGCCCCAGTAACCGGCTGTCCTGGACGACCGGTACCTGGTGGATGTCGTGCGCAGCCATGAGCCGGAGGATCCGTTCCAGGTCGTCCTCGGGCGCTGCAGTGATCAGCCGTTCGCGTGGCGTCATGAGGTCGCGGACGCGACGGAGTGGCCACTCGTCCCGGGGCGTCTGTCGGACATCCGTCAAGGTGACGATGCCGACCAGGCGACCGTTTTCGAGTACCGGGAAACTGCGCACGTTGTAGGCCAGCAGGGCATCGACCAGTTCGTCCACCGTCAGGTCGGGCGTGATCGTCGGTGGATCGGGGTCCATGAGTTGCCCGACCCGGACGCCTTCGAAGAAGCGCCGGATGACCAACTGCTGGTACGACTGCTGCGCGGCGTTCTGGAGGAACCAGCCGAGGGCGATGAGCCAGATGCCGGAGAGCGGCGAGCGGAAGACGAGGAAGAGACCGCCGGCCATGAAGAGGAAGCCGGTCGCGACGCCGATTCCCGCTGCGATGCGGGTGGCGCGGAGCATGTTGCGCAGTATGCCCCAGAGGATCGCGCGGAGGATGCGGCCGCCGTCGAGTGGGTAGGCCGGGATCGAGTTGAAGAGGACGAGAATCAGGTTCGCCCAGCCGAGGTATTCGAAGATGGCGCCGAGTGGCTGGCTGGTATCCTCGACGATCGGCCAGAGGAGGAGCGAACCGAGGCCGATGACGAGACTGACCAGCGGACCGGCAGCAGCGATCAGGAACTCGTCGCGGGCGCGCCGTGCCTCGTCAGCGAGTTGCGCGACACCACCGAAGATGAAGAGAACGATGCTGACGACCGGCACCCCCCGCGACTGGGCCATAAGCGAGTGGCCGAGTTCGTGTGCCAGGACCGAGGCGAAGAGCAGCAGGCTGGCGAGCGCACCGACAGCCCAGTACGTCCCTGGATTCCATCCTGGATACCAGCTCGGAAACACGCCGGCAGCGAGAGAATAGGTGAGGAGCGCGAAGACGAGCAGCCAGCTGTAGTGCAGTCCGATCTCGATGCCGCGGATGCGTCCCAACCGAATCGATGCTTCCATCGCGTCCTCCTCTGAGGAGGTCGTCGCGCGATAAGGACGGTGCCGACTGCTCGAGGCTCGCGGGATGCTGCGACGTCCGCGCAGATTCTAACACTCGGCTGGCTCGTTCACCCCACCACGTCGCGGAAGACACGTAGGAAATTCAGACCGAGCAGTTTCCGCAGCTCGTCCTCAGTGAAACCAGCCTGGGCCAGTGCGACCGTCAGGTTCGGCCAATCGGCGAAGGTCTCGTACCCCTCGATCGTGTACTCCGGTGTCAAGCGGTGTTCGGCCAGCCGGAAGCCTGTCCAATCGAAGGTGCCGGGCAGCGCGCTCGGCATATCGGGTGGATACTCGATGAGCGAGCCGGTGCGCGCGCTCGGTGGCCCCATCTTGTCGGTGCCGATACCGACGTGATCGATTCCGCAGACGTCGACGAGATGCTCGACGTGTCGCACGAAGTCGTCGAGCGTCACGCGTGGCTCCCGGCTGAGGAAGCCGGGAACGACCACCACGCCGAAGTAGCCGCCCCGTTCAGCGACAGCGCGAGCGAGTTCGTCCGATTTGGCTCGCGGATGGTCGGAAAGCGCCCGCGCGGCTGAATGCGAGACGACCACCGGTGCACTCGAGACAGCGAGCGTGTCCCACCCGACCTGCTCGCTGCAGTGGCTGATGTCGATGAGGATCCGGAGTTCGTTCAGTCGCTGCACGAGTTCGAGCCCGAAAGTGGTCAGCCCCCCTTGGTACCGTTCGGTACAGCCGTCGCCGACCAAGTTCTGCAAGTTGTAGGTGAGCTGCACCATGCGGAGACCGAGGTTATGGAAGAGCTCGACCCGGTCCAGGTCGTCGCCGAAAGCGAGCGTGTCTTGAAAGTCGATGACGATGCCGTGTTTCCCTTCGCGGTGCGCGCGTTCGATGTCCGCTGCCTCGCGCACGAGGAGGAGGTGGTCGTCGAGCACGTCGACGATGGCGTGCGCCTGCGCGATACGCCGCACGGCCTGCTCGAATGCCTGACTGATCGGCCCGGGACCGGAGAACGTTCCGCAGGCCACGGTGACGCCGGAACGTCGCCAGAGGTCGAGGTATGCCTCTCGCGCTGCTGGCGACTCGCGTATCTCGCGCACGACCATGGCCTCGAGGACCGGCTGCACTTCGGCTCGCGTGCGGCCGAGCCGGGCGTACTCCTGGACGGCTTGACGCATGCGCGGGGTGAAGAGAGCACCGGTCGTGATCGGCGGCTGCTGGGAGTCGATCACCAGCGCCTCAGCGTGCAGGGCGCGTGCTTCCTCCGGCGTCAAAGTGGGTTTCCGCCGAGCCATCGCGATCGTTCTCCTTCCCTTGGCTGGGCTGCTCGGCGACAGTGTAGGAAGAACGCAGTCGGTACGCAAGGTCAGGAGCGATGGCTCGGAGCTTGGCGAGTACCTCCTGCCACAAGGCGTCGACCTGGCGAGAGGTCTCTTCGATCGCTCCGCTGTTGTCGATCACGCGGTCGGCTCGCGCCACCTTCTCCTCTTGTGGGGGCTGGGCGCGGATGCGCGCGAGCGCTTCTTCCTCGCTCAGTCCGTTTCGCGCCATGAGACGGGCGAGTTGCTGCTCCGGCCGGCAGGTGACGACCCAGACTTCGTCGCAGTCGCTGGCGAGACTCGACTCGAAGAGCTTGATCGCGTCGATCACGACGACTGGCCGTGTACTTTTCGCCAGCCGGTGGCGGATTTCCGCGACGATCGCGGGATGTGTCAGGGCCTCGAGGCGCTCGAGTGCAGCCGGATCGCGAAAGACGATCGTCCCCAGCGCTCGCCGGTCGAGCGAGCCGTCCGGTCGAATGACCCCCTCGCCGAAGGCTTCAGCGATCGCTTTCAGCACCGGGCTGCCTGGTCGGGTCACCTCGCGCGCGACCTCGTCGGCGTCGATCGTCTCTGCACCGCGAGCCGCTAGTTCGCGGAGGACGAGCGACTTGCCGCAAGCGATATTGCCGGTCAGACCGATCACGTACGGGCGGTGCTTTCTCATCCGTTGCTCCCGCTCTGCACGGCGGCGAGTTCTTCGTGGAGTTCCTCCCAACGCCGGTAGGCGCGCTCGATCTCCTCTGTCACCGCCTGATAGCTGGCACCGAGTTCGGCGATCAGCTCGACGTCCTGGCGCGCAGTCGCTTCCTCGAGGTCCTCTGCCAGTTGCTGGGCGCGCGCTTCGAGTTCCTCGATCGCGCGCTCGACCTGCGCCAGCTCGCGTTCGACCTGGCGCGGTGAGCGTGTCCGCCGGGCCTGGCGCTGTGGGACGTGCAGGGCGGCCGGGCGCTCGCGGTCGGGCAAGGGTGTCGAAGGCGACTCGGGCGCTCGGCGAAGGCGCTGGTACTCGCTGAAGTTGCCCCACGTGACGACGAGCTGCCCGTCCTCGATCGCCCACACGCAAGTCGCCAGGCGGTCGATGAAGTAGCGGTCGTGGGAGACGAAGACGATGGTTCCTGCGAAGTCGGCGAGTACGGTCTCCAACGCTTCGCGACTCGGAAGGTCGAGGTGGTTGGTCGGTTCGTCGAGGAGGAGCAGGTCAGCGTGCTCGAGCGCGAGGAGCGCCAAGGCGAGCCGCCGGCGTTCGCCGCCGCTGAGCGCAGAGACCGGCTTGAAGACGTCGTCCCCCTCGAACAGGAAGCGTGCGGCGAAGCGGCGTGCCTCGCTCTCCAGCAGGCCGTTTCGGCGCACGAGCGTGTCGAGGACTGTCCGCTCCTCGTCGAAGCGAGGGTCTTGAGCCAGGTATGCTGGTTTCACGGTGTTGCCGAAGCGGAGCGAACCGTCCAACGGCGGCAGTTCCCCGATGAGGGTGCGCAGCAGCGTGCTCTTACCTGTGCCATTGGCTCCGACGATCGCGATGCGGTCGCCGCGCTGGACAGTGAGTTCGGGCGTGCGGAAGAGGACACGACCTGGATAACCGATCGTGAGCGGGGTCGTCACGAGCACGGTGCGGCTGCTCGCACCGCCGGTGTGGAAGGAGAGCCGCACACGCTCCAGCTCGCGCGGGCGCTCTAACCGTTCGAGCCGGGCCAGCTTCGTGGCGCGTCCGCGCGCCTCGCGAGCGCGTTGTCCGGCGCGGTAGCGCTGGATGAACGCTTCCTCCTTGCGGATATAGGCTTGCTGGGCTTCGTAGGCTGCCAGCCGCTCGGCGTACCGTTTGGCACGCAGCTCGAGATACCGGGAGTAATTGCCAGGGTATTCCTCGAGGCGTCCGAAGGCGAGTTCGAGTGTCCGGCTCGTGACCTGGTCCAGAAAATAGCGGTCGTGGGCGACGACGATGAGTGCTCCTCGCCATCGCTGGAGGAACGTTTCCAGCCACGCGAGTGCGTCGAGGTCGAGGTGGTTGGTCGGCTCGTCGAGCAGGAGCAGGTCCGGATCGGCGAGCAACGCGCGCGCCAGCGCGAGCCGCGTGCGTTGCCCACCGCTCAGGTGGTCGGCGGGCCAGGAGAGCTGTTCCTCGCGGAATCCGAGTCCTGCCAAGACTTGACGAGCACGGACCTCGAGCTCGTAGCCGCCGGCTGCCTCGAAGCGGGTGTGCAACCGTTCGTAGGTGGCGAGAAGCCCGGTCTGCTCTCCAGGATCGGTGGCCACTGCGATCCGCTCTGCCAGGCGAGCGAGTTCCCGCTCGAGGTCCCGAATGTGCGCGAGCGCGTCCAGCGCAGCCTCCAGCACGGTTCGACCGGGGGGAATCGAGGCTTCTTGCGGGACGTAGCCGACGCGGAGTCCTCGTTGGAGGATGACCCGTCCTCCGTCGGGACGCTCTTCGCCGGCGACGATCCTGAGGAGGGTACTCTTGCCCGCACCGTTGGGCCCGACCAGTCCGATGCGGTCTCGCTCCAACACATGGAAGCGGATACCGGCGAAGAGACGGTGCGCGCCGTACGATTTCGCGATGTCGTCGACCGTCAGGATCGTCTCGGGCATCGATGCTCGCTCCCGCTGTTGCGCGCTCCTTGGCGCACTTTCGGAGTGCTAACTATACTCAGCGGCGTGTCGCCGATGGCGTGAGGGGATCAGTCAGAAAGTGTTGCCGGTACCGAACGCGGAGCGGCCTGGCATAGCCGGCAGCGGAAGCCGAGCCACGCCGAACGTCGTCGGCGCGAGGGGGAGGCGGCGACCGTGGCTCGGCCGTGTCGCGGGGGAGCGGGCTCTTCGCACGACGCTCCGCTCGGTCGATGCAGGAATCGACCAGCGTGGGCCGACCTGGAGTGCAGGATGGGCGAACGCAGTGCCCTGCCTACGAGTGGTCACGCCGGCGAGGCGCGATGTTGAATTTCAGCGATTTCCGTAGTATCACTGGGCTGCCGCAAGTCGTCGGTTCGGGGTACGTGTAGGTCGTCAGGAGTGCGCGCGGTGACCAGGGCGGAGCGGCGCGGGAGAACCAAGCGGTCGCGCGAGGCGCTGACTACGGTCAACGGGGCGGGAGACCTGCCGATCCCGGTCGAGGCGGCGACGATCCTGATGACTGCACGGGCACGGGGGCAGTTGCCGCGCGAGCAAGTGCAGCTGCTCATCGACCTCCTCGGTCCGGACGCTGCCGATACCATCCTTGCCCAGCTGGCCGCCGAGGGGATCGCTGTGCCGCTCCAGGAGAGCGGGGCGATCGAGGGGGCTTACGGCGAGTGGGAAGTCGCTGAGGAGCCCGATCCGGATCTCCTCGTCGACGATCCGGTGCGTCTCTATCTCGCCGAGATCGGGCGGGTGCCGCTCCTCACGGCCGAGCAAGAGGTCCAGCTCGGGCGGGCGGTCGAGCTGGGCGAGTATCTGGCTGAGTGTATCCGCGTTGCGGGCGACGATCCACGCGCGCTCCTCGACCTCCTGTGGGGGCGTTTCCGCGAAGGGTGGCCGGTCGTGGTTGCCTTCGCCGAACAGATCGGCGCCGTGCAGCCGACCCGCAGTGCGGTGCTCGAACGGGTGCTTCCGCTGAGCGCGTTGTCACCGAGCGCCCTCCGGGCAGCGCTGCAGCACCTGGGCCAGGAGGTCGAGACGCTCGAGGAGACGCTCCGGCGACGGCGTCTCGAGTTCGCGCTGTTCCCTGCTCCGCTTCGCGAGTGGATCGACCCCTGCGATCGCCCCTTGCCGCTGCAACCGCCGTGCGTCGAACTCGGATTGAGCACAGACGTGCTCGCTGCACACTGGCGGCGCATCAGGCGGGAGGGGGAAGAGGCGCGGCGGAAGTTGACCGAAGCGAATCTGCGTCTGGTGGTGAGTATCGCCAAGCGGTACATCGGGCGCGGGCTGACGCTGCTCGACCTGATCCAGGAAGGGAACCTGGGACTGATCCGGGCGGTGGAAAAGTTCCAGACGCACAAGGGGTTCAAGTTCTCGACCTACGCGACCTGGTGGATCCGCCAGGCGATCACGCGCGCGCTGGCCGATCAAGCACGGACCATCCGCTTGCCCGTGCACCTCGTCGATACGCTCAATCGCCTCAGCCGTATCGCACGCCAGCTGACGCAACAGCTGGGCCGGGAGCCGACGACCGCTGAACTCGCAGCGGCGGCGAACTTGCCAGTGGAGCGCGTGCGCGAACTCCTCCAAGCGGCCCAGGAGCCGGTGTCGCTGGAGATGCCGGTCGGGCAAGAAGACGAGAGCACGTTAGGTGATTTCCTCGAAGACGAACGGGCCGTCGCGCCGCTCGATGCGGCGGCGCTCTCCTTGCTCCGCGAACAGGTGCAGGCGTTGCTGGCGACGCTCAGCGAGCGTGAACGGCGTGTCCTGGCGATGCGCTTCGGCCTCGAGGACGGGCAAACGTATACACTGGAAGAGGTCGGGCGAGCCTTCGGGGTCACGCGCGAGCGGGTGCGCCAGATCGAAGCGAAGGCCCTGCGCAAGCTGCGCCATCCGCTGCGTGCGCGGGCGCTGCGTGACTTTCTCGAGTGAATGCCGGCTGCCAACGGGAACAGAGGCAGCACCTGGCTCGCCCAGGTGGAGGACGAGTATGTTTTACGATCAGGCCAAGATCTATGTCAAAGCGGGCGATGGTGGCGACGGCGCGGTCAGCTTCCATCGCGAGAAGTACGTCCCACGCGGGGGACCCGACGGCGGCGACGGTGGTCGCGGGGGTAACGTCTATCTGCGCGTCGATCCCTCACTGAATACGCTGCTCCCGTTCAGCTACCAGCAGCAGTTTCGGGCCGAAAACGGCCAACCTGGCCGCGGGAACAACAAGAGCGGCAGCGACGGCGAAGACCTGTACATCGACGTACCGCCCGGCACCGTCGTCATCGACGAGGCGACCGGAGAAGTGCTCGGCGATCTCGTCGAACCAGGCGAAGTCCTCCTCGTCGCCCGTGGTGGGCTCGGTGGGCGCGGGAACCAGCACTTCGCGACGCCGAGTCGCCAGGTACCGCGCTTCGCCGAGAAGGGGGAGCCGGGCGAGGAGCGGTGGTTGCGGCTCGAGCTCAAGCTCTTGGCCGATGTCGGCCTGGTGGGGTTGCCGAACGCGGGGAAATCGACGCTCCTGGCGACGGTGAGTGCGGCGAAGCCGAAGATCGCTGACTACCCCTTCACGACGCTCGAGCCGATGCTCGGTGTGGTGAGCGTGCCCGGGCGCGACGGAGGGTCGTTCGTCTTGGCTGACTTGCCGGGCCTCATCGCTGGCGCCTCGCGCGGCGCCGGACTCGGTCTCGAGTTCCTGCGCCACGTCGAGCGGACACGTCTCCTCATCCACGTGCTCGACGGCTCCGGTGGACTGGAGGGGCGCGACCCGCTCGAGGATTTCCACACCGTCAATGCGGAACTGGCTGCCTACTCGGCAGCGCTCGCTGGCAAGCCGCAGATCGTGGCGGTGAACAAGATGGATCTGCCGGAGGCGCAGGCCAACTGGCCACGGCTCGCCGAGTCCCTGCAGTCCCTCGGGTACGAGGTCTTCCCCATCTCCGCTGCCACCGGGCAAGGAGTCGGTGAACTGATCCGAGCGACCTGGCAGCGACTCCAGACGATTCCCAAGCCGCAGCGGATCGCGCCGCCGGTGCGCACCCACCAGGTCTACACTCTGGACCGCTCGCAAGAGCGCTGGGAGGCAGTCCGGGTGGCTCCGCACCGGTTCGCGCTGCGTGGACCGAAGATCGAGCGGCTGACGGTGATGACCGACTTCGCCAATCCCGAAGCGGCGGAACGCTATCAGCGTCTGCTCGCGCGTTGGGGCATCACGCGCCGCCTCACGGCCCTCGGTATCCAGCCTGGCGACATCGTCGAAGTGGCTGGTCGCGAGCTGGTGTGGGAACCGGAGGTCGCGGAGGCGGAGCGGGCGGTCCCGCGACGGCGCCGCTTGACGAAGCGCGAGCGGCTGCTCAAGCGTGCCGGTCTCCTCGCAGAACCGGAGGACGAACTCGGAGAGCAGTGAGCTGCACTCACCGAGCGGGAACGGTTTCGCCGTCGGTGACGCGGCGGACGTCGTAGACGTCCTTGACCTGTTCGAGCTTCTGCAGGACGCGGCTCAGTTGCTGGACGCTGGCGACCTCGAGCGTCATCAGGATGGTGACGGTGCGGTCGTCGTGGACGTTGGTCAGGACGGAAAGCGCGTTCAACCCCTCGTCGGCGACCAACGTCGTGATGTCGCGCAGGAGCCCGACGCGGTCCCACGCCTCGATGCGGATCGTCACCGGTAAGTGTTGCGGGGTTTCCCCCCAACTCACTGGGATGATCCGCTCGGGCTCGCTCGAGTGGAGGATATTGGGGCAATCGGCGCGGTGGACCGTGATGCCGCGCCCGCGCGTGATGAAGCCGACGATCGGGTCGCCGTAGACCGGCTTGCAGCAGTTGGCGAGCCGGGTGAGGAGGTCGCGGAGGCCGGTCACCTGCAACGGAGGCGGGACAGCGGGAGCTGCGGCGGTCGCTGTCTGCCGCACCTTCTGGTCTTCGTGCTCGGCGATCCGGGCGGCGAGTTGCTGGGGGGTGATGGCGCCGTAGCCGATGGCGGCCAGGAAGTCCTCCAGCTTCTGATAGCGTGGGAAGAGCTTGAGGACGTCCTCGGCCTTCATCTCGATACCGAGCCGGCGGAGCTCCTGCTCGAGCAGGTGACGACCGTGCGCGATGTTCTCTTCGCGTTCCTGCTTGCGGAACCACTGCCGGATCTTCTCCCGTGCGGAGGCAGTGGTCACGTAGCCGTTACTGGGGATGAGCCAGTCGCGGCTCGGCCCGGTGCGCGCCTTGGAGGTGATGATCTGGACGACCTGCCCGTTCTGCAGCTTGTAGTTGAGCGGAACGATCTGGCCGTTGACCTTCGCGCCGACGCACTGGTGCCCGACTTCGGTGTGGATGCGGTAGGCGAAGTCGATCGGCGTCGCCCCGGCCGGGAGCTCGATGACGTCTCCCTTGGGCGTGAAGACGTAGATCATCTCCGGCAGGAGGTCTTGCTTCACTGAATCGACGAACTCTTGGGCATCGAGCAGTTCGTCCCGCCACTCCAGGATCTGCCGGAACCAGGCGATCTTGGCTTCGATGGAGCGGTCACCACTTTCGGGGCGCAACTGCTCCTTGTAGCGCCAGTGCGCGGCGATGCCGTACTCGGCTTCGCGGTGCATCTCGTGGGTGCGGATCTGGACTTCGAGCGGAATGCCGCCGGGGCCGATCACCGCGGTGTGGAGCGAGCGGTAGAAGTTTTCCTTCGGGTTGGCGATGTAGTCGTCGAACTCGCCTGGGATCGGGTGCCACATGCCGTGGATGACGCCGAGCGCCGCGTAGCAGTCCCGCTGTTCGTCGACGATGATGCGGATGCCGAGCACATCGTAGATCTCGTCGAAGCTGCGCTGCTTCTGGCGCATCTTGCGGACGATCGAGGCGATGTGCTTCTCGCGGCCAGTGACGACTGCGCGGATGCCGGCGTCGGCCAGCGCCTGCTTCACCTGCTCGATCACCTGTTGCAGGTAGCGCTCGCGGTCGCGTCCCCGCCGCTCCAGCGCTTGGGCGACCGCCTCATAGGTCTGTGGCTCCAGGTACTTCAAGGCCAGGTCCTCGAGTTCGGCGCGGAGCTGGCCGATACCGAGCCGGTTCGCCAAGGGGGCGTAGATCTCCATCGTCTCGCGGGCGATGCGGCGCTGTTTTTCCGGTGGCAGATGGTCGAGCGTCCGCATATTGTGGAGCCGGTCTGCCAGCTTGATGAGCACGACGCCGACGTCTTCGGCCATGGCCAGCAGCATCTTGCGAAGGCTCTCGGCCTGCCGCATCTTCTCCCGCTCGAGGCTGAGCGGCTCGTTCTCCGGGCTCCAGCGGATCTTGCCCAGCTTCGTCACACCGTCGACGAGACGAGCGACGCGCGGACCGAACTCCTGTTCGAGTTGCTCGAGGGTGACCTCAGTGTCTTCCAGCACGTCGTGGAGGAGCGCAGCTGCGACCGTCTCCTGGTCGATCTGCATGTCGGCCAGGATGAGGGCGACGGCGAGCGGGTGACAGAGATAGGGCTCGCCGGACCTTCGGCGTACCCCGGCGTGGGCGGCACGGGCGAACGCATAGGCTCGACGGATGATGTCGAGGTCAGCGCCCGGGAGTCGGCGTTCGAATTCGGGCGCGACGTCGTCCCACGCCGGCGCGTCGTCGGTCGCTCCAGCGACGACCGGCTGGATACCTGGATCGGGTTGTTGGCCGCTCGGACGGGGTACAGGAGTCGCCATGTCGCCTCGTTCGTTCGACACGCGAGGTGGTGTCGGAGGATGCAGTTCTTTTCTTTATCATACGAGTCTCTCCACCTCTCTGCAATCGACACCTGCGCGTCGTGCCGACACCGCTGTCTACGCTCGCGCGGTACCGTCACCGCAGCTGCACGGAGGGCGGACCGGCGCGTCTCGCCGACGGTGCGTCCGGTGCTCCTGCTGCCTGCCGTGTGACCGGTGGTACGATTGGATCGGTTTCATTCGGATAGCGCTCGCAGTGGAGTACGGGTGATGCAGCAGACGAAGCGGATGCTCACGCCTCGGGAAGCGTTGGATATCGTCCTCGCGCATGTCCGCCGGCTGCCGACCGAGCGAGTGGACCTCATGGCGGCGGCTGGACGGGTTCTGGCTGAGCCGATCGTCGCTCCGGAGGACCACCCACCGTTCCCAGCGGCGACGATGGATGGTTTTGCGGTGATCCACGACGATACCTCCCCCTGGCGCGAGATCATCGGGGAGCAGTTCGCCGGTCACCTCGTTGATGTCGTCGTCACGCCGGGGACGGCGGTCCGCATCACGACGGGTGCGCCGTTGCCGCCCGGAGCGGACGCGGTCGTGCCGGTGGAGGACGTCGAGGTCGTCGACGATCACATCGTGATCCGACGGGACGAGGTACGGGCCGGTGAGAACGTCCGTCCGGTCGGCGTGGACATCCGGCGGGGCGAGCTCGTAGTCCCGGCCGGGACGGTCCTCGGCGCGGCCGAGATCGGCCTTCTGGCGAGCCTGGGGATCAGCGCGGTGTCGGTCTCCTGTCGGCCGCGGGTATCGGTGCTCAGTACGGGTGACGAGTTGGTCGATCCGGATACGCCGCTCGGCCCGGGACAGATCCGCGACTCGAACCGCTTCATGCTGGTGGCGGCAGCCCGTCAGGCCGGGGCGGAGGTGGTGTGGGCCGGTCGCGGACCGGACGACGTGGAGCGACTGACTGCGCTGCTGCGTGAGCGCATCGCTGAGAGCGACGTGGTGATTTCCTCCGGGGGGGTCTCGGTCGGCGAGCGCGATCTCATCAGCGCTGCGCTCCGAGAACTGGGAACCGTGCACATCGAGCGGCTGTTCATGAAGCCTGGAAAGCCGTTCCATTTCGTCACGGCTGGCTCGACGCTCCTCTTCGGCCTGCCGGGGAATCCCGTGTCTGCGCTCGTCGGCTTCGAGCTCTTCGTCGCAACCGCTCTGCGCGCGATGACGGGGCAGGTGCCGGTCGAGCCGGAACTGGTGACGGTGGTCCTGGAACACGACGTGGTGCCGGGCGACCGGATCGAGTATCAACGCGCGGTCGTGCGCTGCGACGCGGAGGGGATCCTGCGCGCTCGGAATACTGGGCCGCAGACCTCGGCACGCTTGCTCTCGGCGGTGGGAGCCAATGCCTATCTCATCGTGCCACCGCGGGACGAGCCCTACCGTGCTGGTGAGCGGCTGCAAGCGATCCTGCGCGGTCCGGTGCGTGGCGTTCCAGCGCGTGGCTGATCACCCGGCCGAGGAGTGCGAGTCCCCGCTCGAGCGTGCGAACAGTTCCTGGTAGAGCGCCTCGCTGCCGATCCAGACTTCGCCGTCCTCGTAGACTTCCTTCTTCCAGATCGGCGCGACCTGCTTGAGGCGCTCGATCGCATAGCGGCACGCCTCGAAGGCTTCGGCGCGATGGGCGCTCGCGACGGCGATGACGACGCTCGCCTCGCCGATGTCGAGGCGCCCGGTGCGGTGGTGGATAGCGACACCGAGCACTGGCCACCGCTGCTGGATCTCTTCGGCGATCGTCGCGAAGCATTCCTCGGCCGCTTCCGGGTAGGCCTCGTACTCGAGGTACCGCACGCGCTTGCCGCGCGCCTGCTCGCGCACAGTCCCCACGAAGGTCACGACCGCACCAGCACCGGGGTGCGCGACCAGTCGCTCGAGCGACGCAGCATCGAGCGGCTCGGGACCGACGTGAAACCGCTCGCTCCCGCCGGAAACCGGCGGAATGAGCGCGACCTCGTCGCCGTCGGCAAGTTGGTGGTCCGGACGCGCGTACCGCCGGTTGACCATGACGAGCAGCGAGCGGCGCAGGCGGTCCAGGACGGGCTGACGGGCGATGAGCTGTTCAAGCAACTGGCCGACGGTCGTACCGTCGGGGACCTCGTGCTGTTCGCTCTCGCGCCCGAGCAACTCGCGGACGACAGCGAAGTAGCGGACTGTCACGCGCATCGGAGCATTCACCTTTCCGGGTTCTTTCTCCCGCGCCGTGGGAGCGGCAGCTGCGTGAGCAGGCTGAGGACGAGGAGGCCGACACCGAGGCCACCGATGAGCGAGCTGGCCAGGTCAGAGAGAGCGACGCCGAGCAGGCGGGTGAGGACGAAGTGCCCACCGACGAGCGTCGCACCGGGGACGAAGAAGAGCAGCCAGAGCCGGTCAGCGCGCTTCCGCATACGGTGCCCCGTGACACGATAGCGTCGTCGCCCTGCTCTCTGCCGTACTGGGACGGCCGAGGCCGGTACGCGAGAGCAGCGTACCCGGCCGGACGACGAACGAACCGGCACCCCCGGCAGGATTCGAACCTGCGACATGCGGCTTAGAAGGCCGCCGTTCTATCCACTGAACTACGGGGGCATCGCGCACCATCGCTCTCCTCAGGATACTACCGCAAGACACCGAGGCCCGACAAATACCTGCCGTCCAGTCGGTTGCTGCGACGGAGTGGGCACAGCCGGGCGCTCACCTGGTCGGTCGAGCGGAGGTGCCCTGGCTGAGTGCTCGCGGTGCGAGCTACCCAGTGACTGCTACCGGCAGGACGCGACGACGAGTGCGGCGAGATTTGGGGGGATCTCCGGCGCCGATCCTTCCATCCCAGAGCGCGCGACGTACGAGTCACTGGGCACGCGGGCTCACGCCGGCCCGCGAGCTGCGTCTGAAGCGTGTGGTCGGTCTGACCCGCTCGCGTCGCTGCGTGAGGAGGAAGGGGACGAGGGACAGCTTTTGAGCGGACGTTGACGTCGCGGGCTCGCAGGCTCGGGACACCGCAACGATGCACCGGTGTGCTGTCCTGTCCCGCGGGAAGCGTGGAGAGACTGGGTCCGGTCCGAGTTCGCTCCGAAGGGAGGCTAACGACGGCGGCGGGGGACGAGGGGAGAGGGGCCGGAGGGAGCCAGTCGGTCGAAAGAAGGAACGACCCTGGCGCGGCAGTTGGACGCGGCGCCAGGGCCAGCAGACGGCATGCTCACTCAGCGGCGACCGGGAGGAGTCCGTCGCGACGTTCTGGTGCGTAGTCCGGGCAGGCCAGCTGTGCCTCCTGCTCGCTCAGGAAGCGTTCGATGAGGTCACAGCGGTGCGGCTCGCTGGTGCCTGGTGCAGCGTTCTCGCGGAAGTAGGCGCAGCCGCGGCAAGCCTCAGCGACCTGGAGGAGGCCGTTGGCGCGGAGACTCCAGACGACTGCACCGAGCCCGCGCTCGAGCGCGGCGAGTTGCTCGTCGTCGAGGTGCGCGAGCGCTTCTTCGAGCGTGTGGCCGAACGACTCGAGCCGATGGACCACTGCTTCGCCGTTCGCGGTGAGACGGAGCAGCGTCACGCGCCGGTCGAAGGGGCTGGGCTGACGCACCACGAGCCCCTCACGCTCGAGGGCATCGATGACGCCGATAGCGGTCACGTGCGTGACACCGAGAGCTTGGGCGAGCCGGCCGACGGAAGTGAGGAACGGCTTGGTGTAACGGATCCAGAGCAACGCGTGGGCTTGTAGCGGGGTGAGACCGAGTTCCTTCACTTCGTCGGAGGAGATCGCCTTGACGGCATGACTCAACCGGAGCAGCGCCATCGCGATCCGGGCTGCCCGCGACCGTTGCCGGAGCTGTGGATCGAACACTGACATCGCTGCTGTGTCGTCCCTCTCGCCGGTTCTCGCCCGTACTGGCCGCACCGGAGAAGTATAGCATCGGTTCGGTCGCGCTTGACCGGACGTCAGAACACCCCTTCCTTGACGTACGGGTATGTCCAGAGGATAGCCTGCAGGAGCACCGCCTTGAGCCATGCCTGGTGCATGCGTTCGACCATGACAGGGTCGGACTCGCCGCGCTCGAGGAAGGGGCGGACCGTGGCGTAGATGGGATAGACGAGCGCGACCATGTAGCGGTAGTGCACGAACGGCGGCGCGCCCTGGACGTCTTCGGTCTGATTCTTCTTGTCGAAGTGGCGCCGGCCGATCTCGTGGGCGTAGTCGAGCCAGCGCTGGTCGAACTCGGCGCGACAGGTGTCCAGGACCCACTGGCCGAACCGTCGCCGTACGCGTGCGAGGTACTCCTGGTGCGGACCTTCCGGGGTGGAGAAGTACTGCAAGAGGAAATCGTGGCTCCCGACGAAGCCGTACCAGACGTCGAGGAGTTCCTCGACGAAGGGGGCCAAAACCTCGCCGGCGCGGCGCAGCGCGGCACGATCGTCCTCAGTGAAGAGGAGCGCGCGCAGGAGCGTGTCGAGGTCCGCCTCCGTATAAGGGGCACGAGGGAGCGAGGGGTCACCGTACCGGTAGCCGGGGATCGCAGCCGTGGCCATGGTAGCGCCTCCTTCCCGTTCGAACTCACGATATGTTGGAGACCTACATATATGCTAACGCGCGTGTGCTCCTGTGTCAAGCCCTCTTCGGCCGGCGGGGCGAGCGTCGGTCGGGCCAGTCCCGGGTCGAGGCGTTCGTGCGCGAGGACGCGATGCGGCGGTGTCGCTCTCGTCGCCGGCCGTGCTGTCGTGCGCGAGGGATCCGACGAGGGGTGCGCGCGGAACATGGAGAGAGGGGCTTGACACGCTGGCACGAGTCGTGGTATCTTAAGGGTGCGATCCCGACGAGTTGTCGTCGGACCGTCGCAGGGACGCCCGGGGAACCGGGCGGACCGATCCGGTTCCGGTAGCCACCTACCGGAGCGACCGCCCGCTGAGGGTGGTCCCAGGATCGATCACCATCCGGACCGGCGCGAGCCGGAAAGGGGGTGAGTCCGAGACTGGCGGAGCGCGCCGGGACGCGAAGGGCTCGTCGGGGTCGCGTTTTCTATTGCACCCGAGAGCCTGTTCCTCAACCAGTGTCGCTCCGCGAACCGCCGGATCGCCCTCCTTCGGTTTCCCTGTGCTTCTGCCGTGTTATCCTTCGCCGCGAGTCACGGGAAGCGAGGAGGCGTATGGAGACCAACCACCGCTCGCCGCTCGAGGTGATCCAGCAGGCTGTCCGCGACATCGTCGCCTTGCACCGCACTACTGTGCAGCAGCTGAGCGAATTGATCCGCGTCCAGGGGGGTACCACCGAGCAACTCCAGATGGTCTCGGAGGCGATGCGCGAGGTCGGAGCCCTGTTCCGCGGGATGACCAGTGCCCAAGAGCGAGTCAACGAGATCTTGAGCGCCGTCGCCGGCCAACTCGGCCAGATGGCCGAGGTCGATGCAGCGATCCGCCAAGCCGTCGTAGCACTCGCTGAACACTTCGAGCAGGTGAGCGGTCAGCTGGCGGGCGTCAGCGTGCTGCTCCGCCAACTGCTCCGCGAGCAGGAGCGGGTGGCCCTCGCAGCACTGGCGCAGGAGATCGAGCGGCGCACGCCCTCGCTCTTCTGTCGCCAACTCGCCCAGTTGCGCTGGGGAGTACCGGGGGTCTTTTTCGACGAGCTGTCGCTTTCGGAGGCTGTCCTCGAAATCTGGCTCAGTGCGCAGCTGGCAGTGTGCGGTGTTCCGCGGCAGGGGAACTCCTCCCAACCGCTCTGGGTGCTCGTCTGGGTCGTGCCGCAGCTGACGGAACCGGTTATGAGCGAGGTCCTCCAGCAGGTCGAGCGCTTGCATACCGAGTTCCCCCGAGTCGTGCCGGCGATCGCTCCGCTTCAGGTCGAGCTTTCCACCGATGCGGTGACCGAGCGAGGGGTCGTCGTGCTCGGCGAGTCGGTGCTCCGGGGATGGGAAGCGGCCGTCGCGCGGTGGGCTGTCAGTCCGGATTCCTGAGCGTCTGCGCCCGTGCTGCAGTCGTCTGACCAGGGCGAGGGGGGCGCATGCTCGACCGGCTGCTCGAACGACTGGCCACGCTCCTCGAACCGACCGTGCTCGCGCTGCTCGTCGTGCTCGGTGCCTGGTTGGTGCTCCGCGTGGCGCGCCTGACGATCCGTCGCGCGGTCGGACAGGTGTTGGAATCGCGTCACCTTTCCGCGCGCGAGGCAGCGGCCCGGGTCCGTACGTTGACCACGCTCGCCGAATCGGCCGTGCGCTTGCTGGTCATCCTGCTCGCGCTGCTGACTGTCCTCGCGCTCTACGGGGTGCCGATCGGTCCGCTCTTGGCCAGTGCCGGCGTCGTGGGTCTGGCGATCAGCCTCGGCGCACAGACGCTGATCCGGGACGTCATCGCCGGCGTCTTCATCGTGTTGGAAGACCAGTACCACGTCGGCGATGTCATCAGCGTCAACAACGTCAGTGGCTTAGTGGAAGCGCTCACCTTGCGTTCGACGGTACTGCGGACGCTCGAGGGGGCCTACGTCGTCATTCCGAACGGTGAGATTCGGGTCGTCCAGAACCTCTCTCGGGACTGGGCACGGGCGATCATCGATCTGCCCCTCACGCCGGAGGAGGACGTCGATCGCGTGATCGCGGTTTTGCAGGAGCTCGCGGCGTCCCTGCCGAACGATCCGGAACTGGGACCGCTGGTGCTGGAGCCTGGAGAAGTCTTCGGCATCGAGGCGATCGGCCCCCAAGAGGTCACGGTACGCATCGCCGTCAAGACGCGGCCGCTGGAGCAGTGGCGGGTGGCGCGTCTCCTCCGTCGGCGTATCCTCCATACCCTGCAGGCTGCGGGGGTGAGCGCTCCCTATCCGCGAAGCGTCATGATCGTGCAACCTTCGCAACCGGAGCCGCCGGCGACTGCCTGAGGGGCATGTTAGACTCGGGGAGAAGAGGCGATGAGCCAGTGTTGCGGGGAGGCAGACGATGCGCGTCGTGCGGAATGTGGGGTACCTCAAGCGGCGGCAGCGCGCGGCGCGCCTCATGATCGCGGTCGGTCTCACCGGCTTGTTCGGTTCGATCGCGCTCACCTTCTTCCAACAGCTGCTCTACATTTATCTCGCGTACGCGGCGCTCATCACCGGTTTCCTCTTCTTCAATGCCGGCATGCAACAGTGGGCGAAGTGGAACCGGCGACCGCGTCCCGACGAGGTGTTGGATACGACGCTGCGTCGCCTCAACGACCGTTATACGCTCGTCCATTTCCCCGAGATCCCGACCGGTTGGCGCCCGGAGCACGTCTTGGTATGGCCTGGTGGGATCCTCAACATCACGACACGCGAACTCCCAGGCCGCATCGTCGTCCGGGGGACGCGCTGGCGCCGGTTGGACCGCTTCTTCCTCCGGTTGCTCACGTTCGGTGGACCACCGCTCGGCAATCCCACCCTCGAGTGCCAACGACAGATGGAGGCGTTGCGGACGTTCCTCGAGCAACGCGACCTGCCTGGTGCCGAACTGATCGACGGCCTCATCGTCTTTCTCCACGATCAAGTGCAACTGGAGGTCGTCGAGAGCCCGATCACCGTCGTCACCCGTAGGGAGCTCCTCGATGCCGTCCGTGCATTCGGGAGCGAACGGCGACTGAGTCAGAGCGAGATCGAGGAAATCGTCGCGGCGTTGGCCCAAGGGGAGCAGGTCGAAGGACCGATCTCGCTCCCGACGCGGCAACCAGCGAAAACCAAGTGAGTGACCTGGCGAGCCAGCCTATGCCCGAACAGTCGCTCCTGCCTTGGCCAGTCTTCGGACATGACCGGGTGGTCGATGCACTGTCCCGTGCACTCGCAGCCGGCCAGGTGCACCATGCGTATCTGTTCATCGGCCCGGCCGGGATCGGTCGAACGACGCTCGCCTATGCCTTCGCTGCTGCGCTCCTCTGCGAGGCAGGGGACACTGGGCGCCCCTGCGGGCAGTGCCGAGCCTGCCAGCGCGTCGCCCGGCAGGTGCATCCGGATCTCTCCTATATCCGGCTCGGCCAGGATCGGGAGGAGGCGAAGCTGATTTCGATCGAGCGTATCCGCGAGTTACGGGCGAGTCTTTCGCTGCGTCCGCTCGAGGGGGCCTGGCGGGTCGCAATCGTCGACGATGCCGAGTGGCTCTCGCGCGAAGCGGCTGACGCGTTGCTCAAGACGCTCGAAGAGCCGCCGCCCTATGCCGTGCTGGTGCTCATCGCTGAGGACGTCCACGCCATCCCTGAGACAGTCCGCTCGCGGTGCCAGGTCTACCAGTTGCATCCGCTGCCGCGAGCAGTCGTCGTGGAGGCGTTGCGTGCCCGCGGCGTCTCGCCGGAACGCGCCGAGCGCCTCGCTGCGCTCACGCGGGGGCGGATCGCGGAGGCTCTGCGCATGGCCGCGGACGAGACCGTGCTCGCGCACTACGAGCAACAGGTCGCTGAGGTAGTCGCCGCCATGAGCGAGCCGCTGGCTGCGATCGGATTCGCTCGGCGTCTGACCGAGCGGGCCCGCCGCGGCAAACGCGCCGCCGTGCAGGAGCAGCTCGCGCTGGCTATCGATCTCTGGCGCGACGCGGTGCGGCTGGCTGCTGATCCCTCAGCGCGGGTGACCCATGAGGCGGCACGTCCTGCGTTGCAAGACCTCGCACGCCGGCGCGGACTCGCTGGGACGCTCGCCGGGTTGAAGGCGACGCTCCAGGCGCTGGCGGATCTGGAGGCGAACGTCCAAGCGCGGCTCGCCCTGGATGCGATGGCAGCAGTGTGGATGGAGCGATAGGGTGGTGACAGGTTCGGCGCGGCGACTCGGGTCGGCTGAGCTGGAATGGATCGTGTGGAGCGGGGAAGCTGAATGGGTTGCGCTCCCGGGGCCACTCGGCGAGGAGGCTGCAGTCGTCATCGACCGCGAGCTACACCTGGTGCCGAGTACGGTGTCGGCACCGGTGCCAGCGCGCCCGCTCGATCCGGAGGAGATCGCGCGCCTACCGCTGCTCCTCGCGCGCGCACTCGTCGTCGCGCAATCGCTCAGCGCGGAACGGTCAGGAGTGGTACGCGCCGTCCGCCCGACGCTCGCTGGCGGATTCGTCGTGGAACTGAGCGATCCGCGCGGGAACGAGCAGGCGCTGCTGGAGCGGCTGCTCAGCGAGCGGCTCGGGTACTCCGTGCCGTTCGTGGTGGTCCCGAGTGACCGGGTGTCCTACGGTAGCCTGGGGCGGCTCGCTCGCGGTGAAGTGACGATCGACTCGGTCGTTGCCCGCCTGGTGCGTGGCTGGCCTGAGCGGCCCGGAGGATACCCGCGTCTCGGCACGGTGGTGGCGACGTCGCGCGGGAAGGGAATGGTCCAGTCGGTACGGACGCGCGACCGCACCGTCCTCGTCCAGGCCGGTGGGGAGGTGGTGCGGTTCGCACTGGATGAACTGGGCGACGAGACCTGAGTGTTCGCGTTCAGGAACCAGCGGGCGGTGCGGGCAGACGGACGAGGAAGAGCCCGCGTTCAGTCAGCACGTAGGCGAGTCCTTGCACGTCGTCCACCGCGATGTCGAGCAGTCCATCGAGCGAGGGCACCCCGGCGCCGCTGATGAACTGCTGTACGAGTGTGCCGTCCGTGCGCACGCGCACGATACGCCCGCTCCGCGTACCGATGTACCGGTACGGGCGGTCGGGCTGGTGCGAGAGGGCGACAGCGTCGCGCACCGGTGGGTCGATCTGCGGTGTGGCGGTCGCTTCCAGCGCGCCGCGGTAGAAGCTGAGTACCGTGCCGTCGGCGAGTAGGACGTGGATGCGCCCGTCGATCTCGAAGTCGACAGCGCTGCGTAGTTCGTTGCTGGCTTGGCCGCCGGTCCAGTCTTCGGGCAGGTTCTGGTAGGCGCCGGCCAGGAAGCGGAGGATCTGTCCGCTCTGCGGCTGGAGAAGGTAGAGGTTGCCGGCGAAGGCGCCGACGGCAGCGACGTTCTGGTACGGTGCACCGAAGGTGCCGACTGGGCTCGCGCTCCAGCGTGCAGTCGTGGGATCGAAACGATAGGCGACGCTCCCGTCGAAGGCGACCGGTACGCCGTCGTCCCAGGTTGCACCGATGAGCGTCCCGACGCGGATGCCGTCGACCGTGTCACCGGGTCCGAGCAGCCGGACCAAGCGGGTCCCGCCGGCGTCGAGGCGATAGAGCGCATCGGTGAGGAGGAAGAGCTGGCCGTTGCCGAAGAAGAGGCGCGGTACGACGCCGCTCGGCGCTGCCGGTACGGCGCCGAGAACCTGGACAGCATTGGCGGGGAGCCTCTCGACCCGCAGCAGGCGATCGAGCGCTCGTTCGAGTGCGAGGCGCTCTTGGGCGATGAGTTGCGGGTCGAGCCCGAGGGCCGCTGCGCGCTCGAGGCGTTGCGATGCGGTCAGGAGGTAGGCCCGGGCGAGCGCGGGGTCGTCTGCCTGTTCGGCGAGCTGGCGCTCGGCGATGGCCACCTGGTACAGCTCGGTGAACGCGTGCTCGCGCTGCGAGGAGCGGCCGCTCTGTACAGAAACGACCAACGTCGTCGTCAGCGCCCCGATGAGGCCGAGCGCGATGAGGCCGGTGAGACGGCTCGCTGGCAGGCGGGGCAACTGGCGTCGCACCGGCGTGAGGTCAGGGAAGCGGATGCGGTCTTCGTGCCGTTCGAGTCGTGGTAGACCGAAGGTGCCTTCGTCCTGTGGCAAAAGCGGTCGCCGTCGACGGGCGACGAGTTGCCAAATCCCCAACAGTCCGGTGACTGTCGCGATGGCAAGCCCTGCGATGAGCTCGATCAGCGTTCGCCCCCTGCCTCTGGGAGCCGCGAGCTGCGGCTCGTCGCACTCCTCGTCCCCGTCCTGGTTCCGATGCGGAGCGAGCGGCGCGTCCTCATCGCTGGGGTTCGGGGCGGTCGTTGCGATGTTCTCGACCTCCGCCCACTCCTCCGGCGCCTTCCTAGTCTGCCGTTCCTGCTCGCCGGCGTCAATACCCGTTCCGTCCGTCTCATGGGCGGGACGTTCGTCACGCGGCTGAGGTTCGGGGAGGAGCAAGCGCAGGAGTTCGCTCAGACGGCGGACAGGTTGCTGCGTGAAGCGGATCGGCTCCGGCACACGGACAGCGACGGCCGGCGGGCTGGCTGGATCGCTGCGGTCGATCGCCAGTTCCTCGAGCGCTTCCAGGACCTGCCCAGGAGTGGAGGCTGCGAGTTGTGGAGCGTAGCGGGAGAGGAGGTGTGCGCCATATTCGCCCGTCGTGAGGACGAGGAGATCGCCCGGGGCGCTCCGGGTGTAGTAGAGTGCGGGGAGGAGCTGGCGCGCGCTACCGAGCGCGGTCGCGAAACGCGCCGGTTCTGCGGCCTCCGGGGGAAAGGAGAAGATCTCACGGTCCTGTACGACGATGGCCGCGCTGGGCGGTACCTGAGCCAAGACGAGGTCCTGGCCGTTGAGGATGGCGCACGTCGCCCCGAAGCGGTGCCACTGGGCGCTGGGGCGACCGCTGTTGAGCGTCACTAACCAGTGGTTGGCACGCAGGAATGCTTCCGTGAGTGCCTCGCTGACGTCCTCGAGCGTCGCCTGGGGGCCGAGTTGCCACAGCGCGTGTTGCAGGAGGGCGAGCACGCGTCGTCCGACTTCGGGGCTGCTCGGCAGCGGGTCCAGCGGCTCGACCACGACCGCGAAGAGGCGGGTGCTCTCACCGGGTGGGTCGCCAGCGATCTGTAATGCCGCATAGGGCGAGAGACTCGCTCGTGCGAAACGGACGCTTCGCTCGACCACCGACACCATGCCTGTGTGCTCCTCTCTCCGCTCCGGCCGACCAGGCGCGCGACAGCAGCCGAGAGAGCGGGGAGCAGACGCCTCGCCGCTCACTCGCCCGCAGCGCGGTCGTGCCAGCCTGGCACGGTGCAGTCTAGCACACGGGTGTACGTACGTCTAGAGGAACACGCGTTCGTACGCGGTTTCAGCTCTCGGCGAACGGTTGGCGGTGCCGCTCGGTGCGCCGGGGACTGAGGGGGATCTCGCCGAGCAGTTCGTCGGCTGATTCGGTGAGGGTGCTGCGTCGCGGCTCAGGGCCGAGGAGCTCGCGCAAGCTCGCGGCCAGCTCGTCGTCGCCGAGCGCGAGGGCCAGTTCGTGCGCCAGCCGCAGGTGGTAGCGTGCCTCGCCGTCGTTGCCGCGGTCGAGCAAGAGGAGCGCTGCGTTGTAGTGGAGCGCGAGGGCAGCGCGGCGGTCGCCGAGTTGCTCGGCGAGGGCGATCGCCTCACGATAGGTGGTCAGGGCCTCGTCGGCTCGGCCGAGGGCATCGAGGACGGTGGCCAGTCCGCGCAGCGCGCGTGCGAGCAGCGGGAGCGAGTCGATCTCCCGGGCGATCTTTTGGGCGGCGCGGTAGTGTTCTTCGGCCTCGCGGAAGTAGTGGAGCGACTGGTACAGCCGCGCGATGCGTCCGTGCAGGCGAGCGCGCAGCTCGTCATGGCCGGTCGCGGTGGCGAGTTCCAGTGCTTGCCGGAGGTACCCGATGATGCCGTGCGGGTCGGCTTCCTGGAGCTGGAGTTCTGCCAGAAGCAGGAGCGCCCGTTCGTGGACCGTGAAATCGCGCGCCTGATCCGCCTGTTCGCAGGCATGCAACAGGTGCTGCTCGGCCTCGCGCCGGAGGCCGCGCGTCAACGCGATGGAACCGAGGAGCACCGAGAGCAACGCCTCCAGGCGCGGGTCCTCAGCGCTGCGCACCAAGGTGGCTGCATGCTTGGCGACGGCGACGGCGTCCTGCAGTTCCCCGAACTCCAGCAGCACTTCTCCTGTCCCGACGAGCCAACGCGCTTGCTCCCGCAGGTCGCCGCTCTGCTGCGCGAGCCGGAAGGCCTGGTACAGGTACTCCAGCGCTTCACCGCGATGGTCCAGCGCGGCATGCGCGAGACCGGAAAGGCCGAACAATCGCTGCCGGAGCGCGGTGTCCTCGTTGACTTCGCCCTGCTGCTGCGCGAGCTGGAGGAACTGGAGCGCTCGCTCTGGTTGTTGGGCCTCGAGCGAGAGTTCTGCCGCGTCCAGAAGTGCGCGGACGGCTGCCCGGCGGTTCCCGAGGCGCAGCTCGAGATTCGCGAGCTGGTTGAGGTGATCGGCTGCGTCGCGGAACTTGCCCGCCTGCCGTTCGATCTGCGCGAGCCCGACGAGGCACCGGCTTTCCAGTGCCAGGTCGGCGGCCATGCGCGCCCGCTCGAGTGCGGTGACGAGCGCGGCGCGGGCTTGGCTGAGACGGCGTTGCTCGGCCAGGATCGCGCCGATTTGGATAGCGATCTCCGCCTGCAAGCGATGGTCGATCATGCGTTCCGCTGCCTCTTGGGCCTGCTTCAGGAGGGCGTAGGCGGCATCGAGGTCGCCGAGTTCGCGGAGGATCGCCACCTGACGGAGCAAGGCATCGACCATGCCGGCGAAATGCGTGACGCGGCGAGCGCTGCGGGCTGCCCGGTTATAGAACTCCCTGGCTGCGGCGAGATTCCCCTCCTGGCGGGCCAGATCGCCGAGCATGAGGGCGGTTTCGACGTCTTCGACCGTGTCGGTGTCCTCGCGGCCGGACTCGAGTTGGCGCATCAGGAGCTCGCGGGCGCGGTCGCGCTCACCGCGTTGCCAGGCGAGTCGAGCCAACCGGGCCAGTGCACGGCGCTGCCCAGCCGCGTTCGCGATCCTCCGGGCGACGTGCAGTGCTTCCTGGAGGTGCAGCTCCTGCTCGCGCTGGCGGTCGGCCTCGCGCTGCTCGTCCTCCGCTTCCACGTACTCAGCCAGGATGTCGGCGGCGCGCAAGTTGGCCTCCATGAGGACGCGGTCGAACCCCTTTTGGCGCGCGGCTAGGATCACCAGCCGGGTCAGCAGGAGCGCGTGTTCCGGGTGGTTGAGTGCCAGGTGCCCGGCCTCGTCGAGCACTTCCCAGAGGTCACCGTCGGCGAGCCGGGCGACGGTGCTGGGGTGCTCGGCCGCCGCATAGGCCTGTTCGACCGGGATGCGGCCTTCCACGGCGTCGCTCGCGATCCGGTAGAGCGGGTTCCGCTCGATTCCTTGCCGTCTGCGCAACCAGCGACCGAACTGTTCGAAGATGCTCATCGGCTCACCTCGGTGGTGGCGTCGGAGGCATCGGCGCGCGCGAAGGCCCAGCGGAGCGTCTCGAGCGTGACGTTGCCCCCACTCACGATGAGGACGACCCGCTTGCCCGCGAGGCGGTCGCGGATCCGGTGTGCTGCGGCCAGTGCGGCTGCTCCCGCTCCTTCAGCGACGACCCGGGTTTCCAGCAGTTCCACCATCGCGCGGGCGATCTCCTCGTCGGTCACCAGCACGATGTCGTCGACACGCTCGCGGATGATGCGGAGCGGCAACTCGAACGCGACGCGCGTGGCGATGCCTTCGGCGAAGGTATACCCCTCAGCCATCTCGAGGAGCCGGCCTTGTCGCCACGACTCGTAGACGACCGGCATGCCAGCCGCCTGGACGCCGATGACCTGAATGGCGGGGTTCACCGTCTTCATCACGATGCCGGTGCCGCAGACGCCGCTGCCTGCGCCGATCGGCACGATCACGGCGTCGACATCCGGCAGCGTTTCGATGATCTCCAGCGCATAGGTGCCCACGCCCGCGATGAGGTCCGGCTCGTTGGCTGAATGGACATAGCGGAGACCTTCGGCGGCTGCGCGTGCCTCACAGGCGAGCCGGGCCTCGTCGAAGTCGCGGCCTGTCAGCACGACCTCGGCGCCGAGCCGGCGCATGGCGGCGACTTTGAGGGGGTTGGCTCGTTCCGGCGCGTAGATGATCGCTCGCACGCCGAAGAGCCGGGCGGCGTAGGCGATCGATTGGCCGTGGTTCCCGGTCGAAGCGGTCACGACGCCGCGCGCTCGCTCCTCGGGCGAGAGCTTGCTCATGAGGTAGATGCCCCCACGGACCTTGAACGCACCGATCGGCTGGAGCTGCTCGCACTTCAGATACAGCTCGCACCCGAGCCGGTCGCTCAAGAGCGGCGAGTAGAGGAGCGGTGTCGGCGCGAGATAGCGCTGCACCACCGCGCGCGCTCGCAGGATGTCTTGGAAGGTCGGTGGTACGAAACGAGATCCCTCTCCCGCCTCAGTCACCGGCGTTCCCTCGTGCGACTCGATCGGTCCCCCACGCACGCTTCCAGCGTACGACGTGCTGGGCTGCTTGTCCATCACTCTCGAGTACCCCGCGCTCGGCCGTACCCGAGCGTCCAGAGTCTGCCACTCGTCGGCCCCGGTTGTCACCACGGTGGACAGCCTGCTCAGGACGACGTGTTGCCGGCTACAGCGAGGCGCAGTCAGCCGGTTGGCCTGTCACGAAAATGGTCCGCTCTTGTCACGGTTTCGTCACGGTCGTCCGCTACCGTGGAGGGAGGAGGCTGGGTTCGTGATCGTGCGTAAGGAGGACGGATGGTGACGACGACGCCGCTCGCAGCTCGAACGTCCACACCTGTACCACCGTCGACGACGGTGCTCGAGGTGCGTGGACTCACCAAACGGTACGGAGCGCGCACGGTGCTCGAAGGGCTCTCGCTGACGCTCGAACGTGGCCAGGTGTTGGGCATGTTAGGGCCGAACGGCGCGGGGAAGACGACTGCCCTCTGCGTGCTCCTCGGCCTGGTCCGGCCAGACGGAGGAGAGATCCGCATTCTCGGTATCGACGCGCGGCGCCGAGCGCGCGAGGCGTTGCGACACGTCGGTGCACTCGTCGAGTCGCCGACGTTCTATCCCTATCTCACTGGAGAGGAAAACCTGCGCGTCCTCGCGCAGCTCCGCGCGGTACCGTTCCGGCGCATCTTCGAGGTGCTGGAACTGGTCGGGCTCGCCGAACATGCGCGCCAGCGCGTCGGCACCTACTCGCTCGGCATGCGCCAGCGCCTGGCGATCGCGGCAGCGGTCCTGCACGAGCCGGCTCTGCTCGTCCTGGACGAGCCGACGAACGGGCTGGACCCGCAGGGAATCGTCGAGGTACGCGAACTCGTGCGGACGCTCGCAGCCGGAGGGCAGACGATTCTCCTCTGCAGCCACGCGCTGGCGGAAGTGCAGCAGATGTGCACGCACGTGCTCGTCCTGGTGCAGGGACGCACCGTGGTCAGTGGCGCGCTGGCCGAGTTGTTGCGCGCGAGCGCTCTCTACCGCTTGCGGACTCCGGACGTCGAGCGGGCGCTCGCCGTCATGCGGGAGACGCCTTGGGTCCAAGTGGTGGCCAGTGGTGCGGACTGGGTGCGGTTCACGATGCCTCGTGACCGGAACGAGGCGGTAGCCCGGTCGCTCCTCCAAGCTGGTGTGCCTGTGCTCGAGCTGTCTCCCGAAGGCTCGACGCTGGAGCAGCTGTACCTGACGGTGACGGACGGTGCGCTCCGGTCGGCCAGTGACCGCGGAGCGCCTCGGGCGTGGTACCGGTTCTGGCGACGTGGATGAGATAAGGAAGCGGGGAACGGCGATGATGACGCGTGCGTTCGTAGTCGAGTGGTTCAAACTGTGGCGCTTGCGGCTCTTCCGCGCCACGGTGCTCTTGGGCGTCGGATTGAGCGGCCTGTGGCTCGTCATCGCGCTCTGGATGGCCCACCGCGGTGCGCCGAGCGGGCGCGAAGCCTTCGTGTCGCGCCTCACGTTTCCTGGAGCCTACGAGCAGGCCTTCGCCCTCGCAGCCGGGTTCGGGGAGACGTTCCTGGCCATCACGGCGTCTGCGTTCGTGGCCAACGAGTACAGTTGGGGGACATGGCGGGTGCTGTTACCGACCGGGCTGCCGCGTTGGCAGGCACTCGCGGCCAAGTGGCTCGCGCTCCTGCTCGGTGCGGTCGTCTTCGTGGGGCTGACGGCGTTGCTGCCCCTGCTGGCTGCACCCTTGGCGGCCTGGTGGCTCGACCAGCCTGCCTTCACGCTACCACAGACGGAGCGCTGGGTGCTGCATGCGCTCCTCTTGCCGCTGCGCGCGGTGGGGTCGCTGGTCGCACCGATCGTCCTGGCCACGGCGCTGACCGTGTGGACGCGCTCGCAATCGTTGGCGACGGGTATCACGATCGGGGCGGTGGTGGGTGAAAGCGTCCTCGCCGCACTCCTCGGCGGCCTCGGTGGCTGGTGGGCCGAACTGCCGCGCTTCTTGTACATCTGGAACGCTGAAGCGATCGCGCGTGCGCCCGCGTTTGGAGGTGTACCAGCACCTGGTATCCCGTCGCTCGCCGAGGCGATCCCTGTGGTGCTCGGCTGGACGGTGTTGCTCGGCCTACTGCCGGTCTGGTGGTTCGCGCGACGCGACATCGAAGTCCGGTCGAGCGGCTGAACGGGCGGTCAGGTATGCTTGCTGCGGGTCCAGGAGCCGGAATCGTGGCACGTATCCTCCTGATCGAAGACGAGGTCGAACTCGCTCGGCACGTGCGATCTGCACTCGAGGAGTCCGGTCACACGGTTCTGCAGGCCTACGACGGCCCGGGCGGACTGCGCCGGGCGCTGGAGGAGCGTCCCGACTTGGTCGTCCTGGACCTCATGCTTCCTGGGCTCGACGGGTACGACGTGCTGCGTGCCCTCCGCCGCGTGTCGATGGTGCCGGTCCTGGTCTTGACCGCGCGAGGCGGTGAGCTCGATCGTGTCCTGGGACTGGAGCTCGGGGCTGACGACTATGTCGTGAAACCCTTTTCGCTGCGCGAATTGGTCGCGCGGGTGCGCGCGCTGTTGCGGCGGGTCGAGGCGGTCACCGAGGCCAGTCGGGTCGCTGATCGCGAGGCACGGATCACTTTCTCCGATCTCGTCATCGATCCTGCTACCCGCGAGGTGCGTAGCCGGGGGCGTCTCGTGCACCTGACGGCCCGCGAGTTCGACTTGCTGTGGTTTTTGGCAGCCAACCCCGGCCGGGTGTTCAGCCGCGACTATCTCCTCGCACGCGTGTGGGGAACAGAGCGCTGCGCGGGTGAGCGGGCGGTCGATGCAGCGATCGCCCGCATTCGGAAGAAGCTCGGTGGACCAGGTTCACCTGCTGACCGGATCGTCGCCTACTGGGGTGTCGGCTATCGCTTCGAACGCGGGGACGGCGAGCAGTGACGACGCAGCGTGCGTCACCACGGGCTCTGCTCCACGCACTCACCGGACAGCTGCGTCGTCAGCTGCTCCTCTCGCACCTGGCCGTGGCGTTCACGACGCTGGCGCTCGTCGTGGTGGCCTACGGCGTGATCGCGTCCGTGACGCGAGGAGCTGGGCTTCTCGGGTCGAGCGTGGCGTACGACCCCGATTTCGCTCAGGGCACGCGCCTGCTCGCCGAGCTGCTTCCACCGCATGTGGAGCGCGAGCGCGAGGAAGCCGGGTCGCTGCAACCGCTCCTCGCGCGACTCGTCGCGACGGCGGTACCGGGGAGCGGTCCGCTCGGTGGGACGGTGAACGACGGGACGGGGATCGTCGTCGTCGCACCGGACGGGAGCATCCTCGCGGCTGTACCCACTCGTCCGGACTCGATCGCGGCGATCGAACCGGTCGAGTGGCGGGAAGCGCTCACGGCAGCGCTCGCAGGCTCGCGTGACCTCTCGCCGACCGGGCCGCTCGTCCGCACGGCCCAGTCGGGGACCGTCCTCGTCAGCGCCTATCCGATCGTCGCACCTGACGGCACGGTCGCGGGCGCTGTCGGACTCCGCACGCAGCCTGTGGCGACCGTTCCGGCATCCGGATGGGCACGGCTCGCGTCGCTCGCGGTCGGGTTCAGTCTCGTGGTGGCTGACTTTCTCCTCACGGCGGCGATACCAGCCGCGGTCGTCTCGGCCCTGGCGAGCATGCTGGTGACACGGCGGATCCGTGCCCAGCTCCGCGAACTGGAGGCGGCGACGGAGGCGATCGTACGTGGCGAGCTGGGACGGCGGGTGCGCGTCCTCTCGGGAGATGAACTCGGGCGCCTGGCCGAGCGCTTCAATCTGCTCACTGCGGCACTGGAGCGGCTCGAAGAGCAGCGCCGTGCCTTTTTCGCGAATATCGCGCACGATCTCCGCACCCCACTCGCGCTGATCCGCGCGCAGGCCGAGACGCTCCTCGCCCGGGACAAGCGTGACCACGAGGAGGAACGGGCGGGACTGGAGCGCATCGTCCAAGAGACGGAGACGCTCGGACGTCTGGTCGAGGATCTGTTCACTCTGGCCCGACTCGACGAGCGTGGACTCCCGTTGCAAGTCGCTCCCGTCGACCTCGGGGCGTTGCTCCCGGACATCGTCGAATCGGTTCGCCCGCTCGCACGCCGAGCCGGCCACATCACGCTCGTCTGTGAGGTCGCTCGCGACTGTCCGCCAGTGCGAGCCGATCCGGTGCGGCTGCGGCAGGTCCTGTTGAACCTCCTGCACAACGCGCTCCGTCACACCCCGGAAGGGGGAGTCGTGTGCCTGCGCGCGGTGCCTGAGAGAGAGCGGGTGACGGTACAGGTGTGCGACACTGGTTTCGGCCTTCCGCCCGATGTCCTGGAAGAGCCGTTCCGCCGGTATCGGCAGGGGAGCGCTCCACAGCGAGGGAGCGGTCTCGGGCTCGCCGTCGCCCGTCAGCTCGTGGAAGCCCAGGGTGGCACGATCCGCCTGGAGAGTGTGGCGGGTCAGGGAACGGTCATCTCCTTCACCCTGCCGCTCGCCAGCGCTCACACAGTGACGGACGGGCTGAGCCACTGACGGTCGCTCAGTCCGTGAGCGTCCAAGCGAGCAGGCGAGCCCGCTCACCCTCCTCGACCAGGAGCCACAACCTCGTCGCGTCGATCCAGGCCAGGCCGACCGATTCGATGCCCCGCTGCTGCGTTTCCCACCGGCTCCGGCTCCAGACGCTCACTTCCCGCCCGAGCGCGACGGCGAGTCGCGCACCGTCCGGCGACCAGGCGAGGCTCCGACCCAGGTTACCACGCGCGAGGACGATGTCGTCGTCCGGGGCGACGAGTGGAACGAGCAGCACGCTGGAGCGGTCGCTCCCGTCGACGCGGAGCGCGAGCCACTGGCCGCTCGGGTCGACTGCGAGTTCGCACCCCTCGATCGGCCGTCCAGGGAGCGGTCGGTAGCGTGCCAGGGTGCGGACGGTGACAGAACCGTCGTGGAGGGTGATCTCACTGAGCTGCACGCGTTCTCCGTCTCGTGGCTCCGCGAGAAGGAGCCGCCCGGAGGAACGCCACGCTGCACAGGGGCGGGCGCCGTGCGCAACGATGCCTGGCCGTGCGATGGGCTGGAGTTCGGGCGGAAAGCCGAGCAAGAGCGTGAGCGATCCGTCTGCTTTTTGGTGCCAGAACGCGAGGCGTCCGTCCGGACCGACGGCGATCGCCGACACAGTGACACCGTCCGGTGGTCCGATGACAGCGGGGTACCAAAAGCCGTCCGGTGAGCGGCTGACGAGCACCAGCCGACCGTCTCGCCCCACGGCAGAGAAGCCGAATCCGGTCGGATGCCAGGTGCCGTCGTCGAACTGCCACGCCTCGGAGAGCTGGATACCGCTCGGCACAGCCCAGAGCGCGAGGTGCCCGGGTGCCGGCGAGGCGAGGAACCAGCGTGCTCCCGGCGCGAGTCGCAGCGGGCCGCTGACGAAGTCGCTGCCTGGTGGTACGGGCGATTCGGGATGCTGGGGGAGGTCGGAGCGGAGCATGAGCAAGGGGTTTCCCCAGGCATCGAATCCCCAGCGTCCTGGGGCCGATCCGATGAGCGCCGGTGACTCCGGACCGAGTGCGTAGAGTTCGGTGCATTCGCTCGGTAGAGTGCTCGCCTCCTGGTTGGGTAGTGTGCGCACGACGACGAGGATCGGTACCTCGCCGTACCAGTGAACGCCGATCGGCCCGGCCAGGCGGTCGAGGTCGAGGATTCGGCGCAGGCGCAGCGTCGCGAGGTCGACGTCGATGACCTCACCGCGCGCGGACTGTCCGATCGGCTTGCGGAGGGCGATGAGCCGGGATCGGTCGGGCGCGACCGCGAGGGGGCGAGCGATGGTGTTCCGGCGTGCTGGGAGGAGGATGCGGAGCGTGCCGTCGCGTCCGAGGAGGGCGACTTCGGTCGGCGACGGTAAGGTCGGTGGAGCACGCTCGGGGCGACGGGGGAACACGATACCGGAGCTGTCCGGCAGCCAGAGTGGCCGGTCGCCGGTGCCGCCGACGTACCCCTCTGCCCGCGCGATCAGCCGGGTTCTCTGGGTTCCGTCGAGCGCGTGCAGTTCGATCGTCCGGCTGGTCGCGCCGCTCCCGAAGGGCTCCATGGCGCGGACGAGCGCGAGCGTCTTCCCGTCCGGCGCCGGTACGGCGTCGGTCACCAACTCCGGGAGGAGCGTCGATTCCTGACCGCTCGGCACGGTGAGTGCGAGCACGCGGGACTGGCGCTGGACACGTTCGAAGAATTCAGCTTCGCGTTCGTACGGCGGACGACTGGGAACTTCGCGGACGAGCAGCGTCGAGCGATCGAGCCAGGCGAGCGGACGCCGTGTCGTCGTACGGTCCCACCGCCAGCGGACGACGCGCTCGCCTTCGAGGGTGAGGACGTCGAGCCAGCGTGGCTCGCGGGGCGGATCAGGCGTCCAGGCAGCGATCAGCTGGCCGGAGGGATCGAGGAGTCGATAGCCGCCAGCATCGGCGGGGAGCGTAGCGGCGACGGGGACCCACTGGCGCGAAGGGAGCGCGAAGGCGACGCTGTAGGTCCCAGAGGAGCCCAGCCACAGGAAGGGGCCGTCACCACGCGACGCCTCGCTCGGCGACGGCGCCGGAACGGAGAGCCCTGTCGCGAACCGCAGGAGCGCGAGGACGAGCACTGCGGCGAGAACGAGCGCGAGGATCCGCCAACGAGGTACGGCCGCCCTTCTCGTCGGGACAGGCTGTGGCGACGCGACGAGTGCGCGCTCGTCCGCTGTGCGGCAGGTCGCCAGGGCCTGGCGACAGGCGGCACAACCGCGGAGATGGAGCAGAAGGGCGCGGCGGAGATCGGGTTCCCGGTCCAACTCGCGCCAGCGGGCGATCGCAGCCGCTCCCTCGCAGCAAGGTGCTGTCCAGTGCTCGACGAAGTGGCGTCGGGCTTGCAACAGGTTTCGGACCAGATGGTCCGGTTCGAGTGCTGCGATCTCGCGCAGCTGTTCGAACGACGCACCGGCCAGATGGAGCGCGAGCAGGACGTCGGAGCGATGCGGCAGGGGGTGCCGCAGGACGAGGCGGGCGAGGAGGACGGCGAGCTGGCTCCGCTGCCAGACGGCCGGGAGTACTTGCTCGAGCGGGTGCGACGTCGCTGGGGCAGCGACCCAGCGCGCGAGCGAGGGTGGAAAGATAGCGGCGAGGACGGACGCGAGCGGCGACGGGGGCGGAGGCACCGGTACGGCTCCCGTGTAGCAGTGACGGCTCTGGGTCGTTACTCTAGGGCACGGTGACGAGAGGAGCCTGGCAGTGTCCTTCCGCGAACGGTTGGAACGTGCGATCGCGCGCAATCGCTCGCTCCTGTGCGTAGGACTCGACCCCGATCCCGAGCGTTTTCCCGAAGGGATCGCGCGCGACCCCAGCGGGATCGTGGCGTTCAACCGCGCGATCGTCGAAGCGACCGCTGACCTCGTCTGTGCCTACAAGCCGAATCTCGCCTTCTATCTCGCCCACGGTATCGCTGGGCTGGAGGCGTTGGCGGCGACACGCCAGGCCATCCCGCCGGACATCCCCGTCATCCTGGACGCGAAGGTCGGCGATATCGCCAGTACCTCGGCCGCCTACGCGCGGGCGATCTTCGAGACGTTCGGTTTCGATGCAGTGACGGTGCACCCTTATCTCGGGGGCGAGGCGCTGGAGCCGTTCTTCGCCTACCGCGACCGCGGTGTCTTCGTATTGGTCCGGACATCGAACCCCGGTGCGCAGGAACTCCAGGACGTACCGGTCGGGGCAGACGACAGCCCACTGTACCTCTGGGTGGCCGAGCGGGTGCAGGCGTGGAACGAACGGTTCGGGAACCTGGGCATCGTCGCCGGCGCGACCTACCCGGTCGACCTAGCGCTGGTGCGACAGCGCTGTCCGGACTTGCCCGTCCTCGCACCTGGGGTCGGGGCGCAAGGTGGAGACCTCGCAGAAGCGGTGCGCGCTGGACTCAGCGAGGGAACCGGGCCGCTGCTCGTTACCGTCTCGCGTACCGTCCTGTACGCGAGCGGTGGCCCGGACTTTGCGCGAGCAGCGCGGGAAGCAGCCCAGCAGCTGCGCGACGAGATCGAGCGGATACGGAGCCAGCTCGGCTGGCAGGTGACCGAACCCTAGAGGGCCGGCCACCTGCCGCGACGTGCGTCATTGCGGGGCGTTCAGTCGCCGCGCGCTGGTACGCTCGCCAGCGCCTTGGCGATCGCCTCGTCGAAGAGCGGAAGGTCGGCCGGGATACGGGAGGTGATCAGGTTCCCGTCGATCACCACCGCTTCGTCGACGTAGATCGCGCCGGCGTTCTTCACGTCGTCGCGGATCTTCTTGACGCAGGTCACCGTCCGGCCGCGCAGGACGTCGGCGGAAATCAGGAGCTGCGGTCCGTGGCAGATCGCGGCGACCGGCTTACCGCTTTCGACGAACTGGCGGGTGAAGGCGACGGCGCGGTCGTCGATACGCAAGTTCTCCGGCGAGCCACCGCCCGGAATGACGAGGGCATCGAACTCGTCGACCGTCACCTCGTCGATCGTTTTGTCAGGCTGGAGCACTGTCCCCTTCTTGCCGGTGATCGGCTCGCGGTCCAGCCCCACGATGACCACTTCGGCGCCGCGCGCCTCGAGGTACTGCTTGGGGTCGGTCGCCTCCACGTCCTCGAAGTCCTTGGCGAGCAACATGGCGACCCGCTTCCCGGAGAGTTCGGCCATGGTATCCCCCTCTCGCTGCACCGAACCGTCCGACTCAAGTGTGCCATGCGCGGTCAGGCGACGATATCCCGACGAGCGAAGACGACCAGTGCGGCCAGAGCGGCGCCGACACCGACCGCGAGATGGACGAGCGGCTTGTACCAGGCGAGTTCGCCGAGCATGGCCGCTTGCGGGTCGTAGGCGGTCAGCAGCGAGAAGTAGCGGAGCCACCGTACCTCTTCGGCGAGTCCCGCGACGATCCAGGCCAGGTACATGAGGAGGACGATCCCCCCGACGACACCGGCAGCCTTGGACCGTTCGCTGGCGAAAGCGGAAGCGAGGGTGGCGAGCCCGGCGAACGCCACACCGAAGCTCGCGAGTACGAGGACGAGTTGCCCGAGGCCGCGGCCCGTCAGTTCCCCGCCGAAGGCGGCTGCACCTGCCGCGAGGGCGAGGGCGCTCGTCAGGACGACGGCCAGGATCCCGGCGAGGAGTGCCAGTTGCTTGCTGGCCAGCAGCCGAGCGCGCGAGACCGGGACGGAAAGCCAGAACTCGGCTGTGCCGCGCTCCACCTCCTGGGCGACGGTGGCAGCCCCGCTCAGCACCACGAAGATGAGCAGAACCGCGGGCCAGATGAAGCTGAATGTCTCGGCGTACATGAAGCCTGCGAAGCTGGTGAAGAGGATCCGCTCCGGGTCGATGCCGAAGACGCGGAAGAGAAACTCGGGATACTGCTGCAGCATGCGCTCGAATTCCTCGCGCTGGCGTTCGAGCGTGGGATAGAAGGAGGCGAGGAAGACGATGTAGATCGCCAGTCCCAGCGCATACCAGAACGTCGTCCATCGCAGGTCGCGGACAGCTTTCCAGAACATCGGCCAGCTCACGAGACGCCCTCCTTCCGTCCATCGGCAGGCTGCTCCTGGTAGTAGGCGAGGAAGACGCTCTCGAGGTCGGGGGGTGCATACGTCAGATCGACGAGCGGCAGTTCGGACAGCCGACGCAAGAGCGATGGAAGGTCGTCGCGTACGCCGAGCCGGAGGCGCGTGCCACCGTCTTCGACCGCCAACACCCGGACGCCTGGGAGGTCGGCCAATCGGGCTGGGTCGATCGGTTGCGCGAAGACCACCTCCATCGGTCGCGTTCGCTGCGCTCGGAGTTCGGTCTGGGTGAGGACAGCGACGAGTCGCCCCTCGCGGATGATCCCGACGCGATCGGCGACGCGTTCCACCTCGGGTAATTGGTGCGAGGAGAGAAAGATCGTCTTCCCGCGCTCGCGTTCTTCTCGAAGGAACGAGAGGAATTCGTGTCGCATGAGGGGATCGAGACCGCTGGTCGGTTCGTCGAGGATCAACAGCGGCGGATCGTGAAGGAGTGCCTGGACGAGCGCCAGCTTCTGGCGGTTACCGCGCGAGAGATGCTTGATCGGTTTGTCCAACTCCACCTGGAACCGTTCGAGGAGCATCTGCCGGCGCTCGGGTGAGATCGATGAGCGGAACGCTCCCATGAAGTCCAGGAACTGCCGTCCGGTCATCTGTTCCCAGAGGCGGACGTCACCGGGGACGTAGCCGACGCGCTCCTTCACAGCGGTCGCCTGGCTCCAGCAGTCGAGGCCGAAGACGCGAGCAGTTCCGCTGGTGGGACGCAGAAAGCCCATCAGCACGCGGATCGTCGTCGTCTTCCCGGCGCCGTTGGGGCCGAGGAAGCCGAAGATCTCGCCCGGCTGTACTGCGAAGGTCAGGTCGATGACGCCTCGTTGCCTGTCGTAGCTCCGGGTCAGGTGCTCGACGGCGATCGGTGGTGCCTGGCTCATCCTCCAGCTCCTTCCGTTCTGCCTCCGCGGATGCTGCGTTCGAGTTCCTCGAGACTGGCGTCGAGGCTCTCCAGGAACGCGCGCAGGACGGCCTTACCCCGCGCGGAATCGCCGCCGTCCGGCGGCGCGAAGGCGCGCTGTGCCATGTCCGCCAGGGCTTTGGTCAGGATTTCGGGTGGAGGCGTGAATTCGGGGGGAATGAACTCGGCGGCGCTGGTCAGCCCGAGCGAGACGGTCGAGAGCAGGTAGGTCAGGAGCCCGGGTTCCAGGTCGCGCCGGAAGACGCCAGCTTCTTGGAGCGCCTCGACGAGCTGGCGGTCGAACCGGAACTGCCAGCGGGCGAGTTCCGCGCTGTGCCGGCGGAGGTACTGCCCGAGCGTCCGGCTCTCCGTCGTCATCAAGGCGCGCAGGAAGGGACGTTCGTAGCTAGCAGCGTACCCGTGGTAGACGATGCGACCGATCGTTCCGCCGGCTGGATCCGCCTCCACGCGAGCGAGGAAGTCCCGGTTGACGGCGCGCAGCTCGCGGTAGAGCAAGGTCCCGAACAGCGCCTCCTTACTGCACCAGTACCGGTAGACCGTAGCCTTGGCGACGCCTGCTTCCCGCGCGACGTCGTCCACGGTGGTCTTGTCGTAGCCGTAGCGGACGAACAGCTCGCGCGCCGCTTCCAAGATCCGTCGTTCCGTCTTCGCTCGCCGACTCGCCATACCGACTCCACGGTAACGAGACTGGTGAGACTTTTCTCGTCTTCTCAGTCTCATAGTAACAGGTGGTGCCGATACGATCAAGGAGCGGTGGCTCGATTCAACCCGGAGACTGCCCCCTGCCCGCGCAGCCGCTCCCTGCAGCGGCCGCGGGGACCGGTGTGCTCTGGTGGGCTGAGTACGGTACGGGCGGACAACTGTGCCGCGCCTCAGCAGGCGTCTGCGTCACCGGTCAGTTCGAGGGCACGCGCAAGAGTTCCTCGGGCACGATGCGGCCCTCGCGTTCCAGCCACCGGCGCAGGCGCAAAGTCCGCTCGGCCTCGCTCAGTTTCGGGCGGTCGTAGTGTCCGGCCAGCCGGCGTTGCCGCAGCGCCTCGTAGAGCGAGACGGCACAGGCGACCGAGATGTTGAGGCTGCGTACCATCCCCATCATCGGGATGACGAAGTTGCCGTCCGCCAGCCTGACCGCTTCCTCGGAGACGCCGCGCTGCTCGTTCCCGAAGACCAGCGCGACCGGACGCGTCAGGTCCAGGTCGTAGAGGTCCTCGCTGCGCTCTGGATCACCGAGATAGGTGGCGTAGATGGTGAATCCCTGCGCTCGCAGGGTCTCGTAGCAGGCCGTGATGGTCGGGTGGAAGACGAGGTCGAGCCATTTGAGGGCGCTGCCCGAGACATTCTCGGACAACTCCGGGAACTCCTCGACGGTGTACACGAGGTGCACTGTGAGGAGACCGACGGCGTCGCACGAGCGCAGGACTGCGCTGACGTTGTGCGGGTCGTGCACGTTCTCGAGGACGACCGTAAGGTCGGGTTGCCGGCGCTCCAGGACCTCGCGCATCCGTTGCAGTCGACGCTCGGTGATCGGTCGCTCGCGTCGCTCCATCGCGCACCTCTCGCCGTCCATTCTACGAACGCCGCGGCAGCGACCGCACGCGGCGACCGGTTCCTGGCTACACTCCAGGTGCGAGAAGGGACGATCGGCGTGGGGCAGGCACTGGTCGAGCGGATCCGATCCGAGATCGAGCGTTCCGGCGCGATCACGTTCGCGCGCTACATGGAGCTGGCGCTCTACGACCCGGACGACGGGTACTATGCGACCGGTCTGCGTGTCGGTCGGCGGGGCGACTACCTCACGGCACCGGAAGCGCATCCGCTGTTCGGGTGGGTGGTGGCGCGGCAACTCCGGGAACTCTGGGACGCGCTCGGTCGGCCCGAGCCCTTCACGCTCTTGGAGTACGGACCTGGTCCGGGGACGCTCGCCCGCACCGTTCTCGAGCACCTCGCTCGCTGGGAACCGGAGTGTTGGGCATCTCTCCAGTACTGGCCGCTCGAGCGGAGCCGTCCGGCGCGGGAGCGGTTGCGGACGGAGTTGACCGCGGCAGGCTTCGCGACTCGCCTGCTCGAAGAGCCGGGGGGACCGATCAGCGGCGTGGTGCTCGCCAACGAAGTGCTCGACGCCCTGCCGGTCCATCGCCTCCGTTGGGAGGAGGGACGACTCTGGGAGCTGTACGTCGGGTGGGACGGCGAACGCTTCACCGACGTCCCGGGACCACCCTCGACGCCCGAACTCGCGCAGTGGCTCGACCGTCTCGGTGTCCAGCTCGTCGAGGGGCAGACGACCGAGCTCTGCTTGGCGCTCCTCCCGTGGCTGGACGACGTGGCGGCGCGGTTAGGGCGCGGCTACCTCTTGGTCTTCGACTACGGTTATCCGGCACCGGAGCGATACGAACCGGTGCGGTTTCCGCGCGGGAGCGTGCGGACCTACGCTCGCCACACGGTGGACGACGATCCCTTCCTCGAGCCGGGCCAGCGGGACATCACCGCGCACGTCGACTTCACGATGCTCGCGCTCGCGGCGCGGGAACGCGGGCTCGAGCCCTTAGCGGAGACGACGCAGGCACTGTTCCTGGCTCAGGGCGGGCTCGGCGAGCTGTTGGTCGCGTTGCAAGCTGACCCGAGCATGACGACCGAGCGGTACCTGGCAGCGCGCGCAGCTGCGTGGCATCTGCTCGACCCCGCCGGGATGGGGCGCTTCCGCGTGGCGCTGTTCGGGAAGGGCGTCCCGTCTACCGCCCTGCCCAGCGGCTTCCGGGAGCGCCTGCTCGCTGGCGTGCCGCTGCCGCCGCCGCGTTCTGCCGAGACGGACCGCTGAGCCGAGTCGGGGCGCGGGCAGGGGGCTGCTGCCAGTCTCGTCAATGCTGCGGATGCAGTGCTGCTGCCCCCGTCGTCGGGACGTGGACGCCTGTCCGCAAGGTCAGTGCGTTGACCGCCACGATGACCGTGCTCAACGACATGAGCAGGGCACCGACCGCTGGTGGCAGCACGACTCCGATCGGCGCGAGCACTCCCGCAGCCAGCGGGAGGGCGACCACGTTGTATCCGAGTGCCCAACCGAGGTTCTCGAGCATCTTGCGGTAACTGCGGCGACTGAGGTCGAGTACGGTGACGACGTCGCGGGGGTCGTTGCGGACCAGGACGACGTCGGCACTCTCGATCGCGACGTCGGTACCGGCGCCGATCGCGATGCCGAGGTCGGCGGCGACCAGCGCGGGTGCGTCGTTGATGCCGTCGCCGACCATCGCGACGACGTGTCCTTCCTGCTGCAGCTCGCGAATGACGCGTTGCTTGTCCTCCGGCATGACTTCGGCGATGAACCGATCGATGCCGAGTTCTCGCGCGACCCACGCGGCGACGGTACGTTGGTCGCCGGTCAGCATAGCGATGGCGATCCCCATCCGGTGCAGGTGTGCCACGGCTTCTCGCGACTCTGGACGGATCTCGTCGGCGAGAGCGAAGGCAGCGCACGGGCGGTCGTCGACCAGGAGGACGGCGATCGTCGCTCCGCGCTCTTCCCACTGCGCGAGCGCTGGCTGTAACCAGTCCGGGTATGCTGGGAGGAGACTGAGCCGTCCCACGAGGACGGTCTGCCCGTCGATCCGTGCGCGGATGCCGCGACCAGGGAGCGCGCGGATCTCCTCGGCTACCGGCAGGGAGAGTCCGCGTTCCGCTGCCCGTCGGGTGATCGCGCGGGCGATCGGGTGTTCCGAACCGTGCTCGACGGCGGCAGCGAGCGCGAGTGCCCAGGCTTCTTCGATGCCGGGTGCGAGCGCTCGATCGACGACAGCGAACTGACCGCGGGTCAGGGTCCCCGTCTTGTCGAAGACGACGGTGTCGACAGCGCGGGCGCGCTCGAAGGCTTGACGATGACGGATGAGGATGCCGTGACGTGCGGCCAGGCCGCTCGACAGCGTGACGACGAGGGGGATGGCCAGACCGAGCGCGTGGGGGCAGGCGATGACGAGGACGGTGACCGCGTGTCGGATCGCTGTGACGGGGTCGCTCGCGAGGAGCCAGATCGTGAACGTCGCGGCGCTGAGCGCGATCGCCACCAGCGTGAGCCCGAAGGCGACCCGGTCGGCGAGGGCTTGCAGGCGGGTGCGTTCTCGCTGAGCCCGCGCGACGAGTTCGAGTACCTGGCCGAGGAACGACTCCGCGCCGACCTGCGTGACGCGGACGCGGAGCAGACCGGGGCCATTGACGGTTCCGCCGATCACGCGACTGCCGGGTTGCTTCGGGACCGGACGCGATTCGCCGGTGACGGCGGCTTCGTCGACTTCCGATTCTCCTTCGATGACCAGTCCGTCGGCGGGGATACGGTGACCCGGGCGCACGAGCACGATGTCACCGACGCGGAGCGCGGTGACCGGGACCTCGCGCAAGCTGCCGTCCGGCTCGACGCGCTCGGCGGTGGCAGGCAACAGTTTCGCCAGCGCCTCGAGGGCTCGTTGCGTCCGGCCGACGGCACGCATCTCGAGCCAGTGCCCGAGCAGCATGATGACGATCAACGTCGTCAGCTCCCAATAGAACGGTTCCCCGGGGAAGCCGAGCGTCGTGGCCAGGCTGTACAGCAGCGCGGCCGTAATCGCCAGGGCTACGAGCGTCATCATGCCAGGCTGCCGGGCCCGCAGTTCGTCGCGCGCCCCTTCGAGGAAGACCGTGCCGCCCGCTCCGTAGACGAAGAGCGAGAGCACCAATGCCAACCAGCTGGCGCCCGGGAGCGTCGGCAACCCGAGGAGGTCGTGCAGCGGGCTCGCCACAAGCACGACCGGGACGGTGGCCACGAGCGCTATCCAGAATCGGCGTCGCAAGCGGCCCGGGTCGTGCCCCGCGTGCGCGGGCGGTGCCTCTTCAGGCGCAGCGTGCACAGCCGCGTGCGCGTGGACCGGCGTCTCTATCGTCGGTTGGTGGCCGTGGTGGTGCCGCTGCTCCATGGCGTATCCCCCTCTCGATGCGCGTCCTCAGTATACCCCTAAGGGGTATCTGAGTGGTCTGCCATGGGCGCGCTCGTCACCGCGGGCTCGGTGTATGGTCCGCCGGCGAAGGAGCGCGCTCGACCGCGAACACGCGCCACCGGGTGCGGTGACGGGGCGGGGTGGCGTCACTGGAGAGGCTGACCGTAGCGGTTGACGCTCACGATCTCCGCGAGCGGTTTGCGTCCGCCGCGCACCGGTGAGGGACGCGGATCGCGCGCTGAGCGTGGGTAGCCGAGCGCCACGATCGAGCGGGCGGTCCGCTCCTCGGGGATACCCAAGAGGCGCTTGGCCTCCGCTTGCTGGGCCGCGTCACCGTACCAGGCCACGCCGCCAGCGAGGCCGAGCAGGTTGGCGGCGATGAGGATACGCTCGATCAGACGCCCCTCGTCGTACGCTTCGGCGATCTCGCTCTGCCCGTCGAGGACGATGGCGATCCCCAAGGGAGCGTCAGCCAGCCAGGCGATCGGCGGGCGCAGTTGGCTGAGCTGGTGGAGGAGAGCGCGGTCGTCGACGACGATGAGGTGCCAGGGCTGGGTGTTGCGGGAACTGCCCGTCCAGCGGGCGATCTCGAGGATCCGGGCCAGCGCCTCCGCTGGCACGGGGTCGGGGCGGTACTGCCGGATCTGCCGGACCCGGCGGATGCGCTCCAGCACGTCGGCGATCGACTGCTGTGTCGTCATCGCATCCCTCCTTCTCGGACCGATCTCCGTTCGCGTCGCCAGGCGCGCCGCGGCGGCTCCGTCTCACCGTGCGCGCGTCACGCCGATTTTCGGGCAGATGTCGCTGAGGGGGCACCGGGCACAACGCGGGAGCGACCCGGTGCAGACGTGTTTACCGAACGGGACGAGCAGCCGGTTGAGTTCGACCCAGTAGACCAGTGGCACTCTGCGTTCCAGTTCCCGGAGGGTCTGCTCGGGCGTGCGCGTCCGGACGAGTCCCCAGCGGTTGACGATGCGGTGGACGTGGGTATCGACCGCGATGCGCGGGATGCCGCAGGCGATCCCGAGGACGAGGTTGGCGCACTTGGGGCCGACACCTGGGAGTTCGAGCAAGGAGGAGGGGTCGCAGAGGGAGTGCGCGGGGGACTGCCGTGCCAGGCGCTCGGCGATGGTGCGGAGGGTGCGTGCCTTAGTGTCGGCGAACGTGGCGGGGCGGAGGAGTGCCGCCAGTGCTGCCGCGTCGAGCTGCAGGAGGCTTTCCGGCGTGCGGGCGTGGGCGAAGAGGCGGCGGGCGACCGGCACCGTGACCTCGTCGCGGGTGCGGATGGAGATCAGGCAGGCGACGAGGAGCTCGAACGGACTGTCGTAGCCTTCCTCGGCGAGCTGGAACAGTGCGGCTGGTGGAAACACGCGCACGACTTCCCGTAGACGACGGATCGCTTCGTCGAGGTCGAAGCTGAGCGGCTGGTTCGCCATGCCTGCTCCCCCGGTGTCGCCGCAGGGCTGAGCATAGCAGGTCAGGCGGTTGAGTCGACGCTGGGCTGCTGCGGGCGCTAGGATGGTGGACAGTGAAGGAGTACGGGTGCGTGCAGTCCTGTGACCTTTCGGTCGTCATCGTTAGTTGGAACGTGCGGGAATTCCTCCCGGCCTGCTTGGAGAGTCTGCAGGCGGAGCTCGAGCGCAGTGGACTCGCCAACGAGGTGCTGGTCGTCGATAACGGCTCGACCGACGGCACCGTCGAGGTGGTGCGTGAGCGCTACCCCTGGGTGCGTCTCATCGCGCTCGGCGAGAACCGCGGCTTTGCGGCAGCCAACAACGTCGGGATCGCGCAGAGCAGCGGGCGCGCGATCCTGCTCCTCAATCCGGATACCGAAGTGCTGCCCGGTGCGCTGGCGTGGCTGTGGCGAGCGCTCTTCGCCGCGCCGCACGTCGGGCTGGTCGGTGCTCGGCTTCTCAACAGCGACGGCACGTTGCAGTCAGCCGGGTACCGCTTTCCCGGCTACGTGCAGAACTTGTTCGACTTCTTTCCGCTGCATCCCCGGCTGGTCGGCTCGCGCCTCAATGGCCGTTTCGGCCCGGGCGACGGTCTCTCGCCCTTCGCTGTCGATCATCCCTTGGGCGCATGCATGCTCGTCCGGCGCGAGGTCGTCGACGCGGTCGGAGGACTGGACGAAGGGTATTTCTTCTACAGCGAGGAGATCGACTGGTGTCGGCGGATCCGCGCGGCCGGTTGGACGATCCTGACGGCGCCGGCAGCGCTCGTCGTCCACCATGCCGGCGGGAGCACGCGCCAAGTGTCGGAGCGGAGTTTCCTCGAGCTGCACCGCAGCCGGGCGCGCTATTTCTGCCGCTGGCACGGGCCGACCTTCGTGCGCCGGTTGGCTGTCCTGGCCTCGCTCGCGGCGCGGTGGGCTGCGCTGCGGGCGCGGGTGAGCGGGCGCGCGGAGTTCGCCGAGCGTGCGCGGTTGCTCCGGATGGCTGCGCGACTCTACCGTGACGCATCGTGCGCCTATGATGCAGTTTGACCTGCTACCGCTCGCGGTCGTCGTACTGACGCTCAACGAGGAACGGCACCTCCCCGAGTGTTTAGCGAGCGTGCGCGGGCTCGGTCGCCAGCTCCTGGTAGTCGATTCGGGGTCGACCGACCGTACGGTCGCGATCGCGGTCGCTGCCGGTGCGGAGGTGGTGACGCATCGGTTCGTCGATTTCCCCTCGCAGCGCAATGCCGCACTGGCGCTGACGCGCGAACCGTGGGTGTTCTTCGTCGATGCCGACGAGCGGGTGAGTCCGGAGTTGGCCGCCGAGATCCGCGCAGCGCTCACTCGCGTAGACGAGCGTGTGGCAGGGTTCTGGGTACCTACTCAGAACTGGATGTGGGGGAAGTGGATCCGCGGTGGTGGCTGGTGGCCGGACGAGCACCTGCGGCTGCTCCGGGTCGGTCGTGCGCGCTATCGTACCGACGTGGCTGTCCACGAAGTGGTCGAGCTGGAAGGCGAGGCGGAGCGTCTCTCGGCGCCCCTCGTGCACCTCAATTACGACACGCGCCGGGAGTTCGTCGTCAAGCAGCTCCGGTACGCACGCTTGGCGGCACGTTCGCTCGTCGCACAAGGCAAGCGGCCGCGGCGACGGACGTTCCTCGGGCAGCCGGCCCGCGAGTTCTGGCGCCGGTTCGTTACCCTGCGCGGGTACCGGGACGGTCTGGACGGGTTCTTCCTCGCAGCCACCATGGCGTTCGCCACCCTGGTGACGTGGGTCCTGGTCGCACGGCACTGGCGCCGGGTCGCTGCCCAACGGGGTCGCCGCAGCGTCGTCTTCACCGAGCCGGCGACGCTGGACGTTTCGGTCGTCATCGTCAGCTACCGCAGTCGCGAGCACCTCCCCGCCTGCTTGGCTTCGGTCCACGCGAGCATGGAGGCGAGCGGACTGCGTGGCGAGGTGATCGTCGTCGACAACGCTTCACCGGACGGGACAGCCGAGTTGGTGGCCGAGCGTTTCCCGTGGGTGCGGCTGGTCGCGAACCCGGTGAACAGTGGCTTCGCCGCGGCCGTGAACCAAGGCGTCCGGCTCGCGCGTGGTCGGGTGATCGTGCTGCTGAACCCCGATACGCAGCTCGTCGGGGACGCGCTCGGCCGTCTCGTGCGCTTCCTCGACCGTCACCCGACGGTGGGGGCTGTCGGGCCGCGTCTCCGCTACCCGGACGGACGGACCCAGCCCTCGCGGCGGCGTTTCCCGACGCTCCTCACCGGGTTCCTCGAGAGTACGTTGATCCAAGACTATTGGCGCGATAACCGCGTGCTGCGGCGCTACTACGTCGCCGACCGGAGCGACGACGAGCCACAGGAGGTGGACTGGCTGGTCGGCGCCTGCCTGGCGATCCGGCGCGACGCGTTCGCGACCGTGGGGTTGCTCGACGAGCGGTTCTTCCTCTACTCGGAGGAAGTGGAGTGGTTCTGGCGTCTGCGTCGCGCGGGCTGGCGCGTCTACTACCTCCCGGAGGCGGAAGTGGTGCACGCCGAGGGTGGCTCGAGCGAGCCGGAATCGGCCTTCCGGCAAGTCGCCTTCGATACCGCGAAGGTGCAGCTCTTCCGCGCGCTCTACGGGCCGGTCGCGGCCGAGAGCTTGCGTCTGTTTCTCCTTCTGACGTACGGTCTCCGCTTCCTGCGTGAGGGCGCGAAATGGGTGGTCGGGCACAAGCGGGCGTTACGCTGGCGCCGGATGGTGCGCGACTGGCGGGCGCTCCGGTCGCTGCTGCGACCGCGGGTCGTCCGGAGGTGGGCGCAGCGTGGTTGACGACGCTGCCGGGCGCCGAGCAGTCGCCTTGGTCACCGGCGAGTATCCACCGGCGCGGGGCGGTGTCGGCGACTATACCGCGCGGTTAGGCGAAGCGCTCGAGCGACGCGGTTGGGCAGTCACGGTGGTGACGCGCCAGCTCGCCGCTCCATCGGCCGAAGAAGGGGACGTGCGGCGAGTGGACGGATGGGGAGTCGCGCTCGGTCGCGCTGTGCAGGATCTCCGCCGCTCGGGTTGGCGCGGTGTGGTCCATCTCCAGTACCAGGCGGGCGCCTTCGACCTCGCGGGACGCATCGCCGCCCTTCCCCTCCTCGCGCGACCGTTCCCGGTCGTGACGACCTTCCACGACCTGCGGGTGCCGTACCTCTTCCCGAAAGCCGGTCCGCTGCGGCCGTGGGTGCTGCACTGGCTCGCCCGCGCCAGTGCGGCAGTCGTCGTGACCAACGTGGAGGACGAGCGCGTCGTCCGGCGTTGGGGGGGCGCGCCGGAGCGGCTGTGGCGCATTCCGATCGGCTCCAATCTCCCGCCGCCGCGCGATCCCCTGGCCACCCGCCGGAGCCTGGGATTGCCGATGGACGAGCCGATCGTCGTCTTCTTCGGCTTCCGCCAGCCCGAGAAGGGGCTGGACACATTGGTCGCTGCAGTCGCTCGTCTGGCCGAGCCGCGACCGCTCCTCGTCCTGCTCGGTGGCGAGCGTCCGGATGCGCTGGGGGCGCAGGGAGCGCGCCCGACAGGGCTGGTGCGGGCGCCCGGCGTACCGCTCGTCGACCTGGGTTATCGGCCCGCGCAGGAGGTCGCGGACCTCTTGGCGGCGGCCGACGTCGTCGCGCTGCCGTTCCGCTCCGGGGCGAGCCTGCGTCATGGGACGCTCGTGGCTGCGCTCGCCTGTGGGGCGGTGGTGGTGACGACGCGGCCGACCGATCCGTCGACCCTCCTGCCGCTGCGCGACGGCGAGTCGTGTCGTCTCGTCCCACCGGGAACCCCGGACGCGCTGGCGAGCATGTTGGCCACACTGCTCGCCGATCCCGAGCAACGGTCCCGACTCCGGCGCGGGGCGCGCGCGGTGGCGGACGCGTTTTCCTGGGAGCGGATCGCTGAGCGACACGCGCAGCTCTACCAGGTCCTGCTCTCCAAGGTGACGCCTACCTCCGGCTAGGGATGCCACGCCACGAGGTCGTCGATCGTCACCACTGGTGCGCCGTGGCCGTCGAGCGACCGGCCGCGCGAGCGCGAGGGCTCGAGCAGAGGCGCGAACGCCCTGCGATGGGACAGGCGGATGTGGACGCGAGAAGCGGCGAGCGGCGCGGTACACTTGTGTTCTGCAGCGATCGTTCCGCTGCGGTATGAGCACACGACCAGGAGGAAGACCGTGCGGTACTTTCTGAAGACGGACCGCGGCCAGCCAGCGCGGGAACTGGACGAAGCGACCGGTCAGCAGATCCTCCACCGCGGCCGGCACGAGGGCCGGCGAGTCGTCGAGCTGTTCGTCCTCCATCCCGACGGGCGGATCGATCGGTACCAGGAGCGCGCGCGCCGCAAGCTCGGCAGCAACGCGATCGTCAGCCGGACGTGGTTGGTGGAGACCTATCACCCGGAGCGCCCAGGGCAGTGGGCCGACGACCGGTATGTCCCCTCTCCGGAGGAGGCGCTCGCCGAGACCGAGCCCGCCCCGGAAGCAGTGGTGCTCGTCCTGCTCGGGGCTGAGGAGGACGACGAACCGGTGCTGGCCCAGCTGAGCGCGCTGCAGGCGCAGCGCTCCTGAGCCTGACGGTGGCACGGTGAGAGCTCGGTCACAGTCGGACCGCACCCACGACCGGACGGAGGCGGAGACCCTGCCACTCCGGCCGTTCCGTGCTGTCCGCTACGATCCGGCCCGGGTCGGTGACCTGGCGGCGGTCCTCGGCCCGCCTGACGACGTGACTACTGCTGAGCAGGCCGCGCAGCTCGCGGCCGGGCATCCCTACCACTGCCTGCACCTGGAAGTCCCGGATCCGAATGGGCGGACCTTCACCCGGGCCGCGCAGCTGTACCGTGCCTGGCGCGCGGCAGGCGTGCTGCGTCGCGAGGAGGCACCGGCCTGCTATGTCTACGCCCACCGCTTTTCGCTGGACGGAAGAGCGCAGCAGCGCCTGGGCGTCTTTCTCGCCGCTGCGCTCGCTCCCGAGGGCGGTGCGCAGCTCTTGCCGCACGAAGGGACGGCACCGGAACTCGTAGCGCGGCGCCTGCGTCAACTCGAAGTGGTACGAGCGCATGCCGGTGCCGTCTACGCTGTCTGGGCCGGCGACGGGCGCTTGCGGCGACTCCTCGAGACGGTAGTGACGAGCGTGCGACCGGCGTGGTCGGTCTCCACCGGCGATGACGAGCATCGCCTGTGGGTGGTGCGCGGCTCGCCGGCTTGGGAGGTCGCAGCGCTCGTCGCACAGCAGCCGCTCGTCATCGCCGACGGCCACCACCGGTTCGCCGCAGCACAACAACTGGCGGAACGGAGCGGTGTGCAGGGCACTCGCGAGGATCCGCGCGCGTGGGTACCGGTGCACGTCGTCGACGCTGTCGATCCCGCCCTCGTGGTGCGCTCGATCCACCGCATCGTCACCTGGCTCCCGCGGGACTGGGAAACCGTCCGTGCACACCTGGCCCAGCACACTGCGGTCCGAGTGAGCCGTGTCCCGTCACCGGACCGGCTGGCGCAGCTGACGCGTGACCTGGCGCGTGCCGATCGACCGCGGGTGCTCGTCCTCGAGCGCGAGGAGCTCTTGACGGTCGATTTGCCGGGCACGGACGGTGCCGAGCCCGATGCTGTGCTGGTCGACCGGCTGCTCCTCCAGCATGTCTGCGGGCTGGACGCGGCGACGATCGCGCGCACGGTCGAGTACACACCGGACGCCGGTGAGGCCGCCCGAGCTGTCGAGTCGGGCCGCGCAGTGCTCGCGGTGCTCCTGCGTCCGACCGCGCTTTCCACCGTGCTCGACTGGGCGCGAGCCGGACGCCTGCTCCCCCCGAAGACGACGTACTTTTTTCCCAAGTTGCCACAGGGTCTCGTCTTCTACGACCTGGACGATCCAGCGACGCTCGACTGACCGTGCCGGGGCGAGGGGCGCGCGGCCCGGAGCGCTCGGTCCTCCGCCCTGCGGGGGAAAACGAGCCGGCCGCTGCCGCGGCAGCGGCCGGTTGGACGCTACGGAGTCGTCGGATCGTCAACGACGCGCGAAGACGACGCTGGCGAGGCTCAGGACCGCGACCGCGACACCAGAGACCACGCAGCTCGCCACCAATGCGCCGATCGCCGTCTCGCCGCTGATGAACGGGGCTGCGGCGATCCAGAGGCCGATCGGGACGTTGGCGAGCCCGACCCAGCGCAGGCCGGGCGAGAGCGCGAGCTCGGCGATGGCGAACATGACGATGCAGCCACCGAAGAAGGTCGCACTGAGGCGCGTCACGTCGTAGAGCCAGGCATCGGGGATGACGTACGGCGACGCAGCGATCCAGAGCCCGATGACCATGACCAGGGCGGCGACGTAGTCCCACAAGGCCGACGACTGGCGCTGTGCGGTAGCCATGCTCCCTCGACTCCTCTCCCTTCACCCTTCCCGTCCGCTCGCTGGCGGCGCCGGGTGCCGCGTGCACCGGGCCGATTGTAGCCGAGGTCGCCTGAGACGAACACCGCCCCGGGGAAGGATTCCCGGGGCGGTGCCATCAGGCGTCAGCTCGTCACCGCGATCGTCACAGTGTCAAGGAGGACATCCGTCGCGCTCTCGAGTTCGCCGGTCACACCGTAGTCGAGGTAGCAGGTGACGGTGTATCCGTCTCCCGCGTCACCGTCGACCAAGACCAAGTTCGCGCTCGCGGCGTTGGCAGCACCGCTGGTAGTGACGCTGAGCGTGCCGGAGGTAGCGGCGCTCGGCTGCCCTTGCCAGCGCGCAGTCGCGCCACCGGAGCTCTCGAAGCGCAGGAGCAGCGGGACGCCGGTCGGCGTGTTGGGATCGAGGTCGCAAGTCACCTGCGCCGTCTTCGTCGCGTTCCCAGCGAGGTCACTCGCGGCGACCTGGTAGTTCGGATACGAACCTGAGAGCCCACTGATGCTGAGCGTGCCCGAGAGCGAGGCCACCCACGTGACCCGGCTGGTGGCGGCCGGCTCGTTCGGGTCCTGCACGCCGTCCTGGTCGAGGTCCCACCAGGCGGTCACGGTGTTCGTAGCGGTGTTGGCGTTCGTGAAGGCGAAGCTGGCCCGGCCGTCCGCGCCGGTCGTCGCGACCGCTTGGTCGGGGTCAGGGTTCCCCTCGTCGCTGACCTTGAAGCGGATCGTGCGGCCGGCGAGCGGCGCGTCGTTCGCCGTGAGCGTCGCGGTCAGCGTGACTTCCTCCCCGGTCTTGGCCAGCGTTACGCTGGGCTGGAGCCGCAGGACGATGTTCTGGAGCGTCAGCGCGGGGTGACGCGTCGGGGTGAGGACGAAGACGTCCGAGCCGTCCCCGGCGACCTGGTAGTTCACGACGTTGGAGATGCCGATGAGGAAGCCGGTTCCGCTCCCGGCGCCGTCGGTCACTCCGACCAGCGCAGTACCCGTGAAGGTGCGCGGCACACTGGTGAAGGCCGTCCCGAAGTCGCTCGGATACGGGTAGATGACGGCGTACCCGCCAGCCGGCACGGCGACCAGGACCGGGTTCTCGCTCGTGCCGACTTGCGACGGAGCCACGGCTGCACCGGTCGCACTGAGGATCTGCACGTTGGCGAGCTGCTGGCGGCCGGTCGGGTTGAACAGGGTGAAGCCGCTCACGTCGCCCAGCCCGGCGGCGTCGCCGACTTGGAAGAGCGGGAGGGCGAGGACGTGGGTGAACCAGGTGCGTCCGGTCACTTGTCCGGCAGTACGGGACTGCGTCTCGGCCGCCGACCAGCTCTGCTTGCTGCCGGCGAAGTCCGGCGCCGCCGGCGCGACGTAGCTCATCGCCTGGCCTTGGCCGGGACCGGCCAGGTACTTGACCTCGTCGACGGCGGCGGCGAAGGGGCGCTGGCCGCTCAGGACGACCGCGTTGACGCGGGCCGGGTCGAGGCTCGGCACCTGACTGACGTCCGGGCGGTAGATGAAGGCGCTCTCGCCGGGTTCGAGCGTGAGCACCGCGAGTTCGGGCGGCACGACCTGCACGACACCGTTACGGTCGTAGTAGGTCAGGGTGATCGTGTTGCTCTGGGTGGTATCGAGGTTCACCAGGGTGATCCCGGTGTTCCAGTTGTTGTAGTCGCGGAAGACGATCGGCGCATGGCGCGTCGTCGCGGAGGTGCGCGGGACTCCCTCGTTGGTCAGGAGCATCCGCCACTCGGGCTTGTAGCGCTCGGCGACCACGGCGACGCCGCTGAGCTGGGCCTCGACGAAGGCCGCGCCGACCCACTCGGGCGGGACGACGCCAGCGAGGTCGATCGTCCAGGTCTGGCCGGGACCGATACCTTGGCTGAGCGTGTAGGTCGCCTCACCGGCCAGGACGCCGCGCGACCGTTGCAGCGTCACGGTGACCTGGTTCAGCTGGTTGCGCAGGTTGGCGATCTTGATCACGGTGCGCCAGTTGCTGTTGGTCTGCACGACCGGGAGCACCCAGGAACGCCCGAGGTTGGCCGCCTGCCACTCGTCGTCGCGGAAGCCGGTCGCTCCGGAGACGGTCTGGAAGGCGCCGGACGTGCGGAGGTCGCTCCCCAAGGCGCTCGGCCCGCCGTGCTTGGCGACGACGGCGATGGCCGGGTTACAGGCGAGGGTGCAGATACCCAGCTCGGCCAGGATGTTCCGACTCGTTTCAGGGAATACTGCCTCGACGATCAAGCCGCTGCTGCCACCGCTCGGCACCAGGCCGAGTCCGGCCAGCTCACCGGCGGTGAAGGCGCGCGTCGCCCGCGGCGACAGCGTGAAGGTGCCGCTCACGGTGCCGCCTGTGCGCTGGTTGCGCAGGCGGATTTCGACCGGCAGTGCCTCCAGGTTCTGGACGACGACGGTACTCCAGATCGGGCCGAAGCCTCCGGGGAACGTTTCGCCGTTGTAGACGGCTGCGAGTGTGACGCGCGACTGCTCCTCGCTCAACGGGGCGGCTGCTTGGACACCCGGCAACGCGCTCACCAGGCTACTCGCCGCGAATGCCAGCGCGAGGAGAAGACGGTTCAGCCTCGACGGTCGCCGTCCGGTTGCCATAGGTACCCTCCTTCCATCCGTCGACCGCTTCGGCCCCTCGAGTATAGCCAGCGGGCCACTCGCCGTGACCGGCTACCTGTGCGTTCGGCGAGGTCGACCGCGACCGGTCACCGCCGGCTCCCAATGGGTATGACGCAGCTGGGGCGCCGGCGGTTTCACTCCGTACCCGCTGGGTGCGCCGAAAGAGCGAACGGCGCCGGTGGGGGACGGCGCCGCTCGCTCGTGAGGAGGAGTACGGGGAACTTCCGGGGAGGTCGTTCGTTCGACCCGACATCAGGATACCGAGGTTGCCACCCGGTTCTGTTGCCGAATCGTTACGATCGGTCGTCTCGGGAGGGAAGGGCGAAGCCGACGACCGCGCCACCCTCCGGTGGACTCTCGGCCCAGACGCGACCACCGTGCAGCTGGACGAGGTGCTTGACGATCGCCAGACCTAGACCGCTGCCAGCGCTCGAACGGGCACGGTCTCCTTTGAAGAATCGTTCGAAGATCCGGTCGATCTCGTCGCTCGGGATACCGGGGCCGGTATCGCGGACGCGCACCAGCACCTCGTTCCCCACTTGAGCCAGTTCGACCTGGATGCGGCCACCCGCAGGCGTGAACTTGAGCGCGTTGTCGAGGAGGTTCGCCAGTACTTGGACGATGCGGTCGGGGTCGCAGGGGACGAGCGGGAGCGCAGGATCGGCCTGGAGCTCGAGCCTGATACGCTTGGCGTCCGCCCGGGGGCGGAACCGTTCGAGCGTCGAGTTGGCGAGTCGAGCGAGGTCGGTGGGGACGCGCGCCAGCTGCAGTTGGCCGCTCTCCGCCTTGGTGAGTTCGAGCAGCTGGTTGACGAGGCGCGTGAGGTGTTCGACCTCGATCGCGATGCGGCGCAAGAACTCTTCAGCGACGGTGCGGTCAGCGAGCGCTCCCTCGAGCAGCGTGTCGACGAGCGCTTGCAAGGCAGCCAGCGGGGTGCGCAGGTCGTGGGAGACGTTGGCGACGAAGTCCCGGCGGATCGTTTCAGTGCGCCGCAGTTCGGTGATGTCGCGCAGGACGAGGGTGACCAGCGGGGGATCGGCCCCACGGAGGGTCGAAGCCTGGGCCTGGACGCTGCGGCGCGGTCGTCCCAGTTCCACGAACCGTCCCGGTGGAGCGGACTCGTCGGCCAGCGCCCGAGCGACCAGTTCGTTCAGCTCGTAGTCGCGGAGCACCTCCGGGTAGGGACGCCCGAGCGCGCCGTCGCTCGCTCCGGCGAGCAGAGCCTTCGCTGACCGGTTGAGCCCGACCACGAGGCCGTCCGGTGCGATGAGGACGACGCCGTCGCTCAGGTGGTCGAAGAGAGCGGCCAGCTGCTGCTGCCGGGCGCGCTCCTGGGCGAGTTCGCGTTGGAGGAAGCGGAGCGACTCGGCGAGCTGGTGGAGCGACGCCTCGAGCGGATCGTCGCCCAGGAGGGGACGCTGCAGCGGCGTGACGGCAGGATGCTCGCGGCGGAGTCGCACCAGCGTTCGTTCGAGGTGCTCGCGCACCTTCCAGCGCTGCCAGAGCCAGACCGCGAGTGCCCCTGCCAGGACGCCGAGCGTGGTCGCCAGGACGATCTGCCACATCACTGAGTCCCTCACCGTCGTCAGTGTACGGGGGAGAAGCGGCGCGCGTATGACCGATCGGTGACGGTCAGCGGGGACTCGCCTGGAGATGCCGCACCGTCAGGCGGTAACCGATCCCGCGTACGGTCTCGATCAGCTGCGGGTGACGAGGATCGTCCTCCAGCTTTTCGCGTAGACCATGGACGTGGACGGCGAGCGTGCGGTAGTCGCCGAACGTCTCGTAGCCCCAGACGGCGCGCAGGATTTCCTCGGAGCGGCAGACCCGCTCGCAGTGGCGGGCGAGATAGGCGAGGAGCTCGAACTCGCGCGGCTTGAGCGTGACCTCCCGCTCACCGCGCCAGACACGACGCTGGTCGAGGTCGATACGGAGCGGGCCTACCGAGAGGACGTCGCTCTCCGCTGCCTCGCTCGCCAGCTCGCGGGTGAGGATCTCGCGCCGGCGCAGGAGTGCCTTCACCCGCGCGACCAGCTCCCGCATCGAGAACGGTTTGGTGAGGTAGTCGTCAGCTCCGAGCTCCAAGCCGAGCACGCGGTCGATCTCGTCGTCGCGGGCCGTCAGGATGAGGATAGGTACGGTGCTGCGCTCGCGCAGGCGCCGCACGACCTCGAAGCCGTCGAGTCCCGGTAGCATGACGTCGAGGACGACGAGGTCGGGACGGAGCGCGTTGGCCTGCTCCAGGGCGCTTTCGCCATCGCCGACGCTCGTCACCTCGTGCCCGGCCCGCTCGAGGTTGTAGCGGATCGTGCGCTGCAGTGTATCGTCGTCTTCGACGAGCAGGATCCGAGCCATCTGCCGCTCCTCATTCCAGTGTACCAGGCAGTGGGCAGGGACTGGCGTCGACGTGACGAACGGGTGACTGGTAGGATTCCGCACACGTCGGGGAGGGCGCGGGGTGGACGCGCGGGCGGCCTGGGTCGGGTTCCACGCCATCGAAGGGATCAGTCTGCGGCGGCTGGAGCGCTTAGTCGCGCACTACGGCACGGTGGAGGACGCGTGGCAGGCGCCGGAAGGCGAGTTGCGCGCGCTCGGTCTTCCGGAGGGTGCGCTCGCTCGCTTGCTGCACGCGCGGCGGACGGGTCTGCCTCACCGCGTGCTGGACGCGGCCGAGCGGGTCGGTGCGCGCGTGCTCGTCTACCCCGACGAGGACTACCCACCGCTCCTGCGCGAGATCGCCAGCCCGCCGCTCGCGCTCTTCGTGAAAGGAACGCTCCTCCCGACCGATACCCGTGCGGTGGCGATCGTCGGTACCCGGCAGGCCTCGAACTACGGCGTCCAGGTCGCGCGGACGTTCGCTGATGAGCTCGTGCAGGCTGGGGTGACGGTGGTGAGCGGACTGGCGCGCGGGATCGACCGGGCAGCGCACGAGGCCAGTCTGGAGGCCGGCGGTCGGACGATCGCGGTGCTCGGCACGGGGATCGATGTGGTGTATCCGGCGGGGCACCGTGTGCTGGCGCAACGGATCGCTGAGCACGGTGCGCTGGTGACGGAGTTCGTGCCGGGGACGCCGCCGCACGCCGGCAATTTTCCCGTGCGCAACCGGATCATCAGCGGGCTCTCGCTCGGGGTGGTCGTGGTCGAAGCACCGGAGCGGAGCGGCGCGCTCATCACCGCCAACTTCGCGCTCGAGCAGAACCGTGCGGTGTACGCGGTGCCCGGCCCGATCTTCTCGAGCGGGACAGGGGGTATCCTGCGGCTGCTGCGCGATGGTGCGACACCCGTCGGCTCGGCGCACGACGTCCTGGAGGACTTGCGGCTCGAGGCGCGGCAACTCCCGCTCGCGGTGCCGCCGGCGATCTCCGAAGCGGCGCGGCCGGTCTTCGCGGCGCTCGGCACCGAGCCGAAGCACATCGACGAGCTCGCTGCGGAAGTCGGTTTGGGGATCGCGCAAGTGAGCGCGCTGCTGCTCGAGCTCCAACTCGAGGGGCTGGTGACGCATCTCGGTGCGCAACATTACGCTCTCGCGGCACCGTCGCTGGCGAGGGGAGGAATCCGGTGATGTGGGCTGTCATACCGGCCGGTGGGAGCGGGACGCGCTTGTGGCCAGCCAGCCGGCGGAACCGACCGAAGTTCTTGTTGCCTATCCCCGGTCCGCAGTCGATGCTGCAAGCGACGTGGGAGCGTTTGCGCCCGCTGGTGCCGGCGCAGCACTGCTACGTGGTGACCGGTGCAGCGCACGTTCCCGCCGTGCGGGAACAGTTGCCCGAGTTGCCAGCCGAGCGGGTCGTGGCCGAACCGGTGCCGCGTGGTACGGGGCCGGCCATCGGCCTGGCGGCGTTCCTGGTCGCCCGGCATGCGCCGCAGGCGCTGATGGGCTCCTTCGCCGCTGACCACTACGTCGCCGATCCGGAGGGGTTCCGCCGAGCCGTCCGCGCCGGGTTGCGCGCTGCGGGGGAGGGCTTTCTAGTCACGATCGGGGTCAGGGCGCGTTATCCGGAGACCGGCTATGGCTATATCCGGGTCGGTGAACCGCTCCTGGTCGAAGAAGGTCTGACCGTCCACCGCGTCCGTCAGTTCAAGGAAAAGCCGGACCGGGCGACGGCGGAGGAGTACGTTCGCTCGGGGGAGTACTGCTGGAACGCCAGCATGTTCCTCTGGCGGGTCGATGTGTTCCTCGAGACACTGCGTCGCTTGCTCCCGGAGGTCTACCGGCCGCTCGCAGCGATCGCAGCCTCTTGGGATACGCCGGAAACGGAGCGGGCGTTGGCCGAGATCTGGCCGTCGATACCTGAGGTGACGATCGATCACGGTATCATGGAACGTGCCGAGGACGTCGCCGTCGTACCTGCCGAGTTCGGCTGGGCCGACCTCGGCGATTGGCATGGGTTGGCCGAGGTTCTCGCGGACGAGGCTGACCAGAGCGTCGTCCTCGGTGGCGAACATCTGGGGTTAGACACCCGTGCTACGCTCATCTATGGCGGCCGTCGGCTGGTGGTGACGCTCGGGGTCGAGGATCTCGTCGTCGTCGACACCGACGACGTCCTCCTGGTCGCCCACCGCTCGCGGGCGCAAGCTGTCCGCGAGGTGGTGCGGCGCCTCGAAGAACTCGGGCGTCACGACCTGCTCTGACTCTCCAGGAGGGAAAGCCGGCTGCCGAGAATTCGTCGAGGGGGACGATGGCGACGAAGAAGACGAAGCAGTCCACCAGTACGAAAGGGACCACGAAGGCGACCGCGCGGAAAGCAGCGCCGCGGAACAGCGGCGTGGCGGGGAGCGCCGACGGGAAGGCGCTCGTCATCGTCGAGTCGCCGGCCAAGGCGCGGACGATCAGCCGGTTCCTGGGGCCAGCCTATACGGTGAAGGCCTCGATGGGGCACGTCCGCGACCTGCCTAAGAGCAAGCTGGGCGTCGATGTGCAACACGACTTCCAGCCGACCTACACGGTGCTCAAGGAAAAGCTGCCGGTCGTCAAGGAGCTGAAGGAGAGCGTGCAGCAGGCGCGGGAACTCATCTTGGCGACCGACCCGGACCGCGAGGGGGAGGCGATCGCCTGGCACCTGGTGGAGGCGACCCAGGCGCACGACAAGCCGGTGCGGCGGATCGTCTTCCACGAGATCACCGAGGACGCGATCCGCGAGGCGCTCGCCCACCCGCGCGGCATCGACATGCGGCTCGTCAATGCGCAGCAGGCGCGGCGCGTCCTCGACCGTCTGGTCGGCTACGAGATCAGCCCGCTGCTGTGGCGGAAGGTCAAGAGTGGTCTCTCGGCTGGTCGCGTGCAGTCGGTCGCGCTCCGGCTCGTCGTCGAGCGCGAGCGGGAGATCCAGTCGTTCGTCCCGCAGGAATACTGGACGATCGAGGTTGATCTCGCGCCGGAAGGGAACGGAGCGCGCGAGCCGACGCCCTTCTCGGCCTCCTTGGTACGGGTGCGCGGGGAGAAGCCGGAGCTCCCGAACGAAGCAGCGGCGCGGGCGGTTGCGAGCGAGCTAGAGCGCTCCCGCTACTGGGTCGTCTCGGTCAAGGAACGGCAGAAGCAGCGCCGGCCAGCGCCACCGTTCACCACCAGCACGCTGCAGCAGGAGGCCGGGCGCAAGCTCCGCTTTCCGGTGAGCCTCACCATGCAGCTCGCCCAGCAGCTCTACGAGGGCGTGGAGCTGGGGCCGGAGGGGAGCGTCGGTCTCATCACCTACATGCGCACCGACTCGACGCAGGTCGCAGCTTCTGCCCAGCAGCGCGCACGCGAGGTGATCGCGGCGCGGTGGGGCGCCGACTTCCTCCCTGACCGGCCGCCGGTCTATGCGAAGAAGGCCAAAGGGGCGCAGGAGGCGCACGAGGCGATCCGACCGACCGACCCGGCGCGCGACCCGGAGTCGGTACGACCGTACCTCACGCCGCGCCAGTACCAGCTCTACCGGCTCATCTGGGAGCGGTTTATCGCCAGCCAGATGGCTCCGGCCGTCTACGACACGGTGACCGTGGAGATCGCGGCCGCGCCGGATCCAGCAGCTGAGGCACCGTACGTCCTTCGGGCGACCGGTTCTGCCGTGCGCTTCCCGGGGTTCTTGGTCGTCTATCGAGAGGGGCGCGACGAGGAGGAGACGGACGAGCTCGATCAGCGTCCCTTGCCACCGCTGCGCGAGGGCGAGGTGCTGCGTCTGCTCGGGGTGCGGCCGGAGCAGCACTTCACCCAGCCGCCGCCGCGCTACACGGAAGCGACGCTGGTCAAGACGCTCGAGGAGCTCGGTATCGGTCGGCCGAGCACCTATGCGCCGACGATCGAGACGCTCAAGCAGCGTCGCTACGTGGTCGTCGAGGACCGGAAGCTCGTGCCCACCGAGCTCGGGATGCTGGTGACCGATCTTTTGGTCCAGCACTTCCCGGACGTCGTCGACGTCGGTTTCACCTCGCGACTGGAGGAAGAGCTGGACGAGATCGCCTCCGGCGAACGCGAGTGGGTTCCGGTGGTGCGCGAGTTCTACGAGCCGTTCCACCGCCGGGTCGAGGAAGCCGAGCGGACGATGGAGCGGGTGCGGCTGGCTGACCAGCCGACCAACGAGGTGTGCGAGGTCTGCGGTCGACCGATGGTGATCAAGGAAAGCCGCTTCGGCCGCTTCCTCTCCTGCTCTGGCTTCCCGGAGTGCAAGAACAAGCGGCCCTTCGTGGAGAAGATCGGTGTCACTTGCCCGCAGTGTGGCGAAGGGCAGATCGTCGTGCTGCGGAGCAGGAAGGGGCGCGTGTTCTACGGCTGCAGTCGCTATCCGGAATGCACGTTCCGCAGCTGGGAGCGCCCGACCGGTGAACGCTGCCCACAGTGCGGCGGGCCACTCGTGGTGAGCGTGCGGCGCGGACAGGAAACGATCCGCTGCGGCTCGTGCACCTATCGGCCGGCCGAAGAGGTGGCGCCGGTCGAGGTGTGAGCGGGGGTATACTTGAATGGTTGACGGCCACTCCCGGCCGCAGGAGGATGCGCGTGCGCGAGGGCGCGGTCAGACACGGGACGACGATCCTGGGCGTCCTCCGGGACGGTCAGGTGGCGATCGCTGGCGATGGGCAGGTGACGGCCGGCGACGTGGTGCTCAAGCACCGTGCGCGCAAGATCCGCGCCCTGGCTGGCGGCCGGGTGCTCGCCGGGTTCGCCGGTGCGGTCGCCGATGCGCTGACGCTGTTCGAGAAGTTCGAGCAGCAGCTGCGAGCCGTCGATGGCGATCTGCGACGGGCAGCAGTGGAACTCGCGAAGGAGTGGCGGACCGATCGCTATCTTCGTCGCTTGGAGGCGCAGCTTCTCGTCGCCGATCCTAGGCAGCTTCTCATGATTTCCGGCGACGGCGACGTGATCGAGCCGGACGACGGCATCGCGGCGATCGGTACAGGCGGGCCGTACGCAGCGGCGGCGGCGCGGGCGCTCTTGCGGCATACCCGGATGAGTGCCGCCGAAATCGCGCGTGCGGCGATGGAAGTGGCCGCCGACCTCTGTGTCTACACCAACCACGCGGTGACGATCCTCACCGTACCAGCAGAGCGCGAGGACGATGAACGCACTGACGAGCACGAACGTTCGCCCTGAGCGGGGCGCGATCGCCTTGACTCCCGCCGAGATCGTCGCCGAGCTCGACCGCTACATCGTCGGTCAGCAGGAGGCGAAACGCGCGGTCGCGATCGCGATCCGCAACCGCTGGCGCTGGCAACAACTGCCGGAAGAGCTCCGGCGCGATATCGTGCCCAAGAACATCCTCATGATCGGACCGACCGGTGTCGGGAAGACGGAGATCGCGCGGCGCGTGGCCAAGCTGGTCGATGCGCCGTTCGTCAAGGTGGAGGCGACGAAGTTCACCGAAGTCGGCTACGTCGGCCGAGACGTCGAGTCGATCATCCGCGAGTTGGTCGAAGTCAGCATCAGCATGCTGCACGGCGAGCGCCTGGAGGCGGTGCGCGAGGAGGCCTCGCGGGCGGCGCTGCAGCGTCTCGTGGACCTTCTCGTCGAGCAGCGCGAGCGCCGTCGCCTCAAGCGCCACGGCCAGGAGGGGGAGGAAGAGGCGGAACCTCCCGAGGAGCGGCGCAAGCGCGAACGCCGGATGGCGCGCGAGCGACGCCGGCTGCTCGAACTCCTGGCGCGCGACGGGATGGAGGACGAGACGATCGAGCTCGACCTGGAGACCGAGTTCGATCTCTTCGTCACGCCGTATGCGGAGAACGGTGGTATCGATCCGGAAGAGTTCCAGGACACTGTTGCCGATTTCCTCGAGTCGCTCCACGCGCGCCGGCGGTCGCGGCGCGTGTCGATCCGGGAGGCGCGGCGGATCCTGACGCAGCAGGAGGCGCAGCGGCTGGTCGACTTCGACGCGGTGGTGGAAGCGGCGATCAAGCGTGCCGAGGAGAGCGGGATCGTCTTCATCGACGAAATCGACAAGTTGATCACGAAGGACGGCGAGTACGGACCGGACGTTTCCGGTGAAGGGGTGCAACGGGACCTCTTGCCGATCGTCGAAGGTTCGGTGGTCATGACGCGGTACGGCCCGGTGCGGACCGACCACATCTTGTTCATCGCTGCCGGCGCTTTCCACAACGCCAGCCCGTCGGACCTGATTCCGGAACTCCAGGGTCGGTTTCCGATCCGCGTCGAACTGCACCGCTTGACCGAGGACGACCTCTACCGCATCCTGACGGTGCCGGAGAACGCGTTGACGCGGCAGTACCGCGAGTTGTTGCGTGTCGAGGGCGTGGAGCTGGACTTCACCGAGGACGGGCTGCGCGAGATCGCGCGGCTCGCTGCGCTCGTCAACGCCCGCACCGAGGACATCGGAGCGCGACGGTTGGCGACGATCATGGAAAAGGTGATCGAGGAGATCAGTTTCCGCGCGCCGGAGTTCGCCGGACAGACCGTTCGGATCGATGCCGAGTATGTCCGGCAGCGTGTCGGCGAGATCGTCGCTGACGAGGACTTGAGCAAATTCATCCTCTGAGCTGACGGGAGGGTGCGATGCGCGATCCCCGGCCGATCCGGCGCCTTTCGGTCTTGATCCCGGTCTACAACGAGGTGCGGACGGTCGGGGAAGTCCTCCGACGCGTGCGCGCGGTCGAGCTCCCCTACGAGATCGAACTCGTGGTCGTCGACGACGGCTCGACGGACGGGACGCGCGAATTCCTCCAGGAAGAGGCTGCGCGGGCGAACGATCTGGTGTTGATCTGCCATCCGGTCAACCGGGGGAAAGGCGCAGCGATCCGCTCCGCGCTCCAGGTGGCTACCGGCGACGTGTTGATCGTGCAGGACGCCGACCTCGAATATGACCCGCGCGACTATCCACGCCTCCTCCGACCGATCGTCGAAGGACGCAGTCAGGTCGTCTACGGTTCGCGCTTCCTCGGCGAACACAAGGCGATGTACTTCTGGCATTGGGTGGGGAACCGGTTCCTCACCTTGATGGCCAATCTCCTCTACGATACGACCTTGACCGACATGGAAACCGGGTACAAGGTATTCACGGCCGATGTGGCGCGCCAGCTGCGCTTGCGGAGCGACCGCTGGGGCTTCGATCCGGAGATCACCGCGCAGATCCTCAAGCGTGGGTACCGGATCTACGAGGTGCCGATCTCTTACAACGGCCGCGAGTACTGGGAGGGGAAGAAGATCACCTGGCGGGACGGGCTCACCGTCCTCTGGACGTTGCTACGCTACCGTTTTGCTGAGCCTTCCGGGTAGGTTCGAGCATGGACCTGGTCCTCGCCGTCGATTTCGGTGCGACGAACCTGCGCGCTGCTGCAGTCCGGCGGGACGGCACGCTCCTCGCCCACCGGCAGACAGCGACCGGTGCACGCGACGGGGTGGTCGCGGTGATCGAGCGGATCGCGCGGCTGGTCGAGGAAGTGGCGTCCGAGGTGGGTGTCGACCGCGCTGTTCCGGTCGGGGTCGTCGCCCCCGGGCCGTTGGAACCGGCGACGGGGGTGGTGCTCTTCGCCCCGAACTTGGTGGGATGGCAGCAGGTACCGCTGCGCAGACTATTGGAGGAGCGGCTCGGTCGCCGGGTGGTGCTGGGGAACGACGGCAACGGTGCGGCGCTCGGCGAGGTGCTGTTCGGCGCTGCCAAGGGGTGCCGCCATCTGGTGCACGTGATGCTGGGTACCGGAGTCGGCGGGGGCGTGATTTCCCACGGTCAGCTCATCGAGGGGAGGCGCGGGCTCGGGACGGAGGTCGGGCATGTTCCGGTCGATCCGAACGGCCCGCGCTGTCACTGCGGTGGGATCGGCTGTGTGGAGGCCTACATCGGTGGCTGGGCACTCGCCAGAGACGGCGAAGCGCTGGTGCACTCCGGGCGTTCGGAGCGTCTGCGCGAGCTCGCTGGTGACGGGCCGATCACGGCCGTCCACGTGGTCGAGGCGGCGCGGGCCGGCGATGCTGGTGCTCGTGCCATCCTCGAGGGCGCTGCGCGGGCGCTCGCGGTCGGCCTCGCCGGGCTCGTGAACGTGTTCAACCCCGAACTGATCGTCATCGGCGGAGGGGTCGCGCGGGCCGGGGACTTGGTGCTCGAGCCGCTGCGTCGCTGGTTACCGGTCTACGCCATCCACTACATGGTCGAACGGGTCGAGGTTCGGCTCTCAGCGCTGGGCGACGATACCGGTCTGTACGGTGCCGCAGCTCGTGCCTTCCTCGCCAGCGAGGGAAGCGGGGCCGAGATCCGGTTGCCGTGACCGGACCGAGAGGACGACGATCGTGGGCGCGGTGCCCACCGGCAGACGGTTCTCCGGACGCGGCGTGACGCGTCGTCAGCTGATCGCTCTCGCTCACGGCCTGCTGCTCGCTGCCTGCCGGCGCACCGAGACGACACCGATCCCTGTCGCTTCGCCGCTGCGCGAGCAGTCTCCCACGTCGACTCCGACAGCGGTGCTCCCGACCGTCCTTCCGAGCCCGTCCTCGAGCCTGGCGACGCCGATGCCCACGGCGACGCCGACCGTTCGGCAGGTGGTCGTCACGTTTACGCGTGCGCGCCTGGACGAGCCGCGCAGTCACGACTTCAATGCCGACCTCTTCTGCGGTGGTGAACCGGAACTCTTCGCGGGGCTCGTCCGGCTCACTCCCGATTATGAGGTCCGCTCTGACTGGGCCGAGCGCTGGGACGTCTCGGCGGACGGTACGCGGTGGGTGTTCACGCTTCGCCAGGCCGACAGTGGTTGGTCGAACGGAGACCCGGTGCGGGCGAGCGACTTCGTGTGGTCGTGGCAACGGATGCTCGATCCCGCGCAGCCTGCACCGCAGGCCTGGCTGCTCGATCTGGTCGGCAACGCGCGAGCAGTCCGCAGCGGGGATGCCGAGCCAGCAGCGCTGGCTGCCCGCGCGCTGGACGAACGGACACTCGAGGTCGAACTCGAACGTCCAGCTGGGTACTTCCCGCTCATTCTCGGGACTGCTGGGTTGTTACCCGCTCACCGTCCAGCGGTCGAACGGTGGGGGGAACGGTGGACCGAAGCGGGCAAATGCGTCTCCAACGGCCCGTTCCGCCTCGTCTCCTGGGAGCCTGGGTCGGGGTACGTCGTGTCGCGCAATCCGCACTACTGGAACCAGGGCTTGGCCGTCATCGATACGTACTCGGTGATGCTCGCGCGGCCGGAGAATCCCTTGCTTCCGTTTTTCCAGGGGAGAGCCGATGTCGCACCCGTTCCCTTCGAACTGCTCCCGGAGGTGACGAGCCAGGAGGCGTTACTGGAACAGCTCGAGCGGAGCGTCCTCCCGGAAGTGTGGGCGCTCGTCGTCCAGCCGGATAGGCCGCCGCTCGACCGACTCGATCTGCGGCAGGCGCTGAGCCGGGCAGTCGACCGGGAGCGTCTGCGGCAACTCGTCTACGGCGCGGTCGAGCCTGCCGTCGGGCTGGTTCCCCCACCGGTACCGGGGTTCGTCGAGGACGAGCGTCTCGGGGCGCTGCACCGCTTCGCGCCGCTCGAGGCGTCTCAGCGCTGGAGCCGAGTGCCGGACGACCAGCGTGGCCCTGTGCGGTTGACCGCGCCAGCTGACCTCGGTGGGGTGGAGGAAACAGTCCTGCTCGACGTGGTAGAGCAGCTCCAGGGGAACCTCGGCATCGCCGTCGAGCTGGAGCGACTGGAGCGCGAGCCGTGGGAACGAGCGGTCGAGGAGGGGACCTTCCAACTGCTCTGGTGGCGTTGGCCGTTGCCGTTCCCGGACGCTGCAGCGGTGTACGAGTGGCTGCTGAGCCGTGACCGGAAGGCGTTGCGGGGGCTGCGCTGGGAGCACGACGAGTTGGAGCGGTTCCTGGCCTTGGCGCGGAGCGAAACGAGCACGTTGCGGCGTCTCGGTGCTTACCGGCAGTGCGAGTTCCTGGTCCAGGACGCCTGTGTCGTGATCCCGCTCGTCTACCCTGTCGTCACCTATCTCGTCCAGCCGTGGGTCGCTAGCCTGCCGCGCGCCCGCGACGGCATGGTGGTGGGGCCGGGGTTACTGTTCCATCGCTTCGCCAGCAGTGTGGTGGTGCGCCGTACCGGGTGAAAGCGGGAACCGGCAGCTGGGGCGATGCTGGCCGGTCGAAAGCGCTGGAGGGCTCTCGTCCGCGCTCCTCCGGCTGGCCGCTGGTCGAGGAGCCGCGAGTCGGGCGACGCGCTCGGTGGTACCAGGCGACATTCCGACCAGGTTCCCCAGGACGCGTGCGTGTGTTACGATGACCGTCGGTCCTAGAGAAGGTTGGGGTGCTGCTCGGGTCGTCAGAAGAAATGGGGGCGAAGCGTGAGCGAGACGCATCCGCGCGTGCTGTGGTGGAACGGGCGCTTCGTGCGCTGGGAAGAGGCGACCGTTCACGTCACTGAGCTCGGCTGGTCGACGGTGGGAGCGGTCTTCGAGGGCATTCGCTCCTACTGGAACCCCGAGGCGGGCGAGGCGTACGTGTTTCGTCTGCGCGAGCACCTCGAGCGGCTGCTGCGCTCGATGCGGTTGGTGCGCCTGGCGACGCAGTGGAGCATCGGCGAATTGACCGAGGCGATCGTGCAACTCCTGCGCGAGAACGAGTGTCGCGAGGATACCTACATCCAGCCCGTCGCCTATCGTGCCAGCGGTCCGAAGACGCTGAGCGGCTTTTCCGAGGAGTCCGGCCTGTACATCGCTACCCGGCCGATGCCGTCGCACCTGCTCAGCGGGCGCATGGTGCGCGCGAAGGTCAGTTCCTGGCGGCGGATCAGCGACGACGTCATGCCCCCGCGCATCAAGAACATCTCGAACTATCGCAACGGCCAGCTGGCGGCGATGGAGGCACAGCTCGACGGCTACGACCAAGCCATTCTCCTGAATGGCCAGGGGAAGGTGGCTGAGGCACCGGGTGCCTGCGTCATGCTGGTACGGAACGGCAAGCTGATCACCCCGGACGTCACGCAGAGCATCCTCGAGAGCATCACGCGCGATACGTTGCTGCGCCTAGCGCACGAAGAGCTCGGTCTGCAGGTCGAGGAGCGGGCTGTCGACCGGACGGAGCTCTACGTGGCCGAAGAGGTCTTCTTGTGCGGTACGGCCTACGAGATCACACCGATCGGTGAGATCGATCACTACCCGATCGGCGATGGCAAGCCTGGTCCGGTCACGCGCGCGCTCGAGCGCCTGTATCACGACATCGTCCGCGGGATCGATCCGCGCCGGCCGGAGTGGCGGACGCCGGTCGGCCTGGCCGAGCACGCTGCGGTACGCAGCGGCGGAGCGTGAGCGCTCCGCCGCTGCCACCACTCAGGTCGCTCAGTCGAACCATCCTTCTGCCTGCATGCGCCGGAGGGCGCGCTCGAACGCCTCGATCGTGCGGTCGATGTCTTCCGGTGTATGGGCGACGCTCAAGAGTCCGCCGCCGTGGAAGAGGTCGACTCCCTCGTTGACCATAGCCTGGTAGAGGGTCGTGGCCAGGTGCGGCGCCATACCCGTCTTGAGCACTACCGGGGAGACGCCCTCCGGCATGCGGATGTCGTCGCCGCGCTGGTTGGTGCAGGTATGCCCGAGCGCGATGTGGAAGACCGAGCTATCGCCCCAGACGAAGCCGGGAATGCCGAGGGTGACCAGCACCTGGTTCATGCCGCGGCGCAAGCGTGCGGCCATGGCGTCAGCATGCCGCTGTACGGCGGGATCCGCCACGAGTTGCAGGCAGGCGCACCCAGCGGCTGCCGAGAGCGGGTTCGCGTTGAAGGTGCCAGGATGCGAGACGCGCCGACGGTTCCACTCGGGGTCGTCGCGGAACTCGAGCAACGCCATGATGTCTGCCCGCCCGCCGACAGCACCGCCCGGCAGGCCGCCGGCGACGATCTTCGCCATGGTGGTTAGGTCGGGACGGATACCCAGGAGGCCCTGCACACCGCCTGGTGACCAACGGAAACCGGTGATGACTTCGTCGAAGATGAGGAGCGTCCCGGTCTTTTCGGTGATGGCGCGGAGCCGGTGGAGAAACCCTTCGGGCAGTGGGATGGAAGCCCACGAGGCACCGCTCGGTTCCAGGATCACAGCGGCGATGTCCCCCGCAGCGAGACGACGCTCGACGAAGTCGAGGTCGTTGACCGGCGCGACGACGACCGATTCCAGGACGGCACGCGGCACGCCTGGGATCGGCCGGTCCTCGAAGGGTGGCTTCTCGCCGGGTAGCGCATAGTCCTGCCAGCCGTGGAAGTGACCAGCGAACTTGAGAATCTTCTCCCGTCCGGTGTAGGCGCGGGCGAGGCGCATGGCGAGCAGCGTCGCCTCGGTTCCCGATGCGGTGAACTTGACGCGCTCGCAGGAGGGCTTGAGCTCGCGGATCCGTTCGGCCCATTCCAGTTCCAGGTCGTGTCCGGCGCCGTAGTGGGTGCCGCGCCGGATCTGCGCTTGTACCGCTTCCACGATCTGCGGATGGGCATGGCCGAGGAGGAGCGCGCCGTGTCCCATGGTGTAGTCGATCAATTCGTTCCCGTCGACGTCCCACTTGCGCGACCCTTGGGCACGTTCGACGTAGAGCGGAAACGGCTTCTGGTAGCGGACGTCGTGCGTGACGCCGCTCGGGAAGTCGCGCACAGCGCGCTCGTACCGCGCTTGCGAGGTCGGATGTTTGACGCGATATTCTTCCTCGATCGTCAGTGTCCGCTGCGCCATCGTTCGCCCCTCCTGTACGCTCGGCTCACTGCAAGCGATTATCGGATACCGCACACGGCGCGGTAAAGGGACACAGAGGAGGTGTCGGCATGCACCTGTGTGATCTCCCGCGGTTTCCGCTCGCGCACCTTCCGACACCGCTCGTCGAAGCACCGCGACTGAGCGCGGCGCTCGGTGGCGTGCGCGTTCTCGTCAAACGTGACGACCTCACCGGGCTCGCGCTCGGCGGCAACAAGACGCGCAAACTGGAGTATCTCATCGGCGACGCGCTCGCGCAGGGGGCGACAGTCGTCCTGACCGAGGGGCCGGCGCAATCCAACCACTGCCGCCAGACTGCGGCGGCAGCAGCGCGCGCGGGGTTGCGCTGCATCCTCGTCTTGAACAGCGCTGTGCCGAACCCTCCGGTGCAGGGGAATCTCTTGCTCGACCACCTCTTCGGTGCGGAGGTCCACCTGGTGAGGACGCGCGAGGAACGCGCGGCGGCGCTGGCGCGGCTCGCCGAGACGTGCGCTGAGCGGGGGGAGCGACCGTACGTGATCCCGACTGGGGGATCGACGCCGCTCGGTGCCGTCGCCTATGTCCGAGCGACGCTGGAACTCGTCCAGCAACTGGTGGAGATGGGGGTCAGTCCCAGCACTGTGTTCGTTGCGACCTCCACGTCCGGTGGCACGCACGCGGGCTTGGCGCTTGGTGCCGAGGTGCTCGGGCGCCCGTTCCGCGTTGTCGGCATCGCAGTGGAACCCGACGCGGAGGCGATCCGCCAGCGGGTCGCCTGGCTCGCCGACCAGGCTGCGGCACTGTTGGGATTGGGCGTGCGCGTGGAGCCGGACGCGATCGTCGTCGACGAGCGGTGGGTCGGTCCCGACTACGGGGTGGCAGACGAGCGCACGCTCGAAGCCCTGGCATTGGCTGCCCGTACGGAGGGGCTCGTCCTCGACCCCGTGTACACTGGCAAGGCGATGGCGGCTCTCGTCGGGTACGCGCGGGCTGGGCTGGTGCAGGCCGGCGAAACCGTCGTCTTTGTGCACACCGGCGGTGCCCCAGCGATCTTCGCCCAGGCGGAGTCGCTCGCGGACGCGTTCCGGGCGGAGGAAACAGTACGGTCGTGAGCGACTGCTATGCCGATGTCGTCCTCGAGCTCGATCCGACGGAGCGCTGGCCGATCCTGACCTACTGCGTCCCGCCAGCGCTCGTCGCGCGTGTACGACCGTACCAGGCCGTCTGGGTGCCGGTGCGGGACGAGGTGCAGCTCGGGGTCGTCGTGCGGCTCCACGAGGAGCAACCGTCGTTCGCTGTGCGACCACTGGCCGCGCTGGTCGAGCCTCCGTTCTGCCTCACGCCCGTGCAATGGGCGCTGGCGGAATGGCTCGTGCCAGCGACGCTCTGTACGCTGTGGGAGGCGGTGGCGCTCTTTCTCCCTCCCAGGCTGGCGCAACGCGTCGAGTACCGGTTGCAGCTGACCGGTCGTCTTCCGGACGGTCGCCTCTCGCCGCTCCAGCAGCGTCTGATCACGCTCCTCGCGGAGCGTGGCCCGCTGACGCTCGAGCAAGCGCGCCGAGCGTTGGGGCGCCCCTTGACGACGGTCGTCGCACGCCTCGTCGAGCGCGGTCTCGTCGAACGGGTGCCGCAGGTGCGACCGGTACACCATGTCGCGAGCGAGCAGTTCCTCAGGGTGCGCTCAGACGCGCGGATCGAGGACGACGCGGCACGGGCGGCGTACGACCTTCTCGCCCGCTGGACGCGGGCGCACGAAGGCGCGTTGCTTCCGCGCGCACTGGTGCGCCGTCTGGGTTTCGATCCGCATGTGGTGCAACGACTGCTCGACGCCGGAGCGATCGAGTGCGTAGAGCTGCCGCGGAGCGGGTTGGTGACGGTGGACGGTGCCCCTGACCGGCCTCCAGTGCTGACGCCCGAGCAAGAGCGAGCCTGGGAGACGATCCGGGCTGCCTTCGACGAAGAACAGCCGCGGCCGATTCTCGTGCACGGGGTGACCGGAAGCGGCAAGACGGAACTCTACCTCCGGGCGATCGGCGAATGTCTCCGCCGCGGGCGGCAAGCGATGGTGCTGGTGCCGGAGATCGCGCTGGCGATGCAGGTCGTGCAGCGAGTGGCCGCACGGTTCCCGGGACGGACGGTGCTGCTCCACAGCGGGCAGCGCGAGGCGGAACGGGCAGCGAGCTGGGAAGCGCTCCACGAGGGACGCGCCGATATCGTGGTCGGCCCGCGTTCAGCGTTGTTCGCGCCGCTCCGCGACGTCGGTCTGATCGTGATCGACGAGGAGCACGATGCGGCGTACAAGCAACAAGAACCAGCGCCGCGCTACCATGCGCGGTCGGTGGCGCTCGAGCTCGGTCGGCTGTCTCGGGCTGTGGTGCTCCTCGGTAGCGCGACTCCCGATGTGACGACAGCCTACCGCGCTTCGATCGGCGAGTTTCGTGTGGTACGCCTGGAGGGGCGTGTCGGCCCGGCGGTCGTCGGCCGGGCCGGTCGGGTCGAGCGCGTCGCGCTCCGCTTGCCGCGCGTCGAGGTCGTCGACATGCGGCTGGAGCATCAGTTCGGGAACGCGGGGCCGTTCAGTCGCGCGCTCGTGGAGGCGGTCGAGCGTGCGCTGCGGGCGAACGAGCAGGCGTTGCTGCTGATCAACCGCCGGGGACACGCGACGCTCGTCCAGTGCAGGTCGTGTGGCCACGTCGAGCGTTGCCCGTTGTGCGACGTGCCGCTCGTCTACCACGCCGACCGGCGGCAGCTCGTCTGTCACCGTTGCGACCTTCGGCGACTACCGAACCTCACCTGCCCAGCCTGCCAGCACCCGACGCTCGGCTACTACGGCCTCGGGACGCAGCGTGTGGAGCGGGAAGTGCAGCGTCTCTTTCCGGGCGCCCGTGTGCTGCGCTGGGACCAGGACGTCGTGCGACGCGGTGCCGATCCGCGGCGGCTCTTCCAGGCAGTCGTGCGCCGCGAGGTCGATATCGTCGTCGGGACGCAGATGGTCGCCAAAGGCTTCGACTTCCCCGCCGTCACGGTGGTCGGGATCGTCCATGCCGATAGCGGAATCTATCTGCCCGACTACCGGGCGGCGGAGCGGACGTTCCAGCTGCTGACGCAAGTCGCCGGTCGCGCCGGACGCCATCTGCCGCGCGGGACAGTGGTCATCCAGACGTACACGCCGGAGCATTACGCGATCCGGGCTGCCAGCCGGCACGACTACCATGCGTTCTACGACGAGGAACTCGCCTTCCGTGAGCGGCATGGCTATCCCCCCTTTCGCCGGCTGGTGCGCTTGCTCGTACGGCACCGCGACGAGTTGGCCGGACGCCTCGCTGCTGAGGAGATGGCGCAGCGCCTGCGGACGAGAGCGGCGGAGCGAGGAGCTGTGGACTGCGAGGTGCTGGGGCCGACACCGGCCTTCGTCAGTCGGATCCGCGGGTGGTACCAGTGGCAGCTGCTCGTCCGGGGGGCGGACGGCCCGCGGGTGGTGGCTGAGGTGCCGCTCCACGGTGGCTGGATCGTCGACGTCGATCCGGTCAGTCTGCTCTGAGCCGGTATACTTTTCTGCGAGCGAATGCGAGGGCTGTGCGAGGATGGCAGTACGGACGATCATCACCGAGGGTGATCCACGGCTCCGGCAGAAGTCGCTGCGCATCCGCACCGTCGATGACGAGGTGCGGCGGTTGGCGCGTGACTTGTGGGACACGGTGCGCGAAGCACGTGGACTCGGCTTGGCGGCCCCGCAGATCGGCGTCCTGCGTCGCATCATCGTGGTGTCGATTCCTCCCGATTATGTCGATGAAGGCGATCCCGGCGTCGAGCTCACGCTGATCAATCCGGAAATCGTGCGGGCGAGCGGGCGACAAGTCGGGCTCGAGGGGTGCTTGAGTATCCCCGGTTGGTACGGCGAGGTGCCGCGCTTCATGCACGTGACCGTCAAGGCGCTCGATCTCGACGGGCGGGAGGTGCGTATCAAGGGGAGCGGCTTGCTCGCGCGCGTGCTCCAGCACGAGATCGACCACCTCGACGGGATCCTGTTCGTCGACCGGATCGAGGACCGCTCGACGTTGCGGTACATCCCTGACGACGAAGAGGAAGAGGCCTCGGCAGCCGAGGCCGCTGCGTCGTGAGGGTCAGAGGACGATTTCCGCTTGGACCACGCGACTCTGCTCGGCGACGAGGATCGCGTCGATCGTGGCCAGTGTTTGATCGATGCGGTCCGTCTCGTTGAAGACGACGTAGTCGAACTCGTAGACGCGGGCGAGCTCGCGGGAGGCGGTGGCGATCCGCTCCATCAGCGTGGCAGGGTCGTCGGTCTTGCGGCTGCGTAGACGTTGCATCAGTTCCGCCATCGACGGTGGAGCCAGGAAAATGAGGATCGCCTGGGGGACGATCCGGCGGATCGAGGCTGCGCCCTGGACGTCGACCTTGACCACCACGGTCTTGCCGCTGCGCAGCGCCCGCCGCACCCGCTCTTTGGGGACGCCGTAGAGGTGGCCATAGACTTCAGCCGACTCGAGGAACTCGCCGCGTTCTCGGGCAGCGATGAACTCCTCGCGCGACATGAAGATGTAGTGGACGCCGTCGATTTCGCCGGGACGGCGTGGGCGGGTGGTCGCGGTGACGGCGAAGTAGAAATCGGGGTGGGCCTGGCGCATTCGCTCGATGACGGTATCTTTCCCGACGCCGGAGGGGCCGGAGATGACGATGAGCTTCGGGCGGACACGCTGGCGGAGTTCTTCCAATAGTTCATCGGCCTGCGTATTCAACCCGATATCGTCGAGCACCGGGGCCGACCTCCCCATCGGTACGTCGCTCCCACCCTGCAGCAGCGCCCGCCGCTGCCCAAGCTCATTGTGCCATAGTTCGCGCGGTGTGACGGATCGGGATGCGGAGGGCTGCGCGTGTTCGACGTGCTGACGCTGGCTGCTTTGGCCGATGAATGTGCTCGGACCTTCGCACGCGGGCGGGTGCAGAAGGTCGTCCAGACCGGGCCGCTCGCGGTCGCGCTCGAACTCTATGCCGGGCAGCGCTGGGGGCTCGTCGTCGACGTGAGTCCTCAGGAGCCCAAGCTCTTTCTCACGCGCGCGATCCCGGCCGGGGATCCGGAACAGGTGACGCCGTTCCTCCTCCTCATGCGCAAGTACGTCCGCGGTGCCCGCCTCGTCGGCGTCGAGCAGGTGCCGCTCGAGCGCATCCTCCGCTTCCGGTTCGCGAGCGTGCTCGTCGAGGAGCGCCGCGGCGGTACCGAACGTATCCCGGTCGAGACGGAACTGGTCGTCGAACTGATGGGACGGCACAGCAACGCGATCCTCGTCGCTGCCGATGGTCGCGTCCTCGACGCCATCAAGCGCGTCCCGCCGGCGATGAGCGCCGTACGGCCGATCTTGCCGAACCGGCCCTATGAGCCGCCACCGCCACAGCTCAAGCAGGATCCCCGTCGGCTGACGCCGGAAGCGCTCGCTACGCTCTTGGCGCACGCTCGGCCGGACAGCGATCTGCCGACGCTACTGGTGCAGCAGCTGGCTGCATTCAGTCCACAGATGGCGCGGGAGGCGGTCTACCGGGCGCTCGGTACCACCGCAGTGACCGTCGCCGAGGTCCGTGGTCGGAGCGAAGTGGCCGAGCGTCTCTACGCCGCGATCGCGAGCGTGTTGGAGCCATTGGAGACTGGCCGGTTCGAGCCGACGGTGTACCGGAGCGACGGCGTGCCGGTCGCGTTCGCGGCCATCCGGCTCCACTATCTGCAAGGACTGGCGGTCGAAGCCTGCACCACTATGTCGGAGGCGATCGAGCGCTACTTCGCGGATCGTCCCGCTGCCGTCGAGGAGACGACGGATCGCTACGCGCAGCGGCGGCGACGGCTGCTGGAGGCGATCGCGCGCGAGCGCTCGCGCGTCGAGGCGCGTTTGCGGGCGCTGGAGCAGGAGCAGCAGCGGGCGGCCGAAGCTGAGCGCTGGCGCACGATGGGGGAGGCGATCCTGGCCGCGATCGGTGAGATCGCGCCGGGGCAACAGGAGCTCGTGTTCGACGGCCTCCGCATTCCGCTCGATCCCGAACGGACACCGGTGGAGAACGCGCAGACCTATTTCGAGCGGTACCGGAAGGCCAAAGCGGCTGCAGAGCAGGTACCGGCGCGCCTGGAAGCGACGCGCTTGGTGCTGGAGTACTTGCAGCAACTCGAAGCGTTGGCCATGGTCGCAGAGACGGCCGAGACGCTGGAGTTGCTCCGTCAGGAGCTGGGACTGCTCGACAGCGGTTCGACGACGAGTGGCAGTGGGAAGAGGACAGGACAGCGGAAGTTACGGGTCTGGCGGACGGAGCGGGGCGACCGCATCGTGGTCGGTCGCAACGCGCGCGAGAACGACTGGGTGACCTTTTCGCTCGCGCGACCGGACGACGCCTGGTTGCATGCCCGTGGCCTGGCTGGCTCCCACGTCATCGTGCAGTGGGCGGGCCCAGAAGATGCACGCGTGCTGGAGCAGGCGGCCTCGCTCGCGGCTTGGTACAGTGAGGGCCGCGACAGTACGCGGGTCGCGGTCGACGTCACTCAACGGCGACATGTGCGACGCATACCTGGTGCGGCTCCGGGGCTCGTGCGCTACCGCAACGAGCGGACGCTCCACGTCCGCCCGATGTCACCGGATGCGCTGGGACTCCGCGAGGGGTAACGTTCAGACCGGCTTGGCGAACCGGGCGAGCAGGACGCCGAGTTCGTAGAGGAGGTACATGGGTGCAGCGACCATGAACATATTGAAGGGGTCAGGCGTCGGCGTGATGAGCGCGGCTGCGACTGCGATGAGGAGGACAGCGAACTTCCGGAGCTGTGAGAGCCGCTGTGCGGTCACCACGCCGAGTTTGGCGAGGATGAAGATCACGACCGGGAGTTCGAAGACAACGCCGACCCACAGGAGCAGCGTCATATAGAACGAGAGCACTTCTTCGGCGCGGAACTGTGCTTCGAAGACGCTCGATCCGAAGTGCGAGAGGAACGAGAGCGCGCGCGGGACGATGACGAAGAAGGCGAACAGGACGCCGGAGACGAACATGACGGAGACGAACGGGAGCGCGCGGAACAGGTAGCGCCGCTCCTTGCGTGTCAGCCCCGGAGCGAGGAAGCGGACGAGCTGGTAGACGATGACCGGCATGGCGAAGCCGATACCGATGAAGAGAGCGACCTTGGTATAGGTAATGAACGACTCGGTCGGCGAGATCGCATAGAGTCGCTCGATGCCCGACATCTCGGTGATGAGCCGCATGGTCGGGAAGGCGAGCCCGAGGCCGATCACGAAGCCGACAGCGACAGCCAGGAGCGCCTTGATGAGCCGTTGCCGCAACTCCTCCAGGTGCTCCTGGAGCGTCATCTCCTTGTAGAACTCTTCCGGTTCCGGCTCCGGCTCGTTGGGTTGGGGTGCAGGTTGTCCGCGAACGCGATCGAGAATGCTGACCATCGTCTCCTCACCGCAGCCTGCGACCGACGGTCTCGCTGACAAGGGTAACAAACGGGCGCGGCGACGACGAGTCCCGCGCCCGTCTGCTGTAGGCTGGCGCTGTCAGCGCGCTACTGCTTGTTGAGGTGCTCCTCGATGAAGTTGATCGCGTCGCGGACGGTGACGATGTTGGCTGCCTCCTCGTCCGAGATCTCGATGCCGAACTCTTCCTCGAGCTGCATGATCAGCTCGACGAGATCGAGCGAATCGGCGTTGAGATCCTTGACGAACTCGGCATCCAGCGTCACCTCGCTCGGATCGACGCCGAGTTGCTCGGCAACGACGGCCTGCACGCGCTCGAGAATCGATGAGGACACGCGAACCACCTCCCCAAGTCACCGAACCTGCACCCCGAGGGCACCGATCGTTCTCCGGTAGTATGACCGAGATGGCCGGCTTCTGCAAGTACGTTGCGGTCGAAAGCGACCGGATCCTTGGCCTCGCGCTACCGCCGATGCCCTGAACGGCGCGTGTCGCGCGAGGCTCGCAGTTCAGCTGCCAGAGGAGGCGAGGTTCGCCGCGATCGTTCCCAGGACGCCGTTGACGAAGCGGCCCGAGTTCTCGCCGCCGTACTGCTTGGCGATCTCGACTGCCTCGTTGATCGCGGCCTTGAGCGGGACGTCCGATTCGTGGAGGAGTTCATAGATCGCGATGCGCAGAATGTTGCGATCGACGGGAGGAAGTTGCTCGACCGGAAAGGCTGGTGCTGCTTCCCCGATCATGCGGTCGATCCGCTCCAGGTCGGCCCAGACGCCGGTCACGAGCCGCTCGGCGTACCGCCGGACAGGCTGCGGGATGTGTGTCTCCGAGCGATAGCGTTCCAAGACGTCGTCCAGGCTGTGCCCTGCGACGTCGACTTCGTACAAGATCTGGAGTGCCAGGATACGCGCCTGGCGACGAATGCGGCCGAGCGTCATCGTCCAAAACCTCCCGGCTCCCCCTCTTCCAGCCGGTTCGACGCTGGTAGGTGTCGAGAGCGGTCGCGGCGAGCCGTACCATGAGACGGCCTCGTGCGTGAGGAGCCGTAGCGAGCTGGCGGAGCGACCAGCGTCGCTCCCGTACCGATTGTACCCCTCGTCACTCTGCCCGCTGGGCGAGGTAGTCAGCGAGGAAGGTGGTGCTGTGCCGGGCTGCGCGGAAATCGGGGTGCTGGAGAATCCGTCGCAGCACCGGGATCGGAGTCGGCACACCCCGCACGATCGTCTCCCGGAGCGCCCGGTCGAGTCGCTCGATCGCTTGCGTGCGGTCGACTCCCCAGGCGATGATCTTGCCGATCAGCGAGTCGTAGTGTGGGGGCACCGTGTAACCGCTGTAGGCATGCGAATCGACGCGGATGCCCGGTCCACCCGGCCAGATGAGTTCTTCGATGGTACCGGCGCGGGGCGCGAAGTCGCGGTCGGGGTCCTCGGCGGTGACCCGGACCTCGATGGCGTGCCCGTGGGGTGTCAGGTCGTACCCGCGAAGCTCGAGTGGTTCGCCAGCCGCAATCGCGAGCTGCCACTGCACGAGATCGAGTCCGGTGACGACCTCGGTGACCGGATGTTCGACCTGGATGCGGGCATTGGCCTCAGTGAAGTAGAAGCGGCCGTCACGGTCGAGCAGGAACTCGAAGGTGCCGGCACCGACGTACCCGACTGCTCGAGCGCCGCGGACGGCCGCCTCGTGGAGGGCGCGGCGGACCTTAGGTGGGAGCTCGGGTGCGGGGGCTTCTTCGATCAGTTTCTGGTAGCGGCGTTGGATCGAGCAGTCGCGTTCGCCGATCGCATAGACGTTGCCGTGTCGGTCGGCTAGGATCTGTACTTCGACGTGTCGGGGGTGCTCGAGGTAGCGCTCGAGATAGACCGAAGGATCACCGAAGGCCGCCTGTGCTTCTTGTTGGGCGACTTGCAAGGCGGTCGCCAGCTCTCGTTCGTCGCGGACGATCCGCATGCCGCGGCCGCCCCCGCCAGCGGCAGCCTTGACGAGGATGGGGTAGCCCAACTTGCGGGCGATGCGGCGGGCCTCGTTGACGTCGCGGACCGGTGCCTCGCTGCCGGGGACGATCGGCAGACCGGCTCGCTGCATCAAGATGCGCGCTTGCGCCTTGTCGCCGAGCGCGCGGAGCGTGTCCGGGCGTGGGCCGATGAACGTGATGCCGCATTCTTCGCAGATCTCGGCTAAGAGTGCATTCTCAGCCAGAAAGCCGTAGCCGGGATGCAGCGCGTCGCAGCCGGTCACCACGGCTGCGCTGATGATCGCCGGGATATGGTTGTAGCTCCGGTCAGCGGGAGCCGGGCCGATACAGATCGCCTCGTCGGCGAGGCGGACGGGGAGCGAGTGACGGTCCGCTTCGGAGTAGGCGACCACGGCAGGGATGCCGAGTTCGCGACAGGCGCGCAAGACGCGCAGCGCTATTTCCCCGCGGTTGGCGATGAGTACCTTCCGGATCATCGTCGGTCACGAGGCCATGAAGAGACCACCGTCGACCGCCAGGACGGCGCCGGTGATGTAGCGCGCACCGGGCGACACGAGGAAGGCGATCGCCTCAGCGACGTCCTCCGGCGTGCCGTAGTAGCCGACGGGAATCTGCTCGAGGATCCGCTGCTGCAGTTCAGTCGGCAGCACTTCCGTCAGCCGCGTTTGGATGAAGCCCGGCGCGACGACGTTGGCGGTGATTCCACGGCTGGCGACTTCCCGTGCCAGGGCCTTGGTGAATCCGATGATGCCAGCCTTGGCAGCCGCATAGTTGGTCTGGCCGGCGTTGCCGACCAGGCCGACGACGGAGGAGACGTTGACGATCCGGCCGTAGCGCTGGCGCATCATCGGTCGCAGTGCGGCTCGACAGCAGTAGAAGACACTGGTGAGGTTCGTCTCCAGCACGGCGCGCCAGTCCTCGTCGCGCATGCGCAGGAGCAGGGTGTCTCGCGTGATGCCGGCGTTGTTGACGAGCGCGTCCAATCGCCCGAAGCGATCGACCGCGGCCTCGACCATGGCGCCGACCTGTTCCGGGTCGGTGACGTCGGCGCGGAAGGCTATCGCGGTGCCACCTTGGGCGAGGATTTCGCGGACCACGTCCCGGGCGAGTTCCTCCTCGCCGCGGTAGTTGACGACGACTTTGAAGCCGTCGCGTGCCAGCCGCAGGGCCGTCGCCCGTCCGATACCCCGAACTGCGCCCGTGACGATGGCGGCACCGCGTTCGCTCGTCGCCTCCATGCCTCCCCCTTCAACGACTCGGTTCAGAGGTGCGCGTCAGGTCGCGAGACAGCAGCTGTTCAGCCGCCAGCGTAGTGACCTCAGGCGCGATCCGTCGTACCAACCCGGTGAGGACTTGGCCCGGTCCGATCTCCCAAAAGGTCGTCGCGCCGAGCTCGATGGCGCGGCGGACCACGTCGACCCAGCGGACGGGTGCCGCGATCTGCGCGACGAGCTCCTGGCGCAGCGCTGTCGGGTCGGTCAGGATGCGTGCATCCGAACACGCGACGAGCGGCGCGCGCGGCGGGCGGAGCGTGATCGACTCTAGCTCGCGGGCGAGCGCCTCGGCGACCGGGCGCATCAGCGAGGAGTGGAAGGCGGCATTGACCGGGAGTCGCACCACCCGTCGCGCGCCGCGAGCGCGAGCCAGTTCGGCGGCGCGCTCCAGCGCCTCCGTCCGCCCGCTCAAGGTGAGCTGGTTCGGTGCATTCTCGTTGGCGAGTTCCGCGCCGGTCTCGTGCGCGATCGCCTCGAGCGTCTCGCGGTCGAGCCCGATCACGGCGAGCATGCCCCCGAGCCCGAACGCTTCCATGAGTTCGCCGCGTCGCCGCACCAGCCGGATGCCGTCGGCGAACTCGAGGCTCCCGACCGCGACCAGGGCCGTGTATTCGCCGAGCGAGTGTCCGGCCACGCAGGTTGGTGCCGGCACGGCGCCGCGTGCCTCGAGGACGCGCAGGTAGGCGATGCTGGTCGCCAGGAGCGCCGGTTGCTGGTTGCGCGTGGCTGCGAGTTCCTCTTCTGGCCCTTCGAAGACGATGCGGGAGAGGGGAAAGCCGAGCACTGCGTCGGCTTCGGCGAAGACGGCCCGGGCGAGCGGCTCCTGCTCGGCGAGCGCCTTCCCCATGCCGACCGCTTGCGATCCCTGTCCGGGGAAGATCCAAGCGTGCGACACCTCAGCCTCCACGTCGAACGCCCGTCGCGCCCCACCGCACGACGGCGGCTGCCCAGGCGAGCCCGGCACCGAAGGCGACCAGGACGACGTTCATCCCCGGCCGGAGCACGCCGCTGTCGGCCGCTTCGGCGATACCGAGCGGGATCGAGGCCGCCGAGGTATTGCCGTACCGGTCGAGGTTGACCCACACCTTCTCCCAGGGCAACCCGAGCCGCTTGACGGCAGCATCAATGATGCGCAGGTTGGCCTGGTGCGGGATGAGGAGATCGACGTCCTCGAGGGTGAGCCCAGCGCGCTGGATCGCCTCGAGGGCTGCTTCGCCGACGATGCGGACCGAGAAGCGGAAGACCTCGCGACCGTCCATCCGCATGGCGGGGCGCTTCGGCGGGAGGGTACCGTTCGCCAGGAGCAGCTCGGGGAAACCCTCGAGGTAGAGCGCCATGGCGCCGCTCCCGTCCGAGCCGTGGACGGTGGAGAGGACACCCTCGTCAGCCTCGCTGGCCTCCAGCACGACGGCGCCGGCGCCGTCGCCGAAGAGGACACAGGTGCTGCGGTCGGTGAAGTCCAGCCAGCGGGTGAGTGCGTCGACCCCGACGACCAGGACCGCGCGAGCTGTGCCGGCCATGATGAACTGCGCACCGACGCTGAGTGCGTAGACGAAACCAGAGCAGGCAGCGACCAGGTCGAAGGCACCGGCACGCGACGCGCCGATCGCTGCTTGCAGCAGCGAGGCGGTGGCCGGCATGAGGTAATCGGGCGTCGTGGTCGCCACGATGACGAGGTCCAGTGCGCTGGGGTCGAGGCCAGCGACCGCCAGCGCCCGCTGGCTGGCTTCGGTGGCCATGCGGACTGTCGTCTCCTCCGGCCCGGCGATGCGTCGCTCGCGGATTCCCGTACGCGTCACGATCCACTCGTCGGAGGTCTCGACCATCCGCTCGAGATCGGCGTTGGTCAAGACACGCGTGGGGACATAAGCGCCCCAGCCAGTGATCGCAGCACGCTGGGCCATCGCGACGCACCTCGTCCGCTGGAAACCGTTATGCCTCCGGGCGACGCTGCCGCTTCTGGCGCTTCACTTCGATGACCAACCGACCGCGGTAGTGACCGCAATGCGGGCACACGTAGTGCGTCCGGTGCTTCTGACCGCAAGTCGGGCACGTGGTCAGCGGTGGAACGTCGATGTATTGATGGGCCGCGCGGAACCCTTGCCGGCGCTTGCTGACTTTGTGCTTCGGTACGGCGCCCATGAGATCGATCCTTCCATTCGTCCGTTACGTGTCTCTGCGCAGGCGAGCCATCCAGCCTGCTCCTGGAGGCGAGCCGTGCTGAAGGAAAGTTGTCGCACAGTCACGCGCGTTCGTCAAGGAGCGCCTGCAGGACAGCGAGTCGCGCGTCGATGACCTCTTCCTCGCGTTGCCAGAGCGACTCCGGCCCCGGACAAGCAGGACCACAGACCGGGTAGACCGGGATGGCGAGAATCGCGAACTGCCGGAGGAGTTCGTGGAGATCGAGATGATGGTTCTTGTCGATCGTGAAGATGTCCTCGTCGTCCGGAGGTGGCAGGGGAAGGCCGGTGAGGACATCGACCGTCGGCCAGTACTCGGCCTCGAAGGTTTCCTCGTAACGCCCGTCGAACTCGGTGAGGCAGCGGACACAGGTGAGATGGGCCGTCACGTGCAGCTCGCCGGTCGCCAGGATGCCGTTGGAGGTGCGGAGAAGGCGGACGGAGGCAGTGACGTCGGAGACCTCGAGGTCGCTGTCGAGCGTCATCCGGTCGAGGTGGACGGTGAAGTACCGTTCGCTGCCGACGGGGGCCTTGAGGAGCTGGGCGACGTTGATGATCGTATCGTTTTCCAGGTGCCTGACGTGCATGGGACCGTCCTCCGGTTGCGCCGTTCGGGGAGGCGCAACTAGCTAAGTGTATCCGCCGACCGGGTGCCGGACAATCCGGTCTATCGCGCCGTGACGGTGCGCGGTAGAATGCGCCCGCAAGGAGGCTGCAGCGTGAGGAGCGGATCGATGCGCGAGAACCGGGTCAAGCGACGGCTCCAGGCGGGCGGGGCTGTCGTCGGCTGTTTCATACCGTACCCGTCCCCGGAGTTGGCGGAGATCTGCGGTCACCTCGGGTTCGACTTCGTGCTGATCGATGCCGAGCACGGTCGCACCACCGAGGAATCAGCGTACCATATGGTGCTGGCCGCTGAGACGGCGGGGACCGTGCCCCTCGTCCGCGTACCGTTCGGCCATCGCCAGGTGATCCTGCGTTATCTCGACCTCGGTGCAGCTGGCGTGATGGTCCCGCAGGTCAATACACCCGAAGAGGCAGCGGCCGTCGTGGAGGCCTGCCGGTACCATCCGGACGGGAGACGCGGTGTGGCCGGAGTACGTGCGGCAGGCTTCGGGCTTCGTGCACCGTTGTCGGACTACGTGCGTGTGGCCAATGCCGAGACGCTGGTGATCGTACAGATCGAGAGTCTCGCCGCGGTCGAGCGGTTGGAGGAGTATCTGACGATTCCCGGGATCGATGTCCTCTTCGTGGGGCCGAACGACCTCGCACAGTCGATGGGGTATCCCGGGCAGCCGTTGCATCCGGACGTGCAACGCGTCATGGACGAGATCGTCCAGCGCGTCGATGGGCGCGTCCCGTTGGGTACTACAGCGGCGACCCCAGAACTCGTCCAGCGCCAGCTGGAGCGCGGCTTCCGGATGCTGGCGACCAATACTACAGCGCTCCTCGCCGCGGGAGCTCGACCGCTCCTGGCGGCGGCGGGTGTCGCACAGCAGTGAAGAGCGGTGAGCGAGAGGTAAGGAGGACGGAGCGATGGCAGGTACCGTGATCTTCCCGGTGGCGTTCTTCGAGGGGCAGTTCGTCCCCATCGAGGAGGCGAAGGTCAGCATCGCGACGCACGCGCTCCAGTACGGGACCGGGGTCTTTGCGGGAATCCGCGGCTACCTCGATCGGGACGGGCAGACGATCAACATTTTCCGGCTGCCCGACCACACGCGCCGCCTGTTGCAGTCGGCCCGACTGTTGCGTGCCCAGTTGCCGTGGGATGCCGAGCAACTCGGCGAGTTGATCGTCGAGCTCGTGCGCCGCAACGCGCCGCGGACCGACGTCTACATCCGTCCCTTCGTCTACAAGGCTGACCTCGAGATCGGGCCGAAGCTCAAGGGAGTGCGCGACGAGCTCGCCATCTACATGATCCCGATGCAGGAGTATCTGCCGATCACTCACCCGATCCGGCTGATGACCAGTTCGTGGATGCGGATCGTCGACGTGGTGATCCCCAGCCGGGCGAAGGTGTGCGGGGCCTACGTCAACTCGGCGTTCGCCAAGGACCAGGCGATGGAATGCGGGTTCGACGACGCCATCATGCTCAATCACCACGGCAAGGTCGCCGAGGGTAGCGCGGCGAACCTCTTCATCGTGCGCAACGGGACGCTCATCACGACGCCGGTGACGGCCGACATCCTGGAGGGAATCACGCGGCGGACGATCCTGGAATTCGCTGGAGACCTCGGCATCCCCGTCGAGGTGCGCGAGATCGATCGCAGCGAGCTCTACATCTGCGACGAAGCGTTCCTCTGCGGAACCGGGGTGCAGATTTCGCCGATCGGCAATATCGACGGCCGCACGATCGGAACGGGCGAGATCGGACCGATCACGGCTCGCCTGCAGCAGCTCTATCTTTCGGTCGTCCGCGGTGACGACACGCCTTATCGCCATTACCTGACGCGAGTCCCGGTGGCCCGGGGGGCGGAAGCGCGCTGAGCAGCGTGGTACGCTTGCTCGGCCCGGCGTGCTCGCTGGGTGAGGGCGGAAGCGGGCTGGAGCCACGCGTGCGACGGAGGACGCTCCTCATCCTGATCGTCGGTCTGCTCGCGTCGGCGTGCTGGCGCGCTCCGGCTGGAAACGTGGAGCCGACAGCGGTTCAGCCGAGCGCGGCGGCGACAGCCGTCACCCCAGTGCCAGGTCTCGAACCATCCCCGATCGTCGCAGCTGCAGCACCGGCGACGGTAGAGCCGACAGCCGGGCCGAGCGCGCAGCCCGAAACCGTGCGCGGCATCGTCGAGGCGGGCTTCGAGGAGCCGCGCACGCTCAATCCGCTCTTCGTCGCCGACCCCCTTTCCGAGACGCTGAGCCGGCTGCTCTTCGACGGCCTGGTCGCACTCGATCCGGTCAGTGCGGAGCCGATCCCGGCGCTCGCCGAGTCGTGGGACGTGAGCGACGACGGCACGACGTACACGTTCCAGTTGCGCGCGGACGTGCGCTGGCACGATGGTCAGCCCTTTTCCGCGAACGATGTGGTGTTCACCTTCCAGCGACTCCTCGATCCCGACGTCCGCTCTCCTCGCTTCTCGCGTCTCGCCGAACGCGTGAAAGCGGTGGAACTCATCGATAGCCGAACGGTACGGATCACGCTGATCCGGCCCGATGCCTCGTTCTTGCCGACGTTAGCGACCATCGGGATCGTGCCGGAGCACGTGCTGGGGAGCGTGCTCCCGCAGCAGCTGGTGACCGATCCGTTCGGTCTGTCCTCGGCGGTCGGGACCGGCCCGTTCATCTTCAGTCAGTGGGAGCGCGGGGTGTCGCTGGTGTTCCGAGCGAATCCCGACTATTACCGCGGCGCGCCACAGGTGCCGCAGTACACGTACCGCATCGTGACGTCGGTGGAGGAGCTGGCCGCCGGGTTGCGCGATGGCTCGATCGACTGGGCGGTGGTCGATGCGGCGCGGGTGGGCCAGTTGCCGGCGATCGATGGGGTGAGGGTGGAGCAGTTTCCCGGGTACGAGCTGGTTCTGGTCGCGTTGCAGCTCGATCCGGCCAAGCATTCGCTGTTCGCCGATCCGAGAGTGCGGCGCGCTCTGCTCCTCGGAGTCGATCGTGCGGCCATCGTCGCGAAGGTTTGGGGCGGCCGGGCCCGGGTGGCGGAAAGTCTGCACCCGCCGGCGTCCTGGGTGAGCGGGGAACCGGCAGTCCGCTACAGCTACGATCCGGCAGAAGCGCAACGTTTGCTCGAGGAGGCCGGGTGGGTGCTCGGAGACGACGGCATCAGGGTGCGGGGCGGGCAGCGGCTGCGCTTTCAGCTCCTGGCTACGGGGGCCGATCCGAGTCGGCGGGCCATCGCCGAGCTGCTCCAGCAGCACTGGCGCGCGATCGGTGTCGACGTCGAGTTGGACCTCGCCTCCTGGGCGGAGGTGCGGCGACGGGCGACGCAGGAGCGAGATTTCGAAGCCCTTCTCATCGGAGTGCTCTGGGACGTCGATCCGGACCAAAGTGCGGTGTGGTCGAGCGACTCGTTCTTCGACGGCTTGAATTTCGGCCATTACCAGAATTCGGAGGTCGACCAGCTCTTGGTCGAGGCGGTAGGGACGCGCGACCGTGCGCGCCGTGCCGAGTTGTACCGAAGCATCGAGCAGCACGTCCTGACCGACCTACCGGTGTTGCCGATCGCCTATCCGGACGTCGTCGTGGTGCGGTCCGAGCGGCTGGACGTTCCCGCGCTGAACGCGCTCGTGGTGCGGACGCGGATCGGCGTCGAGCAGTGGCGACTGCGCCAGGCTGGCTGATCCGGAGGCGCTGACCGCTCGCACGTGCACGGACCGAGGGCCGCAGCCTGTGCTCATCACTCGGGCGAGGCAGGAGAGCGTCTGTTGACGGTTCAACATGAGAGCGTTAGACTGTGCCCGTAGCCGCCGAGAGAAGGATTCCGGCCTGTGGTCGACTGCGGAGAGTAAGGAGGCGCGATGGAACCGCTGCTCGAGGTGCGCGATCTGCGCACGCAGTTCTTTACACAGGACGGTGTCGTCAAGGCTGTGGACGGGGTCTCGTTCCACCTGATGCCCGGCGAGACGCTCGGGCTGGTCGGCGAGAGCGGCTGCGGGAAGAGCATCACGGCACTTTCGATCATGCGCCTCATCCCGAGCCCGCCTGGCAAGATCGTCAGCGGTGAGATCCTCTTCGAGGGTGAAGACATCCTCAAGATGAGCGACGACGAAGTGCGATCGATCCGCGGCCGGAAGATCGCGATGATCTTCCAGGACCCGATGACTTCGCTCAACCCTGTGCTGACGATCAACCGGCAGATCAGCGAGGCGCTGGAACTGCACCTCGGTATGAGCAAGCAGCAGGCGCGGCAGCGGGCCATCGAGCTCCTCAAGATGGTCGGGATCCCCAACGCGGAGCAACGGGTCGACCAGTATCCGCACCAGTTCTCGGGTGGGATGCGCCAACGGGTGATGATCGCGATGGCGCTTTCCTGCAACCCCTCGCTCCTCATCGCGGACGAGCCGACGACGGCCCTCGACGTGACGATCCAGGCGCAGATCCTCGACCTGATCCGCAACCTCCAGCGCGAGCACAACACCGCGCTCATCCTGATCACCCATGACCTCGGCGTGGTGGCGGGGATGACTGACCGGATCAACGTGATGTATGCCGGCCACATCGTGGAGTCTGCCCCGACGGAGGAGCTGTTCGAGAATCCGCGGCACCCCTACACGGTCGGTCTCTTGAACTCCATTCCGCGGTTGGATGCGCCGCGGAAGGAGCGCCTCAACCCGATCCGCGGGTTGCCGCCCGACTTGATCGATCTTCCCGACATGTGTCCGTTCGTGCCGCGGTGCGACTTCGCACGCGAGCGGTGCAGCGAGAAGAACCCGCCGCTGTTCGACGTCAATCCGGTGCACCGTTCGGCCTGCTGGTACTGGGAAGAGGTGTCGCTGGCTGGTGCACGGCGTCAGGGAGAGGTGAGGGCTGACGATGGCAACTGAAGTGCAGCCGCGCGGGACAACGCACCCGCCCGAGGAGCGGGAGGTCTTGCTCGAAGTCCGTAACCTCAAGATGTACTTTCCGCTGACCCGCGGCATCATCCTGCAGCGGCGGGTCGGATGGATCAAGGCGGTCGACGACGTCTCGTTCAAGGTCTATCGGGGCGAAACGCTCGGGTTAGTCGGGGAAAGCGGTTGCGGCAAGAGCACGACCGGTCGCGCCATCCTGCAGCTCTACAAGCCGACCGACGGGCAGGTGCTCTTCAACGGCGTCGACCTGACGAAGCTCTCACCCGGCGAGATGCGCAAGATGCGCCGCCACATGCAGATGATCTTCCAAGACCCCTACGCATCGCTCAACCCGCGGATGACGGTAGGAAGCATCATCGCCGAGCCGATGCAGATCCACAAGCTAGTCCCTAAGGAGCAGCGCAACCAGCGCGTGCAGGAACTCTTGGAGGTCGTGGGGCTCAACCCGTACTTCGCCAACCGCTATCCGCACGAGTTTTCCGGCGGTCAGCGCCAGCGGATCGGGATCGCCCGCGCCTTGGCCGCGAACCCGGACTTCATCGTGGCCGACGAGCCCGTCTCGGCGCTCGACGTGTCGATCCAAGCGCAGATCATCAACCTCCTGGAGGAGTTGCAGGAGAAGTTCCACCTCACCTACCTCTTCATCGCGCACGACCTGAGCGTGGTGCGGCACATCTCCGACCGGGTCGCCGTGATGTATCTGGGTAAGATCGTCGAGTTGGCCGACCGCAACGCGCTCTACGACGATCCGCTCCATCCGTACACGAAGGCGCTGTTGAGCGCGGTACCCATCCCCGACCCGAAGGTCGAGAAGAAGCGCGAGCGGATCATCTTGACCGGTGACGTGCCGAGCCCGATCAATCCGCCGTCGGGGTGCCGCTTCCACACGCGCTGCCCCTACGCGATGGACGTGTGCGCGAAGGTCGAGCCACGCTTCGTCGACCAGGGCGGTGGACACTACGTGGCCTGCCACCTCTACCCTGGCTGCACACCGTAAGGAGCCGTGGTGGGTCGACTCGATGCCGAAACGATCCTGGCGACGCTGATCGCGTTCGTCGTCGCCATTACGATCCATGAGTTCGCGCACGCGTGGACGGCACTACGGCTGGGTGACGATACCGCGGCGCGGCTCGGCCGCGTGACGTTGAACCCGCTCGCGCACCTCGACCCGATCGGCTCGATCGGGCTCCTACTCATCGTCTTCCTCGGTTTCGGCATCGGCTGGGGGCGGCCGGTACCGGTCAACCCGAACCGCCTGCGGTGGGGGCACCGCGGTATGGCAGTGACGGCGCTGGCCGGCCCGCTCTCCAACGTACTCCTCGCGCTCGCTTTCGCGCTTCCCTACCGGCTGGGGCTTCCCGCTGCGCCGGGGCCGTTGGACACACTCGTGCAACGGCTCATTCTGGTCAACCTCTTGTTGGCGGCGTTCAACCTCATTCCGATCCCGCCGCTCGACGGCCTGAAGATCCTGCTCGGTATGCTGCCGGCCTTCTGGTATCCCGTGCTGGCGCCGCTCGAGCGCTACGGTATCGGTATCCTGTTGGTGTTGATCGTGCTGGGTAGCATGGGTGGCAGTGTCCTGTTGGCGATGTACCTGCCGGTCTTCTCTCTCTTACTACGACTAGTCGTCGGTGAGACACCGTTGTAAGTGGGGCGAAGTGGACGATGGTCGTTTCGACACGGTTCCGGGAGGTCCCCGTGACGGTGGGGACGTTCTCCGGGCCGCTCGATCTCTTGCTGCAGCTGGTGCAGTCTCGCCAGCTCCCGATCACGGCCATCTCCCTACGCGCGGTGACGGAGCAATTCCTGGCCGCGCTCGGGCCGATCGAGGAGGCACAGCCGGAGCTCCTGGCCGACTTCCTCGCCGTCGCCAGTCGGCTGACCGCGCTCAAGGCGCGGGCGCTCGTGCCTCGCCCGGCTGCCGAGGAGGGAGACGCCGCGGAGAGGCTCGTCCACGACCTCGCGGTGTACCGAGCGTTCCGCGAGGCAGCGGAGTGGCTGCGCGAGCGCGAGGCAGCGGGGTACCGTTCGTGGACGCGTGCGCCGCAACCGCGTCCGGAGCCGCGCGTCGTGCGTGGGTCACCCGAGCAGTTGACGCGAGCGTTGCTCCGCTGGGCGCGGCGGTGTCGCCCGGTACCGCGCCTGTTGCGCTTGCGTCCGGCTGTTCCGCTCCCGACCATGATCGAGCGGCTGCGTGCCCGGCTCCGCGGCCGGCAGACGTTTCGGGCGCTCCTCGGTGCCCGACCGACGGCGAGCGACGTCGCCGTCGGGCTCCTGGCGCTCCTCACGCTCGTGCGGCGGCGTGAAGTCGTGGTGGAGCAGCCGCAACCGTTCGGTGACATCTGGGTCGAACGGCGTGGTCGTGATGGCGCAGGGTGACCGTGTCGCGCTCCTCGGTGCGTTGTTGTTCGCGGCGGGTGAGCCGTTGGCGAAGGAGCGACTCGCAGCGGTCGTCGAGTCGTCAGGCGAGGAACTGGAGGGGCTGCTCGAGGAGCTGGCGCGCCGGGCCAGCGGGATCGGACTCGTCCTTCTCGAGCACCAGGAACGGGTACAGCTCGCCACAGCTCCGGAGCTCCATACCGTCATCCGGATGTTTCTGGGTCATGCCGAAGAGGCGCGCCTCTCGCCGGCCGCGCTGGAGACGCTGGCGATCGTCGCCTACGCGCAGCCAGTCACGCGTGCCGAGATCGACGCCATCCGCGGCGTCGACTCGACGGCAGCGCTCCAGACGTTGCTGGCGCACGGACTCATCGAGCCGCTCGGCCGGCGCAGCGCACCGGGGCAACCGATCGAGTACGGGACGACGGTGGCCTTTCTCGAGCGGTTCGGTCTTGCGCACCTTGCGGCGCTCCCGCCGCTCCCGGAAGAGGTTCGCCAACTCCTCGCCGCCCGGCGCGATCCGCACTAGCGCGCGCGGGCGCGCGCGAGCTGGCGCAAGCGGGTGACCGTTTCCTCGAGGACGTCGAGTGTGCGCTCGATCTCTTCGACCGTGTTGTCCTTGCCGAGCGTGAGGCGGACGCTACTGCGGGCTTGCTCGGGTGTGGCACCGATCGCAAGCAAGACGTGGCTCGGCTCGGTCGAACCGGTCGTGCAGGCCGAGCCGGAGGAGGCGGCGATCCCGTGCAGGTCGAGGTTGAGGAGCAACGTCTCGCCGTCGACCCCCTCGAAGGTCACGTTGACGTTGTTGGGGAGCCGGCGCTCGCGGTGACCGTTGAGCCGGGCATCGGGGATCCGCGTCAGGATTCCGTCGATGAGGCGGTCGCGCAGGGCCTGGACGTGGGCGTTCCGTTCCTCCAGTTCCTCGTAGGCGAGTTCGAGCGCGTAGGCCATCCCGACGATGCCGGCGACGTTTTCCGTCCCGGCTCGGCGGTTGCTCTCTTGGGCGCCCCCGTGTTGCTGCCAGAGGATCGGCGTGCCGCTGCGGACGTAGAGAAAGCCGACACCTTTGGGTCCGTAGAACTTATGGGCGCTGACCGAGAGGAGGTCGACGCCGAGCTTCTCGACGTCGAGTGGCAGCGTGCCAGCTGCCTGGACGGCGTCGGTATGGACGGTGATCCCGCGCTCGCGGCACAAGCGGGCGATCTCGCGGATCGGCTGGATGGTACCGATCTCGTTGTTGGCGTACATGACGGAGACGAGGATGGTATCGGGTCGGAGGGCTTCGGCGATCGCCTCGGGGTGCACGATGCCGTCGCGGTCAGGGCGGACATAGGTGACCTCGAAGCCGAAGCGTTCGAGATACTCGGCGCTGTGGAGGACGGCGTGGTGCTCGAAGGCGGTCGTCACGATATGCCGCCCGCGGCCGTTCAAGAGGTGCCAAAAGGCCACGCCTTTGAGCGCGAGGTTGTCGCTTTCCGTGCCACCGCTCGTAAAGACGATCTCGCGGGCCTGACAGCGCAGGATACGCGCGATACGGGCTCGCGCTTGGTCGAGGGCGGCGCGTGCCTCGCGTCCCAAGGCGTAGATGCTCGAGGGGTTGCCGTAGGAGCGCGTGAAGTAAGGCAACATGACCTCGAGCACGCGCGGGTCGACCGGTGTCGTGGCGGCATGGTCGAGATAGATCTCCGTCCGGTTCACTCGTCCCTCCGCGTCCACAACGTCTCTGGCGAGTGGGTCACGCTGGTTGCTCGGCCGGGCGGCGCGGTGCCTGTGCGATCAAGTCGGCGAGCGTCGTCGAATCGAGGACCTCGACGATGCTGTCGCGCAGCTTGAGCCAGACGATCCGCGTGGCGCAGCCGTCGATCATCGGGCAGGTCTCTTCGTCGGCGTCCTCCCGGACGCAGTCCATGGGAGCGATCGGCCCTTCCATGACGCGGTAGATCTCGCCGACCTTGACCTGCTCCGGCGGGCGTGCCAACTGGTATCCACCGTGGGCACCGCGTGTGGACACGACGAGTCCCGCTCGCCGGAGCGGGAGCATGAGTTGCTCGAGGTAGGCCAGCGGTACGGCCGAGTCCTGGGCGATCACGCTGAGCGGCATCGGCCCGCGGCCGTACATCCGCGCCAGCGAGACCATCGCGCGCAAACCGTATTCACCGCGTGTCGAAACCTTCATGGCTCGAGTCCTCTCGCTGGCGAAAGCGTGGGGCGATCTGCGACTCGCTCGCAGCTGAGAATCATTCTCGCCCCCGCGCTCTTACCTTACTCCAGCGGTCGGGATTCGTCAACCCGGCGGTCGATTTGCTATACTATGGCAGAGGCTGGCCGGAACGGTCAGCCGCTTTTTCCGTGGGAGGTGGTGGACATGGTACAGCCGACGATGGTGGACTTGGAGGAGCTGGTCGAGCGGCTCGATCGCATCGGGGTGCGTCTTTGACTTGCCCGGGAAGCGTCAGCAGATCGAGCAGCTCGAGCACGAGACCGCTGACCCTGACCTCTGGCACGACCCGCAGCGCGCCCAGCGACTCTTGCGACGCCTCAGTCAGCTGCGCGAGCTGGTGAACGAGTGGGAAGAGCTCTCCCGGCACGCGCGCGACCTCGTCGAACTGCGCGCGCTGGCGAGCGACGACCTGGAACTCGCCAACCAAGTCGACCGAGAAGCAGTGGAGTTGGCTGAGCGCGTCCAGCAGCTGGAACTCCGGCTCCTCCTCAATGGCCAGTATGACGCGCACGACGCGATCCTGGCCGTGCACGCGGGGACCGGTGGTGTGGACGCCCAGGACTGGGCGGAAATGCTCTTGCGCATGTACCTGCGCTGGGCGCAGCGTGCTGGTTTCGACGCCGAGGTGGTCGACCTCCTCGAGGGCGAAGAAGCCGGCATCAAGAGCGCGACAATCGAGGTGCGCGGGCCCTATGCCTATGGGTACCTCAAGGGCGAGGCTGGGACGCACCGGCTGGTCCGGCTCTCTCCGTTCGATGCGGCGCACCGGCGACACACCTCGTTCGCGCTGGTCGAGGTGCTGCCGCTCGTCGAGGAGGACGACGACGTCGAGATCCGCGACGAGGACATCCGCATCGATACCTTCCGCGCCTCCGGGCACGGCGGCCAGCACGTGAACAAGACGGAGTCGGCGGTCCGCATCACGCACCTACCGACCGGTATCGTGGTCACCTGCCAGAACGAGCGCTCGCAGATCCAGAACCGTGAGACCGCGATGAAGATCCTGAAGGCGCGGTTGCTGGAACTGAAGATCCGGCAGCGACAGGAGGAGCAGGCGCGCCTCAAGGGCAAGCCGGTGATCACCGGCTGGGGGAACCGGATCCGCTCGTACGTCTTGCACCCGTACACGATGGTGACGGATCATCGCACCGAGGTCAGCACGCCGAACATCCAGGCGGTGCTGGAAGGAGAGATCGATCCGTTCATCGAGGCCTACCTGCACCAGCATGCGGTGGAGAACCAAGAGGCGGACGCTGCGACGAGCTAACGCGCTGCTCGTCCTGCTGCTCCTCCTCGCGTGCGGGGCAGCCAGCGAGCCGGTCCAGGCCGCACCGAGCGTTCGCTTCACGAACCTCGGTGCGGCCGTCGATTTTCCGGACCGCATCGTCTTCGCGTTGGATGCCTCGGCCGATGTGCCAGTGCAACGGGTGGAGCTCCGTTATCGGCCCGTGCTCGGCCAGGTGACGTTCGTCGCTCGCCCACCGTTCACGCCCGGGACCGTGGTGTCGATCCGGTACGAGCGCGACATGCGTCTCAACTACCTTCCCCCCGGGATCGAGGTCGCGTACTACTGGCGGCTCGGCTTGGCCGACGGTCGGTGGGTCGATTCGCCGGTGCGCATCGTGTCGTATTTCGACACGCGTTATCGCTGGACGCGCCGCGTGGACGGACCGGTCGAGCTCTACAGTGCGGTCGGCGACGCGCAGTATCAGGCAACTGCGACCACGGTCACGCGAGCGGCTGTCGAGACCTTCACCCGGCGCTTCGCTGTCTCGCTCGACGGGCCGCTCCGCGTGGTGCTCTATCCCTCGCCGGAGGCGCTGCGTAGCGCGTTGCCGCTCCAGAGCGAGGAGTGGATCGGTGGGGTCGCGATACCGGAATACCGTCTCGTCTTGGCAGGCATCGCGCCAGGTATCGGGGCGCGTGCCGAGTTCGAGCGGATCCTAAGTCACGAGGTCCTGCACCTGGTGATCGCGCAGGCGACCGACAATCCGTTCGCACCTCCGCCGGCTTGGCTGGACGAAGGCTTGGCGACCTTGTACCAGACGGCCGAGGATCCACGCCTCGAGGCGGCGCTCGAGCGCGCGCGGCGAACAGGGACGCTTCCTTCGGTGCGCGCGCTCGGCGGTGGCTTCGGCACCGATCCCGAACAGGCGCTGGTGGGGTACGCAGCGAGCCGGAGCATCATGGAGTTCATCCAGGTGACGTACGGGGACGAGGGTATTCGCCGTCTCCTCGCTGCCTACCGGGAGGGGGTGACGGACGACCAGGCACTCGAGCGGAGCCTCGGTCTCACCGTCGACGAGCTGGACCGTGCCTGGAAGGCGTGGTTGGCGACGCGTGCAGCAGGAGCGAACCCTTCTCCCTCGCTCGTGCCCGTTACGGTCGTGCTCCTCGCTGGTCTCCTCCTGCTCGCTCGCCGGAGGCGTGCGTACTAGCGGCTGCAAGAGGCCCACTGTCCCGAGCAGTCGCGACGGTCGGTCGGCGTGGCTACGGGGCATTGCCGCTGCCCCTGGCGGCGCTCTACCTTGACACGATCCGTAGCAAGGCTTATCCTTGCCATAGGCTAGCACTCGGAGCGTGCGAGTGCTAACAGGGGTACGATGAGCGTGCAATTGACCGAACGGCAGCGACAGATCCTGCGGCACGTGGTGGAGGAGTACCTCCGCTCGGGGAGGGCTGTCGGTTCCAAGGCGCTGGTCGAGCGCGTGTCGCTCGGGGTGAGCCCGGCGACGGTGCGGAACGACATGAGCGTGCTCGAGGCGCTCGATTTTCTGGCGCAGCCGCACACCTCGGCGGGACGGGTACCGACGGAGCATGGCCTCCGCTACTACGTGCAGCACCTGATGGTCGAGAGCGAGCTGACGCCGGAAGAGCAGCTCATGATCCGGCATCAGTTCCGCCAGGTGGAGCAGCAGGTGCCGAGCTGGCTGAAACTGGCCGCCTCCGTGCTCGCTGATACGAGCGGGAACGTCGGCCTGGTCACGCCGCCGCGTGCGCGCGTGGAGCGGCTGCGTCACTTCGAGCTGATCAGCCTGCGCCGGCGAGTGGTGTTGCTCGTCCTGGTGACGCAGTCGGGTGCGATCCACCAGTCGTTGCTGGAACTCGATGCGGCGCTGGAGCAAGAGCGACTGAGCGCCTTGAGCCAGCGCCTCAATCCGGAGCTGCGCTGGCTCGACCGGCAGGCGATCGAGCGTCGCGCTTCGGGGGCGGAACCGACGACGGCACTCGTGTTGCGGCGGATCGCCGAAGCGCTGCACTTCATCGAGCAGCAGCAACGGTCCGAGTTGTATGCTGAAGGGCTCGAATACGTCGTCCGGCAGCCGGAGTTCGCGCAGGCTAACCTGGCGCACGTCCTGCTGGAGGTCCTGCGGGGCGGCATGCTCTTGACGTGGTTGCTCCCGCGCCTCGAGCCGAGCGAGGGGGTGCGGGTGCTCATCGGGTCGGACCTGGCGTTGCGCGAGTTGCGACCGTTCAGTCTGGTGCTCTCCTCCTACCGTTCAGGCGCGGACGTCACCGGTTGGCTCGGCGTGCTGGGGCCGCAGCGGATGGCGTATGCTCGAGCGGTCGCTGCAGTCCGCTTCTTGTCCTCGGTCGTGTCCGAGCTGATGAGCGAGCTCTCCGGCGAGCCGGAGTGGGAGGGAGGAGTACGATGACGAGCGAACGGCCGGAACAGGTCGAGAACGCCCACGCGCAGGCCGGCGAACCGGTGCCGGTGCCGAGCGAGGTGGCGACTCCGGAGGAGGTGCAGCCACCGCCGCCGGGACCGGTCGACGAGCTGGAGGCGCTGCGGCAGGAAAACGAGCATCTCAAGCGGCTGGCCGAGGAGTATCTCGACCAGGCCCGGCGGGCGCGGGCCGAGTTCTTGAATTACAAGCGCCGGGTGGAACAGGAACAGGAGGAGTTCAAGCACCTGGCGCATATGGAGTTGATCCGGAAGCTCCTGCCGGTGCTCGACGACTTCCATCTGGCGATCGCGCACCTGCCGGAAGACGTCAAGGACAGCCCGTGGGTCCAGGGGTTGCTGCTCATCGAACGCAAGCTCTGGGCCGTCCTAGAGAGCGAGGGTGTGGAGCCGATAGAGGTCGTCGGCAAGCCGTTCTCGCCGGAGGAGCACGAAGCGGTCGCGGTCAGCGGCGAAGGGCCGCACCATGTGGTGGTCGAAGAGATCCGGCGCGGCTATCGCTTGCGTGGTCGCCTGCTGCGGCCGGCCTTGGTGCGGGTCGAGCGACGGGTGGCATCGCCCGAGGCAACAGCACCGACAACGACGACTGAAGAAGGAAAGCGAGGTGAGGAGTAACTATGGGACGTGTGATCGGTATCGACTTGGGGACGACGAACTCGGTGATGGCGGTCATCGAAGGTGGTGAGCCGGTCGTCATCCCGAACGCGGAGGGGGAGCGGCTGACGCCGTCGGTGGTCGCCATCACGCCGAGCGGCGAGCGGTTGGTTGGTCGCTTCGCCAAGCGCCAAGCGATCACCAACCCGGAGAACACGATCTATTCCATCAAGCGCTTCATGGGACGCCGCTTCGATGACCCGGAGGTCCAGCGGACGATCAAGCTGGTGCCCTATCAGGTGCGGCGTGCCCAGAACGGTGGCGTCGAAGTGAAGATGGGTGACCGCTGGTACACGCCGCAGGAGATCTCGGCGATGATCCTGCAGAAACTCAAGCAGGACGCCGAGGCCTACCTGGGTGAGAAGGTGGACAAGGCGGTCATCACCGTCCCGGCGTACTTCGACGACAGCCAGCGCAACGCCACGAAGGACGCAGGGCGGATCGCTGGCCTGGAGGTACTCCGGATCATCAACGAGCCGACCGCTTCGGCGCTGGCCTACGGTCTGGACAAGAAGGGCGAGGAGAAGGTCGCCGTCTACGACCTGGGTGGCGGGACCTACGACATCTCGATCCTCGATATCTCCGAGGGCGTCTTCCAGGTGCTGGCGACCAACGGCGATACCCACCTCGGTGGTGACGACTTCGACCAGCGGATCATCGACTGGCTCTGCGACGAGTTCAAGCGCGAGACGGGCATCGACCTGCGCCAGGACCGCATGGCGCTGCAGCGCCTGAAGGAGGCGGCCGAGAAGGCGAAGATCGAGCTCTCCAGCGTGCAGCAGACCGAGATCAACCTGCCGTTCATCACGGCGGATGCGACCGGGCCCAAGCACCTGGTCAAGACGCTGACGCGCTCGAAGCTCGAGCAGCTCGTGGCCGACCTGGTCGACAAGACGATCCCGCCGATGGAGCAGGCGCTCAAGGACGCCGGGCTCTCGCCGCGCGACATCGACGAGGTGGTGCTGGTGGGTGGGCAGACGCGGATGCCGCTCATCCAGCGCAAGGTGCAGGAGTTCTTCGGCAAGGAGCCGCACAAGGGGATCAACCCGGACGAAGTGGTGGCTATCGGTGCGGCGATCCAGGCCGGCGTGCTGGCCGGTGAGGTGAAGGAGGTCCTGCTCCTCGACGTGACGCCGCTGACGCTGGCGATCGAGACGCTGGGTGGGGTGGCGACGCCGATCATCCCGCGGAACACCACGATTCCGACGCGGAAGAGCCAGATCTTCACGACGGCGTCCGACAACCAGACCCAGGTCGAGATCCACGTGGTGCAGGGCGAGCGGCCGATGGCGGCGGACAACAAGACGCTCGGTCGCTTCATCCTGGACGGTATCCCGCCGGCACCGCGCGGTGTGCCCAAGATCGAGGTGACGTTCGATATCGACGCGAACGGTATCTTGACCGTCTCGGCGCGAGACCTGGCGACCGGCCGCGAGCAGAAGATCACCATCACAGCATCGACGGGACTGACCGAGGAAGAGATCCAGCGGATGATCCGCGAGGCCGAAGAGCACGCCGAGGAAGACCGGCGCAAGCGCGAGGCGATCGAACTGCGCAACCAGGCCGAGGCGCTGGTCTACCAGGCGGAGAAGACGCTGAACGAGTTCTCGGACCGGATCCCGTCCGACCTGAAGCTGGATCTGGAGAACAAGATCCAGAAGGTGCGCGAGATCGTCGAGCGCGACCCGATGAATACCGCGCGCCTGCGCCCGGCCTACGACGAGCTGTCGCACACGCTCTCGCAGGTCGGCGCCCGGATGTACGAGCAGGCCGGCGCGACGAGCAGCGCTGGTCCGGACGGCGGCCGTGGCGCGCGTGGTGGGACGTCCGGCGAGGAGACGGTCGAGGGCGAGTACCGAGAAGTGTGAAGTTGCACCGGCTCACGAGAGAGGGCCGACCGGCGACGACCGGTCGGCCCTCCTGTGTTGGAGTGGATGCGGGCACGGGTGACGGCACCTGGACGGGCGTGCAGCGGTGCAGCCGGGCGTGCAGCTCGGCTGCGGACGCCACAG
>FWWM01000580.1_pt1 | contig 121655 bp, 113 predicted proteins | sample 2228351 | NCBI WGS metagenome assembly FWWM01 (sample SAMEA103939774, study PRJEB20133) | metagenome
GCCCGCGCCGCCCGGCGGCCTACGAAGCGAAGAACTCCACGACGGCGAACCCGCGCACGCTGGGCGCCCCCTCCTCGTTCACGACCGCAAGCTCGAGGTCGGCCCGCCTTCGCCCGCCGTCCTCGTAGACCCGTCCCACGCGGCCGACCACGGTGATCGGCATCCCCACGAGATCGGGCCGGCGGTGGGCAGCTCGCACGTGCCGGACCCAGCCTCGGCCAGAGAGCCAGCTCTCGACCGCGGCGTAGAGGAAGCCGAGCTTGAGCGGTCCCGGCACGAGGGGGCCGGGCATCCCGTGAGCGCGCGCCGCCTCCCGGTCATAGAAGAAGGGGGGAAAGTTCCAGCTCAACCCGCAGTAACGGACGACCCGCTCCAGTGTGGGGTCGAAGCGCACGGGTGGAAGCTCCTCACCTTCTCGCCAGACCTCGGTCACTCCTCCACCTCCTCGTCGCCCCCTGGCGGCGCCACGTCGTAGTACATGAGGGTGATGGAGGAGGCGGCGACGAGTGCGCCCGAGCCCGGCTCGCGGAATTCGACCTCCGTTTGCACGTACACCGAGTGGCCGAACCTCCCTCCGAAGCGCTCGCGGATGTCCGCCACCCGCGAGCGGGCCCGGAGCTCATCGCCGAGCCGGAGCGGGCGCTCGAACCGCCATTCGTTCGCGACGAGGAGGCTCCGCGGCAGCGGCTCCGGGACCTGGACGCGCGGGACGTCCCCCTCCAGCGCGGCGAGAACGAAGCCGGGAACTTCGGCCCCCGGTTCGAGCTCCAGGCCCTCCCGGCTTCCCCGGAAGACGTCGGCCGCCCGGAGCGCGGCCCCGCGCGTCACCTCGACGGTGACCTCCGGCCCGGTCGCGCCGATCAGGCTGCGCAATTCCTCGCTAACGAGTGACGCGTCGTGCATCTCGCAAGGGAGACTACCGCGGGCCGCGCCCGGCCACAACGGCCGGCGGCCGCTGCTACGATGAGCCCGTGCTCTACCTCGACCACGCCGCCACGACCCCCCTCTCCCCGGCCGCCCGCTCGGCGATGGCACCGTATCTCGAGCAGGAGTTCGGAAACCCGAGCGGCCTGTACGAGCTCGGCCGCCGTGCGCAGGCAGCAGTCGACGACGCCCGCGAGCGCATCGCCCGCGCCCTCGGGGCGGAAGCGCGCGAGATCATCTTCACGAGCGGGGGAACGGAGTCCATCAACGCCGCCTTGCTGGGAATCAGCACGGCGATGCGGCGAGCCGGGATCGGGCGCCATGTGATCGTGAGCGCGATCGAGCACCACGCCGGGCTCCATGCGGCGCAGACGCTGGAAGAGCTCGGATTCGACGTGACGTACATCGGGTGCGACCGCGAGGGGTTCGTCGACGCTACCGAGGTGCTCGAGAGTGTGCGCCCGCACACGGTGCTCGTGAGCGTGATGCTCGCCAACAACGAGGTCGGGACGCTCCAACCCGTGCAGGCCATCGCCGAGTGCCTGCGGGCGCTCCACCGTCGCACGGGGCACCGCGTGTTCCTCCACACGGACGCCGTGCAGGCAGCGGGGTGGCTGAGGCTCGACGTCCGCGAGCTCGGCGTCGACGCACTCTCGCTTTCCGCTCACAAGTTCGGTGGGCCCAAGGGCACCGGGATCCTCTACCTGCGCCGGGCAACCCCCTTCCGGCCGCTGCTCGTCGGCGGGGGTCAGGAGATGCAGAAACGAGCCGGAACGGAGAACGTGGCCGGGATCGTCGGAGCCGCGGCCGCGCTCGAGGAGGCAGTGCACGAGATCCCACGACACAGCCCCCGGGTCCGCGAGCTCCGCGAGCTCCTGCGGGCCGAGCTGCAGCGTCGCATCCCGCACGCGACGTTCAACGGCGGGCCCCGCGACCGCTCGCTGCCGAACATCCTCAACGTCTCCTTCCCAGACGTGGAGAGCGAGTCGCTCGTGATGGCGCTCGACGCCCGAGGCCTCTGCGTGAGCTCGGGAAGCGCATGCTCGAACTCGACCTGGGAGCCGTCCCATGTCCTCTTGGCGATGGGAGTGCCAATCCGGCTCGCGGTCGGCGCCATTCGATTCAGCCTCGGGCCGAACACGACGCCAGAGGAAGTCGTGGAGGCGGCCCGGCTGACCGCCGAGGAGGTGACGCGCCTGCGGGGGAGCGCGGCCTCCTCGTGGCGTCCTGCCGTGCCTTGAGCGAACGCGTGGCACAATCGGTAGCGTGAACGTCGAAGCACTCCCGTACACGCTCCTCCTCATCCTCACCGAACTCACCATCGGCACGCTCTGGGTGACCCTCGCGGCCGACCTTCGCGGCGGCGTCACGCGGGGGTTCGTGCTCACGATGGCCCTCTGCATCGCCCTCTCAGCGGGGCTCACCGTGTGGACGGCGACCGCAATTGAGATCGGCTCGGACATCGATGGCTACCGCATCGCTCCCGAGTGGTTCGGCGAGGCAAAGGCGGGATTGTTCGCCGTCCTTGTCGCCTCGACGCTCTACGCCTTGGCGGTCTTCATGGGCTGGGACCCGATCGGCCGGCTCGGGGCGCTTGCGGGTTCCGCGGCGGGCATCTTTGCCCTCGCCGCGTTCGCGGCCATGCTCGCTCCGCCCGCGTGGGGCTATCCGGCGACGCTGCTCGCCTTGCTCGCGGGTTCGGCGGTCATGGGGGCCGTGTCGACTGCCATGGTCTGGGGGCACTGGTACCTCACCGAGGGAGCTCTTCCCGCCTGGCCGCTCAAGGAGCTCGCGCTCTGGCTCTTGGCCTCGCTGGCGTTCCAGTGGCTCGTCTTCGCGGTCAACGCCGCTGCGCCCGTCCGCGAGCGGCCGACCCCCTCCACGCAGATTGAGGTGGGACTTCTCGACAACCCCGCCTTCTGGCTCCGGGTCGGCGTCGGCCTCCTTTTCCCGGTCATCCTGGGGGCACTATCCCTTCAGACCGCCCGCATCCGCGCCATGCAGAGCGCAACCGGATTGCTCTACATCGCCATGGGGGCGGTCTTCGCCGGCGAGGTGCTTGCGAAAGGGCTCATGTTCATGACCGGACGTCCGATCTGAGGTGGGGATCCGGCCCATGCATTTGGTAGGATGCCCATCGCACCGCCCAGCCATCGATTGTCGCTATGAGGCAGGTGGCGGTATGAGCACCATGGAGAAAGGACTGACCCGGTGACGAGTGCGCAGGAGGGCTTGGCAGCCATGCGAAAGGAACAGGTGCCAGACCGGAACATCGCCATGGAACTGGTGCGTACGACCGAGGCGGCTGCGCTCGCAGCCGCCCGCTGGATGGGGCGCGGCGACAAGGAGGCGGCCGACCAAGCGGCGGTCGACGCCATGCGGATGATGCTCGACACGGTCGCCATGGACGGCATTGTCGTCATCGGCGAGGGGGAGAAGGACCAGGCGCCGATGCTGTACAACGGCGAGCGGGTGGGGAACGGGAGCGGACCGGCGGTGGATGTCGCGGTCGATCCCATCGACGGCACCCGGCTGCTCGCGATGGGGCGGCCGAACGCCCTGAGCGTCGTCGCCGTTGCTCCCCGCGGCACCATGTACAACCCCCACGGCATGTTCTACATGGACAAGATCGCCGTTGGACCGGCGGCGAAAGGGATGATCGACCTCAACGCGCCTGTGGAGTGGAACATCCAGCAGGTCGCGAAGGCCCTCGACCTCGCCCCCCAAGAAGTGACCGTGGTCATCCTCGACCGGGACCGGAACACTCCCATCGTGGACGCCGTCCGCAAGGTCGGCGCCCGCATCCGCCTCATCACCGACGGGGACGTCGCCGGAGCGGTGATGGCCGGCATGCACGGCACGGGTGTAGACATGCTGCTCGGCATCGGCGGTTCCCCCGAAGGCGTCATCGCCGCCTGCGCGCTCAAGTGCCTCGGGGGAGACTTCCAGGGCCGTCTCTGGGCGCGGAACGATGACGACCGCCGGCTGGCGGCCGAGCTCGGCCTCGACCTGAACCAGGTGCTCACCCTCGACGATCTGGTGAAGAGCGACGACGTGTTCTTCGCCGCTACGGGCATCACGACGGGCGAGCTCCTGCGCGGCGTCGACTACGTCACCGGCGGGGCGACGAGCGAGTCGCTCGTCATGCGCTCTCGCTCGGGCACCGTGCGGCGAATCTTCACCGAACACCACTGGAGGAAGGTCCAGCAGTTCGGCGGGCCGGGCCCCGGCGCCGTTCGGCCTCGCTGACCGGCATGCTGCCTGCCAACCCGCTCGAGGCCTTCGACGCCTATCCGAGCGCCACGCCCGACGTTCCCGGCATCGGCGGCCACCTCAGCGGCGAGCCTGCGGACTTCTTCGTCGAGGAGATCCCCGCCTACCTGCCGAGCGGTGAAGGCGAGCATCTCTACCTCCTCGTGGAGAAGGTAGGCCACACGACCGTGGAGCTCGTCGAGACGTTGCGGGACGCCGGCGGCATCCCAGAGGCCGAGATCGGGTCTGCTGGCCTGAAGGACAAGCACGCCGTCACGAGGCAGTGGCTTAGCATCCCGCGACGGTTCGGGGATCGCGCACGGGTGTTGGAGGAGCTCCAGGGGGTGCGCATCCTCGACGCCCGGCCGCACCGGAACAAGCTCCGTACCGGCCACCTGCGCGGCAACCGGTTCCGTGTGGTCGTGAGAGAGCCCGAGCGAGGAGTGGAAGCCGCCGCTGCGATCCTCGAGGCCCTGGCCGCACGCGGCGTCCCGAACTACTACGGCCCCCAGCGATTCGGCATCACCGGAGAGAACCCCGCCAAGGGACTCGCCGTCCTTCGCGGCCGCCGGCTGGGCTACCGGTGGCTCGAGCGGTTCCTCGTCTCCAGCCTGCAGAGCCTCCTCTTCAACGAGTGGGCAGCGGCCCGGCTGCGGGCCGGGCTCTTCGACCGCTTTCTCCCCGGAGACGTGGCGAAGAAGCACGATACCGGGGGAGAGTTCGTCGTCGAAGACCCCGCGCGCGAGAACCCACGCGCGGCGCGGCTCGAGATCTCGCCCACTGGGCCGATCTTCGGGCGGCGGTACCGGGAGGCAGAAGGCGAGGCTCGGGCGTTCGAGGACGCCGTGCTCGCCAGGGTGGGCATCTCCCGTGAGGAGTTTCGCGCGCGGCGAGGAGCACGCCGGCTGCTCCGCGTTCCCCTCGGCGAGTGGCGGGCAGAGCCGCTCCCCGGGGGCATCGCCCTCGAGTTCTCCCTGCCGAAAGGAGCGTACGCAACGAGCTTGCTGCGGGAGGTGATGAAGGTGCCCCTCGGAACACGCGGCCTCCCGGGAGCCGATGAGGGAGCGGACGAAGCTACCACCGATCTGGACTGAACGGGACACGCCGCGTGGCGAAGATCCGGTCCGCGCGGGCCACCGCTTCCGATCGTCCCTCGGCGAGGCCCATGCGGACCAGCTCGGTCGCCGAACGCTGGCCGAAGAGCAGCATCGCCAGCGCACGAATCCCCATCCGCAGGTCTGCTTCGCCTGAGGCAGCAGTCACGCGCACCTCGCCGGCCCCTACCTCGAGCCGCCACCGGCCGTCGTTCCACGGGCAAAGGGCATCCGCGGGGACCTCGAGCACGAGCTCGCCCTCGGCATCGTAGCCCCGGCTCGAGAGCGCCGCGGGAAGGTCGACGATGCGGGCGAGCAGCCCGTCGCGGGCGGTATCGCGCAGCATGCGCGGCTCCGCCAGCAAATGTGGAAGCGGGTCGTCGCCGGGCACGGTCGGCCATTCGATGAAGCGGGCGAGGTGCATCCGCGCGAGCAGCTCCCAGAACGCCTGGTACGCGGCCGGAGTGAGCGCGGCGAGCTCGCTCACCGTGACGAGCTGGTTCGGCTCGGGGCCTTCGAACGGCCCTGGGCCCGTCGAATACACGAGGTACCCAAGTGCTTCGCCTTCCTCCTCGTAGCAAACGACGACCTTCTCATGCCCGGCCCGTTCCGGGGGCGCCAGCACGCCGGCCTGCCACATCGCGCGCCCGCGATGGACGTACCCCGTCTTGTCTTCCCGGTACCGTCGGTACAGCTCAACAAGGAGGGGGAACTCGCGGTCCGGATCGACCTCTCGCAGCCGTCCGGGGACGGTGAGGGGCTCCACGAACTGTAGATATCGGGGCTCCACCTGGTAGCGGTGGTGCGTGGACACGACCGCGTACCCGAAGCGGTGGTAGATCGCCGCCTGCGAAGCGTACAGGACCGCGAGGGGGCGTTCACCGCGCTCGCGGAGCTCCCGGAAGTGCCGCTCGACAGCCAAGCGAAGGAAGCCCCGCCCGCGGTCGAGGGGGTCCGTAGCGACCGTCGTCACCCCGGAGATTGGAACGCTCCGCCCGTTCAGCCGCATCGTGAGGGGCCAGGAGCCGTGGACGGTCGCCAGGCGGTCGTCCTCAAACACACACAAGGTCATCTCAGGGCGGAGGTCGCGGAAGGAGCTCACCGGAATGGCAAGCGCCCGCGAGACGACGCGGGCGAGCTGCGGCATCTCGTCGGGGGTCGCGGGGCGGATCTCGATCATGCCGCCAGTATGGCTGGCTGCTTCCTGCCGCGCGACCAGTTTCTTCGCGGTAATCCCGCGGCGCCCCAGCTCCCCGGAGGGAGCAACCAGGGACAGGAGCAGTGACCAGGGCTCCCTCTATACTCGGGGACGATGCGTCCCCTGGAAGACGTTCGCGTTCTCGACCTCACCTGGGTCCTGGCGGGACCCTTTGCCTCGATGCTCCTCTGCGACCTGGGAGCCGACGTCATCAAGGTCGAGCGCCCACCGTGGGGCGACATCTCCCGCACCACCGGGCCGTACCAGAATGGGTGGAGCGGGTATTTCTTCAGCATCAACCGCGGCAAGCGGTCGGTGGCCATCGACCTCCGCAAGCCAGAGGGGCGGGAGCTCTTCCTCCGGCTCGTCGAGCGCGTGGACGTCGTGATGGAGAACTTCACCCCCGGCACGATGGAGAAGCTCGGCCTCTCCTACGACGTGCTCTCCGCTCGGAATCCGCGGCTCGTCTACGCTGCCACCTCGGGCTTCGGCCAGACGGGACCGTACCGTGACCGCCCTGCGCTCGACATCATCGTGCAGGCCATGGGAGGGGCCATGTCGATCACCGGGGAACCGGGCGGACGCCCCGTACGGCCTGGCGTCTCGTATGGGGACATCGCCGCCGGCCTCTTCACGGTCATCGGCATCCTCGCCGCGCTCCACGAGCGAGAGCGGAGCGGCCAGGGCCAGATGGTGGACATCAGCATGCTCGACTGCCAGGTCACGGTCATGGAGAACGCCATCATGCGGTACTTCGTGACCGGCGAGGTGCCGGGCCCGCTCGGCACGCGCCATCCGAGCGCGACGCCGTTCCAGGCCTTCCCCACCGCCGATGGTTACATCGTCGTCGCGCTCGGGTTCGGCGAGGAGAACCAGTGGAACCTCCTCTGCGCCATCCTCGGGCTCCCCGAGCTCATCGATGACGAGCGATTCGACACGGGTCCGAAGCGCACCGCGAACCACGCCCTGCTCGAGCCGATCCTGGAGGCCGCCTTCCGGAAGCGAACGACGAGGGAGTGGCTGAATGAGCTGGAAGCGGTTGGCATCCCCTGCGGCCCGATCAACCGTGTGCCGGAGGTGGTGGAGGATCCGCAAGTCAAGCACCGGAACATGATTGTGCCGGTGACCCACCACGTTGCCGGGACGATCCCCATCGCGAACACGCCGTTCAAGCTCTCGCGCAGCGAGGCCGGCATCAAAGGGCCGCCGCCAGACTTCGGCCAGCACAGCCGCGATGTCCTCCGCGAGCTGCTGAGCATGCCGGACGAGGAGATCGACCGGCTCGTGGCCGAGGGCGTCGTCTATACCGAGGGCGGCCCCGACATCTCCGCGATCACCTGAAGGCGCTCGACGCCCGGTACAGGCGATGGCGGAAGATGTACCGCCGCACCTCCGGCGGCACGCCCGTCGGAGGCTCGCGCCGGGCAGCCCGGACCCGCGCCTCGGTCGACGAGATAGCGGCAACGCCTTCGTCCAGCCGGAACGGCACGATTCGAGCCGCATACCGCTCCGGCAGGTGAGCGAGGAACTCCCGCACCTGCTCGTCCCCGGGAAGGCCTCGGTTCGTGGCGAGCACACGGTGCTGGAGGAAGAAGGAGTCGAGCGCCTCCTCCATGCCACCCTCGGGGTAGTAGCGCCGCTCGAAGAGTCGGACGAGGGTGTCGTACCCGAGAACGAAGTCGAAGCTCGCGAGTGGGTAGGCCCGCCGCAGGACCGCCGCCTGGTCGACGATGCGAGCGACGTTGGCGACCACGACGGCCAGCCCCGCATGGCGAGCCGCGAGAGCGAGGAGCATCCCCACTCGATGCGGGATGGTCGCCCCTTCGACGTCTTTATCGACGTTCCGGCTCGTAAGAAGCGCCACCGTTCCCGCGCCCCCCGCAACCTCCGCAGCCCGCTGCAGGAGCCGCAGGTGCGCGTAGGTGGGGGGATTGAACGCCGCGGGCAGCACCACGTGATGCCCGATGAGCGGAGCGGGCCAGTCGACACGCAGCGCCGCCCCGACGGGGAACCGCTCAAGCCGCGCCAGCGCCGCCGCAACGTCGGCAAGTGCCATAGCTGCATTCTAGGGGACCGTCAAGCTCGACCCTAGCGCACCCGCCCTGCCTCGCCGCTTCCTAAGCGATGCACCGACCGTCCTCCGCACCGAACCCGGACCAGTCCACCGCGCGCAGTTCCTCCGGGCCGAGCCACTCCCGCAGGATGCGACGGCAGTGGTGCAGCGACGCATGAACGTCGTGGGTGATGAGCGTGAGCCCGGGGCGGAGCTCATCACCGTTCAGGCGGTGCACGCTCCGGGAGCTCCAGTCAAAGTAGATCCCTCGCATCGCTCCCTCCTCAACGCTCCCTGCACTTCTAGTATCGACCTATACATCGATAAAGCACAGCCATAGGGCATCGGTGGAATCCCGGATTTTGGGGAGCCAGCGGCCTGTGTGCAAGCCCGCACCGCCGTACACTGCACCCACGGAGCATGGGCGAGCGAGCGGTGGGCATCCCGACGTCCCGCGTTCAACGAACGGGCGGCGTCGCGCTCCTCGGGGCGCGAGTGGCGGCCCGATGGGTCCTGGCACGGTTGCCGGGGTTCCGCAGCTCCGAGCGGCAGGCGCGCTTGGCGAAGGCTGCGGGAGAGGACGTGGCGCGCACGACCGGCGCCATGAAAGGGGCGGCGATGAAGGTCGGCCAGGTCCTCTCCATGATGACGGGCTTCGCGCCCGGCGCATTCACGCAGGAACTGACCGCGCTGCACGACGCCGCGCCCCCGATGCCGTGGCCCCTCGTCGAGCAGGTGCTGCGCGAGGCGTACGGTTCGGCGCTCAGCCGTGTCTTCCGTGACATCGAAGAGGCGCCGTTCGCCGCCGCTTCGATCGGGCAGGTCCACCGCGCGACCCTCCGGGATGGCACGCAGGTGGCGGTGAAGGTGCAGTACCCGGGCGTTCGGGACGCGGTCCATCACGACCTCTCGAATCTGGGGACGCTCGTCGCCGTGCTCGCCCAGGCAGCCCCCGGGTTGAACGGCGGGCAGATCGCCCGCGACCTGCGAGCCGGGATCGAGGCCGAGCTCGACTACGTGCGCGAGTGCGAGAACCAGCTCCGCTTCGCCAGCCGGTTCGCGGGTCACCCCTTCATCCGCGTGCCGCGACCGTACCCCGACCTCGTACGGCCGACGGTCCTGGTCCAGGAATACCTCGAGGGGAGGCCATTCCGGGAAGCGCTCACCCTCTCCCAGGACGAACGGAACCGCGTCGCCGAGATCATCTTCCGCTTCGCGTTCGGAAGCCTGTACCGCTTCGGCCTTTTCAACGGCGATCCGCACCCTGGCAACTACCTCCTCCTCGGCGACGGCACCGTCGGGTTCGTCGACTACGGCTGTGTCGCCAGCTTCGACCGAGCCGTGCTCGACAAGTTTGGCAGGGTCATCCGGGCCGTCGTCCGCCGCGACAAGGAGGCCTGGCGACGCGCTGTCGAGGACGTCGGCATCCTGCGCCGGGACGCGCCGTTTGGCACGGACGAGCTCTTCGAGCACATGCACTGGTACTGGGCACCGATTCTCGAGCCGGAAGTGACGTTCACCCCTGAGCTGGCAGCGGAGATGGTACGCCGCAACACGCAGACGACCGGCCGCGGCGGCGAGATCAACCGGTACTGCAGCATCCCCGAGGGGATGGTCTTCCTCACCCGCATCAACTTTGGCTTGGCCGGGCTGCTGGGGAGCCTCCGTGCGCGCGGTCCCTGGCAAGCCATCACGCTGGAGTACGTGGACGGGAACCCGCCCGCGACCGAGCTCGGCCGCATCTCAGCCGCCTGGGCGCGCGGAGGTTTGTCGGTCTGAGCCGGAAGGTCCCGCTGGCGCCCACACTGACGCTTCTGCTCGGCGTCGTGGCGATCTCGTGGGCTGCGATCTTCGTTCGCCTGGCCAGTGAGGCTCCTGCGCTCACCTTGGCCGCCTACCGTCTCCTGGTGGGAGCTGCGCTGGTCGTGGCGTTCGCCGGCACGTTCGGCACCAGGCCGGCGCTCCCGCAGGTCGCGCGCCGCGCTCTCCCCTGGTTCCTCGCGGGCGGCCTGGTCCTCGGTGCGCACTTCTGGTCCTGGTTCACATCCCTGCAATGGACGAGCGTGGGGAGCAGCGTCGTGATCATCGGCCTGCAGCCGCTCCTCGCCGCTCTGATGGCGCGCGCCTGGCTGGCGGAGCGGCCCACACGGGCGGAGTGGTGGGGAATGGCGCTCGCCACCGTGGGCGTCGGCGCCATTGGCCTCGGGGACTTCACCGCTGGGGGCCGTGCCCTCCTCGGGGACTTCCTCGCCTTCGTCGGCGCAGTGCTGGGGGCCGCGTACCGGACCATCGGCAGGGCCGCACAACCTGCGCTTGATCCGATCACCTACTCGGCGGGCGTCTACGTAGTGGCCTGCGGGCTCCTCTGGCTGCTCGCCGGGGGAACGGGCGTGCGCCTGACCGGCTTCGCGCTAGAGACCTGGGTCTGGATCGCCATGCTCGGCCTCGTGTCGCAGGCCATCGGTCACACGGCACTCAACTGGGCCTTGGGCCGCTACCGGGTGGCCACCGTCAGCCTGCTCGCGCAAGCCGAACCAGTGCTCGCCACTTTGCTCGCGGTCCCGATTCTCGGCGAGGAGCCCGGGCGAGGCGTTCTCATCGGCGCGCCCTTCGTCCTCGCCGGAGTGGTACTGGCCCTCCCGCGCTCCGAGGCGGAGCGGGAGCAGATCGGTACGAACTCCGTGCCCGAGTAGCGCCAAGCCGGTGAACACGGCAGTCACATCGAGTGCCACTCTTCACCGTCTCTCCACTGGGAAGACCGTTCGGTACTGCCGAATCCTTCTCGCGGAGGGGGTGTCGGGTGCGACTGCTAACGGCGCGGCGGGGCGCGGGCGCGCGGCTCCGGTCTCGCCGATTCGAAGCCGAGGTGCTGCTCTTGCAGATCACCTTGGCGCTCACGTTCGTCACCGGCGCCGTGGCCGGCTGGTTTCCCGTCGACGAGCAGCTCCGGGCAGCAGTCGTCGCGTATCTGCTCGCATACCACGGGCTCCTTGCGGTCTACGGGCTCCGCTTTCGCCTGCAGGGCGACATTCTCCCCTGGTTCGAACGTGCGAAGCCGATCTTCGACCTCACCTGCGTAACGGCAGGGTGGCTCTCCCTCGGCGACCCCGCCTCCCCGTTCTGGGCCGTCTTTCTGTATGCGCTGTTCGCGTACTCGCGGCGCGTCGATGGGCGCGGCTACCTCCTGCTCGCCAGCGGGATCGTGGCGACGCTCGCCGCCGGCCAGGCGCTCGTCGACCTGCGTGACGACGGGAGCATAGGCTGGGGACGGCTCTCCGTGATGGTCGTGCTGGCCGTGACCGTCGCCGCTCTCGGGAAGACCAGCTCGGACGAGTTCCGGAGGACGGCGGAGCAACTCGAGCAGGCAGCGCAGACGGATGCACTCACAGGCTTGTGGAACCGTCGCACGTTGCTCGAGCGTCTCGAGCAACTCGGCAGCGACCAGTCGCGCCCCTTTGCCGTCGTGATGCTCGACCTCGATGACTTCAAGGTGCTGAACGACCGCTTGGGGCACCTGGCCGGAGACCAGGTCCTCCGCCGCGTAGCCGAACTGCTCCGCCGGGGCACTCGCCCCGAAGACCTCGTGGCCAGGTACGGGGGCGAAGAGTTCGTCATCGCCATCCCGGACGCCGACGAGCGTACGGCACGAGCCGTGGCAGACCGCATCCGAACGACGATCCTGGCCAGCACGCCCACGACCAGTTCCTTCGGCATCGCCATCCGCGCGCCGGGAGAAGCACCTATCTCCGTCCTGCGGCGCGCGGATGAGATGCTGCTGCGCGCGAAGCGACTCGGGAAGAACACGGTGGTCAGTGAGCGGTCGCTCGCGCGTAGCGCCTAACGGCGCCGCCGGTAGACTCCCCCTCGTGAGCGGTCCGGTCCTCCTTTTCGATGTCGACCTCACCCTGGTCGACACCGGCGGCGCCGGCCGTTCGGCGATGCGACACGCCTTCGCCGAGCTGCAGCTCCCCACCGAGCCACTCGACTCGCTGGTCTACGACGGCCGAACGGACCGCGCCATCTTCCGCGAGGCGCTTGCACGCGTCGGCCTTGCCAGTGACGAACTCGAGCGGCTGTACCCTCTCGTCCTCGCCCGGTACCTCGAGCGTCTCCCGCACGAGCTCCGCGCGCGCCGGGGACGGGTGCTCCCGGGAGCGAAGGAGCTTCTCGCTCATTGTCGCGAGGCCGGCTGGCGGGTAGGGCTGGCCACGGGAAACCTGCGCCGCGGGGCGGAACTGAAGCTCGGGCACTTCGGACTCTGGGAGGCGTTTACGGGGGGCGGCTTCGGCGACGACACGGAGGTGCGGGCCGAGGTCGTCACCGCTGCGCTGCGCGAGCTTGGCGTCGACGACGCGCCTGCCTGGGTGATCGGCGACACCCCTCGCGACGTCGAAGCGGCCCACACGGCCGGCGTCCAGGCCATCGCCGTCGCCACCGGGCGGTACACGATCGAGGAGTTGGAGGCAGCCGGCGCCGACATCGTCGTTGCGAGCCTCGCGCAGCTGCTCGACCGGATCGGCGACCTCGCCTGAGGCCCGGATCGCCTGGTTAGAGGGACGCGAGCCGCTCCCGCAGCCCGCGCGCCCGTTCCTGTGCTTCGCTGAGGTTGCGCTCCACGCCCTCGACGACGTGGGCCGGAGCCTTGGCACGGAAGCCCTCGTTGCGGAGCTGCGCTTCGAGCCGGGCAATGTACTGCTCCACCTCCCGCAGCTCCCGCTCCAGCCGCGCCCGCTCCGCTGCGCGGTCGACCTCCGGCAGCAGCACCGCGACCTCCGTGTCCGCAACGCGGTCGAAGGCGAACTCCCCGGTTGGAAGCGGTTGGTCGGCGCCACGCAGCTCCGGCTCGACGCGGGCGAGTGCAGCGATCGCGGGCAGCATCTCCCGCACGACGACCTCGAAGCTCCCGCAGCGGAGCCACACCGGTGGGCGTGCCGACGCGGCCACGCGCTTCTCCGCCCGGATGTTGCGGATCGCACGGATGACGTCGATCACGTGCTCCATCGCCTCTTCTGCCTCGCGGTCCCGCCAGTTCGCGCCGCTCTTCGGATACCAGGCCACGATGAGCATCTCGGGGACGTCGTCGGGGAGATGCTCGCGCAGGTGCTGCCAGAGCTCCTCGGTGACGAAAGGCATGATGGGGTGTAGGAGACGGAGCCCGTAATCGAGCACGTGCCCGAGGACGTCCAGGGTGCGCGTGTCGCCCTCGACAAGCCGCAGCTTCGCGAGCTCGATGTACCAATCGCAGAACTCGTGCCAGAGGAACTCCTCGATGCGCCGGCCGACCTCGCCGATCTGGTACGCGTTGAAGAGCGAGTCGACCTCCTCCATCAACAGCTCGAGCCGGGAGAGGATCCAGCGGTCCTCGAGCGCGTAGCTCTCGCGGTCCGCCGGATGGGGGCGGCGGATGCGATGGCTGCCGAGCCGCATCAAGACGAAGCGAGCGCTGTTCCAGAGCTTGTTGGCGAAGTTCCGTGCCGCCTCCATGCGCTCGTCGCTGTACCGCTGGTCCTGCCCCAGCGTAGTGTTGGCCAGCAGTCCGTACCGGAACGCGTCCGCCCCGTACTTCTGCGCGGCCACGAGGGGGTCGACGACGTTCCCTTTCGATTTCGTCATCTTCTCGCCCTTCGCGTCCCGGATGAGGCCGTGAAAGAGCACGTTGCGGAAGGGGATGGCCCCGTCCGGGCCCCGATGGCGCATGTTGTACAGCCCGAACATCACCATGCGGGCGCACCAGAAGAACATGATGTCGTACCCCATCTGCATGTCAGTCGTGGGGTAGAAGATCCGCAGGTCCTCCGTATCTTCCGGCCACCCGAGATCGGCGTGAGGAGCGAGGGCCGAGGAGAACCAGGTGTCGAGGACGTCGGGATCCTGGCGCAGGTTCGTGCTCCCGCACTTCGGGCAGCGTTCGGGGTCGTCGACCTCGACGATGGTTTCCCCGCACTCGCAGTACCAGACGGGGATCTGATGGCCCCACCACAACTGGCGGCTGATGCACCAGTCGCGGATGTTCTCGAGCCAGTTGAGGTACACCTTCACGAACCGCTGCGGGATGATGCGAATGCGGCCGCTGCGGACGGCCTCGGCGGCCGCGCTCGCAAGGGAGACCCCGGGCTCGTACTCTTTCGTGACGGCCACGAACCACTGCTCGCTCGGAAGCGGCTCGATGACCGTGTTGCAGCGGCTGCAGCGCCCGACGCTGTGCACGTAATCCTCCACCCGCTCGAGGAACCCTTCGTCCTCGAGGTCACGGACGATCGCCTCCCGCGCCTCCGCCACGGTCATCCCGGCATACGGCCCGGCCTCCTCGTTCATCCGGCCATCCTTCTCCATCGCGACGATGACGGGCAGTCCGTGCCGCTGGCCGATCTCCCAGTCGTTCGGGTCATGGCCCGGGGTCACCTTGACGGCGCCGGTGCCGAACTCCGGCTTCACCGCCTCGTCCGCCACGACGGGAATCTCCCGCCCGATGATGGGAAGGAGCACGAAGCGACCGATGCGCTCCTCGTACCGCGGATCGGCTGGGTGCACCGCCACGCCCGTGTCCGCGACCATCGTTTCGGGACGCGTGGTGGCGACGACGATGGCGTCCGGCAACGGCATGCCCCCCTCGCCGACGACCGGGTAGCGGATGTAGTACAGCTTCGACTGCTCCTCGACGTACTCGACCTCGAGGTCACTGAGCGCCGTTTCGCAGCGCGGGCACCAGTTGATCATCCGCAGCCCGCGGTAGATGAGGCCGTCCCGGTACAGGTTGACGAAGGTCGTGCGCACGGCGCGGACGATCGGCGGATCGAGGGTGAAGACGTCCCGATCCCAGTCCGCGCTCGCGCCGAGCTTCTTGTGCTGCTCGACGATGCGCCGGCGGTGGATCCGCACCCACTCCCACGTCCGCTCGAGGAAGGCCTCCCGACCGATCTGGTGACGGGTGAGCCCCTCCTTCGCCAGCTCGCGCTCGATGACGTTCTGGGTCGCGATGCCCGCGTGGTCCTCGCCAGGAACCCACAACGTCGCGTCGCCCTGCATCCGGTGCCACCGTACCAGCGCATCCGTGAGCGCATCCTCGAGGCCGTGCCCCAGGTGCAGCTCACCGGTCACGTTCGGGGGCGGCATGATGATGCAGTACGGCTTGGCGCCAGGCACGAGCCGGGGTTTGAAGTAACCGCGCCGCTCCCACTCCTCGTAGATGCGGGACTCGACGCTCGCCGGCTCATACGCCGGCGGAAGCTCCTTGCGCGAGGGGAGTGTCGTCATCGCGGGCCCTCTCCAACGCTGGCGGTATCCGGCTGGCTCGATGGGGTTCGTTCGGCCTAGTGTACCAAGGCATCCCGTCTGAACGGCGTGACGGTCCGCAGCTCCTGACGTACGCTGTCGCCCGTGGGGGTCGTCTGGCTCGACGCTGCCTCGGCGGAGCGCACCCTGCTGGGGGGCAAAGGCGCCAACCTCGTCGCTCTCCGCCAGGCCGGGCTTCCGGTCCCTCCGGCCTTCATCCTGCCACCTCAGCTCGCGCTCGAGGCCGTGCACGGATCGGAGCCCGCGCGCCGTGAGGTGGCCGACGCTTGGCGCCGTCTCACTGAGGGCGGCAGGCCGGTTGCGGTTCGTTCCTCGGCGCTCGCGGAGGATGCCCCCGACGCGTCGTTCGCCGGCCAATTCGAAACGGTCCTCGGTGTAGCCAGCGTCGAAGAGCTCTGGGCTGCCATCGAGCGGTGCGTGGCTTCGGAGCGCGAGCAGCATGCGGAGGCGTACCGCGAGGCGTTTCGGGCTGCCAGCCGAGGAATGGCGGTCATCGTCCAGGAGCTCGTGGACGCTCGTGCAGCAGGGGTGGCCTTCACCGTCGATCCGGCCTCTGGAAGCGATCACGTCGTCGTGGAGGCCGTCCGCGGCCTCGGCGACGCGCTGGTGGCCGGCACTGCCGCGGGGGACCGATGGGAGTTCGCCCGTCCAGGGCTGGAGAGCGTAGCGCGGCCGGAACACCCGACGGCCCTCAGCGAGCCGGAAGCGCGCCGCGTGGCGGAGCTCGCGCTTCGGTGCGAGGAGCTGTTCGGCGCGCCCCAGGACGTCGAGTTCGCCGTCGACACGGCCGGCGAGGTGTGGCTGCTCCAGTCGCGCCCCGTGACGCGCATTGGAGGGACGGCTCCCCGGAGCGAGTTCGATACGGAGACCTCGGAAGAAGATGAATGGACGAGCGCCAACGTCCAGGAAGTCCTTCCCGGCCTCCTCACACCGCTGACGATTAGCGTTTTCCGCGAGGCCTCCCGCGAGGCGTACACGCGCAACTACCAGCGGCTTCGCATCCTCAGTGCTCACGAGTGGCCCGAGTTCACCGGGTTCTTCTGGTACCGCGCTTTCCTCAACCTGGGAGCCCTCCGCATGGTGGCGGACCGCACGCCCGGCGGGAACGCCGATGCCCTCGAGCACCGGTTCTTCGGGGGAGAGGCAGGCCGTCCCCGGCCGCTGCGGGCCCGCCTCCGCTACTTCCCGTACAAGCTCCGCTGTGCACTCCCACTCGCGCGTGAGCTGCTGGCAATCGAGCGAAGGGTGTGCCAGCTGGAGGAAGTCGTGACGCGCGCCGAACAGCGCCTCGCACAGCTTCGTCCCAGCGATCTGAGCGACGCGGAACTCGAGCGGTACCGCCAGTGGGTGCTCTTGCTGGCGGCCCGCTGGTTCCACGTCCACCTCGACGTGAGCGGCCTGGCAGGCGCGGGCTTCGAGGCCATCGCCCAGCTCATCAGGCCCGTCTACGGGCCGGAGACCGAGGGGACCCTCCCAGGCCTTTTCACAGGTCTGCCCAACGTGGAGAGCGCCGCCATCGCGCTCGACACGTGGCGGCTCGCCGAAACGGTGCGCCGGCTCGGGCTCGAGCCTCGCGTCCGTTCCGGCAACTTCGACCCGATGGATCCGAGGCTGCCGGAGGAGTGGCGAGAAGCGTTTACGGCTTTCCTCCGCCGCCACGGTCACCGCGCCGTGGCGGAGATGGAGGCCTCCGCCCGGACGTGGCGCCGCGACCCGGCGCCCGTCGTCGCGACGATTCGCTCCTACCTCGACCTCCCGCCGGAACAGGCGCCGCCCAGCGTCCTCGCGCGGCAGGAAGAGGCCCGCCTGGAGTTGACGCGCCGCACGGAGGAACGGCTGAACCCAATCGCCCGGCGGATCTTCCGCTTCCTGCTGCCCCGGGCGCAGCGATGGGTGGCGCTGCGCGAGTGGACGAAGTCGCTCGTCGTCCGCCACGCCCGACTGGTGGACCCGCTCGTGGACGAGATCGCCCACCGCCTCGTGACACGGGGCGTCATCGGAGAAGCGGACGACGTCTTCTTCCTGACCAACGAGGAGATCGAGGAGATCCTGCTGCTCGGCCCCCAACGGGACTACCGTGACCGAATCGCCCGCCGACGCCGGGAGTTCGAAACCGCACGACACTTCGTATTCCCGGAACGATTCCGCGGATATCCGAAGCCAGAGGTCGCCGTACCAGGGGACGACGGTGTTACGGAGCTGCGAGGCACACCCGTCAGCGCAGGCGTCGTGGTGGCGCGGGCGCGAGTGGTGCTGGATCCACAGCGCGATGGCCCGCTGCGCCCCGGCGAAGTCCTCGTCGCCCCGGTCACGGACGCCGGCTGGACGCCGCTCTTCGCGCTCGCATCCGGACTCGTCGTCGACATCGGCAGCGCCCTGAGCCACGGCAGCACGGTTGCCCGCGAGTACGGCCTCCCCGCGGTGGCGAACGTCCGCACGGCGACGCGGACCATCCGAACGGGAGACCTCGTCCAGGTCGACGGCAACGAGGGCGTGATCCGAATCCTCGAGCGCGCGCAGGCGGACGAGGGAGCCTCGTCCGCCGAGGCGTAGCTAGCCGAACGCGGCCGTGAGCCGCCGGATCGCCTCTTCCAGCGTCTCCCGGCTCTTGGAGAACGTGAAGCGAACCGACGTGCGCCCGAGATCCTGGTGCCGGTAGAAGCTCGAACCCGGCACCGGAGCGACGCCCACGGACTCCGTGAGGTAACGCGCGAACGCCACGTCGTCGCCCTCGAATCCGAGCCCCGAGAAGTCGGCCATCACATAGTACGCCCCCTCCGGCACGGTCGTGCGGAAGCCGGCCCGCCGGAGGCCGTCGACGAGGAGGTCTCGGTGGGCCTGGTAGAACGCACGCAGCTCCTCGTAGTAGCCTCGCTCATCTGCCTCCTCGATGGCCACGGCGGCCGCTTCCTGCAGCGGCGCGGGGGCGCCCACCGTGAGGAAGTCGTGCACCTTACGGATGGCTGCCGATAGCGCCTCCGGTGCCAGCACGTACCCTATCCGCCAGCCGGTCACGCTGAACGTCTTCGACACGCCGCTGATGATCACCGTCCGCTCCCGCATCTCCGGCAGCGTCGCAATGGGGACGTGCCATCGCCCATCGAAGACGATGTGCTCGTAAATCTCGTCCGTGATGACGAGCGCGTCCGCCTCCACGGCGATGGCCGCGATCTGCTCGAGCTCTTGCTGGCCGAACACGCGGCCGCAGGGGTTGTTCGGCGTGTTGAGCACGATCGCCCGCGTGCGAGGCGAGACCGCGCGCCGAAGCTCGTCTGGATCGAACCGGTACTCGGGTGGCCTCAGCGCCACGAACACGGGCGTGGCGCCGGACATGGCCGCATCGGGCACGTAGTTCTCGTAGAAGGGCTCGAAGACGATTACCTCGTCGCCCGGCTCGATCAGCGCCAGCATCGTCGCCATCATCGCTTCCGTCGCGCCACACGTGACGGTGATCTCGCGTTCCGGGTCGTACTGGAGGCCGTAGTGGCGCGCGGTCTTGGCAGCGACGGCCCGGCGCAGCCGCGGGGAGCCCCAGGTGATGGCGTACTGGTTGATGTCCTCCCTGATGGCGCGGATGGCCGCAGCCTTGACGAACTCCGGCGCGGGAAAGTCGGGGAACCCCTGCGCGAGGTTCATCGCGCCATGCTCTAGGGCGAGCCGCGTCATCTCGCGAATGACCGACTCCGTGAACACGCCCGTCCGGGCGGCGACCCGAGCGTGCCGCGCTTGCACGGGAGCGATTCTGCCACAAGCCTCCCCGAGGCGCCCGCTGGCGCTTTCGAGGGCACGGCCGGACGCGATACGATGCCTGCGCGGAGCGCGAAAGGGGTCAACCGTGGTGCTTCGGCGGCCGGTGAGACGGTGGCAACCTCGGCTCTGGGCCTCGTGGGTACCGTTCGGAGTCGGCGAGCAGCGCCCCAACAACTACTGGGAAGTCTTCCGCGCAGCGTGGGAGAACCGTGATCGCCTGTCGTACGCGTGGCGCATCCTGCGCGAAGGGTGTTGCGATGGGTGCGCGCTGGGAACCGCGGGGCTTCGCGACTGGACGACGCCAGGCATCCATCTCTGCAACGTCCGCCTCCGCCTCCTCCGGCTGAACACGATGCCGCCGTTCGATCCCGCCCTTCTTCGGGACACGGGGCAGCTCGAGCGGTGCTCCGCTGCTGAACTGCGGCAACTCGGTCGTCTCCCGACGCCGCTGTATCGGCGCCGTCGCGATGCCGGGTTCCAGCCTATCCCCTGGGAGGAGGCGCTGGAGGTAGCCGCGCGCCGCGTCCGGGCGTCGTCGCCGCACCGGCTCGCGTTCTACCTCACGAGCCGCGGTATCCCGAACGAGACCTACTACCTGGTACAGAAGGCCGCCCGCGCCATCGGCACGAACAACATCGACAACGCTGCCCGGCTCTGCCATGCGCCGTCCACCCTGGCCTTGAAGGAGACCCTCGGCGTTGCCGCGACGACGTGCAGTTACGTCGACCTCATCGGCACGGACCTGGTCGTGTTCTTCGGCTCCAACGTGGCCGTGAACCAGCCCGTGATGATGAAGTACCTGCACTACGCCCGGAAGGCCGGCACCCGGGTCGTGGTCGTGAACCCCTATCGCGAGCCGGCGATGGAGCGGTACTGGGTGCCTTCGATCCCGGAGAGCGCGCTGTTCGGGACCCGCATTACGGACGAGTTCTTCGCCGTGTCGCCGGGAGGGGACATCGGCTTCATCCTCGGCACGATCAAGTGGCTCCTGGAACACGGAGGGGTCCGCTGGGACTTCGTCGAACGCCACACGGTGGGATTCGAAGCGTTCCGGGAATTCGTTGACGGCCTCGCCTGGGAGGAGCTGGAGCGCAGCTCCGGGGCGAGCCGGGCGGAAATGGCGGGGTTCGGCCGTATCCTCCTCCAGTCCGACCGTGCGGTGTTCGTGTGGAGCATGGGGGTGACCCAGCACACCTTCGGCGAGGACGTCGTTCGCGCGATCGTCAACCTCGCCCTCGTGCGCGGGTACGTCGGCCGAGAAGGGTGCGGCCTCATGCCGATTCGAGGCCACTCCGGCGTTCAGGGCGGAGCGGAGATGGGAGCGTACGCGACGACCTTCCCGGGCGGCACCCCTGTGGACCGGGACGGCGCCGCGCGGCTCGCCGCGCTGTGGGGATTTCCCGTGCCCGAAGCTCCGGGGCTCACGGCGCCGGAGATGGTGGCCGCGGCGGAACGCGGCGAGATCGACCTCCTCTGGAGCATCGGCGGCAACTTCCTCGAGGTGCTCCCGGAGCCGGACCGCGTGCGGCGCGCGCTCCAATCGGTCCCGCTGCGCGTGCATCAGGACATCGTCCTCACCCCGCAGATGCTGATCCCGGCCGACGAGGTGCTGCTGCTTCCGGCCACGACGAGGTACGAGATCGCGGGAGGCGTGACGGAGACCAGCACGGAACGGCGCGTGATCTTCAGTCCCGAAGTCCCGGGACCGCGCGTGCCGGGCGCTCGGCCCGAGGGGGAGGTCTTGATCGAGCTCGCGGTCCGGGTGAAGCCGGAGCTCGAAGACCGACTCCGCTACCGGCATCTCCAGGAAGTCCGGGAGGAGATCGCCCGGGTCATTCCGGCCTACGACGGCATCCAGCAGCTGCGGAAACGAGGTGATTCCTTCCAGATCGGCGGGCGGATCCTCTGTGCCGGCGGACGTTTCCCTACCCCGGACGGCCGCGCGCGGTTCAGCGTCGTTCCCTTGCCGGACCAGCACACCCCGCCGGGCGCGCTCCGCCTCGTGACGCGGCGCGGCAAGCAGTTCAACAGCATGGTGCTCGCCCGGCACGACGCCGCCACCGGGCTGCGGCGGGAGGAGGCGCTCTTCTCGGCTCGGGACGCCGAGGTCCTCGGGCTGCGCGAGGGCGACCGCGTCCGGCTCCGCAACGAGCACGGGGAGCTGGAAGTCAGGGTGCGCATCGGTCCGGTCAAGGAGGGCAGCGTGCAAGCGCACTGGCCCGAGGCGAACGTCCTCCTCGGGGCAGAGGGCTCACCGCGCTCCCGCATTCCCGCCTACAAGGACGCCTATGTCTTCGTGGAGCCTGTCGGGTAGGCCGCGGCCAGGGCGCACCGCCCGGTTGATAGCCACGCGCGTGGAGCGTGGAGAGGCGGCGAGGCGCACCGACGAGGTCGCCGTCGAGGAGCCGCTCGAGATCCGCCTGCGGGCGGGCGAAGACCTGCGCTCCGTCGCCGTCACCCTTCGGACCCCAGGGAACGACTTCGAGCTCGCCGCCGGCTTCCTGTTCAGCGAGGGCGTCGTAGAGAGTCGGGACGAGATCCGCGCCATCCGCTACTGCGACGACCTCCCGAGCGAGCAACGGTACAACGTGGTTACGGTGGAGCTGGAGCGACCGGCGTTACCCGAGCTCCCGGGCCTCGAGCGGCACTTCTTCACGACGACCGCGTGCGGCGTGTGCGGCAAAGCGGGGCTCGACGCGCTCACGCACCGCGGGCTTTCACCAGTCAGCAGTGAGCTCCACGTCTCCATGCCCGTGCTCGCCTCGCTGCCCGCCCGGCTTCGCGGGGCTCAGCCCCTCTTCGCGCGCACCGGCGGGCTGCACGCCGCAGCGCTGTTCGACGCGAGCGGCGAACTCGTGCAGCTGCGCGAGGACGTGGGGCGGCACAACGCGGTCGACAAGCTGCTCGGGTGGGCGTTGCTGGAAGGTCGCCTGCCGTTGGCGACACACGTCCTCATCCTGAGCGGCCGAGCGAGCTTCGAGCTCCTGCAGAAGGCCGTCGCCGCTCGCATCCCCGTCGTGGCAGCCCTCTCGGCCCCGACCAATCTTGCCGTCGAGCTCGCCGAGGCGTTCGGGGTCACCCTCGTGGGCTTCCTCCGCGAGGAGCGCTGCAACGTGTACGCGCACCCCGAACGCCTCGAGCTCTCCTGACTACTCGAAGGCACCGCCGGCGACGTATTCCACGACCTCCTCGTCGCTGAGTCCGAGGATCTCGCGGAGGACCGTCTCGTTGTGCTGGCCGAAGGTGTTCCCCGGCCAGCGCACCACCGGCGGCGTTCGCGAAAGGAGGAACCGTGCGTTCTCGATCGGCACGGGACCGAGCTCCGGATGGCTCACCGTCACGAAGTGCCCCCGGTGAGCGAGCTGGGGGTCTGCGAACGCATCGGCGCTGCCGGCAGCACGATGGACGGGCACCCCGTGCTGTACGAGCGTTCGCTCCACCTCCTCGGCATCCTGGCCACGCGTCCACTCGGCAATCGCAGCGTCAAGCTCGTCCCGCCGCGCCAGCCTCCCTTCTACCGTCGCGAGCTGCGGGTCGCTTGCCCAGTCATTACGGCCCATCGCGCGGCACAGTCCTCCCCACTGCGTATCGTCGAGACAGGTGATGGCCACCCAGCGGTCCTCCCCTGCGACCGGGTAGACGCCGTGGGGAGCGAACCACGGAGAGGCATTGCCACGGCGCTCCCAGAGCCGCCCGTTCACGAGATAGTCGAGCATGGCCGGCCCGAGGAAGTGGATGGACGCCTCCGCTTGGGAGAAGTCGATGTACTGCCCCTCGCCCGTGCGGCGCCGGTGTTCGAGCGCGGCGAGGAGCGCCGCCACCTCGAACTTCGGCACCACGTAATCGGTGTACGCCCCGGCTGGGCCGGCCGGTGGGCGGTCGGGCCAACCGGCGAGCTCGCCGAAGCCGGCGAGCTGTGCGCCCATCGTCCCGAACCCGGCCAGCGTCGCGTACGGCCCCGTCTGGCCGTTCAGACAGGAGCTCATCATGATGATGTCGGGCTTCACCTTCTTCAGGTCCTCGTAGCTCAGGCCGAGCTTCGCCATCGTGCCGGGAGTGAAGCTCTCGCAAACGATGTCGGCCCACTGGACGAGGCGCAACGCCAGCTCCCGCCCCTTCTCGCTCGCCAGGTTGAGGGTGATCCCGTACTTGTTCGCGTTCACCGTCGCGTGGGCGCCCGACCGTTCTGGGCCAGGCTGCCCATCCTTGAACGGGCCGATGGTGCGGACCGTGTCGACCCGCGTCGTGCTCTCCACCCGGACCACCGTCGCGCCGTAGTCGCTCATGGCGCGGGTTGCCCACGGCCCGGCAACGACCCACATGAAATCGAGGATCTTCACACCTTCGAGCGGGAGGCGTTCGATCGCGCGCGGCGGGTTGCCGGAGCTGGCCACGACGGACGCCACCTCGGCCCGGATCTCGTCCCCGTGCTCCCCGACGAGCGGGGGACGCCGCCGGGTACGCATGGGCGTTCGAGAGAAGCGGGCCCAGGGGCCGTGGTACCGGACGGTCCGGTTCAGCTCCGGGTGCTCGACCTCCTCCCAGTACTCGCGAGCGGCGAGCTGCTCGGAGTTGGCCAGGTCTTCGGTGGTAGCGACGGGCACGATGAGCAGCCCGCGCTCCATCGCCAGTTGCAGGAGCTCCGCCTTCGTATGCCGCTTCGTGAACTCGCTGATGAGGTTGTTACAGCGGATGAGCTCCGAAACCGGCTCCTGGCCTGAGAGGAGCAGCTGGGTGTAGCCGATCCAATCCTTGTCCCGGGTCGCTTCGTCGACGACCCCCTCCTCGTACATCACTTCCATGAGCCGCCGGGAGAACGGTCCGATGGCCGAGCCGAACAGGAAGGTCACCGAGACGTAGCCGTCCTTGGCCGGGTGGACGAACTTCAGCGGGAACGGGCCGAACCGCACGCCTCCTGCCATGCGCCGGGTCTCTACTTCGTTCCACCCGTGCGCGAGGATGGTCGCTTGGGTCGCGGCCATCGCGGAGGTCTGGGCCGAGACGTCCACGAACTGCCCGACGCCATCCCGGATCGCACCGGTCAGGGCGATGAGCGCCGCCGCGGCCGCATCCGCGCCCGCATGGAGCATGGCCTGCGGGACCGCCAGCGCGACCGGCGGCCGGTCGTCGTCCCCGTTGATGAGGAGCGCGCCCGAGGACGCCAGCGCGGTGAGGTCGGAGGCTGGCCAGCTCGCCTTCGGGCCCGTGGCGCCGTAGGGCGTGATGGCGACGTAGACGAGCCTCGGGTTGATTGCCGAAAGCTGCTGGTAGCCGAGTCCCCACGACTCCATCGTTCCCGGCGGGAAGGACTCGAAGAGCACGTCCGCCGTCGCCACAAGCCGGCGGAACGTGTCGCGGTCCTCCTCAGAGCGGCTGAGGTCGAGCGTGATGCTCCGCTTGTTCCTGTTGAAGGCCCAGAAGTTCAGACTCTTGTTCGGGTCCCGCTCGTCTCCGGCCCAGGGACCGATCTGGCGCGCCCGAGCCCCTCCTGGCGGCTCAACGAGGATGACGTCAGCGCCGAGATCGCCGAGCATCTGCCCGGCGATCATCGCGCCCCCATCCGTCAGGTCGAGAACACGGTACGGCTCCAGCATGTCTTGCCCCCGCAGCGAACGTTTGTCCCCACTCAGCTCTTTGGGTTCGGGGCCGGATCCTACCCGTTGAGCGCGGCCTGGTGCAGCCTTACTTCGAGCCCGTCAAACGAACTCACCCACCGTAGTCCCAGCCCAGCTCTTGCAGCGTCCAGGCAGGCTCGTCGCTCCGAACTTCCCCGTTTACGACCTCGCCCACGTACTGGATGTGGTCGCCGACCTCTCGAGACTCGACGACCCGGCACTCGAACCAGGCGACGGAGCCGGCATAGACGGGTGCCCCGGTCTCGGCACCGGCGAAGTACTCGTACTCCCCCAGCTTGTTGCCCACGACGTCGGCGGGCTTCGTGAAGTGCGAGACGACGTCCTCAGAGCCCGGCGGGAGGAGGCAGATGGAGAACACGCCCCCCTCGTCGATGAGCTGCCGGGTGTAGGCGTCCTTCTCGATGAACACCGTGTACAGTTTCGGCTCGAACGAGCACTGCGTTCCCCAGTTGGCGGTCATCAGGTTGAGTCGGTCACCGGCGCGTGACCCGACGAGGAAGATGCCGTACGGATGGCGCAGCAGGGCCGCCGAGGCCGCGTTGAGATCTCCCATGCTCAAACCCCCCTGAGGTTGTCGCTCGCAGTGTAGCGGGGCCGAGAGGCCGACGCGGCCTCACGGGCCTTCGGACAGGGAGCCGAGCACGGCACCGCCGAGCACACGGCCTTCCGACGCGCTCGCCACCGGGCTGACGTCACGGGGAGTTATGGCAGGGCATCGGCACGGCCGGCCCGATGCGGGCGGCGAGGTCCGCTACAGGAGTCCCCGCTCCTCGAGCGCCCGCTTCATCGTCGCCCCGATCTCCGCGGGAGAATCGCTCACGTAGGCGCCCGCAGCCCGCAGCGCGGCCTTCTTGTTCTCGGCGCGGGCATCGTCCCCGGAGATGATGGCGCCGGCATGCCCCATTCGCCGCCCTTCGGGTGCCGTCGCCCCGGCGATGAACGCCACGACCGGCTTCTTCACGTGCGCCTTGATGTAGGCGGCGGCCTCCTGCTCCGCACTGCCCCCGATCTCGCCGACGAGGACGATGGCGTCCGTCTCCGGGTCCTCGTTCAGCATCCGAACCGCCTCGGCCTGGCGCGTCCCGATGACCGGGTCGCCGCCGACGCCGATACAGGTGCTCTGGCCGATGCCGAGCGCGGTGAGCTGGGCAACGACCTCGTAGACCAGGGTGCCGGAACGGCTGACCACGCCCACCCGGCCCGGAGTGAAGACGTCCACGGGCATGATGCCGGCGCGAGCCCGGGCCCGAGGCGTGATCACGCCGGGGCAGTTCGGCCCGATGAGGACGGTTGAGCTGCCGCGAAGCGCGGCCTTCACCCGCACCATGTCGAGGACCGGGATGCCCTCGGTGATGCAGACCACCAGCGGAAGCTTGGCCGCCACCGCCTCGAGGATCGCATCTGCGGCGAAGGGCGCGGGGACGAAGATGACGCTTGCGTTCGCACCCGTCTCCCGCACCGCGTCGTCCACGGTTCGGAAGATGGGGACGCCGTCCTGCTGCTCGCCGGCGCGCCGCGGGTGGACGGCCGCCACCACCTTCGTGCCGTACGCGATGGAGCGACGCATGTGGTTCGTGCCTTCCGTCCCGATCCCCTGCACCAGCAGCCGCGTGTTCTCATCGAGCAGAACAGCCATCTCAACTCCCGAACCGAGGTTGTTGCGGCGAGGCCGCCCGAAGCGACAGCATACCGCGGCGCCGCGCTACAGTCCGTCCGCGGTAGCGAACGGCTGCGCTGCCTCCCAGCGCCTCCGCTGCTCGAGGCGAGCCGCCTCATCCGCGGGGCGGTACCGCTCGAGGAAGGAGCGGCGGAACTCCTCGAAGTGACCTCCGGCGATCGCGGCCCGGATTCGCTCCATCAGCCGCAGCAGATACCGGACGTTGTGGAGCGTCCCCACCCGGTACGCCAGCAGCTCCTCGTTCCGGAACAGGTGATGGAGGTAGGCAAGAGAGAACCGCTGGCAAGCCACACAATCACAGGTCGGGTCGACTGGAGCGTCGACCTCGGCGTACCGCGAGGAGCGCACGTTCACGCGGCCCTCGTCGGTGAACAGCGCTCCGTTCCGCCCCAGCCGCGTGGGGAGGACGCAATCGAACATATCGACGCCGCGGGCCACGCCCTCCACGAGGTCCTCCGGGGATCCCACGCCCATCAGGTAGCGCGGCTTCTCCACCGGCAGCGCTTCGCACGTGGCCGCGAGCGTTTCCCAGGTGAGCGCCTTCGGCTCGCCGACCGAGAGCCCGCCGATGGCGAACCCGGGTGGGTCGAACTCGGCTAGGGCCTGTGCGTGCCAGCGGCGCAGCGCGGCGAACGTGCCGCCCTGGACGATGGCGAAGAGCGGGAGGTCGTCGGCTGCCGCCTGCGAGCGAGCGAACCAGCGCAACGTGCGCTCGGCCGCATCCCGCAACGCCGGCTCATCGGTTCGCCCGGGGAGGACGTGGTCGAGCGGCATGGCGATGTCCACCCCGAGGGCGCGCTGCACCTCGACCGCCAGCTCTGGCGTGTAGAAGTGCTCGGAGCCATCGATGGGAGAGCGGAAACGCACGCCTTCGTCCGTCACACGGACGAGGCGCGCGAGGCTGAACACCTGGAAGCCGCCACTGTCGGAGAGGATCGGGCGCCTCCAGCCCATGAACCGGTGAATTCCACCCATCCGTTCGATCAAGCGGTGGCCGGGGCGGAGATAAAGATGGTACGCATTGACGAGGACGATCTCCGCCCCCGCGGCTTCGACCTCCTCTGGGAGGAGGGTCTTGACCGTCGCCAGCGTGCCCACCGGCATGAACACGGGCGTGCGCACGGTCCCGCGGGTGGTGCGCAGCTCGCCGAGCCTCGGGGCTACCGGCCCCGCAGGGGCAGAGCGGAGGCGAAACTCGATCACGCGGACACCACCTCGTGTACGACCTCGCGAACGAGCGGCTCCGGGACATCGTCCCGCACGGTGGCGCGCCCGATTCGCTCCAGCAGGATCCACCGAAGCTGTCCGCCTCGCACTTTCTTGTCGAGCATCATCGCAGCCATGACCGGCTCGGGCGGAATACCCGGTGCGCGATCGGGGAGCCCCAGCCCCGTGAGCAGCCGCTGCTGCCGCTCGAACGCTTCCGGCGCCAGCATCCCCATTTCGACAGCGATTCGTCCGGCCGCGTACATGCCGACCGCGATCGCCTCCCCGTGGAGAAAGCGGCGGTACGCCGTGGCCGCCTCGAGCGCGTGCCCGAGGGTGTGGCCGTAGTTCAGAAGCGCGCGGAGGCCGCTTTCCCGCTCGTCGGCGGAGACGACCGCCGCCTTCACCGCCACGGAGCGGGCGATGAGCGCGGGATCGATCATCCTCGCCAGCGTCCCCGCTCGTTCGAGGTCCGCGAAGAGCGTCTCGTCCAGGATGAGCCCGTGTTTGACGAGCTCTGCCGCGCCTGCCCGTAGCTCGCGCTCCGGCAGCGAGGCGAGGACGTCCGGATCGATGAGCACCGCTCGGGGCTGGGCGAAGGCCCCGACGAGGTTCTTCCCCTCAGGCAGATCGACTCCCGTCTTGCCGCCGATGGCGGCGTCGACCATTCCCAGGAGCGTCGTCGGAACGTGGAGGAACGGCACCCCACGCAGGTACGTCGCCGCCACGAACCCGCCAAGGTCCGTAACGACGCCCCCGCCGAGGCAGACGATGAAGTCCCCCCGCTCGGCGCGCTGGGACACGAGCCAGCGGTACACGGCGGTCACCGTTTGCAACGTCTTCTGCTCTTCTCCTGCCGGGAACGCGAACGTCGCCGTCTCGTACCCTGCCGACCGCAAGGCCTGCTCGGCGACGCTCGCCAGCCGGGGGGCGACGACCTCGTCGCTGATGAGGAATCCACGCCCGCGCAGGCCCACTTCTCTCGCGACATCCCCGAGCCGCTTCAGCCCGCCAGCGGCGACGAAGACCGGGTAGCGCGCGCTCGCGGCGCGTACCTCGCACGCGGGCCGCAGCACGTCGTCGGCAAAGTAGCGGCGCGCGGCGGCATTTAGCCGCTCCGCCACTTCGGCCGCTGTGGCACCGGCCGTGGAGACAACGAGGTGGGCGCGGGCGTACCGCGGGCGGCGCAGGGCGAGGAGCGCTCGCAGGCGCCCGGCGGGGTCTCCCGCGAGCAGCGGGCGCTCTTCTGCACCGCTGGACCGCAAGCGCTCGGCCGCCTCCTCGGGCGGGACGTCGAGCCAGATGACGAGGGCGTCCTTCGTCACCTCCTGCCAGACCGGGCTGAGGGGAGCGCCGCCCCCGGTGGCCACCACCACCGGCTCTCGGTCTTTCGTCGCCAGCAGCGCGCTTCGCTCAAGCGCTCGGAACGAGCTCTCGCCCTCCTCTCCGAAGATGCGGGCCACCGGCTTTCCGACCCGGTCCTCGATCTCACGGTCGGTATCGACGAACTCCCAGCCCAGCTTCTCGGCGAGCAACCGCCCAGAGGTGCTCTTCCCCGACCCTGAGAGCCCTACGAGGTAGATACGGCGCCTCGGCACCTCAGCTCCTCCTTCCCCGCGGGCCGATCGTCGAAAGAAAGTGCTCGAAGTTGGCTCTCGTCTCCGGCAGGGAGTCCCCGCCGAACTTCTCCAAGAAAGCGTCCGCCAGCACGATGGCCACCATCGCCTCCGCGACGACGCCCGCCGCGGGGACGACGCAGACGTCGCTACGCTCATAGTGGGCGCGGACCTCCTCCCCGGTGTCGAGGTCTACCGAAGGCAACGGATGGGCGAGCGTCGGGATCGGCTTCACCGCCGCGCGAACGATGATCTCCTCGCCCGTCGACATTCCCCCTTCGATGCCGCCATGGCGATTGGTCGCATGGCGCCACGGCCGCTCTCCCCAGTCGGACTTCGGCAGGATGACGTCGTGCACCTGTGAACCGCGAAGCGCGGTCGCTTCGAATCCCGCCCCGAAAGCGACGCCCTTGAAGGCGTTGATGCTGCAGATCGCCTGGGCGATACGGCCGTCCAGCTTCCGGTCCCACTGCACGTGACTGCCGAGCCCGATGGGCACGCCGCTCACTCGCACCTCGATCTCGCCGCCAACCGTATCGCCGTCGCTCCGCGCCGCGTCGATCGCCTCGATCATCGCCCGCTCGGCCTCGGGGTCAGGCGTGCGGACCGGGCTCCGCTCTACGGCCTCCCAGTCGATCGGCTCGCGCGGCTCCGCGCGCACGCCCGCAATGGAGACGGTCCAGGAGTGGAAAGACACCCCGAATTCCTCCAGCAGCCGCTTGGCGATCCCGCCTGCAGCGACCCGCGCCGTCGTCTCCCGGGCGGACGCTCGCTCCAGCACGTTGCGTACGTCGTCGAACCCGTACTTGATGGCGCCGGGGAGGTCGGCGTGGCCCGGCCGGAGGCGAGTGACCCGCTCCACCGGCGTGTCGACGGGTTCGATCGCCATCCGCTCCGTCCAGTTCTCCCAGTCGCGGTTCCGAATCCAGAGTGCGATGGGCGAGCCGAGCGTTCGTCCATGGCGGACGCCGGCGGTGATCTCCGCGTGGTCCTGCTCGATCTTCATGCGCCCGCCGCGGCCGTACCCTCCTTGCCGGCGGCGAAGGTCGCGATCGATGTCCTCCTCGCGCAGGGGTAGCCCGGCGGGAACCCCCTCAACGATGACCGTGAGCCCTTTCCCGTGGCTCTCGCCGGCGGTGAGAAACCGGAAACGACCCATTATCGCTCTCCCGTATTGGCCTTGGCACCGAAGATCGTCTCAGGCGGCTCGCCCTCGACAGGGGGCAACTCGATAGGCAGCGGCTGGCCAGCTTCCCCGAGCCGCACCAGCGTGTCGAAGCGGTTGAGGATCTCTTCGGGCGTGAGCGACTCCCAGGGGAGACCCTCCGCCCGCTCCCGGTCGGCGACGGTCGAGAGCACCGGCCGCTGGACCGGCAGCCCCTGCGCGTCGGTGAACGTGGTGTAGACGTCGATGCGCACGCGCCGCAGCCGCAGGTTGGGAACATCGTACAGCATCATGTCGACGAGCCGAGCCGCCGCCGCGCGTGCCACGTCGAGTGCGGAAGCCACCTGAACGCGCGCCCCGCCCTCGGTGCGGTACTCCGGCTCGACAGACGTCGAGAGGGTGGCCGAGTCCGCCGTCACCGCTACCAGCTCGGCCCGCTGCACGCCGCTCCAGACTCCCGGCGCCAGCTCCTGCGGCGGACGCGCGCGCTGCCACGCGCGCATCGCCTCCAGGATGAGACCGGCGATCACGCGCAGGTCACCGGCTTCCACGCGCTTCCGCCACCAGCGGTGACGGAACATCTCCACGCTGACCGCCCAGCCGACGAGGACGAACAGCACGAGGGTGATGAGGGAACCGATGACGATCATGTCCGCGCCACGATGGCCGCCCGCGCAGCCTCGAACATCGTCTCCAGCGGCGCCGGGAGCCCGGTCCAGAGCTCGAACGCGAGCGCCCCCTGGTACACGAGCATGGGCAGCCCGCCCAGCACCGCGCGCCCGCATGCCCGCGCCCTCGCCAGCAGCGCCGTCTCCAGCGGCACGTACACGATGTCGACGACGAGCGCATCGCTGCGCGTCGCAGCAGGATCGAACGGGACCTCCTGCTCCGTACCCGTTCCGGTCATGCCGACGGCCGTGCAGTTGACGACGATCTCGTACCCATCCAGCGCGTTGAGGTCGCCCTCCACGGTCACCCTCGCCCGCAGGCCGTTGCGAACGAAGTCGGCCGCAAGGCGTTCCGCGCGCTCACGCGTGCGGTTCCAGACTCCCAGCTTCCCGACACGCGCGTCGAGGAGGGCGAATCCGATTCCCCGGGCAGCACCTCCGGCGCCCACCAGCAGGACGGAAGCCCCTGCGGGATCTCGTCCCGCCTCTCGACGCAGCGCCGTGACGAACCCCGGCCCATCCGTGTTGAACCCGAACAGGCGGCCGTCGCGGTTGACGATCGTGTTCACCGCGCCGACGCGCGCCGACGCGTCGCCAAGCTCGTCAAGAAGCGGGATGACGCGCTCCTTGTGCGGGATGGTGACGTTCGCCCCGAGCACGTCCGCGGCGCGCAGGGAGGCGATACGTTCCGGCAGCTCCTCCACCGTCGTGGGCCATCGCTCGTACCGGAGCGGCAGGCCGCAGGCGTCGAAGGCCGCTTGCTGCATGGGAGGGGACAGCGAATGATCGACCGGATCGCCGATAATCCCGACCCGGCGGGCCCCAGCTCCCACTCGCTCCTCTGACCGTGTCACGTCCTCAGGGTAGCGAACCGCTCACGGTTGGCCGTAGAGGATCTTGTTCTGCTCATGCTCCGCCTCGGTGACGGCGAAGACGTGCGAGCCGTCACCGGCCTTTGCATTGGCGACGAAGTAGTAGTAGTCGGTCTCGGCGGCGTTCGCGACCGCCTCGAGCGAGGCAAGCCCAGGGTTGCAAATCGGGCCTGGCGGCAAGCCGGGGAACAAGCGGGTGTTGTACGGCGACTGGATTTCGAGGTCGTCGATCGTCAGCTCCTTCTTCCACCAGCCGAAGCGGGCGACGTTCTCCGGGTCGAGCGCCACGGCGAACTGCACGGTCGGATCGGCGCCTAGGAGGTCGTTCGCCCGCAGCCGGTTGAGGAACACGCCGGCGATCAGGGGGCGTTCCTCCGGGATCACTGCCTCTCGCTCCACGATGGAGGCAAGCGTCAGCGCCTGGTGGGGGTTCAGCCCCTTCTCGGCGGCGGCAGCCCGGAGCTCGGGCGTGAAGCGCTCGTCGAGGGTCTCAATCATGAGCGCCACGAGGTCGTCCACGGTGCTCCCCTCGGGCATGAGATAGGTGTCGGGGAACAGGTACCCCTGCAGCCGCTGGCCAGGCGGGAGCGTATCGTCAGGCGGGAGGTACTCCGCTAGGCCCGGCGGGAGCTGGGCCCGCTCGACGGCCGCCAGGAACTCCTCTGCCGTCGCGAACCCCGACGCTTCCACGATCTCGGCCATCTCCTCGATGCGGATCCCTTCCGGGAAGGTTAGGCGGTACACAGGCGGGTCGGGTTTCACCACGATGGCATCGATGACCGACAGGGCACTCATTCCGGTGGCGAGCTCGTACTCGCCGGGCGCGAGCTTCTGTTGCGCGCCGGTCAAGCGAACGAGCATCTCGAACTGCGCAGCAGAAGGGATGACGCCGAGCCGCTCCAGCCGCCGCGCGATCTCGCCCGCCGACGCTCCCGGCTCGATCTCGACCCGAACCGGGCGACCGGCGTCCGAGGCGGCGGCGAGCGGGCCGTCCGCCGCGTCCAGCGTCCACGCGGGCATCTTCGCCAACGTGACTGCAGCCGCCGTCACGAGCAGGAGCACGAAGAGCACCGGAACGAGCGATCGCAGGTCACCCCGCACCGGCGGCTCCGCGGCGAGCGTCGAGGACGGACTGCAAGAGCAGGGCCGCGGCCGCGGAGTCCAGACGCCCGTCCCGCCTGTCCTTCACGCCGCGCCGCTCCGCCTCGACGGTGGTAAGCCGCTCGTCCACTTCGTGCACGGGAATAGGGAGGCGCTCCCGAAGCGCTCGCGCGAAGGCGAGCACACGCTTCGTCTGCTCGGAGTGCGCCCCTGAAAGGGAGAGGGGGAGCCCGACGAAGAGCTCCTCCGCCTGCTCCCGCTCCACCTCCTCGCACACGCGCCGCACGGCCTCGGCAAGGGAGCGCACGACCAGCGCCGGCCGCGGATGAGCGAGGAGGCCGAGCTCATCCGACACTGCCACACCGACGCGGCGTTCGCCGAAGTCAACCGCCATCAGTCGGCTCGGAGCCTTCGATTCCACCCTCGTCGCCGTTCGCTCCCTGCTCGTCCTCGGCCGTCTCGAGCTCGTGGGGAGATCGGAATTCCACCGATAGCCGGAAGTCGAAGCGCGGCAGCCATGGCGCAAAGCCCGGGAAGAGCCGCACCTCGCTCTCTTCTATACCATACCGGTCGCGGAGCAGCTCCCGCACGGACTCCGGTCGCTTCCCCTTGACCGCAGCGCGGATGTCGGCCGCCGTCACCCCGGACGCGAACTCTCCGCGCACCACGATCTCGGTCGTCACGGTCTCGGACTCCGCATCGAACTGCCGCGCCCCCGTTTCCCTCGCGGTCACGGAGCCGGGGATGAACTGCCCCTGGCCGCGACCGAGCCGGAGCACGTCGCGGGCGAGCTGCTCGAGCGTCTCGGAGAGGACCGCCAGTGCGCGCACGCGCACGGTGACGTCCATGAACGCGACCTCGGCAGGGGTTCCCACGGCGGGAGTCACCTCGCCGGGTTCCACTTCCACCTCCGCCGTCCCGAGGAAGACGGCGTCCTTGGGCCGGTCCTCGATGAGGTAGCTGCGGACGCGCGGGGTGTCGGCCAAAGCCTGCGCAAGCTGGCGGAGCGCGAGCACGTCCTGCTCGGCAACGCCAGGGCGATCTTCGTTCGCACCGCCGGAGGCTGGAGCATCGTTCGTCACGAGGAGTTGCGCGAACTCCTCGTCCAGGAAGCGGCGGATCGCCTGCGCGGGAACGTTGCCCGCGGTGCCCAGCTGCGTGGCCGTTGCCGGTGCCGACGCATTCCCGTTCGGGGGCACGGACACCGTTTCGTCCAGCGCGAACTCCACGCCGCCCGGCTCCGCCACCACGCGAGTACCGGCGGGGATCTCGAAGGCCTCTTCCGTGGGGTTCACGATGGTCAGCGTCACCCGGGCCGGGGCCACGCCGACGGGGACGAGGCCGGTGGTGCGCGTAGCCAGGGTGATGGTGCGGACCGTGGAGACCTCTGCCGCGGGCACACGCAGCGCTTCGGGATCGATCTCCTCGATGTTCGGGGAGGCGGTGACGACGACCGTCTCTTCGAGCACCTCCACGGGCGGGTAGACGACCACGGTCGCCGAGGGACCCATCGTGAGCAAGAGCCCGACCGCTGCCGCGGCGATGAGCAGGATGGCGAGAACCTGTACGTAGCGCCCGATCGCAGGGAGGAGCAGCGTCGCGCCGCCCACGCGAACGACGATGCGGCCGGGAGCGTCCCAGCGCACGTGCTCCGGCCGCCGCGCGACCGGAATTCGTGCCTGCCGTGCGCGCGAGGCGAGCGAGACGGAGCTCGTGGCGATGGCGACGCGCTTGCCGCTCTCCTCGGCGTGGCGCAAGAGCCGGCGGATGCCGAGCTCGGTCGCCAGCGCTCGGTTTCCTGCCGGCGCGTAGATGATGACCGCGTACGTAGGCGCCATCTCCACACGCCCGCAGATACCCGCGATGTCCTCACCGCGGTCCACATGGATGACGGTGGCGCGCTCTTCGGCGTACTCGTCTTCTCCGTCTTGGCCGGAGAGCTCGGGCTGGACGGGCTCCTCGGACACGGGCCGCTCCTCGTTCGTCGCGGGGACTATACGCCCTCGAGCGCCTCGCGGCCCACCCGCTCGGCTGTCTCGAGCGCCTCCCGCAGCCGCGAGGTATCGCGGGCCCCTGCCTGCGCCAGATCGGGCCTGCCGCCGCCGCCCCCGCCGGCCGCTCTCGCCACCTCGCGCACGATGTTGCCGGCATGCACCCCGCGCTCTACCAGATCCCTCGTCGCAGCGGCGAGGAACGCGGGGCGTCCTTCGACCACGGCTGCGAGGATCACAAGCGCAGACCCGAGCCGCTGGCGCAGCCGGTCCGCGACCTCTTTCAAGGCATCGGCGGAAGGGACGTCGACCTGGGCGACGACGAGGTGCGCGTCCCCGACTCTCCGCGCCCGCTCGAGCGCTGCCTCGGTCACGGCAGCCACCTGGGCCCGCTCGACCGCCTCCGCCTGCTTGCGGAGCCGTTCGAGTTCCGCCTGGAGCGCTTCGATGCGAGCCTCGATCTCGGCGGGGGACGTGGAGAGCCGCTCGGCGAGCCGCTGCAGCCGTTCGGCCTGTTCCACGAGGTACGCCTCTGCCGCGGGGCCGGCGAGCGCCTCGATGCGGCGCGTACCGGCGGCGACGGCACCCTCACGCACGATGTAGACGAAGCCGAGCTCCCCCGTGTGGTGGACGTGGGTTCCGCCGCACAGCTCGGCGGAGAAGCGCTCGCCATTTTCGGCGATCTCGACGACCCGCACCTCGGGCCCGTACTTGTCCCCGAAGAACGCCAGTGCGCCGCTGGCGATCGCCTGCTGGTACGTCGTCGTGCGCCAGCGGACCTCGAGGTCCTCGCGTACCTTCTCGTTCACGAGGCTCTGCACTTCGCGCAAGGCCTCGCGGGGGGTGGCCTCGAGATGGGTGAAGTCGAACCGGAGCCGATCCGGGGCCACGAGCGAGCCTTGCTGCCGCACGTGCGGGCCGAGGATCTGGCGAAGGGCGGCGTGCAGCATGTGCGTCGCCGTGTGATGCCGTGCGGCGCCCTCGCGCCAGCGGAGGTCGACCTCGGCGTCCACCGTGTCGTACAGCCGCACCTCCCCTTCCACGACCTCGCAGCGATGGACGATGGCTCCACCCTGGGCCTGGGTGTCGAGCACCCGGACCAGGCCGTTCTGGCCGCGGAGCACGCCGCGGTCGCCGAGCTGGCCGCCCCCCTCCGGGTAGAAGGGCGTCACATCGAGGACGATGTCGACCTGGTCGCCGGCGTGTGCCGACTCGACGAGCTGGCCGTCCTTGATGATGGCGACGACGCGAGCGTCCGTTTCGACGTGCGTGTATCCCACGAAGGCGGAGTGCTCGCTGCCGAGCGAGGCGAGGAGCGGGGAGGGCTCCCCGCGCAGGAACGCACCTTGCTCCCGCGCCCGCCGCCGCTGTTCCTCCAAGGCCCGCTGGAACCCTTCCGTATCGACCGTGAACCCTTGCGCGGCCGCGATCTCCTTCGTGAGTTCCAAGGGCAGCCCGTACGTGTCGTACAGGACGAACGCCTCCTCCCCGGGGACCTCTCGGCGCCCCTCTTCCCGCAGCCGCTCTAGCAGCGCATCGAGGCGAGCGCTTCCGGATGTGATGGTGCGGAGGAACCGCTCCTCCTCGCTCGCGAGTGCGCGGAGGATGAAGTCACGGTTCGCCTCGAGATGCGGGTAGGCTCCCTTCAGCTTCTCGATGGCCGCCTCTGCCACCCGCGGCGTGAACACGTCCCGGACGCCGATCTTCCGCGCGAAGTAGATGGCGCGTCGGATCACACGGCGCAGGACGTACCCGCGCCCCTCGTTCGACGGGACGACACCGTCGCCGATGAGGAGGGCGGCAGCCCGGCAATGCTCCGCCATCGCGCGGACCGCGTACGCTTCGAGCTCGCTGCAACGGCCGCCGAAGTAATCGACGTTCGCCACCCGGGCTGCGGCTTCGAGGACCGGGAGGAAGATGTCCGTCTCGAAGACCGACCGCTTCCCTTGCTGGACGGCGGCCACCCGCTCCAGCCCGCTGCCCGTATCGATGTTCTTCGCCGGCAGCGGGACGCGCGTGCCATCGGGCTGCTGGTAGAGCTGCATGAAGACGAGGTTCCAGATCTCCAGGAAGCGTTCGTCATCGTTGGCGACGTCGATGCCCTCGAGGCCGCGCTCCGGAAAGTAGTCGTAGTAGATCTCGCTGTCAGGACCGCAGGGACCGCTCGCCCCGGGCGTATCGACGGGGAAGCTGAACCAGTAGTTCTTGTCCTCGCCGTAGCGATGGATGTGCGAGTCCGGCAGGCCGATCTCGCGCCAGTACTCGTACGCCTCCTCGTCATCGAGGTAGATGGTCGCGTGCAGCCGCTCGGGCGGGATCTGATAGACCTCCGTGAGGAGCTCCCAGGCCCAAGTGATGGCCTCCCGCTTGAAGTAGTCGCCGAAGCTGAAGTTGCCGAGCATCTCGAAGGCGGTGCAGTGGCTGAGGTCACCGACCTCTTCGATGTCGGTCGTGCGGAAGCATCGCTGCACCGTGACCACGCGCCGGTGCTCGGGCTCCTGCTCGCCCATGAAGATCGGCTTGAACTGCTGCATCCCCGCCGTCGTGAAGAGGGACGTCGGGTCACCGATGGGCACGAGCGGCCAGGGCGGGAGCTCCACGTGGCCCCGCGCCTTGAAGAACTCGACGAACGCCTTGCGGATCTCGTCCGACGTACGTGGTGGCTCGGGCATGTCGCTTTCGCATGCTACGAAGCGAGCTCCCGCGGTGTCGACCCGTCCCCGTCCCCCACCCCCGAGTTGACATCGGCTCCTGCCCCGGAGTCGAATGGTGCCAACATCGAACCGGAGGCTCCGCATGGCGGTGCGAGGCTACGTCCTCATCGAAGCCGACGTCGGCAAAGCGAAAGCGGTGAGCCAGGCCATTTCCCAAATCTCCTACCCGGGCAGCAAGGTCGCCGCCGTCGATACGGTCACGGGACCGTACGACGTCATCGTGCAGCTCGAGGCGGAAGACCTCGACACCCTTGGCAATGCCATCACCGAGGCGATCCAGAAGGTGCCTGGCGTTCAGCGCACGACCACCTGCCTGGCGGTGCGGCTCTCCTGACGGGACCCTTCCCCTGGAGGAGCGGCGATGACGGTTCCCGTGAGTGACATGATCAGCGTGGAGGAGGCGCGCGAGCGCATCCTTTCCTACGTAAACCGGCTCGAGCCGGTTCGGCAGCCGGTGCTCGATTCGCTGCGCCAGGTTCTGGCCGAAGACATCGTCGCTCCGTTCGACATCCCGCCCCTCGACAACACGGCGATGGACGGGTACGCGGTGCGGGCGGCGGACACCGTCGGCGCCTCGCCCGAGAACCCGAAGGAGCTCCGCGTCGTCGCGGACCTGCCGGCGGGGGCCGTCCTCGACATGGTCGTCATGGAGGGCGAGGCGGTGCGAATCATGACCGGCGCGCCCATCCCTCCGGGAGCGGACGCCATCGTGCCCTTCGAGGAGACGGACGAGCCGCTGCGGGGGCCGAACGAAGCGCCTCGCCGCGGATCGACGGTACGGATCTTCAAGGAAGCGAAGCCAGGCGCGAACATCCGGCGCCGCGGTGAGGACGTGCGCGCGGGGACGGTCGTGCTCCCCGCAGGCCGCGTCATCCGTCCTTCGGAAGTCGGCGTGCTCTCCAGCCTCGGGCTTCGCGAGGTGACGGTCTACCGGCGTCCCGTCGTCGCCATCCTCTCGACGGGGGATGAGCTCACCGAGCCCGGGCAGCCGCTCGAGCCGGGTCACATCTACGACGCCAATGCCTACAGCGTCGCGGCGCTCGTAAAGTCGTACGGCGGCATCCCGAAGCTCCTCGGTATCGCCCGGGACACGATTGAAGACCTCACCGCGAAGATCCGTCAGGGGCTGGACGCGGACATGCTCGTCACCAGCGCCGGCGTCTCGCGCGGCGACTACGACGTCGTGAAGGACGTCCTCGCACGGGAAGGGGAGATCGCCTTCTGGACGGTGCGCATGAAGCCGGGGAAGCCGCTCGCCTTCGGCGCCTTTACGGCGCCCGACGGCCGGCGCGTGCCGCACCTCGGCCTGCCGGGGAACCCGGTCAGCTCCATGGTGTCTTTCGAGCTGTTCGGCAGGCCGGCGATCTTCAAGATGCTCGGGCGCAGCGACTGGGAGCGGCCGACGATCGAGGCCATCTGCCGGGATCGGGTCGAGAACCACGACGGGCGCAGGTTCTTCGCGCGGTGCATCGTCACCCGGGGCGAAGACGGCCGCTGGTACGCCCAGCTCACGGGGCCACAGGGGAGCGGGATCCTCACGAGCATGAGCGCCGCCAACGGGCTTGCCATCCTGCCGGAAGACCGCCCGGTCGCGAACCCAGGCGAGCCGATCACGGTGATGATGCTCGACTGGGAGCACGCCCCCTAGGGGGCACTACTCCATCGAGGCAGTCGGAGAGAGCTCCTTCAGCTCGCCGTCGTGCATCTCCAAGATCCGGTCGCAGAGCGCAGCCATCGCCATGTCGTGCGTGACCATGATCCCGAGCTTGTTCCGCGACTTGATCTCCGCCTTCAGCGACTCCACGACCTGTCTCCCACGGGCGGAATCGAGCGAGGCGGTCGGCTCGTCGACGAGGATGAGGGCGGGGTCGTTCATGAGCGCGCGAGCGATGGCGACGCGCTGACGCTCGCCCCCGCTGAGCTCCGTCGCCAGCGCGCTCGCCCGGTGGGTGAGCCCGAGCTCCTCCAGCAGGCGGTCGGCGCGCTCCCGCGCCGTCCTGCGGTCGACGCCGCCGATGTCCGCCATCACGAGCAGGTTCTCGCGGGCCGTGAGGAACGGAAGGAGATTGTTCGCCTGGAACACGAAGCCGACCCGCGAGCGGCGAAATGCCGCCAGCCGCCGTGCGTCGAACCGGTCCACGGCCGCGCCATCGACGAGGATCGAGCCGCTCGTGGGCGTGAGCAGCCCGCCGATCATCGCCAGCAAGGTCGTCTTCCCGGACCCGCTCGGACCGACGATCGCCAGGAACTCCCCCGCCCGCGCCGAGAACGTCACCCCGCGGACGGCGTGGACCGGCTCGGCGGCACCGACGTACGTCTTCGAGAGCTCTATCACCTCCAGCATGGCCACGCTCACTGCTGCTGTCCGAGGGCGATGACCGGATCGACGGTGAGGATCCGCCTGAGGGAGAAGGCGGCCCCCACGATACTCGCGGCCAGGAGCAGGACCGTCGTGAAGAGCAGCGTTCTGCCGTCGAAGGCAATGGGGACGGGGTTCGGCAGGCGCTGGATCAGCCGCCCGGTGACGAGTGCAAGCGGAACGGCCACCATCACCGCCAACGAAGCGATCACCACCACCTGCACCAGCAGCTGCCGGAACACGTAGCCCGACGACGCTCCGAGCGCCTTCAAGACGCCGATGTGCGGGACCTTCTGGAGGGTGAGCACGTAGAAGAACACCCCGATCACAAGCGTCCCGATCAGGTATCCGAACGCCTGCAGCGCGGAGACGGTCGACTGCTGCCCCGCAACGCCCTCGATGTTCGCGAAGGCTGTCCCCTTGTCGACGACCTCGAAGCCGTCGCCCCGCAGCCCGGGCAACCCATCGCCCTTGAGCAGCACGACGCTCGCCTCCGGCGCGCCCGCCGAGTCGCCGTAACGGAGCGAACGCCAGGCATCGCGCAGGATGTAGACGGCGGGCTGAAAGAAGAAGAAGCCCTCGTCGATGACGCCCACGATGCGGTACTCCCGGGTCTGCAGGCGCAGGGAGACGGGCACGACGTCGCCCAGCCGGTAGCCGGTAAGCCGGAGGAACTCCCGGTCGGCGAGCATCCCATCCAGCTCGCCCGGCTCGAGCGGGCGCCCCTCGACCACCTCCGGCTCGGCGATGGTGCCCGGGTCGTAGCCGAGAAACGCGGCGTTCTCGATGTCGCCATCTGCCGTGCGCACGTTCGCCGCCACGTACCCGAGCGGAGCACCCTCGCGGACCGCCGGATCGGAGAGCACGCGGTCGATCGTCTCCGCGGAGAGCTCAGAGCGAATCACGCTCAGCCCGGCAGTGTCGGCGTACGCGATCGCATCCGCGTCCAGATTCTTCAGGGCCGAACCCGCGAGCACGTTCAGGCCGAGGCCAAGGCCGTTGATCATCGCCACCAGGTAGGAGATGAGGGTGACGATGACCCCGATGAGGAAGAACTGGAGGCGGCGGCGGCGAAGTTCGATGAGCCCGAGCACGGTGTCATGGTCGCAAACCATTCTCCCTGGAGCGAGGCCGTCACCGCGGCTGGAGCCGCGCCCCGTACTGGATCAGGAACCAGCGCCGGTACTCCTCCCGCTCCGTGAGCGTTCGCGCGTGCTCCCGGTACCAGGCAACCGTCCGGGACAACCCCTCCTCGAGACTCGTCCGCGGCTCCCACCCCAAGGCGCGAGCGGTAGAGGAATCCAGCGCGTAGCGACGGTCGTGCCCGGGCCTATCGGCAACCGAGCGGATCAGCTCGACTGGCGCGCCGGTGAGCCCGCAGATCGCCTCCGCGACACGGCGGTTCGCCACTCGTTCGCCCGAGCCCACGTGCACGACCTCCGGAGCCTCCTGAAGCTTCTCCACCAGAAGGCGGAAGGCGGCGACGAAATCTTCGACGAACAGCCACTCCCGTTCCTGGAGTCCGTCGCCGTACAGCGGCATCGGCTCGCGCCGCAACGCTTGCGTGATGAAGAGCGGGATGAACTTCTCGGGATGCTGGCGCGGGCCGTAGACGTTGCACGAACGAACGACGGTCACGTGGAGCTCGTACGTGTGCCGGTAGGCGGCGATGAGCAGCTCGGCGCTCGCCTTGCTGGCAGCGTACGGGCTCGTCGGTGCGAATGGCCGGTCCGGCTTCGCCTCCGCCCCAGGCGGCAGCGAGCCGAAGACCTCGTCTGTCGACATGTGGATGAGCCGCTTCCCAGGAACTCGCCGCAGGGCCTCGAGGAGGACCGCCACGCCCTCGACGTCCGTGCGCACGAAGGGGATGGGATCGAGGAGGGAGCGGTCGACGTGCGTCTCGGCAGCGAAGTTCGCCACCAGGTCCACCTCTGCGAGGAGCTCGGCTACCAGGCCGGCATCGCAGATGTCCCCGTGGACGAACCGGTAGCGCGGGTGCTCGGCCGCGCCCGCGTTGTTGGCCGGGTCCGCCGCGTACGTGAGCTTGTCGAGGTTCGTCACCTCATGACCATCGGCGAGTAACGCGTCGACGACGTGGCTACCGATGAACCCGCTGCCGCCCGTGACGAGGACTTTCACGGCAACGCCACCGCCGAGTGGTCACCGAGCGTGACCGACGCGTGCGCCGGGAGTCCCACCGCGCGGGCTTCGCGCCCGAGCATCGAATCCCGCAGCAGCTCGCACCGCTCGACCCGCGCGCGCTCCATCAGGATCGCGTTCTCCACGCGGGAAGCGACGACGACGGCCCCGTCCCCTACCGACACGTACGGCCCGATCTCCGAGTCGCGCACCACCGCGCCGCGCCCGATAACCACCGGACCCACGAGCCGGGAGCGTTCGACGACGGCGTCGGGGTCGAGACGAACGATCCCCTCGTAAGACGAATCGCGCAGTGAGGCAGCGGGATCGATGGAGGGAGAGAGGTCTTCGAGCGCGATCCGGTTGGCGAGGAGCGTGTCCTCCATCTTGCCCGTATCGACCCAATCGGCCTCGGTGATCTGGAAGTCCACCGGCGCGCCTCGCGCCAGAAGCCCGTTGATCGTGTCGGCGATCTCCAGCTCGCCGCGCGCACTCGGCCGCTGGGCATCGATGACCTCGAACACGAGCGGCCGAAAGGCGTAGATGCCGACGACGGCGAGGTTCGATGGGGGTTCGGCCGGTTTTTCGACCACGCGGACGAGCCGCCCTCCCTCGAGGACCGCGACGCCGAAGGCGGAAGGGTTCGGCACCCGCCGGAGGAGCAGCGAGGCAGCGGCGTCGCCCGCGCGGAAGCGCTCGACGAATGGAACGATGCCCCCGCGCAGCCAGTTGTCACCGAGGTAAAGGACGACCGGATCGGTGCCCACGAACTCTCTCGCCAAGCTGAGGGCGTGAGCGATTCCGAGCGGCGCCGGCTGGCGCAGGTAGGTGACGCGCACCCCGAACCGGCTCCCATCCCCAACCGCTCCCCGCACCTGCTCCTCGGTCTCTCCGACGACCACAGCGAGTTCGGAGATCCCAGCCTCCGCCAGCTGGCGGATGGCGAAGAAGAGGACGGGGGTGTTTGCGACCGGAAGGAGCTGCTTCGCGCCCGAGTAGGTGAACGGCCGCAGGCGACTCCCCTTCCCACCGGCGAGCACGACTGCCTTCACGTCGCGGCAGCATATCGGCGCCGTCGCCCGCAGGCAACGAGAGCGATACGATCCCGGCCAATGGTTCGAGTTCTCCTGAACCTGAGCTCGCTCCCCCCGCGCCCGGCCGGCGCCGGCCGGTACGCGCTCGAGCTCACCACCGCGCTCCGACAGTACACGGACGTGGCCCTCCTGCCGGTCGCGCCGCCCTGGTCGCGCACGTGGGGGATCGAGCCGACGGTGGTCGCGCCCGACACAGGCCCCGAGCTGCGCGCGGCGTGGGAGTTCCTGCGCCTTCCATGGGTGGTGCGCTCGCTCGAGTACGACGTGTACCACGGTACCCACTTCACGGTGCCGCCAGGGCTCGGCCGCCCGACGGTCGCCACGGTGCACGACGTCACGTTCCTCCTCTACCCGCGGCGCTACTCCGCCCCGCGGCGCACGTACTACCGCTTCATCGCCCGGAGCGCCGCACGGGCCCGGCGGCTCATCGTGCCCTCGGAGTGCGTCCGGCGGGAGGTGACGCGACGGCTCGGCGTAGACGCGGGGCGCGTGCGCGTCGTCCCCGAAGCGCCCGGAAGCCCGTTCCATCCGGCCGAGGAGGACCAAGTGACCGCAGCCTGCACGCGGTTCGGCCTCCGGCCGCCGTACTTCCTCGTCTTCGGTGCCGCCGACCCCGGGAAGCGTGCCGTCGACGCGATTCGCGCCCTTGCCCTGCTGGCAGGAGATGGCGTGCGAGCCCAGCTGGCGGTGCTTGGGCCGACGGGGCGATTCTCCGCCGCGCTGCAGCGGGAAGCGCGACGGCTCGGCGTGGCCGACTCGGTTCGCTTCTGCGGCTACGTCGAGGACGAGGATCTTCGAGCGCTGTACACGGGGGCGGTGGCCCTCCTCTTCCCCTCCCTGTGGGAGGGGTTCGGGCTGCCCCCGCTGGAAGCGCTCGCTTGCGGCACCCCTGCCGTGGTCACCGACGCACCGGCCATGAACGAGGTCCTTCGTCCCGGCGCCATCTTCGTTCCGCTGCGCGACCCGCGCGCGCTCGCCGACGCCGCACGCCGGCTGCTGGAGCCCGCGCAGCGGGCAGCGGCGGTTGCTCGCGGCCGGGAGCTCCTCGAGCGGTACACGTGGGAGCGGGCAGCCACCCTCACCGCCGAGGTCTACGCGGAGGCGCGCCGACGATGACGATCGGCCTCGTCGTCGTGACCTACCGCTGCCGCGAGGATGCCATCCGCTGTCTCGCTTCCGTCCAACGGTGGGTCCCCGAACTCGTCGAGCGCACGGTCGTGGTCGACAACGCTTCCGGAGACGGTACCGCAGAGGCGGTGCGTTCGCTGTGCCCGGGGCTCTGCGTGGTCGAGAACGAGCGGAATCTCGGCTTCGCCGCTGCCGCCAACATCGGGCTCGCCCTGCTGCGCCCGTCTTGCGACTGCATCCTGCTGCTCAACCCCGACGCGGAGCTGCAGGACGCGGGCGTTCGAGACGCGGCAGCGTTCCTCGCCGAGCACCCCGAATACGCAGTCCTCGGGCTGCGGGTGGAGAATCCGGACGGGTCGGTGCAGCTCTCCTGCCGCAGGTTCCCCGGCCACGTCAACGCCCTGTTCAACCGGCACTCGCTGCTCACCAAGCTCGCACCGGGGAACCGCTGGTCGCGCCAATACCTCCTGAGCGACTGGGCGCACGACGAGATTCGAGACGTCGACTGGGTCTCGGGCGCGGCGATGCTCATCCACCGGCGCGCCTTGGACGCCGTTGGCCTGCTCGATCCCGAGTTCTTCTTCAGCATCGAGGATGTGGACTTCTGCCGGCGAGTGTGGGACGCCGGCCTGAAGGTGGGCTACTTCCCGGCCGCCCGCGTGCGGCACCGGATCGGAGGGAGTTCGTCGCGGGCGCCGGTGCGGGCGATGGTAGGGCACCACGCGGGGATGTGGCGCTACTACCGGAAGCACTACCCGCGGCGGTGGTGGCTCGATGCCCTCACCGCGACCGGGATCGCGGCCCGGCTCTCCCTTCACCTCGCGGCCCACGCCCTGCGAAGGGCGGCTGCTCGGGTTCGCCCCTAGAGCGAGGGGGGCTCGCGCACCGCGGACCTGCGGGTGCGCCACTCGACCACCCGCTGCGCTCGCCAGAGCGTGCCGCCGTACCCGAGCGCGACCACGAGCAGCACCACGAGCGCGAGCGTCACGGTGCCCACGACCGCGGAGCCGACCGCCTTGTACCAGAAGTGCAGCCCGAGCGCGCTCCCACAGAGGGCAGCGGTGATCAGGTAGACGGCGAGCACGACCCGTCCCGGCGAGCCGAGCTTCGCCTCCAGTCGATCGTGCACGTGGTCCTGGTCGGGAAGAAACGGGTTGCGGCGGTCGAGGAAGCGCCGCAGGAAGGCGATCCCCGTATCGAGGATCGGGAGGCCGAGCGCTGCCACCGGGATGTACAGCGGCACCCGCCCAGTGGAGTCAACGAACCCCGCGAGGCTCAGCGCCGCCATTGCGAAGCCGAGGAAGTAGGCGCCCGAGTCCCCGAGGAAGCGCCGCGCCCGCGGGAGGTTGAACGGCAGGAAGCCGAAGCAGGCCCCGGCGAGGGCCGCGAAGAGGATGGCGATGAGGTCGTGGCCGAGGTCCCAGGCGATGTAGGTCAGCGTCGCGGAGGCGAGCAGAGCGATGCCGGCGGCGACGCCGTCGCGGCCATCGATGAGGTTCATCGCGTTCGTCACGAGGACGATCCAGAGCACCGAGAGCAGGAGGTCCGCCGGACCGAGGGGGACGACGACCCCGGTGGGCAAGGTGAGCTCGCTGATGCGAAAGCCCGCCATCCAGATGCCGACCGCGGCGGCTGCCTGGGAACCGAACTTCACCTGCCAGCTCAGGTCGCGGAAGTCATCGATGGCGCCGACGACGAAGACCAAGCCGCCGCAGGCAAGCAGGGCGAGGTAGGCTCCTGCATCGTCGCTCACGAACCGGCGGGCCTCGTCGGAGAATCCCGCGACGACGAGCGGCGCTGCCAGGAACGAGAGCACGATGGCGAATCCGCCGATGCGGGGCACGACCCGATCCACCGGGCCGCGTCCGGGCTTCGTGGGCAGGCGCAGCAGCGCCGCCGCCCAGGCTGCGAGCAACGCTGCCACCGCGAAGGCGCCCGCCTCAGCCTGCATCGCCGCCCCCTGCTGCCTCGATGCCGGGAAGATACACCGAACTACGCTCTGTCGCGAGGGCACGCGGGAGCGGACGTTGCGGGCCCAGCCGGACTGCGGCACGGTAATCGGGGATGCTTGACTCGCTTCCGGCCCCCGAATCGGGTCAGCAGCCGCGCGTCTCCGTGCTCCTGGAGGAGCCCGGATGGCTCTGGATGGGTGGCGTCCGCGGCGAGCTCGGCCATTCCCTCGCGCCCGACTGGTGGGCCTCTAGCTGGGTCCTCGACTGCTGCGGGGAGCTCCCCCTCGCATACCGGGAGCAGGCCGCCCGGTATGTGCCGTGGGTCTTCGCCGACCTCGATCAAGTACCCGACCGGTTCGACGAGCTGCAGGACCTGTGTGCCACGTGGGCGCACGCGCTGCGGCGCGGAGCCGTCCGTGGGCTCGTCATCCTCTGCCAGTACGGGATGAACCGGAGCGGGCTCGCAGCCGGGCTGGTCATGAAGGCGCTGGGCTGGCCCCCGGAGGACGCGATCGCGCGCATCCGCCACGTGCGGCCGGGCGCGCTGAACAACCGGACGTTCGAGTCACTCCTCCTCGGGGAGCGGTGAGCCGCCCTCGCCGGCGGCACGCTCCGCCTCGCTTCTCCCGCCCTGGGATTCCAGCCAGCGCTGGTACAGGTCGGGGCGCCGCTTCTTCGTCCGCTCGATGCGCTGCTGCCGCCGCCACTCGGCGATCTTCGCGTGGTGCCCGCTGAGGAGGACGTCCGGCACCTTCCACCCCCGATACTCGGCCGGCCGGGTGTACTGTGGATGTTCGAGCAGGCCGTCCGCGAACGAGTCCTCCGCGGCCGACGCCTCGTCCCCGAGCACGCCCGGCACGTGCCGCGTCACGGCATCGATGAGGACCATGGCGGGAAGCTCGCCGCCGGTGAGCACGTAATCGCCGATCGAGATCTCGCGATCGACGCAGTGCTCGACGAACCGTTCGTCCACGCCCTCGTACCGCCCGCAGACGAGGATGAGCCGCGGGTGCGTGGCGAGCTCCCGCGCGAGCCGATCCGTCAGCAGTTCGCCCTGCGGGGAGAGGTAGATGACGGTGCCGCGGCGTTCGTCCATCGCCTGGACCGCCTGCAGCGCCCGGTCGAGCACGTCTACCCGAAGCACCATCCCCTGGCCACCGCCGAACGGGTAGTCGTCCACCGTCCGGTGCTTGTCGGTGGCCCAATCGCGGATGTTGTGAAGGTAGAGCTCCAGCAGGCCGCGCTCGCGCGCCCGCTTCAGCATCGAGACGTCCAGCGGTCCGCTGAACGCTTCCGGGAAGAGCGTGAGCACGTCGATGCGCATCAGGCGGACGGCCCCCCGTGCTCCACCGGCCCCTGGAGCAGCTCTGCGATGTGATCGAGGAGCGGGAGGAGAACCTCCAGCCCGTCGCGGACCGCGCCCGTGCTGCCGGCCAGGTTCACGATGAGCGTCTTCCCCCGGACCACGGCGACGCCCCGCGAGAGGGCGGCGTACGGCGTGCTCTGCAGGCCGCGGAGCAGGATGGCGGTGGTGAGTCCCGGAACGAGCCGCTCGGCCACGGCGAGCGTGGCCTCAGGCGTGACGTCGCGCGGCGTGAGCCCCGTCCCTCCCGTCGTGAGGATGACGTCGGCGAGGTTCCGGTCGCACCACTCGGCGAGGGTTGCGGAGATGCGCTCCCGGTCATCGGGAAGAACCGCCCGCGCGGAAACCTCGTGGCCCGCCTCCCGCACCCGCGTCTCGATGATGCGCCCGGCCTCGTCCTCGCGCTCGCCCGCGGCGGCCTTGTCCGAGAGGGTCAGAATCGCGACGCGCGCCATGCGTCCATCGTACCCGCGGGCCATCAGGTAGTTCCCATTGCGAAGGTGTATTGACAGCCCAGGTGGGCGCAACTATAGTCCCGATGGTGAGTTGTGGGGAATTGTGGGGAGCCAGCCCAACGACGGAGGCCGTGAGGCCTCCCCGGCGGGGACCATGAACGAGGCGGCGCGATGGCCTTCCGGGGGCAGTACGAGTACACCGTGGATGAGAAGGGGCGGGTCGCGCTTCCCCCTCGCTACCGGGAGCAGTTTTCGGCCGGCGCGGTTCTCCTGCCCGGCCTGGAGCCGTGCGTCCAGGTCTTCACTCCCGAAGGGTTCGAAGAGCGGGCAGCTGCGGTGGAGCGCCTCCCGTACGAATCCGCCGAGGGGAGGCTCGCCCGGCGGGCGATCTGGGGAAACTCCTGGGACGTCACGAAGGACGGCCAGGGGCGAATCCTCATCCCCGAGAAGCTTCTGCAGCACGCCGGGATCGCCCGCGGGGCGGCCGTCGTCATCGTTGGCGCAAACGAGTGCCTGGAGATCTGGGACCGAGCGCGCTGGGAGGAGCAGGAGCGTGCCTGCCTGGAAGCGTTGCCCGAGGTGCTCGAGCGAAGTGCGCAGCGCGGGGAGGTCGGCTAACGTGGCCGTTATGGCAAGCGTGGAGCACGTGCCGGTGATGGTGGAGGAGGTCCTCCGCTTCCTCGAGGTGCGACCGAACGGCCGCTACATCGACGCTACGGTCGGGCTCGGCGGGCACGCGGAGGCGATCGCCGCCCGGCTCGGGCCCGAGGGACGCCTGCTCGGCATCGATCAGGACTCCGAGGCCCTGGAGTTCGCGCGAACGAGGCTCGCTCCGTTTGGGAGGCGGGTGAGCCTCGTTCGCGGGAACTTCCGGGATCTCGCCGCCATCGCGGAAGATGCCGGCTTCCGGGAGGTCGATGGGATCCTCTTCGACCTCGGCGTCTCCTCGCTCCAGCTCGAGCGAGCCGAGCGGGGGTTCTCGTTCTCCCGCGAGGGCCCGCTCGACATGCGCATGGACCCGACGCGGGAGTCGCTGACAGCCGCGGAGGTCGTAAACGAGTGGAGCGAGGAAGAGCTCGCCGAAGTGCTACGCCGCTATGGCGAAGTCCGCCAGCCTCGGCGTATCGCCCGCGCGATCGTTCGCTCTCGGCCGCTGCGGACGACCTGGGATCTTGCCAGAGCCGTCGAGCAGGCCGTGGGGGGCGCGAGGGACCAAACCAAAATCCACCCCGCCACCAAGGTCTTCCTCGCGCTTCGGATCTGCGTCAACGGTGAACTCGACAGCCTTGACGCCGCGCTTCCGCAAGCCCACGGCCTGCTCGGCTTTGGGCCAGATGGCCGCCAAGGCGGCCGTCTGGTGGTACTCGCGTTTCACTCGCTCGAGGACCGCATCGTCAAGCGGTTCCTCGAGCGAGTGACGCGAGACTGTCTCTGCCCGCCGTCGCTTCCAGTATGCCGCTGCGGCCATCGCCGCACGATGCGGCTCCTGACACGCAAGCCGGTTCGACCAACCCCGGACGAGGTGGCACGGAACCCGCGCGCACGCAGCGCCATCCTTCGCGCCGCCGAGCGCATCGCCTGAGGGGTCGAATCATGGCGACGCCGACACCCGTGCCCCAGCATCAGGCAACGAGGGGGGAGCACTGATGGCCACGCTCGAGCGGCCGCTCCCCCGCGTCGGACTTGGCCGGCTCGGCCTCCGCATCCCGCGCTGGAACTGGTGGTTGACGGCGGCGACGGTCACGTTCCTCCTCGGCGCCGCCCTCCCGGTGCTGCAAAGCTCGGTCACGACGAGCCGCGGGTTCGAGATTCGCTCGCTGGAGCAGCGCCGGCAGGAGCTGCAGGCGGAAATTGCCTTGCTGCAGTCGGAGATTGCCGAGGAAGGGTCCCTCGAGCGGGTTCGTGAGCGGGCGGCGGCGCTCGGCCTCCGGCCCGCCGAGAACCCGCTCTTCGTAACGGTGGATGTTCCGGGCCCGGTGCCCGCGCAAGTTCCGGCACGGTATCTCCCCGAGGCGACTCCGGTCGCGGAGCGCCCCGAACCGTGGTGGCAGTCGCTCCTTCGCTGGCTGCCCTTCCCGGACTGAGAGGGAACGCCGGAGTCCCGTCATGGAGGCGCGCTCGCGATGGCATTCGAACCGGCCACGGGGACCGGTCGGATTTGGCTTCCCGCCGCCGCCCTGGGAGGATTCGTCCTCCTCGTCCTCGCGCGCCTCGTCCAGCTCCAGATCCTCGAGCACGACCAGTATGCCGCCCGGGCAGCCTCCGAGCTCCTGGCCGACGACACGCTCTTCGCCCGCCGGGGCGCCATCCTCGACCGCAACGGGCATCCGCTCGCGCTCACGGTCGACACCTGGGACGTGTACGTGAGCGCGCAGGCGTGGCGCGACGAGCAAGTCGCGGCTCGCGCCGCCCAGCAGCTCGCGGCCGCGCTCGGCCTCGAGGCATCCGACCTCCTGCGGACGGTGCGCGAGCACAGCTTCGGCGACATCCTCGTGGCCAGGGATATCGAGTACCGGCTCGGGCAACAGCTGCAGGCGGCCGGCGTGCCCGGCGTCGTCCTGCTCCCGAATATCGACCGGGTCCATCCCGAAGGCGACCTCGCCGCTTCCATCATCGGCTTCATCGGCCAGGACAACGTCGGCCTCGCCGGCATCGAAGCCTCGCTCGACGACGTGCTCCGGGGAACGCCTGGACGCGTGATCTACGAGCGGGACAGCACGGGAAGGCCTATCCCGCTCGGCCGGTACGTGGCTCGCGAGCCGGTGCCCGGATCGGACGTCGTGCTCACCATCGACCGGTACCTCCAGGACCTCGCGGAGCGCGCGCTCCGCGCTGCCATCGAAGAGCACGACGCCTCCGGCGGCACCCTCATCATCATGGACCCGAACAACGGCGACATCCTCGCCCTCGCCTCCGAGCCCTCCCTGCGCTTCAGCACCCTGGACCTCTCCGACGAGTCTCAGATCGCCCTCCTCCGCAACCGCGCCGTCACGGACATGTACGAGCCGGGGAGCGTGATGAAGGTGATCACTGCGGCGGCAGCCATCGACGCAGGCGTCGTCACCCCGAACACCACGTACGTGGATACGGGCGTCGCCGTCGTCGCCGGTGTCCCCATCCGCAACTGGGATTACAACGTCTACGGCGAGCAAACGATGACCGGCGTCCTCCAGCACAGCATCAACACGGGCGCCATCTTCATGGCCGAGCGGCTCGGCGCCGAGCGCTTCCACCAGTACCTCGACGCGTTCGGGTTCGGCCGCCGGACCGGCATTGAGCTCACCGGGGAGGCCCCGGGGATCTTCCGGCGCCCGAACGATCCGGACTGGTCGCCGGTCGACCTCGCCACCCAGTCCTTCGGGCAGGCGATCAGCGTCACCCCCCTCCAGATGGCGGTGGCGATCGCCGCGGCGATCAACGGCGGGAACCTCCTCGAACCCCACCTCGTCGAGGCGTACGTCACTCCGGACGGGGAGTACAAGCCTGTACCGCCGAAGGTGATTGGGCGCGCGATCTCCGAACGGACGAGCGCCCAGATTCGGGAGATGATGGGCGCGGTGGTGAACCCCGGCTGGTACCACCCCGCCGACCCGCCGAGCTATACCGCGGGGGGCAAGTCGGGCACCGCCAACGTGCCGGTCGTAAACGGATACAACGACCGGCAGATCGCCTCCTTCGTGGGCTTTGCGCCGCTCGACGAACCCCGCATCCTCGTTCTGGTGAAGCTCGACGATAACCAAGACCTGCTCACGGGCACGCAGGCGGCGGGACCCGTGTTCGCGCAGGTGGTCGAAGAGGCGCTGCGCTACCTCGGTGTGCCGCCGGACAAGGAGGTGGGGGAGTGATGGCGCACCTCCCCACGGAGTTCCTGGCGCAGGTCCTCGTGCCTGCCGGCTGCGACGTCCGCGTCGGTCGCCACGAGCAGATCCTCGATGGCGAGGCGGACTCCCGCCGCGTGAAGCGCGGCGACCTCTTCGCCGCCTTCCGCGGGGAGCGCCTGAACGGAAACGACTTCCTCGACGAGGCCTTCGCTCGCGGCGCCGTGGCGGCGATCGCCGAGCGGGAGCCGAACGAGTCGTGGCCCGAGCGCACGCTGGCGCTGGCATCCGACACCCGCCGCGCGCTCGCCACGCTCGCCCGCGAGTGGCGAAAGGCGTGCGGGACGACGGTCGTGGGCATCACCGGCACCGTGGGCAAGACCTCCACGAAGGAGCTCACCGCGGAGCTCCTCTCTGCGTTCTTCCACGCCCACCGGAGCAAGGAGAACTTCAACTCCCTGGAGGGCCTCCCCTTGGCACTCATGAGCTTGCGGAGCGACCACCAGGTCTCCGTGCTGGAGATGGCGATGGACCGGAAGGGGGAGATTCGCGCCCTCTGCGAGATCGCCACGCCCCGCGTGGGCGTCGTCCTGAACATCGGCGCCACGCACGCGGAGAAGGTGGGGAGCATCGAGGAGATCGCCGAGGAGAAGCTGTCGCTGCCCCGCTCCCTTCCCACGCAGGGCACGGCCATCTTGAACGCCGACGACCCTCGCGTCGCGGCCGGGGCGACCGGGCTCGCCGCGCGAGTACTCACCTTCGGGGAATCGCCGGACGCGGACCTGCGCGCGACCGAGGTGGAGGACCGCGGTTTCGAAGGCACGGCCTTCACGGTGACGCTCGGCAGCCGCCGTGTGCGCACCAGCTCTCCGCTTCCCGGGCGTCACCTCCTGCCGGCGGCGCTCGCGGCCCTCGCAACCGCAGTCACCCTCGGTGTGGACCTCCGGGAGGCAGCCGAGACGTTGCCGGGCCTGCGTGTCCGCGGGCGGCTGCGAGTCCACCGGGCCACCGGAGGCTGGCAGATCCTCGACGACAGCTACAACTCGAGCCCGGCCTCGCTCGAGGGAGCGCTTCGCCTCCTCGCACGGCTCGAAGGCCGCCGAGTCGCCTTCCTCGGGCACATGGCCGAGCTGGGGCAGTACTCGGACGCCGAGCACCGGCGCCTCGGCAAGGTCGCCGCAGCCTGTGCGGACCTCCTCGTCGTCGTCGGGGAGGCAGCACGGCCGCTTGCCGAATCCGCGGCGGAGGAAGGCGCACGCGTGCAGTGGTTCGCGGACAAAGAGGAGGCGGCGGCGTGGCTGGCGCCGAGGCTGAGGGCAGGGGACCTCCTGCTGCTCAAAGGCTCCCGCAGCGCCGCGCTCGAGGCGGTCATTCCCCGGCTGCTGGAGGGTGCGCCGTGATCCACGCTCTCATCTCGGGGACGATCGCCTTCCTGATCTCGCTCGCGCTCGGCTGGCCGATCGTGCGTTACCTGCGAAGCCGCGGCGTGGGCAAGCAGATCAGCGAGTACCAGCCCGCGAGCCACCAGAAGAAAGCCGGCACGCCCACCTTCGGCGGCTTCATCATCTGGGTGCCGACGTTCATCGTCACCGCGGTGGCCGTGGACTGGTGGAACCACCGCTCGATTCTGCTGCCGCTGGCGATGATCACGGCCACGGGAGCTGCCGGCTTCGTCGACGACCTCGGCACCCTCCAGCGCCAGGTCCGTCGCGGCGGCCTCTCCTGGGGATTCAAGCTCGGCCTGCTCTTCGTTCTCGGCTCCATCGCGGCCTGGCTCCTGTACGACAAGATCGAGGTGGAATCGATCAACGTCCCCTGGGTTGGGCAGTACCCCCTCGGGCCTGCCTACATGCTCATCGCGCTCGCCACCATCGTGGCGACGACGAGCGCCGTCGCCATCACCGACGGCCTGGACGCGCTGGCAGGAGGGACGACGCTCATCGCCTTCGTCGCATACGGGGTCATTGCCTTCGTTCAAGGCCAGGAGTTCGTGGCCACGTTCGCCATGATCGTGGCCGGCGCCAACCTCGGCTTCCTCTGGTACAACGCGCACCCGGCGCAGATCATCATGGGCGACACCGGGGCGCTGGCGCTCGGCTCAAGCCTCGCCATCGTTGCCCTGATGACCGGCCACTGGCTGCTCCTGCCGGTCATCGGCATCGTCTTCGTGGCCGAGGCGGTCAGCAACATCATCCAGATCGGGTACTTCAAGCTCACGGGTGGCCGCCGCGTGTTCCGTCGCGCGCCGCTCCATCACCACCTGGAGGAGATCGGCTGGGCCGAGACGCAGGTGGTGACGCGGATGTGGGTGGTCGCCATCGCAGGAGCGTTTCTCGGCGTAGCACTGGCGTTGGCGGTGCCAGCATGAGCGCAGCGGAGAAGCTCGACCAGCTCCTCGCCGACCTCGCGGGCAAGCGGGTGCTCGTGTACTCGCTCGGGCTCGAGGGCCAGGACCTCGCCCGCTGGTTCCTCGACCGCGGGGCCGCCGTGACGATGTGCGACACCCGCTCGCCGGAGCAGCTCGCAGCGGCCGGTGCCCTGCCACCGGTCGGCGTGCAGCGGGTCGTGGTCGGACGGCCGCTGCTCGACCCCTCCGGGTTCGACCTCGTCGCGACCTCGCAGGCGCTCCTGCGAAGCAACGCCGCGCTCCAGCGGGCGCGCGAGCTCGGGATCCCGGTTGTCTCCCAGCTCCAGCTCATCCTCCGGCTCGCCCGCGGGCGGGTCATCGGCATCACCGGCTCGAGCGGGAAGTCGACGACGACGGCGCTCGTGGGCGCGATCGCGCGCGCCGCCGGGGCCGACGCCCTGGTGGGGGGGAACCTCGGCGAGCCCCTGCTCGCCCGGCTCGACGAGCGGCCGAACGCGGAGCTCATCCTTGAGATCAGCCACACGCAGCTGCAGTACACCGACCGCTCGCCGCAGATCGGCGCGCTCACGAACGTCACCCCGAACCACCTCGACCAGTTCAGCTGGGAGGAGTACGTCGAGCTGAAGCGGCACCTCTTTGCGTACCAGGGCCCGGACGACGTCGCCATCCTGAACGCGGACGACCCGGTGTCGCGCTCCCTCGCATCCTCCCTGCAGGCGCAGGTGCGCTGGGTCAGCACACGGTGCGTTCCCGACCGCCCGGCCGCGTTCGCGACGGAGGGGGAGATCGTGGCCATCCGCGATGGCGAGCCGGTGCCCGTCCTGTCCCGCGCCGAGCTGCGGCTCCGCGGCGAGCACAACGTTGCCAACGCGACGATGGCAACCGCGGTGGCGAGCGTGGCGGGGTACCCGCTCGAGGCGATCCGCGAGGCGCTGCGCACCTTCCGCGGGCTCCCGCACCGGCTCGAGCTCGTGGGCGCCGTCCGCGGCGTGACGTTCGTGGACGACAGCATCGCCACCACGCCGGAGCGGACACTGGCCGCCCTCGGCGCCTTCGAAGAGCCGGTCGTCCTTCTCCTGGGGGGAAGGGAGAAGCACCTCCCGCTCGACGAGCTGCGCCGCCGGGCGGCGGAACGCGTCCGCGCCGCCGTGTGTTTCGGCGAGAGCGCCGACACGTTCGCCAACGCCCTCGAGGGGCAGACCGAGGTGCGCCGGTGCCGCTCCCTCGAGGAGGCCGTCCAGACCGCTGCGAACCTCGCCCGTCCGGGGGACGTGGTCCTCCTTTCCCCGGCGGCGACGAGCTTCGACGCGTTCCCGAACTTCGCCGCGCGCGGCGAGGCGTTCAAGCGCATCGTGCGCGCGCTGCCTGGCTTCGAGGAGGTGCCCTGATGGCGAGCGCCGCGAAGACCGGCGAGTGGCTCCCCGGGCGCCCTGAGTACTCGCTGCTCGCGCTGGGCATCGTGCTGACCGTCGCCGGCCTGGTGGTCGTCTACAGCGCGAGCTTCGTGATCGGGCTCGCGCGGTACGGGAGCGGGCAGTACTTCGTCGTCCGGCAAGCTGCCTGGGCACTGCTCGGCGGGGTGCTCATGCTCATCGCCATCCGGACCGACTACCGCATCTACCGGACCCTCGCCGTACCGCTGATGCTCGCCACCCTGGCGGCGCTCACGGCGGTCATCCTCGTCGGCCAGGAGGCGGGCGGTGCGAGGCGCTGGCTGGGCGTGGGCGAGCTCACCGTCCAGCCGGCGGAGTTCGCCAAGTTCACGGTGATCGTCTACGTGGCGGCCTGGCTCGCGAGCAAGGGGAACTCGATCCGCAGCATGCAGGACGGGCTGCTGCCGTTCGTCATCATCATCGGCCTCGTCGCGGCCCTCATCCTCCTGCAGCCGAACCTCGGCACGACCTTCGTCATCGTCACGGTGACGCTGGCGATGTTCTGGACGGCAGGCGCTTCTCTCGCGCAGATCACGACGCTCGGGTTCGCCGGGCTGGGCGCGCTCGCCATCCTCGCCACGGCCGAGGGCTACCGGATGGACCGCCTCACCGCCTTCTTCGACGCCGAGTCCGATCCCCTCGGCCACGGGTTCCAAACCTTGCAGGCGCTCATCGCGCTCGGCAACGGCGGCGTGACCGGCCTCGGGCTCGGCGCCTCGCGCGGCAAGTTTTTCTACATCCCGGAGAGTCACACCGACGGCGTCTACGCGGTGCTGGGCGAGGAGCTCGGCTTCGTGGGCACGAGCTTCGTCCTCCTGCTGTACGTGGCGCTGATGATCGTGGGCTTCCGCATCGCCCGGCGCGCGCGGGACCAGTTCGGGTTCCTCGTTGCCACCGGCATCACCACGTGGTTGGTGTTCCAGGCCCTCGTCAACATCGGCGGCATCGTGCGCCTCGTACCGCTCACGGGCGTGCCGCTCCCGTTCCTGAGCTACGGGGGAAGCGCGCTGGCGGCAGAGATGCTCGCGCTCGGCGTGCTCCTCAACATCTCGCGGTACGGAGCAGACCGAGGAGGGTTCCTCGAGCGGCAGCGCGCGCCGACGAGCCGCCGGCAGGTCGTGCGGAGGGTGCGTGCATGAGGGTAGCGTTCGCTGCCGGCGGCACCGGAGGCCACATCCTTCCCGCCCTGGTCGTGTGGGAGCAGCTCGCGCGCACCGTGGACGGCGCCGAGGCGCGCTTCTTCGGCCCGGACGACCGCGGCGAGCGCTCGCTCGTCGAGCCGGCGTTGCCGTTCGTAGCCGTGCCGGCGGCGCCGATCCGCGGCCGGACGCCGCTCGCCCTTGCGCGGAGCCTCCTGCGCATCGCCAAGGGCGTCCTCCGTGCCCGCTCCGCACTCGCGGAGTTTCGCCCGCAGGTGGTGTTCAGCACCGGCGGCTACGGGAGCTTCCCGACCGTGGTGGCAGCCAAGCTCCTTCGGCTCCCCGTCGTGGTCTACCTTCCCGACGTCTCGCCAGGGCTGGCGGTGCGAGTCGAACGGTGGCTCGCGGACCGCATCGGCACCTCCACCGAGGCCGCCCTTGCCCACCTGCCCCGCCGCAAGACGGTGGTCACCGGCTACCCCGTGCGCGAGGCCTTCTGGTCGACGACCCGCGCCGAGGCGCGCCGCTCGCTCGGCCTCGGCGAGGAACGGGTTCTCCTCGTCGCCGGCGCGACCCAAGGTGCGCACGCCATCAACGTGGCGGTGTTCGAGGCACTCGAGGAGCTCTGCCGCCACGCGACGCTCTTCCACGTCACGGGCACGCGGGACATCGCCACGGCCGAATCGCTGCGAGCAAGCCTGCCGCCGCCGCTGCAGGAGCGGTACCGGCCGGCGGCGTATCGGGCGGACCTCCCGCTGCTCATGCTCGCGGCCGACCTGGCGGTGATGCGGGCAGGGGCGAGCGTGCTCGGCGAGCTTCCCGCGGCCGCCCTGCCCGCGATCCTCGTGCCGGGTACGTACGCGGGAGGCCATCAACGCGAGAACGCCCGCTGGCTGGCGGACGCCGGTGCTGCCGTCGTGCTGGAGGAGGGAGAGCTTTCACAGCTGCCGCAGCTCGCGCTCGACCTGCTCGCCAGGCCGGAGCGACTGCGGGAGATGTCCGAGGCCGCGCGCCGCCTCGCCCGCCCCGATGCTGCCGAGCAGCTCGCACGCTTGCTCGCGGAGGTGGCCGCATGAGCGAGATTCGCGGCCCGGTTCACGTCATCGGCATCGGCGGCATGCACATGTCCGCCATCGCCCAGCTCCTGCTCGAGCAAGGGGTGCCGGTGTCGGGGTGCGACCTCCAGCGCAGCGAGCTCGTCGACGCCCTCGAGCGCCGCGGCGCAACGGTCTGGCTGGGGCACGACCCCGGGCACGTCGCGGGAGCGAGGCTCCTCGTGCGCACCGCAGCCGTGCCGGAAGACCACCCCGAGGTCGCCGCTGCCCGGGCCGCCGGAATCGAGGTCCTCGTGCGGGCCGAGATGGTGGCGCGCCTCATCGCCGGCCGGCGACTGGTCGCCGTGGCCGGCTCCCACGGCAAGACCACCACCTCCAGCCTCATCGCCACGCTCCTCGTCGACGCAGGCAGGCGCCCGATGTATCTCCTCGGCGGCGAGTGCGTCGACCTCGGTGGCCACGCTGCCTGGGGCGGGCCCGAGTGCGTGGTGGAGGCGGATGAGTACAAGAACGCGTTCCTTGCGTACGAGCCGGATATCGCCATCGTCACGAACGTCGACCCTGACCATCTCGACTTCTTCGGCACGCCCGAGGGATACCTCGACGCTTTCCGGCAATTCGTCGCCCGGGCGAAGGCGGGCGGCACCGCCATCCTCTGCGCAGACGACGGGGGAGCCCGCCAGCTCCGCCCTTCGGCGCCGGCGGGCACGTCGGTCCTCACCTACGGCTTCGCCGAGGATGCCGATTGGCGCATCTCCTCCTTCGAGGCGAACGAGCGCGACGGCCGTTTCGTCATCCAAACGCCCGCGGGCGAGAGCCTGCGGGTCGTGACGACGGTTCCGGGAGAGCACTTCGCCCGCAACGCGACGGCGGCGCTCGCCGCTGCGAGCCTCCTCGGCCTCGACCTGCAGCGGGCGATCGCCCGCCTCGCCACGTTCCGGGGGGCGCGGCGCCGATTGGAGCGGGTCGGGGAGCGGGACGGAATCCTCGTCTACGACGATTACGCCCATCATCCGAGCGAGGTCCGCGCGACGCTCCGGGCGCTGCGGCGGATGTTCCCTGGGCGAAGGATCGTGGGCGTCCACCAGCCGCACACCTATACACGGATCGCCTACCTGTGGGACGACTGGCTCCGCTGCTGGGAAGGGCTGGACGCGCTCGTCATCCTCGAGACGTACGCGGCCCGGGAGCAGCCCGTCACAGGCCGCGGGGCCCGAGATCTGGCGCGGGCGATCGAGAACCCGCCCGCCGCATACGCCGCGACCTTCGAAGAGGCTGCAACGCTTGCGCGCGAGCTCGCCGCTCCCGGCGACGTGATCGTGACCATCGGGGCAGGGGACGTGTTCGAGGTCGGACGGCTGCTGGTGGAGGATGGGGCATGAGCCGGACGCTCGACGCGCTCGCCAGGGCACTCGAACCGCTCGGCCAGGTCCGGCGAGATGAGCCGATGGCCCGCCACACCACGTTCGGGATCGGCGGCCCCGCGGACATCTTCGTCACCGTGCGTTCCTCCTCCGACCTGATGCGCGCGGCCGCGCTCGCCGACTCCGCAGGCGTCCCCGTGTTCGTGCTGGGCAGCGGGTCGAACATCCTCGTCAGCGACCGGGGCATCCGCGGGCTCGTCATCGACAACCGGGCCCGGGGAGAGGAGTGGCTCGACGAGCGGCGCGTGCGGCTGGAGAGCGGGGTGCCGTTCGCGGCGTTCGCGCGCCGCGCCTGTCGCCAGGGGCTGGCCGGGCTTGCCTGGGCGGTGGGGATCCCCGGCACGCTCGGCGGCGCGGTCGTGTACAACGCCGGGGCCTATGGGGGCTGCCTGGCGGACGTCCTCGAAGCCGTCCACCTCTTCGATCCGCAAGAAGGGGACGACTGGGTGCCCGCGGAGGCGCTCCAGCTGCAGTACCGGGGAAGCGTCTTCACGCGGGGCGCATTCCTCGGGCGCACCATTCTCGCCGTCGAGCTCCGACTCTTTCCGGGTGACCCCCGTGAGCTCCAGGCACAGGCAGCCGAGTTCGACCGGCGGCGACTGGCAGCTCAGCCGCGCGGGCGGAACGCAGGCTCGATGTTCAAGAACCCGCCAGACGCTCCCGCCTGGAAGCTCATCGATGCCGTGGGGCTGCGCGGCGCGCGCCGCGGCGACGCCGCCATCAGTGAGCAGCACTGCAACTTCTTCGTCAACCTCGGGCAGGCGAAGGCGGCTGACGTAGCGTGGCTGGTCGAGGAGGCGGAGCGGCGGGTCTTCGAACAGTTCGGTATCCGCCTGGAGCGGGAAGTTGCGTTCGTAGGGGAGTGGGCATGAAGCGGGTCGCCATCATCTTCGGAGGCCGGTCAGGCGAGCACGAGGTGAGCGTCGTGAGCGCGCGGAACGTCATCGGGGCGCTCGACCGTTCGCGCTGGGAGCCGGTGCCCTTCGGAATCGACCGAGAGGGCGGATGGCTGACCCCGCAGGAGACGTGGGCGCAGCTCGACGCGGGCGCCGCGCGGCTCGCGGGCGGGCGCCCACTCCCGTCGGCGGTGGAAGCGCTGGCCGAACTCCAGCGCTGCGACGTCGCCTTCCCCCTCGTTCACGGGACGTTCGGCGAGGACGGTACGCTGCAGGGCTTCCTCGAGCTCTGCGGCCTCCCGTACGCGGGCTGCGGCGTGGCGGCAAGCGCCATCGGGATGGACAAGCTGCTCATGAAGCGGCTCTTCGTCCAGGCCGGCATCCCCGTTCCTCGTTACGTCGCTTTCCGCTCATGGGAGTACCGGCGCAACCCGGACGAGGCCCGCCGCTGGGTGACGCAGGCGATCGGGCTCCCATGCTTCGTGAAACCGGCGAACGGGGGATCGAGCGTCGGTGTCTCCCTCGTCGCGCAAGAAGAGCAGCTCCCCGCGGCCTTCGCCGCCGCGTTCGAGTACGGCGAGGTCGCCCTCGTGGAAGAGCGCATCGTCGGCCAGGAAGTTGAATGCTCGCTGCTGGGGAACGAGAGCGTAGAGGTGAGCGTCCCGGGAGAGATCGTCCCCGACCGCGCCTTCTACGACTACGAGAGCAAGTACGCCCCGGACTCGAAGTCGGAGCTGCACATCCCGGCGCGGCTGTCGCCCGCGGTCGGTGAGCGGGTCCGCCAGCTCGCCGCGGCGATGTTCCGCGCCATCGGCGGCGAGGGGTACGCCCGCGCGGACCTCTTCGTCCGCGGGGAGCAGGTGTTCGCGAACGAGGTCAACACCATTCCCGGCTTCACGAGCATCAGCATGTTTCCGAAGCTCTGGGAGGCCTCAGGGGTGCCGTACCCGGAGCTCCTCAGCCGGGTGCTCGACCTCGCGCTCGAACGCCACGCAAGACGGGAGGATGGTCGAGCATGATCGTCCGCCGTTCGAACAGCCGCAGGAACCTTCCCCGCAGCCGTTCGAACAGCCGCAGGAACCTTCCCCGCATGATCGTCCGCCGGACCCGTCCGGCGGTCGGGAGCCGCCGGCCGCGGACGATCGTGCGCCGCCCTCCAGCGGGCGTGGTCGAGCAGCGGGCGCGGCGCGTGCCGTGGACGCGCCTGCTCCTGGCCACGGCAGCGCTCGCCGCTGGGACCGCCGTCGGCCTCGGCGGCTGGTGGGTATGGGAGTCGCCCCTGCTGGAGATCTCGCACATCGAGGTGGCGGGCGCCGAGCAGGTCCCCGTGGAGGCGGTCGTGACCCGGAGCGGCCTCCTGGGGCGGCGCATCGTCACCGCCGACCTCGCGGCGGCGCAGGAGCGGCTGATGGCGCACCCGCTCATCCGGACGGCGCGGATCGAGCGGGAGTGGCCGAACGGCGTGCGCATCGTGGTCGAGGAGCGCCAGCCCTGGGGCGCGTGGGAGCAGGCAGGCTACCGGTACGTCATCGACCGCGAAGGGGTCGTGCTCGGGACGGGTGAGGCCCCGCCAGGAGGCGTCGTCATTCGCAGCTCCAGCTCCGGGGCGCTGCGGGCAGGGGACCGGGTCGACCGTCACGCCGTGGAAGCCGCCGCCCAGCTGCAGCAGCTGCTGCCGGCGCGTCTCGGCGTCGAGGTCGCCGAGGTGACGTTCGACGCCAGCGCCGGCGTGGTGGTGCGCACGGCGAACGGGCACGAGGCGTACATCGGCGACGCCAGCGGCATCGAGTACAAGCTCGCCGTCTGGGCTGCGGTCGCGGCCCGAGCGGCGGAACGAGGTATCGAATACCGCACGGTCGATCTTCGCTTCGGAGACCGGCCCGTACTGCGGCAGTAGGGAAGGAGGACGCGATGAGGCGCAGGAACACCGTAGCGGCAATCGATGTCGGTACCACGAAGGTGGCCGTGATCGTCGGCAATCTCGGCGAACGGGGCGAGGTGCGCGTCCTCGGCTTCGGGGTCGCGCCTGCCGCCGGCCTCTCGCGCGGCGTGATCGACAACATCCAATCGGCGCGAGAGGCGATCGCCATCGCCGTGGAAAAGGCCGAGCAGTCCTGCGGGATGCGCATCCTCAGCGCCGTCGTCGGTATCTCGGGGACGCACATCTCCTCCCAGAACAACCGCGGCATCATCGCCATCCCGGACCGCCACCGGCCGATCTCCGCGGACGACCGCGCTCGCGTGCTCGAGGCCGCGGGGCAGATCGCCATCCCAACGAACCGGCAGATCCTCCACGTGCTGCCGCGCGGCTACTGGATCGAGGGAACGGACGCCGTCAGCGACCCGGTCGGGATGTACGGCTCCCGGCTCGACGCTGAGACGCACATCGTCACGGCTGCGGTCTCCGCGATCCAGAACCTGACGAAGTGCGTCGAGGGAGCGGGCGTGCAGGTCGACGACATCATCCTCGAGCCGCTCGCCTCGGCAACGGCGGTCGCCCACGAGCAGGAGCGGAATCAGGGCGTCGCAGTGGTCGACATCGGCGGCGGTACGACGTCGCTCTGCGTCTTCGACGAAGGCACGGTGGCGCACACCGCCTGTCTCCCGATCGCCGGATCGCACCTTACGCACGACCTCGCCCGGGTGCTCCGCTGCCCGTGGGAGAGTGCGGAACGCTTGAAGTGCGAGCACGGGGCCGCCTGGGTCATGCCCGAGCTCGAGCACGAGAGCGTGGAGATCGAGGCCTTCGGCACGCAAGGGCGGAAGCTCGTGCCGCTGCGCCACGTCTGCGAGATCCTCCAGGCGCGCTGCGAGGAGATCCTCGAGATGATCGCCCTCGAACTGCGGCGGGCCGGGTACTTCGACCGCATCGCCGCTGGGCTCGTCCTCACCGGCGGCGCCTCCCTGCTGCGGGGGTTCGCCGAGCTGGCGGAGGCCAGGCTTGGCATCCCTGCCCGCATCGGTTCTCCGACCCGGTACACCGGCCTGCGCGACCTCATCGGCACGCCCGCGTTCGCGACCTCGATTGGGCTCGTCGAGTACGCCCTGCAGGAGCGGGAAGCGGTGCCGGAACCGAACGTCGGCTTCGAGATGCCGGTCTCCGGCATCTTCAAGCGAATCCTGTCGCTGGGGCGAGCGCTCATGCCTCAGTGACACCAAGAGAGGGAGGGATGCGATTCGAAGAGTTCCAGCGACACGACGAATTCCGCGAAAGGAGAGCAAAGGGGATGAGCGTTCGAATCGACACTGAGCTGCTGCCCGACATCAAAGTCATCGGCGTCGGCGGGGGAGGCTGCAACGCGGTCACCCGCATGGTGCGCTCCAAGATCCCGGGGGTGAGCTTCGTCGCCTGCAACACGGACGCCCAGGCGCTGATGGCGTGCGAGGCGTCGATCAAGCTGCGCATCGGCGAGAAGCTCACCAAGGGCCTCGGCGTCGGCGGCGACCCCACGCGGGGGGAGCGCGCTGCCGACGAGAGCCGCGACGAGCTGTACGAGCTCCTGCGCGGGAGCGACATGGTGTTCGTGACAGCCGGCATGGGCGGCGGCACCGGCACCGGAGCGGCGCCGGTCGTCGCCGAGGTCGCCAAGGATTGCGGCGCCCTCACGATCGGCGTGGTCACGAAGCCCTTCCCGTGGGAAGGCGCCCGGCGCATGAAGCAGGCGGAGGAGGGTATCGCGCGGCTGCGCGACAAGGTCGACACCCTCATCGTCATCCCCAACGGCCGCCTGCTCGAGATCTGCCCGCCCGACGTGACGGTCGAGCAGGCGTTCGAGACGGCCGATGACGTCCTGCGGCAAGCGATCCAGTCCATCTCCAACATCATCAGCCAGAACGGGTCCATCAACCTCGACTTCAACGACGTGCGCGCCATCATGAGCGAGGCGGGCCCGGCGCTCCTGGCCGTGGGCAAGGGCGCCGGCGAGCAGCGGGCGATGGAGGCCGCGCGCGCAGCGACCCAAAGCCCCTTGCTCGACCAGTCCATCGAGGGTGCCACGGCGGTGCTCTTCAACGTCACGCACAGCGGCAACCTCCAGCTGCGCGAGCTGGACATGGCCGCCCGCGTCATCGCGGAGGTCGTCGACCCGGCAGCGAACATCATCTTCGGCACCGTCGTCGATCCCCGCGTCGGCGACGAGGTGCACATCACCGTCATCGCCACCGGGTTCCCGCCGAAGCCGCAGTCGCTGCCGGAGCCGCTCGAAGGAGCGCGGCGGGTCGTCGATTTCAACCTGCCGGGAGTGGCGAGTCCTGAGGACGCCGAACTGCCTGCGTTCCTGCGGCGGAACGTGCGCTCCCTGGGAGCGCTCAACCTCGCGCAGGAGCGGGCAGCGGCAAATTCGGCTGAAAGGAGGTGACCACCTAGCCGAGCGCGCCTTTCGGTCCCCACGGACCTGCTCGCCGGAGGCGAGCCCGAGGGCTTGGTGCTTTGGGAGATGGCATCAAGCCCTCACTTCTTGCGCCCGACTACCCCGCCGGCGGCCACCCCGCTTTCAGCCGGATGGGTAACGTACCACAGCGGAAGCAGTTCGCGCCAGAGGATCCGCGCGCCGGATCTCAGAAGTACACGGGGTCGACGTACAGCCCGCGCTCGCGCGCGCCAGCGGGCTCGGGGATCGCCGGTGTCCAGAAGTCGAACTGCTCCACGCGGGAGGCGAGCGCGCGCAGGACCGGCTCGAGCGGCGCCCCGGGCCAGGTGAAGAGCGAGAGCGTGTCGAACCCGCGCGACGCAAGCTCCGACGCCCAGGCGCGCAGGAGCGCCACGAGCTCCGCCTCGCGGCCGGGCAGGCAGCCGTAGTCGAGCACCACGCCGGCGCGGCTTTCGGTTACCGTCCCGTCCGGCCGCTCCAGCCGCATGACGACCGTCTCCCCCTCCGGCCAGACACCGACCACCGCGCCTTCGGTGCGGCGGAGATGAGCCCACCCGTACTGTGCCGGCGCGCGCGCCAGGCGCGCCGCCAGCCGCTCGGGCGTGTACGGGAGGAACATCTCTTCCTCGCCGTGCGTCGCGTTCAGGATCGCCACGACCTCCTCGGCGTCACCGGGCGTGCAGGCCCGGCCCACGCCCGGCCCTGCAATCGCCTCGGTATCGAGGTCGAGCAGCAGGGGACCGAAGGACCAGCGGTTCTCCGCCGCGCGGGCGAAGCCCTGAGAAGGCGCGTTCGCCTTGGCGATGTACCAGTACGCCGTGTCGAACCGACCTTCGTACCGCCGGTACAGCTCAGCGGCGAGCGCGTGCCCGATCCCCTGGCGCTGGAACTCCGGCGGGATCCGGGCGTGATGGATGTAGAGAGCGCGGATCTCGCGCCCGCCCAATCTCGCCGGATGGAGGGCGCCGCAGAACACGGCAACGGGGCAGTCAGCCACCTCCGCCACTAGTACGGTCACTTCTTCTTGCAGTCGCGCCGCGGCGAAGTAGTCCTCTCCCCGGTCGATCGTGAGCAGGCCGGCGCTCGTGACGAGCGGGCTCCGCCGCTCGATCTCGCTCAGCACCGGGGCATCGGCCGCGGTTGCTTCACGGATGGTGAACGCTACCGCCATCTCGCTTCGTGCTAGCTGCCCTCCATCGGCATCCCCGCCAGCCGTGCAGGGATCCACTCGAGTAGCAGGTCCCAAAGCTGGTATTTCACCTGGATGAGCGAGTGCCCCGCCTCGGCGTAGAGCACGAGGCGCTTTGGCTCGGCTGCCCGCCGGTAGATGTCCTCGCTCGCCTCGTACGAGAGCACCGTGTCTTCCATCCCGTGCACGAGGAGGAGCGGCTTGCCGAGGCGCTCCACCTCGCGGGTCCCGTACAGCTGCGGCGAAAGCGCGGCCACCGCCCGCACGATGGGGGCGAGCTCCCCGGCCTTGATGACCACCGCTGCTCCGAAGCTGTGGCCGACGAGCACCACATCGGTCGCCCCGATCCCTTTCAAGAACGAGCACCCGGCAAGGACGTCGAGCACGCACTCTTCGAACACGTTCGCTCGCCGGTAGTCGAGAACGAGCGAAGACACACCGCTCGCCGCGAGCGCCGGGGGGAGCCGCCGGTAGATGGCATCGGCAGGGCCCTCGAATCCCCCAAGGGCACCCGAGACGAAGATGGCCGCGCCCGTCCCGCCCTCGACCACATAGAAGAGCCCCGGGATGTCGCCGCGGCTCGTCTGCAGCAGTACCCGCAGCTCCGAGGGACGGTCGCCCGGTGCTGCCGCGACGCGATGGATGCTGAGGGTGAGCTCGCCTTCGAGCGCCTCCTCCTCATCATCTTCCCACATGTACCGGCCAGCCACGCGCCCACTATACCGAGCCCGCGGCGGCGCGTGTTCGCAGCGGGCCGGCTGCGGTACCCTCGATGTCGGTCGGGGTGTAGCTCAGCCTGGGAGAGCACACGGTTTGGGGCCGTGGGGCCCCCGGTTCGAATCCGGGCACCCCGACCAGGCTCCTTTTGCGCGCCCAGCTCTCCCTCCCTACCATGCAGGGGCGCGAGGATTTGGCGGGACGATGAGCGACGACTTCGGCGTCGACCTCGATGAAGTCTTTCAGGCGATCGACGCTGCCGACGTGCTCGTCGTCCGCTTCCACCTCATCCAGAAACGGCTCCTCGCCGACTTCCGCACGAACGCGCTCGCAGGCCCCTTCATCGCGCTCGTGCCACGGGTGGAGTCGTTCGAGGAACGCGTTCGCTCCCTGCGCCGGCTGCGCCCGGAGTTCCCGCTGCCCGAACGGCTGATGTCGTTCCTCTGGCCGCGCTCCCTCTCGGTCCTGCTCTCCAGCGGCATCTGGCAGCGGATCGTCGATCGCATGGCCGCTGCAGGGGGTCCGGAGGCCGTGGAGGCGTGCGGCCGCGTGATGCAGGAGCTGCTTGCGGAGGAGCGGAAGGAGGTGGTCGCCGCCATCCGCGGCGCGCGGCACTATCAGACGCTGTGGGAGCGCGAGCCCTCGTGACGCGCGTGATCGACCTCCGCAGCGATACGGTGACGAAGCCGACCGCCGAAATGCGGGCCGCCATGGCGGCGGCAGAGGTCGGTGACGACGTCTTCGGCGACGACCCCACCGTCAACCGCCTCCAAGAACGGGCGGCGGAGGTCGTGGGGAAGGAGGCGGCGCTCTTCGTCCCCAGCGGCACGATGGCGAACCTCCTCGCGCTTCTCAGCCACACGGAGCCGGGGGACGAGGTGCTGCTCGGGGAGGAGTGCCACATCTACCACTACGAGGTCGCCGGCATGGCTCGCGTGGCGGGGCTCCTCGCGCATCCCCTTCCCAACGGCCCCGATGGAACCATCGATCCGGAGGCGGTGCGCCGCGCCATCCGCCCGCCGAACATCCACGTGCCGAACGTCACCCTCCTCTGCCTCGAGAACACCCACAACCGTTGCGGCGGAGCCGCGCTGCCGCCGGCGGTGATGGACGCTCTTTGCGAGACCGCCCACGAGCTCGGCCTCCGGGTGCACCTCGACGGCGCTCGCATCTTCAACGCCGCCATCGCCCTTGGCGTCCCCGCAGCCCGTCTGGCGGCGGGTGCCGACTCGGTCTCGTTCTGCTTCTCCAAAGGGCTCGGGGCGCCCGTCGGGTCGATCCTGTGCGGTCCGCGCCCATTCATCGAGCGAGCGCGCCGCTTTCGGAAGATGCTCGGCGGAGGGATGCGCCAGGCCGGCGTCCTCGCCGCCGCCGCCCTGTACGCGCTCGACCACCACATCGAGCGCCTTGCGGAAGATCACGAGAACGCGCGCCTCTTGGCGCGAGGGCTCCGCGAGCTCGGCCCGTTCGAGCCGAACGAGCCCCAAACGAACATCGTCGTCGTGGAGGTCCGCGAGGGCACGGTGGAAGGCTGGCTGGAGAGCTTCCGCTCCGTCGGCGTCCTCGCCGTGCCGTTCGGGCCCAACAGGTTCCGCATGGTGACGCACCTGGACGTCACACGCAGCGACATCGAGGAGGCGCTGCGGCGGATCCGCTCCGTCGCCCGCACCTTCACCCAACCGTAGGAAGGGACCGCCGATGCGAACACGACCCCTTTTCTGGGCGCTCGTCACGCTCCCGTTCGTCCTCCTCGCCTGCACGGGAGGCGAGGAGCCGGCGACGAGCAAGATCTTTCGCGGCCCGGTCTGGGAAGGGCCGGAGTCGTACCGGTACCAGCTCGTTCAGCGCACCCACCTCTACGGCTACTGCGAGCTCCGCACGACCCCCGAGATCGAACCTGGGCGAACCCTGCTGGAGCGGCTCTGCTGGGACGACAGCGGCTTCCGGGACGACGGGCGCGTCCTCGTCGACTCGCAGACGCTCCAGCCCATCGAGACGGAGCGCCGGAACTACGACCCTGAGCGGGATCGCACCGCCGTGCGGACGGCCCATTACGGCGAGGGCTCCGTCCTCCTCGCCATCGACCTCGGCGACGAAGAGCGCTCCGTCACGCGCGACCTCCCGCAACCGGACGAGCGCAGCCCGGACCCGGGCTGGTACGACGACGAGTCGATGTTCTGGCTCCTGCGAGGCATCCCGCTCGAAGAAGGTTGGACGGGCGCCTACCACGACGTGAGCGTGGGGACGGCGCAGGTGAGCGTAGCGGAGGTGCGTGTGATCGGCCGCACCACCGTGGAAGTGCCGGCCGGCACCTTCGACGCCTGGGAGATCGAGGTCCGCTCGAGCATCACGAACCGGGTCTGGATCAACTCCGAGGCGCCTCATCAGGTCGTGCGAGCGGAGATCGAGCGCATCACGTACGAATTGCTTCCACCCGAAGGCTGATGGCGAAACCTTCACGTAGTTATGTCCGCGTCAGCAGGCCGTATTCCTTGACAGGAACGGAGAGCGGTGGGGAAGATGCTGCATCGTTCCAGAGGTAGAGCGAGGCGAACGAGACGATGAGACGCATCCTTGTCGTCTCGCGGGACCCGCGTGTGCGCAGCACGGTGGCGGAGTACTTGCGGGACCGAGGTTATGACACGAAGACCGCAAGCAACTACGACGAGGCGATGGAGGACTATCTTCGCCTCACGCCAGAGGCCCTCGTGGTCGATATCCAGGGGCTGCCGCGCGGTGAGGTCGGGACGAGCTTCTCGGCGTTCAGCAACTGGCTCGCTGCGAGGCACGACGGCCAGCGCCCCCGGGTCGTATACCTCCTGCGAAAGGGAGCACGCAGGCCCCAGTTCCGCATCGAGGGCCCGCTGATCAAGAAGCCGTTCCCGATCGAGGCGGTGGGGGAAGCGCTCCGCGAGCTCCTCGGACGCCCTGACGGTCGCGCCCGCGGCATCGACCTCGACCTCTCCACGAACACCCTGCGGGGCCCCGAGGGCGAGGTGCACCTCACGAACCTCGAGGCAACGCTCCTCGCCTACCTCATGGAGCACGCCGGCCAAGTGCTCCACCCGCGCGAGCTGCTCGTAGACGTCTGGCAGTTCCACGACGCCGCGGGCGCGAACACGCTCGTCCGCGCCCACATGAGCAACCTGCGCAAGAAGCTGCGGCAGGCAGGCACGCCTGACTGCATCCAGACGATCCGCGGCAAAGGGTACCGCTTCATCGCCTGACGGCGCGCCTGCAGCGACCGCGGCAACCGGCCGCGCCCGCGCCTCGGAACTGGTGGTCAGGCCGGTTCGAACAGGGGCAGGGAGATGCCGCTCTCCTGGTCTTCCCAGCGGACCTTCACTCGCATGCCGATGCGGATGTCCCGGCCCGGGTCCTCCACGCCGACGATGTTCGTGAGCATGCGGAACCCCTCGTCCAGGTCGACGTAGGCCACGGCGTACGGGACGAGCTCAGCGAAGGCCGGGTGCCGGTTCAGCCGCACGACGCTGTAGGTGTACACGGTGCCCAGCCCCTTCGAGTCCCGCCACTCGAGGTCCCGCCCGCCGCAGTTCGGGCAGTGCGCCCGAGGGTAGAAGACGACCTTCGAGCATCCCCGGCACACCTGGTAGGTGAGCCGGTGCTCCTTCGTCGCCTCCCAGAACGGCTGCGTATCCGGTTCGGGAAATCGCGGCTGCGGTCGCGGTGCTGCCATGTCAATCCCTCGCCAAGATGATGGTGCCGCCGGTGTGGTTCCCGCCCAGCTGCCCGCCGTTCCCGTGCGCCACGGCGAGGCGGGCATCCGGGACCTGCGACGTCGACTGCCCCCGGAGCTGCCGGGTCGCCTCGATGAGGAGGAAGATGCCGCGCATGCCGGGGTGGTTCGAGCTGAGACCACCGCCATCGGTGTTCAGGGCCGGCTTCTTCGAAGCCTGGAAGTGGAGCCGGTCCTCCGACACGAACTGCCCGCCCTCACCCTTCTTGCAGAAGCCGAGGTCCTCCAGGCAGACGAGCACGGTGATGGTGAACGAGTCGTAGATCATCGCCACGTCGATCTCGTCCGGGCGAACACCCGCCTCCCCGAAAGCCTGCGGCCCGGACTGCGCCGCCGCGCTGACCGTGATGTCGCCGTCGTTCTCGACGTACTTCGTCGCTTCGCCGGCGCCGATGATCCAGACCGGCTTGTGACGGCAGTCCCGGGCCACGTCCCGCGAGGCGATGACGACCGCTCCCCCGCCGTCGGAGATCATGCAGCAGTCGAGCAGGTGGAGCGGGTCGGCGATCATCCGAGAGTTGAGCACGTCCTCGACGGTGATCTCCCGGATGTTCTCGAACTGGAGGTCCTTCATGGCTTGGACCGCTTCCGGGTTGCGCATGGCGTGCGCGCGGGTGGCCACGGCGATGCGGGCGAGCTGCTCCGAGGTGGTGCCGTACTGGAACATGTGGCGATGAGCCACCATGGCGTAGTTCGAGATGAGCGTCATGCCCCAGGGATCGGTCATGTTGCCCAGCGGGCTCGGCGCGCCGAACGCACCCATGCCTCCTCCGCCCGTACCGATCCGGCGCGCGTCGCTCGCCGCCGTCGACCCGTAGGTGAGGAGGGCCACCTTCACCTTCCCGCGCTGGATATCCCGCAGGGCGTGCGAGGCATGGAACTCGTAGGAGGAGCCACCCACGGCAGTGGTGTCGATGACGTTGGGCCGGAAGCCGAAGTACTCCGCTAGGGAGAGGCCGGCCATGCCGGCGCCGTCTTGCGCGTCGTAGAGCCCGTCGACGTCCTTCCAGCTCAGCCCGGCATCCTCCAACGCCTTCGCTGCGCACTCCGCCTTGATCTGAAGGGCGGTCTTCCCCGGTATGCGCCGTTTCGGGTACTCGTAGATGCCGACGATGGCGGCATCCCTCGCCTGGCTCACCATCCGCGAACTCCCATCTGGGGAATCTTCCGTAGCGGGCGGCTGGCCGCCCGCCGAGACTCTACGGTTCGGCCAAACGGTCGTCAAACGGCCGGGGTGCTCGTATCCTCCCCGGTCGTGTCGCTCATCGCGGCCGGAGCGGGCTGGTTCGCCGGGGCACTCTCGGTGGGGACCGCGGCGCTGCCCTGGTGGGGAGCGGGGCTCGCGCTCGTCCTCCTCGCACCACTCGCCTTCGCTCGCTCCTCCCGGGCGGGAACCGCGCTCCTCGCGGCCGGCGCGGCAGCGTGCCTCGGGGCCCACCTGTACGCCGGTTGGCTGGCTCGACCGCTCCCGAGCCTCATCGCGTACCGGGGGGCCCACGTCACCCTCGAAGGAGTCGTCGATTCCGCGCCGGACCCTGGCGAACGTTCGGTGCAGTACGTGGTGCGAGCGGCCCGGCTCGGGGACGGATCGCCGGTCGAGGGGAAGGTCATCGTCTCGCTGCCGCAGGACGTGCGCCTCGCGTACGGCGAGCTCGTGCGGGTGGAAGGCGAGATCGAGGTCCCGGAGGCGCGGGACGACTTCGACTACGCCGCCTTCCTCCTGCAGCGGGGCATCGTCGGCGTGCTCTACCGGCCGGAGCTGGAGCGCTCGGGGGAGCGGACCGGGAGCTGGTGGCGGCTCCGGCTGAGCGACCTGCGCGAGGCGCTCACGCGCGCCTTGAACCGCTCGCTCCCGGAACCGGAGTCGAGCCTGGCAGCGGGCGTCCTCCTCGGCCGCGACGAGGGGATGCCGCGGGAGATCCAGGAGCGGTTCCGGGACTCCGGGCTGGCGCACCTCGTCGCCGTCTCCGGCTCGAACATCGCCATCGTCGCAGGCGCCACCTTCTTCCTGCTCGTGCCGGTGGTAGGCCGGCGCCTCGCGGTGCCCCTCGCCGCGCTCACCATCGCGGCCTACACCCTGCTCGTCCTCGACGAACCGTCCGCAGTACGAGCCGCGATCATGGCCGGGATCTTCCTCATCGGCCTCCTCCTAGGGAGACCGCAGGCCGGCCTCCCCGCGCTTGCGCTGGCGGCGATCGTGATGTCCGCGTGGGACCCCGCGCTCTTCGAGGACGTGGGCTTCCAGCTCAGCTGCGCCGCCACGGCCGGCCTGCTCACCTTGTTCCCGTGGGTCGACGCGGGCGCGGCACGGGCCCTGGGAGCGCTCAGGCTCGAGTGGGCCGTGCCGCGCCCCGCCCGGCAGGTAGGCTCCCTCACGACGGCCGCCACGGTGGCCACGCTCCCCGTCGCCTGGGCCACGTTCGGGCGGGCGTCCGTCGTCGGGCCGGCTGCGAACGTGCTCGCCGAGCCGCTCTTCCCGCTCGCGTTCGCCGCCTCCGCGCTCACGGCGGCCGCGGCAGCGCTCGGAACGGTCCCGCAGGCGGTCGTGTCGGCGGTGGCGTACTACCCGCTCCACCTCATCGTGGACGTGGCACGGCTCCTCGGCGGGGTGCCGGGGGCGGCCGTCGACGTGCCGGCGGGCCTCTCCCCCCTCGCCGTCGCCACAGGGCTGGCGGTGGCGGCAGCGATGTCCGCCACCGCCAGCCGGCGCCCTCCCCCGGAGCCTAGCGGACGCGAGAGGGCGCCGAGGGCAGCGCGCAGCATCCTTGCGGGCGCTGCCCTCGGCGCCCTCGCCACGTACGCCGCTCACACGTCTCTCGCCGATATCGGCGGCCCTGGCACCCTCCGCATGGACGTCCTCGACGTCGGGCAGGGTGACGCCATCCTCCTCACGACCCCGCACGGCCGGCAGGTGCTCGTCGACACCGGGCCGTCGGGGCTGCGGCTCATGGCGGAGCTCGGGGAAACGCTCCCGCACTGGGACCGAACGATCGACCTGCTCGTCATTACCCACCCCCAGGTCGACCACGAGGGCGGCATGGCGGACCTGACCGACCGCATGCGCGTCCGAGCCATCGCCTACCCGGCGTGGGCGCAGCCGCCACCTCCGGTGTCGAACACGACGGCGCTTGCGGCGGGAAACCGATTCGAGCTCGACGGCGTGACGTTCTCGGTGCTCTGGCCTCCCGCGGAATTCGTGCCCGCAGACCCGAACGACGGCTCCGTGGTCCTGCTCGTCGAGCACGAGGGCGCCCGGATCCTGCTCACCGGCGACATCGAGGCCCCGGCACAGGGAGAGGTCGCTCGCGCGAGCGGGCCGGTGGAGATCTTGAAGGTCCCGCACCACGGCTCTCGAACGAGCGCGCCCGCGTTCTTCGCCGCCCTCCGGCCCAGCGTCGCCGTCATCTCGGTCGGAGCCGAGAACCCGTATGGACATCCATCACCGGTGACCCTCGAGGCGCTCGCGCGCTCAGGCAGCGCCGTCTTCCGCACCGACCTCGACGGGCGCATCACGGTGAGGGTGAGGAGCGGCTATCTGGAGGTCTCGACCGAACGGTAACTTTGCCTGGAGCGGCGAAGAGGCCGTACGGTACAGGCTGACCCATCCGAGGAGTCACCGTTCGTGGAACGCATCGACGGCCGAAGGCCGAGCGAGCTTCGTCCCGTTCGCATCACGCCGAACGTCCTCGACTACGCCGAAGGCAGCTGCCTGATCGAGTGCGGGCGCACCCGCGTGCTCTGCGCTGCAAGCGTGGAGGATCGGCAGCCCCCGTTCCTCCGGGGCACGGAGAGCGGGTGGGTGACGGCCGAGTACGCCATGCTTCCCCGCTCGACCCACACTCGCACGCCGCGCGAGGTGGAGCGCGGGCGGCCCGGCGGGCGCACCCAGGAGATCCAGCGGCTCATCGGCCGCTCGCTGCGAGCGGTCGTGGACCTCGAGCTCATCGGCCCACGCACCATCACCATCGACTGCGACGTCCTCCAGGCGGACGGCGGCACCCGCACCGCGTCGATCACCGGCGGATACGTGGCGCTGGCGCTCGCCATCCGCAAGCTCGCCGAGGGGACCTCCTTCGCGAGCTCCGTCCTTCGGGGGCACGTCGCTGCCGTGTCCGTCGGGATCGTCGGCGGCGTGCCGCTCCTCGATTTGTGCTACGAGGAAGATGTCCAGGCCGAGGTCGACTTCAACGTCGTCATGACCGACGCCGGGTCGTTCGTCGAAGTGCAGGGGACGGCAGAGCGAAAGCCGTTCTCGCGGGAGGAGCTCGACACGCTCCTGGATCTCGCCTCCGACGGCATCCGGCAGCTCATCGGGGCCCAGCGGCAAGCGCTCGCTCAGGCGTAAGGCCCAAGGTGCGTGCCGCCTACGATATGGAGGTGCCCGTGCTCCTGGCTCTGCATGGCGTCGTAGCCGAAGTTCGAGAGCAGACGGAACCCGCGCGGGCAGAGCGCCTGCCCGATTTCCACTGCCACCGCCGCCACGCGTCCGATGTCGCGCCAGAGCTCGACCTGCGTGCGATGCTCCTTCGTCATCGCCAGGAGCATCACCGGAGCCCAGCGAAGGATGTTCTGGATGACGATCACCTCGTCATCCTCGTAGATGACGTTCGCCGGTTCGCGGCCGGCGACGATGTTGCAGAAGACGCAGTACGAGCGCATGTGGCATGGTCGATGGTACGGGGGGCGACGGTGGGCCACAAACTGCGAAGCGAGGAGTGGTAGATGCCCCGACTGCTCCCACTGCGAGGGCTCCGCTACACCCCGCAAGCCGGTGACTTCGGCAAGCTGCTCGCACCGCCGTACGACGTCATCGACCCCGATCTCCGGCAGCGCCTCGCCGAAGCGAGCCCGTACAACGCCGTGCACCTCGAGCTCTCCGCCGACGGGTACGAAGCGGTCGCCCAGCGCCTGTCCGCCTGGGTGCGAGACGGCGTCATTGCGCCAGACCCCGAACCGCTCCTGTACTGCTACGAGCAGGAGTACTCGTACGACGGCCGCACGTTCCGCAGGAGGGCGCTCGTCATCGGGGTCGAGGCGCAGCCCTGGGAGGAGGGCGCCGTGCGTCCCCACGAGTACACGCTGCAGGGGCCAAAGGAGGACCGCCTGCGCCTCCTGCAGGCCACCGGCGTGCAGTTCAGCCCGGTCTTCCTCCTCGCACGCGACCGCGCGGGCGCCCTCGGCGAGCTGCTCGCACGCGTGTGCGGCTCACGTGCGGCCGACGTGGAAGGACGAAGCCTCGACGGCGACGTGCACCGCATCTGGCTGGTGCCGGCCGACCGAACGACCGTCCGCGCCATCGCCCCGCTCATCACGGAAACTTTCTACGTCGCCGACGGGCACCACCGGTACGAGACGGCGGTGAACTTCAAGCGCTGGCTCGCGGAGCAGGAGGGACCGCTTGCCGAGGACCACCCTGCCCGGTATGCGATGGCCGCCGTCGTCCCGACCGGTGACCCGGGCCTCATCGTGCGCCCAATCCACCGCTTCGTCCCGCGACCAGCGCCGAGCGACTGGCGAGCCCGAATCGGGCCGTGGTGGGAGGTCGCCGAGTTGCCCGCCAGCGACCCGCATGCACTGGAAGAGGCGCTGTCGCGCTCTCCGGCGACGGTGGTCGCCCTCGGCCTCGCCGAGCGACCGGTTGCGCTCACGCTCACCGATCCCTCGGCGCTCGCGGCGTCCGTTCCCGGCAACCGGAGTGCGGAGTGGCTGGCGGTGCCACCGAACGCCGCGTACTGGGGCCTGATACGGCCGATCTGGGGAATCACGGAGGAAGATCTCCAGGCAGCGGCGGTGGAGTATCTCCACACGCTCCAAGACGTGCTCACGCGGCATTCGCGCGAGTCGGGGGTGGCGTTCCTGCTCAACCCGGTCCGTGTCGACGAGGTGCTCCAGCTTGCCGACCGGGGCGAGCGCCTGCCGCAAAAGTCGACGTTCTTCCACCCGAAGCTCGCCACCGGGCTCGTCTTCCATCCGCTCCGCCCCGAGCTGCCGTTCCTCCGCAGGTGAGAGTGCGCCGCAGAGGCGCGGCCATCAGAGCTCGACGAGCCGCACGTTGTAGATGCCGTCGATCGCTTCGATCTGCGCCAGCTGTTCCTCGGTCGGTCGCTCGTCGAGGGCGACGACCATGACCGCCCGCCCGCGACGCTCCCGGCGGCCGACCTGCATCGAGCTGATGTTGATGTCGAACGAGCCGAGCATCGTCCCCAGCTTTCCGATCATCCCCGGCCGATCCTCGTTGTCGCAGACCAGCAGGTAGCTCCCCGGTTCCGGAACCAGGTCGATGTCCATCCCCATCAGCTTCACGAGGTTCAGCTGGCCGCGGTGCACGGTGCCCGCCACGTCCACGGTGGCCTCGCTCGTCTCGACCACGAGATGGATGAGGTTCACGTATACCTCGTGGCTGGAGTTGAGCCGCTCCTGGATCTGCCATCCGCGACTCTGCGCCACCAGGTTGGCGTTGACGATGTTCACGTTCTCTTCGCTGATCGGCTTGAGCAGGCCCTTGATGACCGACGCCTTGATGGGCGAGACGTCGTGTTCGGCGACCTCGCCGTAGAGGTCGATTTCGATGCGCCGGATGGTCCCACGCACGAGCTGGGTGGCGATGGCACCGATCGCCTCCGCCACCCGCATGTAAGGGCCGAGCACGCGCAGGGTCTCGGGCGGGAGCGCGGGCGCGTTCACCGCGTACCGCGCCGGACGGCCGGCGAGCACTTCGAGAATCTGCTCCGCCACGTCCACCGCCACTCGCTCCTGGGCCTCCGCCGTGGACGCCCCAAGGTGGGGAGTGAGGACGGCGTTCGGGGCGCGCAGCAGCGGGTGGTCGGGAGGCGGGGGCTCCTGGGTAAAGACGTCGATCGCCGCCCCTGCAAGCCGGCCGCGTTCGAGGGCATCCGCGAGCGCCCGCTCGTCGACGATGCCGCCGCGAGCCACGTTGATGATGCGAGCCGTCGGCTTCATCAGCTCGATCTCCTTCGCGCCGATGAGCCCTTGCGTCTGCTGGGTCATCGGCGCGTGCAAGGAGACGAAGTCAGATTGGCGGAGGAGCTCTTCCAGGCTCACCGACCGCACGCCCAGCTGCTCAGCCCGCTCCACCGGCACGTACGGGTCGTAAGCAAGTACGCGCATCTCGAGCCCCTGCGCGCGGCGCGCGACCTCCGTTCCGATCTTCCCGAGGCCGACGATGCCCAAAACCTTGCCGCGCACCTCCGTCCCGATGAATCGCTTCCGCTGCCACTTCCCCTCATGAAGGGCACGATCCGCCGCCGGGATGTGGCGCGCCATCGCCAGCAGCAGGGCGATCGTGTGCTCCGCGGCAGCGACCGTGTTCCCCTGGGGCGCGTTGACGACGATGATGCCCCGTTCCGTTGCCGCCTCGAGGTCGATGTTGTCGACCCCGACGCCGGCCCGTCCTACCACCATCAGGTTCCGGCCAGCCTCGAGGACCCGCCGGGTGACCTTCGTCTCGCTGCGAACGACGAGCGCCGCGTAGTTCGGGATGAGCTCACACAGCTCCTCCTCGGAAAGCCCTGTGCGGACGTCCACGTTCCCGGCGGTTCGCAAGAGGTCGACCCCCTCGCTCGCGATCGGATCCGCGACGAGGATGTTCGGGCGTCCGTTCGTCGGCATGGCCAGTATCGACTCCTTCAGTTTCGCGAGGGCGAGCTCCACCGCTCCGGGAATGCGCGCCTTCCCGGACTCCCACCGGCTTACGGTCGCCTGGTCTACCCCGAGGGCCTGAGCAAGCGCGGCCTGGGAGAGCCCCAACGCGCGCCGAGCGGCGATCAGCTGCTGCGCATCCACGCCATGCAGTATGCATGGCAGGCCCCGGTCATGCAATCCGCATACGGGGCATTGGGGTCAGACGGCCGCGCGCGCCTCGCTGAGCAGCCGCTCGACCACGTCGAGCGCTGCGGCCACGTCCTCCTTCTTCACCCAGCCCATGTGGCCGACGCGGAAGATCTTCCCTTCGAGCTTGCCCTGGCCGCCGCCGAGGACGACGCCGAACTCCTCCCGCGCGCGGCGCGCGATGGCGCGTCCGTCCACGCCCTCGGGCCACCACACGGCCGTGACCGTATTGGAGGCGAATCGCTCATCGACGGGCACGAGCTTGAGCCCCATCGCCTTCACCCGCTCCCGGGTGTATGCCCCGATCTCCGCGTGCCGAGCGTAGATGGCGTCCAGGCCTTCGGCCCGCATGAGCTCGAACGCCTTGTCCAGGGCGAAGTAGACGGACATGGCCGGTGTCCACGGGTTCTGGTTGCGGGCGAGGGAGTCCCGGTGCCGCTTGGCATCGAAGTAGAACTTCGGCATCGTCGACTGCTCGTACGCCTCCCAGGCACGGTCGTGCATGTAGAGGAAGGCGAGCCCGGGCGGCACCATCCAGCCTTTCTGCGACCCGCTTACGACCACGTCCAGGTCCCACTCCTCGACCGGGCAGGGGATGGAGCTCACGCTGCTCACACCGTCGACGAGGATGAGCCGGTTCCGCGCGCGCACCTCCCGCGCGATCTCCTGCAAGGGGTTCGTGACGCCGGTCGAGGTCTCGTTGTGGGTCACCAGGACGGCCCGGATCGCCGGGTCGGCGTCGAGCCGCCGACCGACCTCGGCGGGGTCGGCCGCTTCGCCCCATTCCAGCTTGTACCACTGCACGTCCGCGCCGTACGCGGCGGCGATGTTGCCGAACCGGTCGCCGAAGGAGCCGATGGAGACCGCGAGCACGCGGTCGCCAGGGCTGAGGGTGTTCACCACCGCCGCCTCGAGACCTCCCGTGCCCGACGTGGTGATGGAGAGGACGTCGCGGCTCGTCCCAAACACCCAGTTCAGCCCGTCCGTCACGCGGCGAAGGATCGCGCCGAACTCGGGGCCGCGGTGGTTGAGCATCTGCTGGGAGGCCGCGTGGAGCACTTCGGGAGGACAGGGCGTCGGACCAGGGATTCGCAGGTTCACCGGTTCACTCCGCTAGACGAAGGGGGATTCTTGTCGTCATGGTCCCCGTTCGCCTACCTCCGGTCAACGAGGGCCCCTCGGCACGTAGAATCTGCCCGTGGCTGCGAACCCGCTCCGCCGGCTGCCGAGCGTCGACGCCCTCCTCCGTTCGCTTCCGGAGGAGCTGCGGCGAGAAACGCCCCAGTCGAGGCTCGTTGCCGCGGCGCGGGCGATCCTCGCGGACGCTCGCGCCCTGGTTCGCAGCGGAGCGCCGCCGCCCTCGCCCTCCCAGCTCCGCGCAGCGCTGGAGCAGCGGCTCCTGGCCGCCTCGGCGCCGCCCCTCCGGCCGGTCATCAACGCCACCGGCGTGATCCTCCACACAAACCTCGGGCGCGCGCCGCTGAGCGAGATGGCGGTCGAGGCGATGGCGCGCGTTGCGAAGGGGTACTCCAACCTCGAGTTCGACCTCGAGACCGGCGCTCGCGGGAGCCGACACGACCACCTCCGTCCACTCCTCCGAGAGGTGACCGGCGCGGAAGACGGGCTCGTCGTGAACAACAACGCCGCTGGCGTCTTCTTCGCCCTCTCGGTCTTCGCCCGCGGAAAAGAGGTCCTCGTTTCCCGCGGCCAGGCCGTCGAGATCGGCGGCGGCTTCCGTATCCCGGACGTGCTGCGCGCGAGCGGCGCCCGCCTGGTCGAGGTGGGGACAACCAACCGCACGTACGTGCGCGACTACGAGGAGGCGCTCGGCCCCGAGACAGCAGCGCTCCTCCGCGTTCACGCCTCGAACTTCCGCGTCGTCGGGTTCACGGCCGTCCCGACGCTCGAGGAGCTTGCGCGTCTCGTCCGCAGGGCCGGGATCCTCCTGTTCGACGACCTCGGCAGCGGCGCGCTCATCGACACGCGCGAACTCGGCCTGGACGAGGAGCCACGCGTGCAGGATTCGGTGCAGGCCGGTGCCGACCTCGTCTTCTTCAGCGGCGACAAGCTCCTCGGAGGTCCGCAATGCGGCATCGTCGTGGGCCGCGCCGAGCTCGTGGCGAAGCTGCGCGCGCACCCGCTCGCCCGCGCGCTTCGGGTGTACAAGCTGACCATCGCCGCGCTAGCGGAGACGCTCCGCGCCTACGCGGAGGGGCGCCACTGGCAGGAGATTCCGGTCCTGCGGATGCTGCGTGCCGACACTACCCGCCAACGCCGCTGGGCGCGCCGTTGGGCGCGCGCAGCCGGGGAAGGTGGAGCGGTCGTGACCGCCGAATCGTTCGTTGGCGGAGGCTCGCTCCCTGGGAGCGCGCTCCCGACGGCCTGCGCCGCGCTCTCGTGGCCCCAGGGAGCCGAGGAGCTCGCCCGCGAACTGCGGAAGGGGTCCCCGCCCATCGTCGGCCGCATCGAGTCGAACCGGGTCCTCCTCGATCCGCGGGCCGTGCCCGACGATGCGGCGAGGGCCGTGGAGGAGAGAATTCGTCATCTCTTTGGAACATCCGATTGTTGACCGTTTCACTCGAGAAGCCGTATATTGCGCAAGTTACCACGTTCACAAACACCAGAAGGCCCGTCGGGATGCCGCTGGAGATTCCTGAGGTCGTCATCAACCGACTTCCGCTCTACGCGCGGGCGCTGGCGGAGCTCGCCGAGCGAGGGGAGACCGTCGTGAGCTCCCAAACGCTCGGCGAGATGCTGGAGGTGACGCCGGCTCAGATCCGCAAGGACCTGAGCTACTTTGGCCGGTTCGGCAAGCAGGGGCGCGGATACCACGTCCAGACCCTCCTCTCCAAGCTGCGGGAGATCCTCGGCCTGGACCGGCAGTGGCGGGTCATCGTCGTCGGTGTCGGCCGCCTCGGGCAAGCGATCGTGGAGTATGGAGGGTTCGAGCCGCAGGGATTCCTCATCGTGGCGGCCTTCGACGCGAATCCCGACCTCGTCGGGAAACAGGTCGGCCGGGTCCGCATCCGCCACATCGGCGAGCTGGAAACGTTCCTGCGGGAACAACCGGTCGACATCGCCATCGTCGCCGTCCCGGCCGCCGCCGCCCAGGAGGTGATCGACCGGCTCGTGGCCTCGGGCGTGCGAGCGATCCTGAACTACGCGCCCACGACTCCCCGCGTGCCGCCTGACGTGTCCATACGGAACGTCGACCCGGTCATCGCCATGCAGAGCATGACCTACCACCTGAAGCAATCGCAGGCGCCAGCGAAGTAGCGACCTCCCTCAGGGCTGTTCCGCGGTCGGGTACAAGCCCACGAGGTTCTCTTCCTCGGTCGGCAGGCTGCGCTCGATGATGTCGAGGTAGTCGAGCGCGATCCCCGCGCCGATGGCCACGCACTCGAGCGGGTTGTCGGCCACGTAGCACGGCACCCCGGTCTCTTCGGTGAGCAGCTCGTCGAGGTGGCGCAGGAGCGCTCCTCCCCCAGTGAGCACGATGCCCCGGTCGATGATGTCCGAAGCGAGCTCGGGCGGGGTGCGCTCCAGCACCGCGCGCACCGTCTGGATGATGACGCCGAGGCAATCCTGGATCGCCTGCGCGATCTCGACGCTCGTCAAAGTGATCGTTTTCGGCAGGCCGGAGAGCTGATCACGCCCGCGCACCTGCGTCTTCAGCCCCTCCTCGACCGGGAGCGCCGAGCCGATGGCGATCTTCACCTCCTCCGCCGTCTTCTCGCCGATGATGAGGTTATGTCGTCGGCGCACGTACGCCACGATCGCCTCGTCGATACGGTCCCCGGCCATGCGGACGGACTCGGAGACGACGATGCCGTACAGGGAGATGACCGCGGCTTCCGTTCGGCCGCCGCCGATGTTCACGACCATGTTTCCGCGCGCCGTGCCGATCGGGATCTGCGCGCCGATCGCGGCGGCGAGCGGCTCCGGGATGAGATGTGCCGGCTTCCTCGCTCCCGCCTGTTCCGCGGCGTCGCGAACCGCCCGCTGTTCGACGCTGGTGACGCCGGCGGGAACGGTGATCATCACCTCTGGCCGGATGAGGTTGAAGCGGCCGGTGATCTGGCCGATGAAGTACCGGAGCATCGCCTCCGTCGTCACGTAGTCCGCGATGACGCCGTCGCGCATCGGCCGGATCACGCTGATCGTGCCCGGCGTTCTGCCTTGCATCGCGCGCGCCTCGTTCCCGACGGCGAGGATGGCGTTGTCGCGGTTGTGGACCGCGACGACCGATGGCTCGTTGACGACGATGCCCTGCCCCTTGACGTAGACGAGGATGTTCGCCGTCCCCAGGTCGATGCCGGCGCGCTTGACGGCGAAGAACGGTGCGAGGAAGTCGAAGAAGCCCATCAGACCCGCTCGACCTCGGCGCCGAGAGCGCGCAGCTTCTCCTCGAGCCGCTCGTAGCCGCGGTCGAGGTGGTGGACTTCATCGATCGTCGACATCCCCTCGGCCACGAGCGCCGCCAGGAGCACCGCCGCCCCCGCGCGCACGTCGAGCGCCCGCACGTGCGCCCCGTGGAGCCTGGTCGGCCCGCTGACGATGGCCGAGGAGCCCGTCGACACGATCTCGGCGCCCATTTTCCGCAGCTCGCCCACGTAGAGCATCCGGTTGTCGAAGACGCGTTCGTGGATGATGGAGACGCCCCGCGCCTGGGTGAGGAGGGCCGCCATCGGTGCATGCAGGTCGGTAGCGAGGCCCGGGTAGGGGAGCGCCTGGAAGCTCACGGCGCGCAGCTCGCCCGTCCCCCGCACGACCATGCCTGCATCGCTCCGTTCCACCTCCGCGCCGGCAGCGCGGAGCTTCGCCACGAGGGCGTCCATGACGTCGAACGGGGCCCCGAGCAGCTCCACGCAGCCGCCCGTCATGGCCGCGGCGATGGCGAACGTCCCGGCCTCGATGCGGTCCGGCATGATGCGGGCACGGGTGCCGTGCAGCTCCTCGACGCCCTCGATCGTGAGGATCTGCGTGCCGATGCCCTCGATGCGCGCCCCCATCCCGTTCAGCAGCCTGGCCAGCTCCTGCACCTCCGGCTCGGTGGCGGCGTTGACGATCACCGTCCGCCCCTGCGCCAGCGTGGCCGCCATCATCACGTTCTGGGTGCCGGACACCGACGGGTAGTCCATGAACACCCGCGCGCCCCGCAGCCTCCCGCCAGGGACCTCGGCGACGAACCGTTCTCCTTGCCGGCGGACCACCGCGCCCATCGCTTCGAAGCCGGCGAGGTGAACGTCGATCGGGCGCTGGCCGATGACATCCCCGCCCGGAGGCGCCGAGGAGGCACGCCCGAACCGCGCGAGCAACGGACCCATGACCTGGAACGACGCGCGGTTCTCGCTGATGAGCTCCGTCGGCGTGTCCCAGGTGCGCACCCCGGCGGCGTTCAGCCGGAGCGTGTTCGGCTCGACCCACTCCAGCTCGACGCCGAGGCTGGCGAGGAGCTCTCCGAGCGTGTCGACGTCACGGATGCGCGGCACGTTCTCGAGGACCAGGTCCTCGTCGGTGAGCAGGCAGGCGCACATCGCGGCGAGGGCCTGGTTCTTCGCTCCGGAGACCGAGAGGGTACCCCTGAGGGTGGCGCCGCCGCGTACCGCATACCGGGTCCCGCGGGAACGAGTGCTGCTCATCTGCCAGCCCAAGTCTAGAGCCCGCGGATCCGCCGCGGCAAACCGGCGCCTCAGCCGCCCGGCCGCGGAGGCCCGGGACGGCGGCGCCGTTGCGCGACGCGCAGGCGCGCCAGCGAGCGCTGCAGCGCTGCCTGCGCTCGCGCGAGGTCGATCTCGGAACCGGGGCGCTGCCGCGCCTCCCGCAACCGTGCCTCCGCCCGCGCCCGTGCAGCCTCCGCGCGCGCAATGTCGATCTCCTCTGCGGCCTCGGCGGCATCAGCCAGCACCGTCACGTGGTCCCGTCGCACCTCGAGGAAGCCGCCCGTGACCGCGAACGCTTCCTCCACGCCGCCGCGGCGGAAGATGAGCTCGCCGGGTTCCAGCATCGTCATCAAGGCCGCGTGGCGGGGCAGGATCGTCAGCTGCCCCTCGATGCTCGGCACGATGAGCGCGTCGATCCCGCTCTCCGAGCGCACCACCCGTTCGGCCGTGATGATCTCGACCGTGAGCGGCATCGCTACGCCTCCGCCAGCTTCCGCGCCTTCTCCCTCGCCTCGTCAATGGTGCCCACCATGTAGAACGCCTGCTCCGGGAGCCCGTCGTGCTTGCCCTCGAGGATCTCGCGGAAGCCGCGGATCGTCTCGCGAATGGGCACGTACTTCCCCGGCTGACCGGTGAACGGCTCGGCGACGAAGAACGGCTGCGTGAGGAAGCGCTGGATCTTCCGCGCCCGCGCAACGATAAGCTTGTCCTCGTCCGACAGCTCGTCGATGCCCAGGATGGCGATGATGTCCTGGAGGTCCTTGTACCGCTGCAGCACCCGCTGAACGCCGCGGGCGACATCGTAGTGCTCCTGCCCGACCACGCGAGGCTCGAGCGCGCGGGAGAACGACGCGAGCGGGTCCATCGCCGGGTAGAGGCCCTGCTCCGCCAGCGACCGTTCCAGCGCCACCACCGCGTCCAGGTGACCGAACGTCGTCGCGACGCCCGGGTCGGTGTAGTCGTCGGCGGGGACGTAGATTGCCTGGAAGGAGGTGATCGACCCCTTCTTCGTGGACGTGATCCGCTCCTCCAGGTCGCCCATCTCGGTCGCCAGCGTCGGCTGATACCCCACCGCCGAGGGCATGCGGCCGAGGAGCGCGGAGACCTCCATCCCGGCGAGCGTGTACCGGTAGATGTTGTCGACGAAGAAGAGGACGTCGCGACCCTCGACGTCGCGGAAGTACTCCGCCATCGTCAGGCCGGTGAGGCCCACGCGAAGGCGAACGCCGGGCGGTTCGTTCATCTGGCCGAAGACCATCGCCATCTTCGAGATGACGCCCGACTCCTTCATCTCCACCCAGAGGTCGTTCCCCTCGCGGGAGCGCTCGCCAACGCCAGCGAACACCGAGTACCCGCCGTGCTCGCGGGCGATGTTCGAGATCAGCTCCTGGATGATGACCGTCTTCCCCACGCCGGCCCCGCCGTAGAGGCCGACCTTCCCGCCGCGGACGAGCGGGGCGATGAGGTCGATGACCTTGATGCCCGTCTCGAGGACCGACGGGGTCGTCTCCTGCTCCTCGAAGGTCGGCGGGTCGCGATGGATAGGCCACCGCTCCGCGTCCTCGGGCGCCGGCAGGTCGTCGATCGGCTCACCGAGCACGTTGAACATCCGCCCCAGCACCTGGGGGCCGACCGGCACCGCAATCGGGCGACCGGTGTCGACGGCGCGCGCGTTGCGGCGCAGGCCGTCCGTGGAGCCCATCGCGAGGCAGCGCGCCCAGTTGTTCCCGACGTGCTGCTGGACCTCCGCGACAACCTTGCTGCCGTCGTCGAAGTAGATCTCCACCGCGTTGTAGATCGGTGGCAGCCGGTCAGGCGGGAACTCGACGTCCACCACCGTCCCGATGACCTGGACGACCCGACCCTCGGTCTTGCCTTCCGTCTTCGCTTCCGCCATTACCATCGCTCTCGACCTCCGAAGTGTTGGACACGGATGTCGCGGTTTAGGCCGCGACGCCGACGATCTCGTCGACCTTGACTTCTTCCAAGGAGCCTAGCACCCTCGCCGCCCCGGGGAGCGGCAGTCCCTCCGTGTACGGCGTGCGCACGGCCCATACCGTCATGCCGGCCCGCGCGGCCGCCTCCACTCCCGCGGGAGCATCCTCGAACACGAGGCAGCGCCGCGGTTCGACGCCAAGCCGGTCGGCCGTGAGCAGGTAGATCTCGGGGTCCGGCTTGCCGTGCTCGACGTCGCTCCCCGTCACCACGACGTCGAACGCCGCCTCGAGCCCGATCGCTTGCAGGCAGGCCTCGACCCACTCCTTCGCGGAGGAGGAGGCGAGGCCCAGCGGCATGCGGGCCTGCCGAAGCGCATGGACGAGCTCGCGCGCGCCTGGGAGCGGCCGGCTCTCCTCCCGGTAGAGCCGCAGGATGATGGCGTTGTACCGCTCCCGGTACTCGTCCGGCGAGAGCGGCAGCCCAAGCGTCTCCACCATCTGGCGCCATCCGGCCTTCGTTCCCATGAAGGGCCGGTACTCCTCCAGCGTCAGGCTCCGGCCGAAGGGTGCCAGGAGCTCGTTCACCGCTCGGAAGTGGAGCGGCTCGCCGTCGACCAGCACCCCGTCCATGTCGAACACCACCGCCTCGAACCGCCCCTCAGTCATTTCTGGATTGCCGAGGCGCCGCCGACGATGTCGAGCAGCTCCTTCGTAATCTGCTCCTGGCGAGCCTTGTTGTAGGTGAGCGTGAGCTCCCGCACGAGCTCGTTCGCGTTGTCCGTGGCGTTCTTCATCGCCACCATCCGCGCCGACTGCTCGCTCGCCGCCGACTCGAGCACGGCGTGGTAGATCTGCATCTCCACGTACCGCGGCAGGAGCCGCTCGAACACCGCCTTCGGCGACGGCTCGAAGATGTAGTCCAGGCGGAACTGCTCTGCCTCCTCCTCGCTCACGGCCGCAGGAGGCTCGATGGGCAGCAGCTTCTGGATGACGGGCCGCTGGGTCACCGTGTTGATGAAGCGCGCGTAGGAGACGTACACCTCGTCGACCACGCCCTGGAGGAAGTCCTCCACGATGACGTGCGCGATCGGCGCCGTCTGCAGGGGTGTCGGGTAGTCGCCGAGGTCGGTGAACTCAGCCACCACGTTCTGCCGGGCGCGAACGAAGAAGTCGCGACCCTTCTTGCCCACGGCCACGATGGCGCTCGGATGGTCGAGCGAGGCCACGAAGGTGCCGGCAGAGCGGTTCAGGTTCGCGTTCAGTCCTCCGCACAACCCGCGGTCGGGGGTAATGTGCAGAACCCCCACCGTCTCCACGGGGCGCGCCGTCATGAGGGGATGGATCCCCTCGAGCTGCCCGGCCTGCGATAGGACGCCTGCGAGCCCGCGCAACACCGACTCCAGCTTCTCGCTGTACGGGCGGCTCTGGAGCGCGCGTTCCTGCGCGCGGCGCATCTTCGAAGCGGCGACGAGTTCCAGCGCGTGCGTGATGCGCGCGGTGTTCTTCACGCTCTGGATTCGGCGCCGGAGCTGCCGAATGGTCGCCATCGTCTACCCCCGTCTCCCCTGCCGGAGCCGCATTAGTACGGAACCGTCTCCTTGAACGTCTTGATCATGTTTCGCAGCCCCTCATCGATCTCCGGCGTCAGCTCCTTGATCGTCTCGATCTTCTCGATGAGATCCGGGTGGTTGCTCTTCATGAACTGCCGCAGGCCGAGCTCGAAGTCGCGGATCTTCTCCACGGGCACGTCGTCGAGGAAGCCACGCGTGAGGGCGTACAGGATCGCCACCTCCTCCGACAGGGAGAGCGGCTCGAACACCCCCTGCTTCAGCACCTCGTTGACGCGCATGCCGCGCTCGAGCTGGCGCCGCGTCGTGGCATCGAGGTCGCTCGTGCCGAACTGGGCGAACGCCTGCAGCTCGCGGAACTGAGCGTGCTCGCCCTTCATACCGGCGGAGACCGCCTTCATGATCTTCGTCTGCGCGGCGGACCCGACGCGGCTCACCGAGATGCCCACGTTCATCGCCGGGCGGATGCCGGCGTTGAAGAGATCGGGCTCCAGGTAGATCTGCCCGTCGGTGATGGAGATGACGTTCGTGGGGATGTAGGCCGAAACGTCGTTCGCCTGCGTCTCGATGATGGGAAGCGCCGTCAGCGACCCCCCCTTCGCGAGCTTCGCCGCCCGCTCCAGCAGCCGGCTGTGGAGGTAGAAGACGTCGCCCGGGTACGCCTCCCGCCCCGGGGGTCGACGCAGGAGCAGGGAGATCTCGCGGTACGCCCACGCGTGCTTGCTGAGGTCGTCGTAGACGATGAGGGCGTCCCGGCCGCTCTCCATGAACTCCTCGCCCATGGCGCAGCCGGCGTATGGGGCGAGGTACTGCAAGGCAGCCGGCTCGGAAGCGTTCGCGGCGACGACGATCGTGTGCTCCATCGCCCCGTACTCCTCGAGCCGCGCCACCACCTGGGCGACCTTGCCCGCCTTCTGGCCGATGGCGACGTAGATGCAGATCAAGTCGCCGCCCTTCTGGTTGATGATGGTGTCGAGCGCGATCTGCGTCTTTCCCGTCGAGCGGTCGCCGATGATGAGCTCGCGCTGGCCGCGCCCGATAGGGATCATCGCGTCGATCGCCTTGATGCCCGTTTGCACCGGCGTATCGACGCTTTTGCGCAGCGTGACACCGGGAGCGATCCGCTCGACCGGGCGCGTCTTCGTCGCGTTGATAGGCCCCTTCCCATCGAGTGGCCGTCCGAGCGGGTCCACCACGCGCCCGATGAGCTCGTCACCGACCGGGACCTGGATGATGCGTCCCGTCGAGCGAGCCTCGTCCCCTTCCTTGATGCCGGTGTAGTCGCCGAGGACGATGGCGGCGACGCTCTCCTCCTCCAGGTTCATGGCGATGCCGACTTCCCCGTTCTCAAACTCGATGAGCTCGGAGAGCATCACCCCGGAGAGGCCGTGGATGCGCACGACCCCGTCACCGGCCTCGATGACCGTGCCGACGTCTGCGGAGACGACCGGCGCGGCGAAGTTCTTGATCTGTTCCTTCAAGATCGCCGTGATTTCGTCTGCCCGAACAGCCATGTCTCTAGACCCCCAACGAACGCTTCCCGACCTTCACCTTACGCAGCTCCCACGAGCTGGTCGCGGAGGAGCCGGAGTCGAGTTCGCACGCTTCCGTCGATGACCTGGTCTCCAACCCGCACGACGACGCCCCCCACGATGGAGGGGTCGACGCGGTTCGAAATGCGAACTTCGCGCCCCAAGAGCTCGGCGAGCTTCGCCCGGATGCGCTCGCGCTCCTCCTCATCCAGCTCCACCGCCGTGGTGACCTCTGCATCGACGATGCCGGCATGCGCATCGGCAAGCTGGTTGAAGATGGCCGCGATTCGCTGCGCGATCCCGACCCGGTCCCGCCGCACGAGGAGCTTCGCCAGGTTCAGAGCGAGCGGGTGCACGTCGAGCACGCGCTCGACGATCCGGTACCGCTCCTCGAGCGGAATTCGATCGTCGATGAGGACGTCATGGAGCTCCCGCACCGAGAACGCCTCCGCGATGTCGCGCAGGTCCTGCCGCCACCGGTCGATGGCGTTCTCCTCGCGGGCGAGCTCAAACGCTGCCTCCGCGTACCGCCGCGCCGGGTCTGCACCAGCCACCGCCTAGTTCCCTCCGAAGCGGGCCTGAGCGAGGACCTCTTCGATCACCCGGCGGTGAGCGTCGCGGTCGAGCGCCTGCCCGATGACTCGCTCCGCCGCCGTGATGGTGAGGTCGGCGAAGGCGGCCCGCAGCTCGGCGATCGCGCGGTCTCGCTCCAGCTCGATCTCCGCCCGGGCGCGAGCGAGTGCGGCCTCACGCTCCCTTGCCGCTTCCTCGCGCGCTTCCGCCTGGATGCGGTTCGCGATTTCCTGCGCCTCGGCCACGAGCCGCTGGCCCTCGCGCCGCGCCTCCTCCAGCTGCGCCTGGATGCGAGCCTCCGCCTCCGCTGCTTCATGCCGGGCGCGCTCGGCTGCGTTCAAACCCTCCGCGATCCGCTGGCGCCGCTCGTCCAGCATCCGCAGCACGGGCTTGTACAGGGTGAAGCGCAGGATGAGCAGCAGGACGAAGAAGTTCGCCACCTGCGCGATGAGCTGCGGCAGGTTGATGCCGAGCGCTTCGATAGCCTCGCTCATGAGCGTTCCCCGCTTTGGCGCCGTCTTAGATGACGAACGCGATGATGATCGCCGTCAGCAGCGCGTAGATGCCGATCGCCTCTGCGAACGCAACGCCGAGGATCATGTTCGTCTGGATCGCCGGCCGCGCCTCCGGATTGCGGCCGAGCGCCTCCATCGCCTTCCCCACCATCCAGCCGATCGCGAGAGCGGGACCGATGGACCCGACGGCCATGGCGAGGCCGGCACCCATCGCCTTCCCGAGCTCCGGATCGTTGAACGTCTGCAGGAAGGGGAGAAGAGCCACGATTTGCCCGATATCCATCTGCGTTCTGCCTCCCTATGCTTGTTGTTTCTCTCCCGGTCTTCCGGGTAGTTCACGAATGCAGCGATTTACGCTCGAGCGACCCCTCCCTCCGGTGCACCGTGGTGCCCGGGTGCATGCTCCCCCTCATGCTCCTCATCGTGATGCTCCACTGCCATGACCGCGAAGACAAGCGTCAGCAGTGCGAACACCGCAGCCTGAATGAAGCCGACGAACAGCTCGAGACCGTAAATAATGTCCACGAGCAAGAATGGCATGAGATACGTGAGCATCAAGATAAGCACTTCGCCTGCGAATATGTTTCCGAAAAGTCGGAAAGCGAAGCTCACAATGCGAATGAACTCGGATATAAGTTCGAGGAAACCGACAAACGTCAGCACCGGGTTCGAGAAGTTAAAGAATTTTCGCAGGTACCCCAGTCCCAGCGATTGCAGCCCCCAAAACTCCACAAGGATGAACGAGCAGATGCCCAAGGCAAACGTGTTGTTCACATCGCTGAAGGTGCTGCGGAAGACCGGGATCACGAGCGCCAGCTTCTCGCCCGGGAAGTCGACACCCTCGACCAAGACGCCGAGCGCAGGGCTCTCGACGCCGTGCCCGTGCCCGGCCTCGCTCTCCGCCTGCCCGTGTTCCCCATCGCCCCCCGCCTCCGCGAGCAGGAGCTTGGGCGCTTCAGGGTCGGCCTCCAGGGCCTCGACCGCGGCCCGCACCTCCTCGGCCGTGGGCGGCTCCTCCTCCGCTCCGTGCCGCTCGAAGTCGGTGAACGACTCCGCCAGGAAGACGATGTACCGGTCGAGCGCCTCCTCGGCCGACGTTCCGGCCGGGATCTCGAACTCCACCGCTTCGCCACCGGGCTTCGTCATGGCAAAGCCGCCGGCGTTCTCCATGAACCACGCCGCGAAGTGCTCGTCCTCCTCGAACGGCTTCCCCTTCTCTGCGTGCAGCACGATCTCGTGGAAGATCTCCGCCCCCACGTCCTCCGTCTTCCCGATGGCGTTGAAGATCGGAAGCAACCCCATCCAGTTCGAGACGATGATGAAGAGGAAGAACGTGGCGACGGCAGCGAAGAACCGCCGCCCGTTCACGGTGCCCGCAACCTGCTCCACCTGATCGAGCAGGAACTCGATTACCGCTTCGACGAAGTTCTGCACGCCGGACGGCAGCAGCCGCATCCCTCGCGTCGCAACGAGCGAGAGGATGATGAGGAAGGCCATCGACATCCAGGCGGTGATGAGCGTGTTCGAGATGTTCAGCGGACCAACGCGGGTGATGATCTCGGCGGGGAGGATCACTTCCGGCTGCGGCCCCCGGGCAATCAGGAGCCCGATCCCGAGCCAGCCGATGACCGCAACCGCGGCGACGACCCCGACGATGACCTTCTTCACCGCCTGCGCTCCCCCTGCTCTCCCCCGCCGAACCGGGCGAGGAAGGATATGAGCATCCGTACGCCCCCGTACAGCGCCAGGCCGAGGCCGGCCAGCGCTCCGAGAAGCGTGAAAATCGGCTCGAGTCCGGTACGCCCGTCAGCCCAATGGCCAAGGGCGACGCCGAGGATGATACAGGTGGCGAAGTACCACCCGATCCCGGTGAGGTAGGCGGCCGGCGCTACCCAGCGCCCCACCGTACCCCCTCCGGCGCCCTCCAGCTCGAGCCTCGCGAATGATACGGGGATTGTGAAGCGATGCGCAAGCGGGCGCTACTTCTGCCGCCGCTCATCGAAGTCATCGAGGTCGAGCCCCTCGATGAACTCGCGGAACGCGCCCAGCTTCTCCAGCTCCTGCGGATCCACGGGCTTCGTGCGCTCCGGCGTGACGGGTCCGCTCGAAGGCGCCGCCGCCTCCTCCGAACCTCGCTCCTCCTCTTCGAGAACGACGCCCGCCTGATCGAGCACCGACTCCTCGGCGTAGATCGGGACCTCCGCCCGCACAGCCAAGGCGATCGCATCCGAGGGCCGGGAATCGATCTCCAGCGTCTGGCCGTTGAACTCGAGGACGATGCGCGCGTAGAAGGTGTCGTTCGCCAGGTCGTTGACGACGATGTACAGCACCTTCGCGCCCAGCGTCTCGAGCACGTTCCGGAGCAGGTCATGCGTCAGCGGCCGTGCCACCGCCACGTCCTGGAGGCGCACCGCGATCGCGTCCGCCTCCGCCGGACCGATCCAGATCGGCAGGTACCGGTCGGAGCCCTTCTCGCGCAGGATGACGACCCGCTGGTAGTTCGTCAGGCTCAGCCTGACGCTCTCGATCGTCATCTCCCTCACCGCGCTCCCTCCGACAGCCGCCGTCCTTCGAACGGGGTATCCGAGCCGATGATAGGCGCGCCCGGATCGGGGAGTCAATCGGGAGAAGACCTACGGGACGGCCGCGGCCCGCGCCCCGCGGGCAAGCGCGCCAGCGTAGCGCAGGTTCACGAGCGCCGCGACGCCGATGAGCGCCGCGAGCAGCGCCAGCACGACGACGACGTTCGTCGCGTCGGCGAGCGCGCCGAACCCGAGCACGGGACCCGAGGCCGCCACCGCCGCCAGCGCGCCTTGGGTGGCGAAGACCCGCCCTTGCAACCCCACAGGCACGAGGTCGTTCAGCGTCGTCTGCCCAGCCACGGCCACGAGGGCGTAGCAGAAGCCGAGCGGGCCCGCCAGGAGCATGGCGAGGACGCCGCCACCGTCGAACCGCCCCAGCCGCACGTCCCCTAGCCAAGCGAAGGCGCCGTACCCGGCGAGGAACTTCGCCTCGGCATCGACGAACGCCATTCCTAAGAGGAAAAGGACGAAGCCGGCGAACCCTACGCTGCTGAGCACGAACGGCGGGAAGCGCCGCGCCAAGGCGCCCGCGAGCCGGAGCCCGGCAGCCACGCCGAGCGCCGCGGGCGAGAGGGCGATCGCCCCGAGCTCCACCGGCAGGCCGATGACCTCCTCGATGTACGTCGGCGCGAGCCCCGCGATGACGATCATCGCCATGGAGATGAGGGTGAGCTCGAGCGCCGCCCGCATGGCACGCGGGTCGCGCTGGAGCGCGCGCCATCCCTGGAGCCACCACGGCTCCGCAAGCTCCCCCCCGACCGTTCGCGGCGTTGCGTCCACGCGCCCGCGGCCGATGAAGAGGGCATACACGCCCGCGAGGACGAAGAGACCACCGCAGACGGCGAAGAGCAGTCGCGGCTGGTCGAGCACGCGCAGCGCCAGCGGGGCGAGCGCACCGTAGCCGAGCACCTGGGCGATCCCCGTCACGGCGTGCCCGATGGCGTTCGCCGGGACGAGCTCTTCCCGGCGAACGATGGTCGGCAGGATCGCGGCCTCCGCGGCGGTGGCCATCTGCGTCGCCGATGCGAGCACGAAGGCCGTGGGGAAGAACCAGCCGAGTGACGGCTCCAGATACGCGAAGAGGAAACACGTCGCCGCCCGCATGAGGTCGCCGAAGAACACGAGCAGCCGCTTCGGGTACCGATCCGCGGCCACGCCGGCAGCGAGCCCCGCGACGGTGGAAGGGATGACGATCGTCAGCACGAGGAGGCTGCTCATGAAAGCCCGGCCCGTCTCGTCGACGACCAGCAGGACGAGCGCGAAGTTCGCAGCGTTGTTCGCCACGCGGGAAAGCAGCTTCGAGTACGTCAGCATCCGGAACGGACGCTGCTGCATGAGCGGAAGGGTGACCCCGGACGCGGCCTCAGCTACCATCGCCGGAGCCCACGGGGACCCGTTGCTTCACCCGCGAATCGAACCGGTGCCGGGGCATGAGCAGACGTCTGCCGCAGCCGAGACACTCGATTCCGACGTCCGCCCCGACCCGGAAGACGCGCCACTCCCAGCCGCCGCAGGGATGCTGCCGCTTCAGCCGCACCACGTCCCCCACGGCCAGGTCGGGGAAGCGGATGATCACGAGCCCGATTCTACTGCCTCGGCGATGAGCCGTCGGTACCGCTCGGCTGCAGCCGCGGCCGCGGCCACCTGGTCCTGCCCTCCCCCGCCCGCATAGAGGATGGCTCTGCTCACGTTCACCACGAGCTTCCCGGGCGCCGCCCCCAGCGAGCGAACGACCGCCCCCAGCTCCCCACCCTGCGCACCGATGCCGGGTACGAGCACGGGGACATCCGGCGCGCTGGCACGCACCGCGCGCAGCTCCTCTTCCGGCGCCGTCGCGCCGACGACAAGCCCGACGTTGGCGCCCCAGCCGGACGCGAGCTCGGCCACGCGCTCGAACACTCGCTTCCCATCCTCAAGCCGCTGCAGCTGGAGGTCCTGCGCGCCGGCCCCCGAGGTTCGGCAGAGGACGTACACCCCCCGCTCGGGATACTCCAAAAAGGGCTTCACGCCCTCGAGCCCCAGGTAGGGGTTGACCGTCACCGCATCGAACCCCCACACCTCGAACGCCGCGCGAGCGTACGCTTCGGCGGTGGAGCCGATGTCGCCGCGCTTCATGTCGCCGATGACCGGCACTCCCGCCGGGACCCGGGCCAGCACCTGCTCCAGCGCCCGCAGCCCCGGCAGGCCGTACGCCTCGTAGAACCCCAGGTTCGGTTTGAAGCACGCCGCGAACGGCGCGGTAGCCTCGACCACGTCGCCGAGCACCGCCGCGAGCGATTGGACGTCGTGCCGGCCCGGGTGCGGGTCGAGCCCGACACAGAGGTACGACCCGGTCGCCTCGGTGCGCGCCGCGAGCCGTTCGAAGAACCCCGGCCACGTCATGGCACCACCTGCGCCTCGACCGCGAAAAGCTCCGGGGCGAGCGACCGCGCGACCGCTTCGAACCGCGGCCGCGGCCCGCTCACGAGGAGCTCGAACGCGCCCGGCGGTTCGCCTGCCTCCCACCCTGCCTCGCGCCAGAGCTGCGCGGCCCGCCGCGCCACAGGCTCGCTCGTCTCCACCACCTTGAGCCCCGGGAACTCCGCGCGGACGTCGTCCGCGAGGAAGTGGTAGTGGGTGCAGCCGAGGACGACGACGTCCGCGCCGCGCTCGACGGCGGGTGAGAGCAGCTCCCGCAGCCGCGCCCGCGACTCAGCGCTGCCCGCTCCCCCTCGCTCGACGAGCTCGGCGAGGCCGTGCCCTGGCACCCGCTCGACGATCACGCCAGTGCCGTACTCGTCCTGCACCCGGCGGAGGGGCTCCCCGTCGAGCGTGCCCGGCGTCGCCAGCACCACGACCCTCCCGCTCTTCGAGCTGACCGCGGCAGGCTTCAGGCCGGGCACCATGCCCACGAACGGCACCGGAAACGCGGCCCGCAGATCGGCGAGGGCGGCCGCCGAAGCGGTGTTGCAGGCAACGACGACGAGCTGGGCGCCGGCACCGAGCAGCTCTCTCGTGGCCGCGAACGCCCGCTTCCGCACCTCGGCAGCGGGACGCCCGCCGTAAGGGAACCAAGCGTTGTCCGCAAAGTAGACGATCCGGGCGCCCGGCAGGAGCCTCCGTAGCGACCGCGCCACGCTCAGCCCGCCGACGCCCGAATCGAAGCACCCGATTGCCGGGGGAACCACCAGGCCGAGCATAGCACGCACCCCGTTCAGGCTCGATACTGGTGGCGATGCCACCCGCGGCCGTCGACGTTGCGCTCCTCCCAGCAGAGGCAGCGCACGCATCCGCCGATTGTTATGTCGTTATTGACCTGCTCCGGGCGACGACGACGATGGCCGTGGCGCTCAGCCGCGGCGCCCGTCGCGTGCACGTCGTTCCCACGGTGGAAGAAGCGCGCGCCTGCCGTCACCTCGGGCTCCTCGCAGGGGAGGTCCGAGGACTGCCGCCGGAGGGGTTCGATTTCGGGAACTCCCCCTGCGAGCTCCTGCACGCGCCCCTCGCGGGCAAGGACCTCGTCCTCGCCACCACGAACGGCACGAAAGCAATCGTCGCCGTTGCGGGCCGCGGTGCCGTGCTCGCGGCGAGCTTCGCCAACCTGAGCGCAGCAGCGCAGGCGGCCTCTCGATACGAGCGGGTGCTGGTCGTCTGCGCGGGCACGGAGGGCACCCGCCGCTTCGCGCTCGAGGACGCCGTCGCTGCCGGCGCCCTGGTGAGCCGGCTCTTGCGGGAGGCGCCCCAAGCCCGGCTTGGGGATGGCGGCCTCCTGGCGCTCCAGCTCACGGCGGGAGAGCCGCTCCCGAACCTGGTCCGGCGTGCCCAGCACGCCCGGTACCTCGAATCGATCGGGCTGGCGGAAGACGTCGCCTTCTGCACGAAGGTCGACGTCGTGGGCGTCGTTCCGGTCCTCGAGTCCCGCGAGGGAAGCGTCGCTACGTTCGCCCCCTTCGTCCCATCCGCCGAACCCGTTGCCAGGCCTCCGAGAGACGGCTGACCCGCTCGCTCGGAGGCTGGCGCCCAGCGTACCGTTCCTCCTCGAACGCCTCCGTCGCGTCGTCGGCCACCGGAGCCGCGATGGCCTCCCGCAGAACGGGGCGGAACTCCTCCGGTGTGGCCCAGGAGGGCCGCGGCCGGCCGCGCTCCGCTGCCTCGGCGAGCATCTCCAGGTAGATCCGTGTGGCGGGCCCGTGCGCCGCCGGCTCCGCGGGCGACCGCCTCCCCAGCCAGCGCCGAAGCATGCCGCCCAGACCCTCGCCAGCTCGGCCGGCTCGCTCGGTCTCCACCCTCGCCTCCGAACCTCGAGGCGGCCGCCGCCAGGCGCGAACGGCAGCGAGCGCCGCGAACGCGAACGCCGCGAGCACCGTCAACAGGAGCAGCGCCCGGCCGGCCGCGCTGAGCCCCCGCACGACTGCGGGGGTCGACTGCTCCGTGTCGGCTCCCTCCCCCTCCAAGAAACGAGCGGGAGCTTCGGCGAGGGAGATCGGCTCCCACTGGTCGGGCAGGAGCCAGGCGAGGACCCGTTCGAGCACCCACGCAACGGGGGTCAAGAGCACGACGATCACCCAGGCGACGGCGTCGATGATCGCGTCGCCCGCGGCGCCCGCCACCTCGCGATAGGCGAAGCCGAAGAGGAGCACGAGCGCCGCGGCCGCGCCGGCGACCCCCGCGAGCAGGACCCCTGCCACCGACCCGGCGCGCAGCTCGCCGAACGTCGTGCCGCTACGCGCGAGCTGGCTCAGGGCGAGCGCTACCGCCCCCAGCGTGTAGGCGCCGAGGGCGTGCCATGCGATGGCATCGCCGGCCTCGGTGGCGGCTCCCAGCACCGCAACGATGGTCGCCAGGGCGAAGGCCGGCGCGAGCTGTCGGGGGAACGCCTCGAGGTCGACTTCCTGCGAACCGCGGTACGAGGCCCGCGCCCATGCGCCGAGGAGGAGAAGGGCGCCGAAGAAGGCGTGCCCACCCCGCCGCGACGTCTCGTCCGCATCGGCGACGAAGTCCGCGATCCAGCTCAGGTCCCAGAGCGCCAGGTCCCCGGCGAAGACGAAGCGGAGGGTCCCGTAGAGGACGACCGACGCCACCCCGGCCGCGATGGCGATCTGCATCCTGCGGCCGATCTCGAACGACGCGAGCCCGCGGGCAAGGCCGTAGCCCGCCACCATCGCCATCACGAAGGCTCCCGCCGGGAGGTACGGGTCTCCGGGCTCGTACCCCGTCGCCACCCAGCGCTGGAACTGGGCGAAGACGACCGCCTCGCAGGCGAGCGCCGCGAGGAGCGCCAGCGCTACCATCGCCGCTCCGCCCCCGCCACCCGGGACCCGAGGGGCAAGAAGGTCACTGGAATGGGCGCGAGTATCGCCCGCTCCACCCGCTCCGAGGTCGCGATGGCCGCCACCGCGTGGCCTTGCTCCTGCAAGCGGCGCACCTCCTCGGCGAGCTCGGGAGGTACGAGCGAGGCCACGAGCGCGACCGTGGCCCCCATCGGCCATCGCCCGCTCTCCCGCCGCACGACCGCCGCCAGCTCCTGCAGGGTCAGCGGCTGCACCATCGCCAGGGCCTCAAGGATGCGCGTGAGCTGATCCGGGGCCGTCGCCGGCGGGAGCCGGATAGGACGATCCGCGTCCGGGAGGGATCCGTTGGCGAGAAGCCCCACTGCGAACCCGCGCTCGACCGCCCAGTGGGCGACCGAGGCGGCGACAGAGATCGTCCACTCCAGCTCGTCGACCAGGTACCCCTCCCACGAGTGGGGGAGCGTGTCGACGTTCAGCAGGAGGTACAGGTGCGGGGTCGCCGACGGCTCGTACACCCGGGACGTGAGGCTGCCGAGCCGCGCGCTCGCCTTCCAGTCGATGCGGCGGAGCGGGTCCGTCGGCTGGTACTCGCGCAGCCCGGCAAACCGCAGCGGATCCTCGAAGAGCACGTTCCGCCCGCGCCAATCCCCCAGCGCGCGCGCCGCCGGGAAGCCGAGCTCGGGCAGGCGGAGAAGGCGGGGGTAGACGACGACCCGCTCGCGGACGTCGTCCTCCCGGACGGCGGGGAAGAGCCCGAAGAGGTCGGCGGCCGCCACCCGTCCTGGCCCGACCTGATGGTATCCCCGCTGCTCGCTCCGCACGCTGAACCGCCACCGCTGCCGCTCGTACCAGCCGAGCGAGCCACGCCGCGTCAGCAGGTTGAGGCCTGGCGAGGCCGCGTTCGCGAGGCGCTCGCCCTCCACCTCGAGCTGCTCCGCGACGGAGAGCCGCCACTCGAACCAGGGGAGCGGGAGGAGCTTGCGGTTCTCCAGCTCCACCTCCAGCTCGGTCGCTTCGCCGGCGAAGAGACGGCGCTCGTGCAGCCGTCGCCGGAACGCGACGCCGTCGAAGAGATGGCGGCCCCAGTAGCGGCTCACTGCGCCGATGACGATGACCACGAAGCCGAGCCCGCTCAGCGCGGGCACGTCGGACACGAACCCGAGCAGGACCAGGAACGGCCCCACCAGCAGCCAGGCGTCGCGGAACGGCACCTCAGACCTCCACGGGAACGGGAACCCGCTCGAGGATCTCGCCCACGATCTCCTCGGCGCCCCGGCCGCGCAGGCGAGCCTGGGTCGAGAGGATGAGCCGGTGCGGGAGCACGTGGTGCGCCATCCGCTTGACGTCGTCCGGCAGGACGAAATCCCGCCCTTCCAGCACGGCCAGTGCGCGGGCCGCGCGCAGCAGCGCGAGGCTCGCCCGCGGGCTCGCGCCGAGCTCCAGCGCCGGCTCCTCCCTGGTGGCGCGCACCACCCGGACCACGTACCGACGCACGGCAGGCTCGACGTACAGCCGCTGCACCGCTTCGGCGAACCGCGCGAGCTCCGCGGCTTCGACGACCGGCTCGAGCGTGGCGAGCGGGTCGCCGGAACCGTGGCGCACGAGGATCTCGTCCTCGTCCTCCTCCCCCGGGTAGCCGATGCGCACGCGGAGGAGGAAGCGGTCGAGCTGCGCCTCCGGGAGGGGGAACGTGCCCTCGAGCTCGACCGGGTTCTGGGTCGCCAGCACCAGGAACGGCCGCGGCAACGGCCGCGTCTCGCCCTCGAGCGTGACCTGCCGCTCCTCCATCGCTTCGAGCAGGGCGGATTGGGTTCGCGGCGTCGCGCGGTTCACCTCGTCGGCGAGGACCACGTTGGCCATCAGCGGACCCTCGCGGAAGCGGAACTCGCCGGACTTCTGGTCGTAGTAGTGGATGCCCGTGATGTCCGCCGGCATGAGGTCCGGCGTGAACTGGATGCGCCGGAAACTGCAGCCGAGCGATCGCGCCACCGCCTTCGCCAGCGTGGTCTTGCCGATCCCGGGAACGTCCTCGAGCAGGACGTGCCCCACGCAGAGGAGCGCCACGAGGAGGAGCCGCACGACCTCCCGCTTGCCGACGATGACCCGCTCGACGCTCTCCTGGACACGTTCGAGCCGCTCGCGGATCTCCGCCACTTCCGCCGCTGAGAGACGAGGGCGCTCCGGGTTCGTCACCGGCTTCCCCTTTCTGCGCGCATCGTAGCTGCGCCTCTCCGCCCTGGAAACCGCCCGGGCACCGGGAGGCGGCCGCTACACTTCCCTGCAGTGCCCACGGTCGAGCGGATCCGGTTGGCGGACAACAACGTGTACGTCGTCGACGGCCCGGACGGACGCATCGCCATCGACGCGGGACCGGACTACGCGGGCGCGTGGGAGGAGCTGCGGGCCTGCGCGGGGGAGGTCACCTCCGTCTTCGTCACCCACGGCCATGCAGACCACGCCGGGCTTGGCGCTCGCTGGCAAGCCGAAGGCGCTCGGGTCCACCTGCACGAGGCTGACCATCACCTCGTCGGGCGGCTCTTCCCCGATGAGGCGGGCTGGCGCGTCCTCCTGGAGTTCGTGCGCACCTGCGGGGCGCCGCCGGAGCTCGCCGAGCAGCTCATCGCCGGCATCGAGCGGCGGCGCCGGCACGCGCAGAGGCTCGCCGAGAGCGGCGCGTACCCGCCGGCGGGGCGCGGCGGGAGGCACCCGACGGGGCTCCGGTACGAGCCGTTCCATCCGGAGCCGGTGCCGGAGCGGCTGCCGAACGGCCTCCGCGCGCTCCACCTTCCCGGCCATACGCCGGGAACGGTCGTCTTCGTCGCCGAGGACGGGGCCGTCTTCTCGGGCGACCAGCTCCTGCCCGACCTCACGCCGACGCCGGGCATCCAGGCAGAACCACGGGCCGACCCGCCGCGGCGGTTCCGCAGTTTGCCCGGATTCCTCGAAGGGCTTCGCCGCCTGCAGGAGATGAGGCCGACCCGCTGCTATCCGGGGCACGGCGAGCCGTTCGACGACGTCCCGCGCGTCCTCGACGCTGCCATCGCGGCGATTGAGGAGCGAACCGAGCGGGTCCTGCAGGCGCTCCGCGAGCTGGGCCGCGCGACCCCGTACGAGATCGCGGTGCACTTGTACCCCCGAGCGGTCGAGCGCCGCTTCTGGCAGTTCGTGCCCACCATCCAGGGGCACCTCGACCTCCTCGAAGCGCGCGGCCTCGTGCGGCACTCGGGCGGAGCCTGGTGCATCGCCTAGCGCCCGCTCGCTACCCGGGCAGCTCCGCTTCGAGGGCGGTCAACGCGTCGTCCACGATGTCGACGATCGCGTCGGCCTCCTCCCGGTTGAGGATGAGCGGCGGCGCGACGTAGAGGAGGTTCCCTGCCCGCGTGAGCAGCCCGCGCTCGCGGAGCGCGCGAGTGAGCCGGCCGGGCAGGTCCTCGTCCGCGGGGAACGGCTCGCGCGATTCCCGGTCCTTCACGATCTCGAGCGCCCACAAGAGGCCCACCCCGCGCGCCTCCCCGACGATGCGGTGCCGTTCGGCGACGCGCCGCAGGCCGGAGCCGAGGTACTCGCCGACCCGGGCGGCGTTCTCGACCAGCCGCTCCCGTTCGATGATCTGCACGTTTCGTAAGGCGACCGCACAGGAGACGGGATGGCCGGCGAAGGTAATCCCGCTCACGAACGCCCGCTCGCGGCCGCCGCGGAACGCCTCGGCGACACGCTCGCTCACCAGCACCGCCGCGATGGGGAGGTACCCGGAGCTGATCTGCTTCGCCACGGTCATCAGGTCGGGCTCGATGCCGAAGTGCTCGATGCCCCACCAGCGGCCGGTACGCCCGAATCCGTTGATCACTTCATCGGCGATGAGGAGGATGCCGTACGCGTCGCAGACCTCCCGCAAGGTGCGCCAGTACTCCGGCGGCGGGACGTAGTTCCCGTTCGCCACCGAGATCGGCTCCGCGATCACCGCCGCGACGGTCTCCGGGCGCTCGGCTTCGATGAACGCCGCGAGCGCCCGCGCGCAGTAGACGTCGCAGCCGGGGTACGTCTTCTCATACGGGCAGCGGTAGCAGTTCACGCCGGGAATGCGGACCGCTCCAGGAACGAGCGGCTCAAAGGGCGGGCGCACGGCGTAGCTCGCTCCGTTCACGCTCAGCGCGCCGGCTGTCTGACCGTGGTACGAGCCGATGCGCGAGATGACCTTGTACCGCTTCCCCTCGCCCCGGTTGTAGTGGTACTGCTTGGCGATCTTCAGGGCGAGCTCGACGGCCTCCGAGCCGGAGTTCGCGAAGTGCACCTTGCTGATGCCCCGGGGCGCGAGCCGCACCAGCTCCTCTGCGAGCGCGAGCGCAGGCTCGGTGGCGAAGGCAAACGTGTTCGCGTAGGCGAGGCGCCGCATCTGCTCGGCCGCGACCTCAGCCAGTTCTTCGCGCCCGTGCCCGACCGCGACGACCCAGAGGCCCGACTGCCCATCGATGTACCGGCGCCCCTCCCGGTCCCAGAGGTAGACGCCTTCCCCTCGCTCGATGACGAGCGGCGGGTCTTCGCCCCAGATGTCCAGCGGCTGGTTCTGGAGCCACAGCGCCGGCTCGCGCGTTGTCGCCTCGTTTGCCATCCCCTGCCCCGCGCGCATTCTGCGCGCTCCGGCACCTCGCCGCAACGAGCGCCGGCGTGCGCCCTACAATACGGTCGTGGCTGCGCCCGCCGACGCCGACCTCGAGCGTGCGATCCAGGAACGCGGGCGCGAGCTCCTCGCCGCCGTCGAGCCGCACCGGCTCATCCAGCTCACGCCCGCCTGGTGGCAGGAGCGTCTCTTCGAGTGGGCGACGCGGGATCCGGAGTTCCGGGTCCGCCTCCTGCGCTTCGTCGACGTCCTCCCCACCCTCCGCACCGCGTCGGCGGTGGCGGATCACGTGCGCCAGCACTTCGGCCGCGGCGCTCCCCGGCCCGTCGCCCTTGGCAGCGCGGTAGCCGATCGGCCGCCGTTCCGGCCCCTTCTCTCGCGAATCGTCCGCCAGGCCGTGTTCGCCATGGCCGAGCGGTTCATCGCCGGCCGCGACGCCGAAGACGCCCTGCCGAAGCTCCGCGCGCTCGTCGAGGAAGGGGTCGCCTACACCCTCGATGTGCTCGGCGAGGCCACCCTCTCCCACCGCGAGGCGGACCAGTACCGTGACCGTTACCTGCGGCTCCTCGAGGTGCTGGGCGCCGCCGGCGAGGGCTGGCGCGGGCCCGAGTTCGCCCGGGCGGTGAACCTTTCGGTCAAGCTCTCCGCCCTCACGCCGCATTTCGAGCCTGCCGCTCCCGAGGCCACGACGGCGGACCTGCTCCCTCGCCTGCTGCCAATCCTCCGGGCAGCCCGGGAGCGCGGCGCCGGCATCTACGTCGACATGGAGCAGTACCGGTACCGGGACCTCGTCCACCACGCCTTCGCGGCCGCTCTCGAAGATCCCGCCCTTCGCGGGTGGGACGGAGCCGGCATCGTCGTGCAGGCGTACCTCCGCGACGCGGAGGAGATCCTCGAGTGGCTGGAGTCGCTCGCGCGGCGCCTCGGCACGAGCATCGCCGTGCGGCTCGTCAAGGGCGCCTACTGGGACGAGGAGCGGGTGGTCGCCCGCCAGCTCGGCCATGCCGTGCCGGTCTTCGAGGAGAAGGACGCCACCGACTGGAACTTCGAGCGCTGCACGGAACGGCTGCTCGCCGCCTGGCCGCGGCTCCGCCCCGCCTTCGGAACGCACAACCCGCGCAGCATCGCCCAAGCGATGGTGCGCGCGGAGCGGTCGGGCGTGCCTCGGGAGGCGCTCGAGTTCCAGATGCTGTACGGGATGGCGGAAGGCCTGCGGCGGGCCGTCGTGCGCCTCGGCTACCGCACGCGGGTCTACGTTCCCGTGGGGGAGCTCATCCCCGGGATGGGGTACCTCGTCCGGCGGCTGCTGGAGAACACCGCGAACGAGTCGTGGATCGTCCACAAGTTCGAGGAGGCCGATCCGGAGACGGTGCTCCGCCCGCCCGCGCCGCCCCGGGAGCGGCCCGCCATCGTCCGGGCCGCCCCGTTCCGGAACCATCCGGCGGCCGAGTGGCACCGCCCGGAGCAAAGGCAGGCCATGCGCGCCGCCCTGGACGCCGTCCGCACCCGCTTCGGACGGGAGCTCGCTCCTCTCGTGGGCGAGCACGAGCCCCCGGGCGGCGAAGCCCTCGCCGTTCGGCTGCCGGCGGAACCGGACACCGTCATGGCCACCGTCCATCTCGCCACGCCGCACGACGCGGAGATCGCCGTGGAACGGGCGCGCAAGGCCTTCCCCGCGTGGCGGGCAGCGGGCGCGCGGAGGCGGGGCGACATCCTCCGGCGGGCGGCGGAACTGCTGGCGGAACGGCGTTGGGAGTTCGCTGCCACGATGGTGTACGAGTGCGCGAAGCCGTGGCGGGAAGCCGACGGCGACGTGGTGGAGGCCATCGACTACCTGCGGTACTACGCCCTCCAGGCCGAGCGTCTCGAGCGCGGCGAACGGTTGGAGCTCGTCCCGGGTGAACGGAACCGGCTCTTCCGCGAGCCCCGGGGCGTCGCGGCGATCATCTCCCCGTGGAACTTCCCGCTCGCGATCATGGCCGGGATGACGACGGCCGCCCTGGCCGCGGGCTGCTGTGCCGTCGTGAAACCAGCCGAGGAGTCGCCGGTGGTCGCCCGCCTCTTCGTCGAGCTCCTCCGGGAGGCAGGCGTGCCTCCCGACGTCCTCCACTATCTCCCGGGGCGCGGCGAGGTCGTCGGCGAGGCGCTCGTCCGGCACCCGGAGGTCGACGTCATCGCGTTCACGGGGAGCGCCGAGGTGGGGCTCCACATTCTTCGGGTGGCGGCCGGGTGCCCACCTGCTCCTTCGGGCCCGAAGCGGGTCATCGCCGAGATGGGCGGGAAGAACGCCGTCATCGTCGACGAGGATGCCGACATCGACGAGGCGGTCGCAGGCGTCGTCGCCTCAGCGTTCGGCTATGCAGGCCAGAAGTGCAGCGCCTGCAGCCGGGCCATCGTGGTGGGGACGGCGCATCGGGAGTTCCGCGAGCGGCTGGCGGGCGCGGTGGAGAGCCTCCCGGTGGGCCCGCCGGAGGACCCCTGGACGGTCGTCCCGCCGGTCATCTCCCCGGGCGCGAAGGAGAAGATCGAGCGCTACCTCTCGCTGGCGTACGCAGAGGGGGAGCTGGTCGCCTGTGGTCGCGCTCCGGACGGCGGCTGGTACGTGGCGCCGCACGTCTTCGAGGCCATCTCCCCCGACTCACCCGTCGCGCGGGACGAGATCTTCGGCCCGGTCCTCCTGCTCTTCCCGGCGGACTCCTTCGAGGACGCGCTGAACCTGGCGAACGACGCCGAGTACGCGCTCACGGGCGGAGTGTTCTCGCGGAACCCGCGCCACATCGAGCTGGCGATGCGGGAGTTCCGGGTGGGGAACCTGTACGTCAACCGGAAGATCACGGGCGCGATGGTCGGGCGGCAGCCGTTCGGCGGCTTCCGCCGCTCCGGGCTCGGAGACAAGGCCGGCGGCCCGGACACGCTCCTTCCCTATACGATCCCGCGCGTCGTTACCGAGAACACCCTCCGGCGGGGCTTCGCCGAGGACTTCCTCGGGCGCTGACCCTGCCCTCACCGGACGAGACGGCCGGCGAGCCGGTGGACGAGCGCGCGCTGCGCCTCCGTCTCGGGACCGGACCCCGCCTGCTTGACGCGCCGTTCGGCCTCCTCCCGATCCAGGCCGAGGGCGAGCAGGACGCAGATGGCGAACGTCCCCGTGCGGCCGATACCGGCGCCGCAGTGCACGAGGACGTGCCCGCCGGAGACGAGCACCTCCGCCGTATCCCCGACCACGGCGAGGAACGCGTCCTCATCGCTGGGAATCCCGAAGTCCGGAATCTCGCAGGCCGCCTCCTCCCACGGGAGCTTCCCCTCCCGGATAGCCTCGGCGTAGGAGGGCGACTTGGATTCCACCTCGTCCATGGGTGCGAGGCGGACGGTGTGTGTCACGCCCCGATTCCTCGCCTCCGCGAAGGCCTCCTCGAGCGCCTCGCACCTCCCCGGCATCGAGTGGAGGAAGAGGCGCCCGCGGATGCCAGCGGGCAGCTCTACTTCGCGAAACACCATCGCCGTCAGCTCCTGTGAGGGCTCCGCTGCCAGAGCGGCGCCGGTATTCTACGCTTGCGGAGAGAGCGTGAGCCGGGGTGGCGGAACGGGAGACGCAGCGGATTTAAAATCCGTCGCCGCAAGGCGTGTGGGTTCGAATCCCACCCCCGGTACCAGACGCCTCAGGTGCAGCGCGCAGACAGGCTCGCTCGGCCCCTTACCTGCGCCCCGCTCAGCCTCACGCCTCGGCCGTGCGTCGGGTCGGCTGCGGTAGCGCGCGCATCGGCCTCCCGGTTTCGGCGCCGAATCGCAAACGTCGAACCGCCGCCGCACCCTCGTTTCCCTACTGCGGCCTACCGTTCCGCGGGGTCCCGGCATTCGAGCCGCTCGGGGCTGGCGCTGCCGTCGCTCGCCTCGCCCCGGCGAGGTGCGTCCTCCTCCGCAGCACAGCGATTCTCCGGCGCATCCTCCAGTCTTTTCACGAATAGGAGCGCGCCATACCCATCAGCACGAACACTGGCGGCATGCACAGAGTCCGACCTCTCGAGCAGAGTGCCATGTCGTTGATCGCTCTCCGTATCGACCCTGAGCTCGACTAGAGATGGGCCTACTGGGAACTTGATCCTGGCTTTAGCCATCTTGTCACACCTCCGGATGTTGCTGCGGCAATTCTTACACCTTGTCTTCGGACTGTCAAGCCCGTGATGTGACGTCCTGCCTGCAATATGCAGGAGTGCGGTCCATAGTGCAGGTTTTGTTCAAGGCATTGGGAATGTCCAGGGTCTTGATGAACGGCGCGGCCACGTCCGAGGTCCGAGGTACAAATCACGGTCACGGTCAGGGGAACGGGCCGCCCGTGGGCGCTCCCGCGCCGCCGGGGAACGAGCCGCCGGCGTCTGCGAGAGGTGCGTTACGGGACGTTCAGCTGCCAGGAGAGGCCGAACCGGTCCGTGAGCCAGCCGAAGCGACGGCTGAAGCCGTAGGCGTCCGGGGGCATGAGAACCTTGCCACCCTCAGCCAGTTTCCGGAAGGCCGCCTCGAATGCCTGCTCCGACTCGAAGTCCACGAAGAGGGACATCGCCGGCGTGAACGTGAACTGATGGATTGGTGGGCTGTCGAACACGAGCAGCTCATAGCCGGCGAACGTGACGCTCGCAAGCTTCAGCGCGCCCTCGGGCCTCTCCTCCCCCGCGCCATACCGCTCGACGTCCATTACCTTGAAGTCCTCGAACACCCGCGCGTACAGCGCCAGCGCCTCCTCCGCGTCCCCCTGGAACATGATGTGCGTCCGCACTCGGACCATAACGACCCTCCCTGGGCTTTCTCCGCTTTCTCCCTAGGCAGTAAGCCACCGCAACGATACGACGACATACCTGCGGGCGAACACGACGACGCTCCTAGAACCTCTCTACGTTCCGCGAGCCAGCTGAACGGCGATTCCGCGCTTCCTCCCGCCGAGCCCGTTCTCGCACCCGCAAAAATGGGCAAGGTGATGGCCGGGGAACTTTTTCGTCTCCCGCACCGTCCTTCCTCACGAAGGCTTCGCGATACGCTACCGAGGGCAGCATGCTGCGAACTGCGGTTCTCATCCTGTTGTTCGCCATCCTCCTCCTGGCGGGGTGCAGCGGGCGCGCCGAGCGGAGCGGCGGTCACGACACCGTCGGCGCAACGCCGGCGCCGCCGCAGCTCCCATCCGAGTTCCCGCTGCACGACGCGCGTCTCGACCTCGCCCGCCGGCTCGGCCTCGAGCCGGTTGACGTGCGTCTCCGGGAGCTCTCGCCCGCCGGCTGGGACGGCTGCCTAGGCGTCGCGGAGCCGGGGACCGCCTGCACGGAACAGTTCATCGCAGGCTACATCGCCTGGTTCGAGGCCAACGGCGAGCAGTACCGGTACCACATCGGCGGCAGCCGGTTCGTGGCCGCCTCCTTCACCGACGCCCCGGTGAGCGACGGCTCGCCCGTGCCGCCGGAGATGATGCCCGACTTCAACGCCATCCTGGCCGAGTACGTTGCCCGCGACCTCGCCTTGCGCCTCGCGACCGGCCGCGACGAGGTGCGTATCGCAGCCATCGTCCCCACGACGTTCCCGGACCTCTGCCTCGGGTTCCCCGAAAGCCTGGACACGGCCTGCGCGCAGGCGATCGCGGAGGGCGCCATCGTGCTCCTCGAGCATGGCGCGACGCCCTACCGCTACCATGTCGTGGCGAGCGCCGGGGTGCGCGCCACGAACTTCGAGAGCGGGGTGATCACGGTGGAGCCCGACCCCGACACCTACGCCGTGCAGCAGGCGATGCGGCAGGACCTCGCCGCCAGGCTCGGCGTCGACCCCGGGTCGGTGCAGGTGGCCTCGTTCCGGCTCGTCACCTGGCGCGACGGGTGCCTCGGCGTGCACCGGCCGGGCGAGGCGTGCACGCAGGCGCTCGTCGATGGATTCCTCGCAGAGCTCGCCGGGCCGGACGGGCGGCTCTACCGCTACCACGGCGCCGGGTCCCACTTCATCGCCGCCTCCTTCGAAACGGACGCAACGATCTCCGATCCCCTGCCGCGAGAGCCGTAGCGGCGACGTGCTACGATTCGCCCCGTGTTCGTCCCCGGCGAGGAGTACCGCCGTGATGCGATTCACGCCTTGTTCGGAGGGCAGCGCCAGCGCGGCATCGTGACGCCGGCGCGCGCCCGCGCGGTCTTCCTCTTCTCGTCGCCGAAGGGAACGCTCGCCGGCTACGCCGACGGGTGGACCGCCGACGGCCGCTTCTACCTGTACACGGGCGAAGGCCAGAGCGGCGACATGCGCCTGACCTCCGGCAATCGAGCCATCGCCGAGCACCGCCAGCACGGGCGCCCGCTCCTCCTCTTCGAGTACACCCGCCCCGGCTGGTACCGGTACGTGGGCGAATTCGAGTACGTCTCGCACGAGCACCGCGCGGGCATCCCCGACCGCGAGGGTCGGCCACGGACGGCCATCGTCTTCCGGCTCCGCCCGCGCAGCTGACGCCCCGTGCGCTCGTAAGGCTGCACCGCTCGTGGTATACCTGGGGCGCAGTTCAGGGAGGGACGCCATGGCCGACGAGACGCCCGTGCTGTACGAGCTCGAGGAGCACATCGCGACGATCACCCTCAACCGCCCGGAGGTGATGAACGCGCTCAACCGGCGCGCCTACGCGGAGCTCGAGGCGGCTTTCCGCCGTGCCCACGCCGATCCGGAGGTGCGCTGCGTCATCATCACCGGCGCCGGCCGCGCCTTCTGCTCGGGCGACGACGTGCGCGAGATCATGCTCGGCGAGGAACGCGACGAGACGGTCGCGCGGCTGCGCGAGGCGCGCCCGCGGCCCACGCCCGCCGCCGTGGCCGTCCTGGAGTGCGACAAGCCGGTCATCGCCGCGGTCAACGGCGCCGCCGTGGGATGGGGGATGGACCTCGCCCTCTTCTGCGACATCCGCATCGCCTCCACCGCCGCCCGCTTCGGCGAGCTGTTCATCAAGCGGGGGCTCGTCGCCGATCTCGGCGGGCTCTGGCGGCTCCCCGCGATCGTCGGACCTTCGAAGGCCGCCGAGCTGCTCTTCACGGGCGACATCATCGACGCGGCCGAGGCGGAACGAATCGGGCTCGTGTCGAAGGTGGTGCCGCCGGAGCAGCTCATGCCTGAGGCGCGGGCGCTGGCCCAGAAGATCGCCGCCAACCCGCCGATTGCGATGCGCTACATGAAGGAGGGGCTGCGCCGCTCCCGCCACGCGCGCATGGACGAGATGGGCGAGTACATCGGCAACGCCCTCGCCTACCTGTTCACGACCGAGGACCACAAAGAGGGAGCCCGCGCCTTCATCGAGAAGCGCGAGCCCGTCTTCCGCGGCCGCTGAGGGCGTTTAGCGAACCTCGAGCCCCTCCGTGCGCGTGAGCACGCGGAGCATGACCTCGTCGGCTCCGCCGCCGATGCCGAGGAGCCGGCTGTCGCGGAAGTACCGCGCCGTCCACATCTCCTCCATGTACCCGATACCGCCGTGGAACTGGAGGCAGGTGTCGGCGACGCGGCGCACGAGCCGGCCGGCCTTGAACTTCGCCATCGTCGCGAGACGGGTGACGTCCTCGCCGTTCACGATCCCCTCCGCCGCCGCATAGGCGAGGTGGCGGAGCGACTCGATCTCCACGATGAGCTCGGCGAGCGTGTACTGGATGTACTGCATCGCGAGGAGCGGGCCGCCGAACGCCTTCCGCTCGCGAAGGTAGGCCACGGTGCGCTCGATGGCCCGCCGCATGCCGCCGAGCGCCGTGTACACGGCGATGAGCCGCTCCTTAGATCACTGCTCCATCTGGAGGTAGAAGCCCTGCCCTTCCTCGCCGATGCGGTTCGTCACCGGCACCCGCACGTCCTCCAGCACGAGCTCCGCGGTGTCGGACGAGTGGTTGCCGAGCTTGCGGAGCTTCCGCGCGACCCGGAAGCCGGGGCGGTCGGTCGGGACGATGATCAGGGACATCCCCCGGTAGCCGCCCTCTGGCGACGTCCGCGCGAGCAGGGTGAGGAAGTCGGCCTGGGTGCCGTTGGTGATGAAGATCTTCGAGCCGTTGATCACGTACTCGTCGCCGTCGCGCCGTGCGAAGGTCTTGATGCTGGCGACGTCCGAGCCGGCGTCGGGCTCGGTGACAGCGATGGAGGCCACCATCTCGCCCTTGAGCGCGGGCTCGAGGTACCGCTTCTTCAGCTCGTGCGAGCCGTACTTCGCCAGCGCGGGCGTCGCCATGTCCGTCTGCACCGTGATCGCCATGGGCACGCCGCCGCAGTCCGCCCGGCCGAGCTCCTCGCCGAGGATGACCGTGTACCAGTGGTCCGCGCCGCCGCCGCCGTACTCGGGGTCGTACTCCACGCCGAGGAGGCCGAGGGCCGCCGCCTTCTTGAAGAGCTCGTGCGCCGGGAACGTTCCCGCCTCCTCCCACTCGTCCGCGTGCGGGTTGATCTCCTTCTCGACGAACTCCCGCACGGTGCGCCGGAAGATCTCGTGTTCCGCCGTGAACCGAGGCATCTGTTCGTTCTCCTCTACTGCACTGGTGTTGGGACGTCGGCCAAGAGCACGGCAGGCACATCGACGACCTTCGCCCGCAGGTACTCGCCGAGGCTCTTCGCCTGCGGGTCTTGCCGGGTCGAGGCCGCGACGCCTTCGCCGAGGATGCCGTGGACGACGAAGTTCAAGGCGCGGAGGTTCGGGAGCTCGAACCGCTCCACGAGGAGCGGCTGCGACTCCGGGATGAGCTCCTTGAACCGCTCGACGGTGAGGAACTGCTCGAGCCAGGCGTAGCCGAGGTCACTGCGCGCCCACACGCCGACGTTGGCGTTGCCGCCCTTGTCGCCCGAGCGGGCTCCGAAGACCAGGCCGAGGGGCACGCGCACCGTCGGGCCGCGCGGCGGCTGCGGCAAGGGCGGGCGGTGGGGCTGCACCGGCGCGGCGCCGCCCGTCGGCCGGCCTCCCACGGGGATGCGGCGGCCGTCGTCGGCAACCACCACCTCCTCCACCACCTCCTGCGGCACGAGCGCCGGCCAGTAGACGCCGAACTCCTGCTCCGAGGTCGGCGGCGTGGTCAGGTAGAAGCCGGGGTAGTTCGCCAGCGCCAGCTCCACCGCCGCGTTCGAGAACGCGCGGCCCACCTTGCGCGGGTCCTTGTCCTTCACCGTCACCCGCAGCATGGCGCTCGCCAGCTCGTTCGAGGGCGGGTCGGGGCGGTCGCTGCGGATGAGCTGCACGTCGACCGCTTCGAAGCGCTCCTTGCCGCCGAGCTTGGCGAAGAGGGAGCGGAGGGCGAGGTCCGCCTTCTCCTCGATGTCGAGCCCGGTGAGGACGAAGGTCATCGTGTTCCGGTAGCCGCCGACGTAGTTGATGCACACCTTCGTCGTGTCCGGCGCGGGCTCCCCGCGCACGCCCGAGACGCGCACCCGATCGGGGCCCTCCTGGGTGAGCTGGATGGTGTCGAAGCGCGCCACGACGTCCGGGTTCACGTATCGCTCGCTGCCGATCTCGTAGAGGAGCTGGGCGGTGACCGTTCCGACCGAGACGAGCCCGCCGGTTCCGGGGTGCTTCGTGATGACCGACGACCCGTCCGGCTCCACCTCGGCGATCGGGAACCCTGGGTGCTCCAGCCCGGGCACTTCCTGGAAGAAGGCGTAGTTCCCGCCCGTGCACTGGGCACCGCACTCGATGATGTGACCGGCGACGACGGCGCCCGCGAGCTTGTCCCATTCGTCGCGCCCCCAGCCGTACCACCACGCCGCCGGGCCGACGACGAGGGACGCGTCGGTGACCCGCGGGCAGATGACGATGTCCGCCCCGGACTCGAGCGCCTCCACGATGCCCCAGGCGCCGAGGTAGGCGTTCGCCGCCACCGGCTGGATGCCCGCCTCACGGAAGTCGCGGCCGGTGTCGAGGTGGGTGAGCGGGATCCCGCGCTCGAGCAGCTCCGGGATCTTCGTAAGGAGGTCATCCCCCTCGATGTGGGCGATCCGCGCCTGCAAGCCGAGCGCGTCGCACAGCTGGCGCACCTTCGCCGCCAGGCCGGCAGGGTTGAGGCCGCCGGCATTCGTCACGATGCGAATCCCGCGCTCGAGGCAGGCGGCGAGCACCTCCTCGAGCTGCCGTAAGAAGGTGACCGCATACCCGCCCTCGGGGTCGCGCTGCTTCGTCTTCCACAGGATCAGAAGGGTAAGCTCGGCGAGGTAGTCGCCGGTGAGGAAGTCGATGGGACCGCCTTCGACCATCTCGCGCGCGGCCGACAGCCGGTCGCCGTAGAAACCTGAGCAGTTGGCGATACGGACAGGCGATTCGCCGCGGGGCCTCATGACACCTCCTCCTGCCAGCGTGGCTTCCGCTTCTCCAGGAAGGCAGCCATCCCCTCGCGCGCATCCTCGGAGCCGAAGAGCTGCGCCGAGAACTCGGCCGCCCAGGTGAGCGCATCGTCGAAGGGCATCGTGGGAACGGTTCGCAGCAGCTCCTTGCACGCGGCGAGGGCGGCGGGGCTCGCGAGCCGGAGGGCCTCTAGGTACTCCGCCACCGCCTCGTCGAGCTGCGGCGCCGGCACGGCCCGGCTGATCAGGCCGATCTCGGCCGCACGGCGGGCGTCGAACGTCGCCCCGGTGAGGAAGAGCTCGGCGACGGTGCCCCAGGACACCTTCTCGAGGATGGGGACGGAGATGATGGCGGGGACGACACCGACGCGGACCTCGCTGAAGGCGAAGGTCGCCTCCTCCGGCGCCACGGCGATGTCCGCCGCGGCGATGAGCCCGATACCGCCCGCGCGGGCGTGGCCGTTGACGCGCGCGACGACCGGCTTCGGGCCGTTGCGGATGAGCCGGATGACCTCGGGCACGCCCCCGCCGGCCGGTCCCGCGGGTGCGCCCTGCTCGTTCGCCGCAAGCTGCTCCTTCAGGTCCGCGCCCGCGCAGAACGTCGTCCCCGTCGCCGTGAGGACGATGGCGCGCACCTGGGCGTCCTCCATCGCCCGCCGCAGCGCCTCCTGCAGCTCCGTCACGAGCTGCCGGGAGAGCGCGTTCCGGTTGTGGGGCGAGTCGAGGGTGACGGTGGCGATGCCCCGCTCGATGGTCGCGTGCACGAGCTCGCTCATGGAGCTTCCTCCTTCGGAAACTGTCCGGGACGGCGGCCCGGGCCGGGCGGCCCCGCGAAGGCCTGGGCAATCGTCATCCACTCGAGCGCGGCCTCGCCCTCGACCTCGAGATTCGTGTCGGCCAGGTGGCGGCGCTGGGTGACGACCCGGCAGAAGTCGGTCGCCGTGCCCCGGATGCGGGCGGGCGCATCTTCGGGGCCGAAGGCCCACAGCGCCCCGGACGGGGCGCGAAGCTCAATCCGGATTGGGGTGTCCGGCATCGTGAGGCCGCGAACCTGGTAGGAGTACGGCCGGGTGCGGATGCCGAGCTCGACGACATGACGCAGCCGGTCCGTATCCGGCCGTGCGAACGGGACCACGTCGACCACATCGAGCCCGTGGGACCAGGTCTCCATCAGGCGAGCGGTGACGAAGGAGGCGGCGCTCATGCTCGGGCCGAACCACGGCAGCCGCGCCCGCGCCTCCAGCGGCCGCACGGCGGCCACGAGGTCGGCGCTCGCGCGCCGCCACCACTGGAGGAGCTCCGTCGGGGTCATGCCTCGCCCCCGCTCGAGGTAGGAGCGCTCGAAGCCGGCGGGGTCGGCCGCGGCGCGCTGCTGGAGCCCGGCGAACGCCTGGGCATCGCGCGCTGCCAGCACGGCCGCTTCGTCGAAGAACGCGAGGTGGGCCACCTGGTCGCGCACCGCCCAGCCCGGCGCATGCGTGGCCAGTTCCCAGTGCTCGGGAGCGAGCCGTTCGAGGACCTCGCGCAGCGCTGCCTGCTCCCCTTCCAGATCCGTCACGAGTTGCGCGTAGTCGACGCTCATTCCACGCCTCCGTCGGGTTCCACGACGACGAGCACGTCGCCCGCGTTCACCTGGTCGCCCGGCTGGACGCGGATGTCCCTGACGATGCCGGCCGTGCCGGCGTACAAGCGGTGCTCCATCTTCATCGCCTCCAGGATCGCCACGACGTCCGTCGGCTCGACGCGCTGCCCGACGCTCACGAGCACGGAGACGACCTTCCCCGGCATCGGCGCCTGCAGACCTCCGACCACTTCCTCCTCGCCCGCCGGCGCCGGGAACCGGGGGAGCTCGTCGAGGCCGAAGGCGAAGGGTCCGACCTGCACCCACCAGCGGTCGCCGTCTCGCGCCCACTCCGCCCGATGACGGACGCCGTCGAGGACGAACGACACTTCCTGCTCGCTGCATTCGAGGCCCTGGACGGCCCGCAGGGGGCCCTCCCCCACCCAAGCCTGGAACGTCCCGTCACGCCGCCGCTCGTACCGAACCTCATGCTCCGACTCGCCCCAGCGGAAGCGCACGAACTGGGGTTGGGAGGGGTTGTTCCGCCATCCGGAGGGGATGGTGCGCTGCACGCGAGCGCTCCGGCGCCGCTCCCACTGCCCCGCGAGCGCCGCCGCGATGAGCGCGACGTCCCGCTCCTCCGCCCGCGGCTGCGGGGGTGCGGGCCGGTGGAGGGGGATGAAGCGGGTCGTCGTCTCCCCAGCGAGGAAGGCAGGGTGCCGGAGGAGCGCCGCGAGGTACTCCCGGTTCGTGCGCGGGCCGAAGAGCACCGTGCGCTCGAGCGCCATCGCCAGCTTGGCGGCGGCCTCGGCGCGCGTGGGAGCGTGCGCGATGAACTTCGCGATCATCGGGTCGTAGTGCGGCGAGATCTCGCTGCCGCTCTCGATCCCCCCGTCGATGCGTAGGCCCGGCAAGCTCGGGGGTCGGAAGCGGAGCACGCGCCCCGCCTGGGGGAGGAACTCCTGCATCGGGTCCTCGGCGTACAGCCGCGCCTCGATGGCGTGCCCCTCGATACGCAGCTGGTCCTGGGCGAAGCCGATCCGCTCACCGGCGGCGACCCGGAGCTGCTCGCGGACGAGGTCGACCCCGGTGACCATCTCCGTCACCGGGTGCTCGACCTGGAGGCGGGTGTTCATCTCCATGAAGGAGAACCGCCCCGGGCCCGCCCAGAGGAACTCGACCGTGCCGGCGTTCACGTACCCGATGCTCCGAGCCGCCGCCACGGCCGCCTCGATGAGCCGCTGCCGCTCCTCGGCCGTCACCACAGGCGACGGCGCCTCCTCGATGATCTTCTGGTGACGGCGCTGGATGGAGCACTCGCGCTCGAAGAGCGCCACCACGTTCCCGTGCTCGTCCGCCAGCACCTGCACCTCGATGTGGCGAGCGTCGGCCACGTACGGCTCGCCGAAGACGCGGTCGTCGGCGAAGGCGCTCGCGGCCTCCCGCCGCGCGGACGCCACCGCTTCCGGAAGCTCATCCGCCGAGGTGACGATGCGCATGCCCTTGCCGCCGCCGCCCCCGGCCGCCTTCACCATGAGCGGGTAGCCGACGGCCGCCGCTTCCGCTCGCAGCTCTTCCGCCGTCGTGCCGCGGAACTCGACGCGCGGGAGCACCGGCACGCCCGCCCGCTCCATCCGCGCGAGGGCCTCGACCTTGTCTCCCATGGCCCGGATCGCGTCCGGGCGCGGGCCTACCCAGACGAGCCCCGCGTCCATCACCGCCTGGGCGAAGAGCGCGTTCTCGGCCAGGAAGCCGAAGCCGGGATGGACGGCATCGGCGCCGGTCTTCCGCGCCGCCGCCAGGATCTTCTCGATGTCGAGGTACGTCTCGGCGGAGGTGGTGCCGCCCAGCGGCACCGCGCGGTCGACGTCGCGGACGAAAGGCAGGTTCGCGTCGGGGTCCGAGTACACCCCCACCGTCTCGATGCCCATCGCCCGCGCCGTGCGGGCGATGCGGCTCACGATCTCGCCACGGTTCGCGATGAGGAGACGGGTGATCGCTCGCATCTCGCTACATCCTGAAGACGCCGAAGGTGTCGGTGCCCTTCACGACGTTCGAGTGAACGGCCGAGAGGGCGATGCCCAGCACGGTGCGCGTGTCGCGCGGGTCGATGATGCCGTCGTCCCATACCTGGCCGGTGGCGAAGAGCGCCGTAGACTCCCGCTCGATCTGCTCCTCGATGGCCCGGCGCACCTGCGCGTCCCGCTCCTCGTCGTACGGGATGCCTGCGGCCATCGCCGCCTGGCGCTGGATGATCGACATCACGCCGGCGAGCTGCTGCGGTCCCATCACGGCGATGCGGTGGTTCGGCCACGTGAAGACGAACCGCGGGTCGTACGCACGGCCCGCCATCCCGTAGTTCCCCGCACCGTACGAAGCGCCGATCATCAGCGTGATGTGCGGCACCTTCGAGTTCGTGACGGCGTTGATCATCTTGGCGCCGTCTTTGATGATGCCTCGCTGCTCGTAGATGGTGCCGACCATGTACCCGGTCACGTTCTGCATGAAGATCAGCGGAATGTCGAGCTTGTTGCACAGCTGGATGAACTGGGCAGCTTTCTCCGATTCCTCGGAAAAGAGGATGCCGTTGTTCGCGAGGATGCCGACGCGATAGCCGTGGATCGAGGCCCAGCCGGTGACGAGCTGCTCGCCGTAGAGCGGCTTGAACTCGTGGAAGCGGGAGCCGTCCACCACGCGCGCGATGACCTCGCGGCTGTCGAACGGGACCCGCAAGTCCACCGAGGCGATCCCGAGCAGCTCCTCCGGGTCGTAGAGCGGCTCGTCCGGCGGTTCCGTCGGCTCCGGGCCCAGCTTCCGCCACCGCCAGCTTTCGACGAGCTCGCGCGTGATGCGGATCGCGTCGAGCTCGTTCTCGGCCAGGAAGTCGGCGAGGCCGGAGACGCGCGCGTGCATCTCGGCGCCGCCCAGCTCCTCCTCGTCCGCATCCTCCCCGGTGGCCATCTTCACGAGCGGCGGCCCGCCCAGGAAGGCGTGCGACTGCCGCTTGATGAAGACGGCGTAGTCGGACATCCCGGGGACGTAGGCTCCCCCGGCCGTCGCATTGCCGAAGACGATGGAGACGGTGGGGATGCGCTCCGCCGAGAGGCGGGTGATCTCGAAGAACGTGCGCCCGCCGGGGACGAACACCTCCGCCTGGCGCGGGAGGTCGGCCCCGCCCGACTCCGTGAGCTGGATGAGCGGGAGCCGGTTCGCCCGCGCGATCTCGAAGGAGCGGAGCGTCTTCCGCACCGTGTACGGGTTGGAGGCCCCGCCCCGCACGGTGGGATCGCTCGCCTGGATGACGCACTCGACGCCCGAAACGACCCCGATGCCGGTCACGACGCTCGCTCCCACGTGGTACTCGGTGCCCCAGGCGGCGAGCGGCGAGAGCTCCAAGAAGGCGGTGTCGCGATCGATCAGCAGCTCGATCCGTTCCCGCGGCAGGAGGCGCCCGCGGGCGCGGTGGCGAGCGACGTACTTCTCTCCGCCCCCGGCCCGCGCCAGCGCGAGCTGCCGCTCGATCTCGGCGATGAGCTCCAGCATCCGTTCGCGATTCTCGCGGAACTGCGGGGAGCGGGTATCGACCCTGCTGCGAAGCACCTGCATGCGCGTCGTCCTGGCAGAGGATTTACCGATCGGTAAACATACCGGTCCGGTGCGGCGCCGCCAACGGCGCAAGAGCATCATTCGCCCCGCTGGAACGAACCGCAATCCCGGCTTCAGCGCGCGGGGGCGTCCAGCCAGCGCCGCATCCACTGCTCGGCCGCGCGGATGACGTCGGGGCCGATCTCGAAGTGCCCGCCCGGCAGCCAGACGATGTCCTTCTCACCGGGCAGGGCAGCGTACAGCCGCTCGGTCGCCTCGCGCGGGATCAGCTCGTCCTGGAGCTTCCCCACGATCCGGACCGCCGTCTTCGCGAGCTTCGGGACGACGCTCTCCGGGCCCTCGGCGGGCCCCACCAGCCCGCCCTCTCCTACGAGGCAGAACGCGGCGGCGCGAAACCGCCCATCTTCGGCCACCGCCGGGATGCCGAGCATGCTCCCGAGCGAGTAGCCCACGTACCCCAGCCGCGAGGGGTCGATCGGGTACCGTTCGAGCAAGGCGTCCACCACCGCGGGCAGCTCCCGCTTGAACCGCGCCGCCGCCTCCCGCATCGCTTCCCGGTCCCCGAGGATTCGCATCGGGTCGTACTCGCTGCGATCCCCGTGGAACGGCGCGTCGATGCCGCCACAGGCCCAGCCGTGGGCCGCCCACATGCGGGCGGGTTCGGCCACGAAGTAATCGTCCTTGCTGCTCGTGGCCGGGTGCTGGATCAGGACGAGCGGCACCGGCTCGTCCGCCTCGGCGGGAAGGTACAGCATCCCCGGCACCTCCTCGCCCTCGACCGGCAGCGTGAACTCGACGTAGAGGAGGCCGTCGACCGGCTCTTCGTGGACGAGGAGGTCCGCCATGGCGATTGCAGCCTACCAGCTCGAAGCTACGCCGTCCGCCGCTCCCGGACGCGCTCGATGCGGCCGCGTTCCAGCCGCGCCGCGTGCTCGTCGCACAGCCAGGCGCGGCTCCCGCCCATGATCACCACGCGCCGTCGCGGCCGCTCCGAGCAGCCGGGGATCTCGCAGCGCGACGGCGGGAACATGTCGAAGAACCGCATCGCTCTCCCCTCCGGACTGCTCCTCTCTCCGATTCTATCGGGGCCGCCCGGCGGCTCCGGCGCCGGCGCGCCTACCACCAGGTGCCGACGTACCCACGCTCCGTGAGCAGCGCCCGGAAGTCGAGCATCGCGGTGTACGTCGCCAGGACGAACACATCCATCCCGGGCTCCGTTCCGGCGAGGATGGTGTCGAGGAGCCCCCCAGGCGAGCGGGGCACGACCCCGGGCGGCGGCCAGCCCGCGTACACGAGGCGGAGCGCCATGTCCTCGGCGCGATCCCCTCCTGCCCAGCACCGCGCGACCTTCCCCGTGAGGAGCTCGTACTCCACGTCCCACACCCAGCTCACGTCCTGGCCATCGGCGAAGCGGTCGTTGAGGAGACAGGCGACCGCGAGCGCCTCACCGGCGTTTGCCAGGAGGTGGAGCACCTGGTTCGCTCCCGCCGGGTTCTTCGTCAGGAAGAGCCGCAGCCGGCGCCCCTCGACGTCGATCCGCTCCTGCCGGCCGAACGCGGGCGCGGCGCGCCCCAGCCCGCGGATGATCGCCTCGCCGGAGACCCCGAGCACGCGCGCGAGCGCGGCGGCGGCGAGGGCGTTCCAGACGTTGTACAGGCCCGTGAGGCGCATCCGCACGCGGCCGAGGCCGGGCACCTCGAACGCTGCCGCCTCGAGGCCGAGGCTGAGTGCGAGCGCGGCCGTGTCCGGCTCGGCGCGCCGCCGCCCGCAGCCGGGGCAGAACCAGTGCCCGATGTGGGCGAAGAAGCGGCGCTCGTAGGCGTAGTCGCTCCCGCACACCCGGCACCAGCGCGCGTCCGCCACGGTCGCCTCGCCCACTGCCATGGCCGGATCGTCGATTCCGAACCAGTGCAACGGACCCAGCCAGTCGAGCGCCAGCTCCGCCACGGACGGATCGTCGGCGCACAGGACGAGCGTGGCGTCCTCGGGCGCTCTCGCCAGCGCCTCCCGCCAGAGGGCCGCCACCGACTCCACCTCCCCGTACCGGTCGAGCTGGTCCCGGAAGAGGTTCGTGAAGACGAGCGCCCGGGGGCGGAGCAGCTCCGTCGCCCGCGGAAGGGTCGCCTCGTCCGTCTCGAAAAGCCCCACGGCGTCGGCAGGGAGCTGCAAGCGCCCGCGAACGTCGCTGCGCGCCAGCAGCGCGCTCGCGATGCCGCGGGTGAGGTTCGAGCCCTCGCGGTTGTGGACGAACGGGACGCCCGCCGCGTCGAGGATCGAAGCCGTCATCCGCGCGGCCGTCGTCTTGCCGTTCGTGCCGGTGATGAGGACGCTCCCGCCGCCGAGCTGCCGGCCGAGCGCCGCCAGGAGCCCCGGATGGAGCCGCTCGGCGACGAGCCCGGGGAGCGCGGTGCCGCCCCGCCCCGCCGCGCGCGAGGCGAGCGCGGCCCCCTTGCCGGCGATCACGGCCGCCGTGACCCTCGCGTCCACGTCCCCAGCGTATCGCCCCGGCGCGCCGCGGGCCTCACGGCTGCAGCGGGACGTACTCGGCGATGACGCGCAGCACCGCCTTCGCCAGGCGGTCCCCGCCCGCTCGCGTCAGGTGGATGCCGTCGTCCTGCCGCATGAGCACGATGTCCCCGTCCTCGTCCGGCAGGTAGGCGGAGTACTGTCCGCTCCCGTCCACGAACAGGGACCAGGAGTCGACGAAGACGACGCCCGGCCTTCCGGCCGCCTCCTCGGCATAGATGGCGTTCAGCCGCGCCATCCTCCGCGAGTACTCCTGCGAGGCCGCGATCGGCTGCCCCACCCAGACGACGAGCCGGTCCGGCCCCTCCACGAGGTCCATCACCTCCCGCACGCGCCGCCGGTACTCGGCGACCCAGCCGTCCTCGAAGGGCTGGTAGATCTCGCCCTCCGGCGTGACGATCCCCTGCGCGTCGTTCGCCCCGAAGACCAGCACGAGCACCTCCGGCTGCTCCCGCTCAAGCACCGCGCGCAGGTGCGCGGGCCAGTCGAAGTAGTCCGGCCGCGTGAGCCCGGACGAGATGCGATAGTCGAGGGTCGGCTCGATGACGCCCGTCTCGCTCGCGAGGCGTACGAGGGACTCGCCGAAGACCTGCGCCATCGAGTCCCCTCCCACCCAGAGGCGGAGCGGCGCTTCCGCGGTCGGCCGCCGCAGCCGCGGCGGCACCCGGGCCGGCGTCGGCTTCGCGGTCG
>FWWM01000581.1_pt1 | contig 121634 bp, 115 predicted proteins | sample 2228351 | NCBI WGS metagenome assembly FWWM01 (sample SAMEA103939774, study PRJEB20133) | metagenome
GCCAAGGAGCAGCTGCGCGTGGCCAAGTTGCAGATCCTGCAGCAGACGGCCACCGTTGCCCTGGCGCAGGCCAACGCCAATCCGCAGGCGGTGCTCTCCCTGTTCCGTCAGTGATTCCGACCGGAGTCACACACCGCCACCCCACCGGCCGGGTCGAGGGGCCCGGCCGGTGTTTTTTTGGCTCTCTGGGCCGCTTTCGGCAAAGCGCTCCGAGGCGATATATTCACGGCGGTCATCCGTCATCGACACGCAAGGAGGTTTTTTCTATGGGGCACAAATGGGTATACACGTTCGGCGGCGGCTCGGCCGAGGGGCGGGCCGACATGCGCGACCTGCTGGGGGGAAAGGGGGCCAATTTGGCCGAGATGAGCGCCATCGGATTGCCCGTTCCGCCCGGCTTTACCATCACCACCGAAGCCTGTAAGTACTATTACGACAACGGCAAGACCTATCCACCTGAGCTTTGGGAGCAGGTTGAGGAGGCTCTGGCCTTTGTCGAACGGCTGATGGGGCGCCGCTTCGGGGATCCCTCCAGTCCCCTGCTGGTTTCGGTACGTTCCGGCGCGGCGATCTCCATGCCCGGCATGATGGATACGGTGCTCAACCTGGGCATCAACGACGAGGTCGTCGAGGGCCTTATTCGGCAGACGGGGAACCCCCGTTTCGCGTGGGATGCCTATCGGCGTTTTATCGATATGTTCGGCGATGTGGTCATGGGCGTCGATCATGCGCACTTCGAAGAGGCGCTCGAGGGGCTGAAGCGCGAGCGGGGGGTAAAGGAGGATACCGAGCTGACGGCCGAGGATCTGCGCGAGTTGGTCAACCGCTATAAAGCCATATATCGCCAGCATACCGGACATATGTTTCCGACCGATCCTCGGGAGCAGCTGGATCGGGCTATTCGGGCTGTGTTCGAGTCCTGGAACAGCGAGCGCGCCATTAAATATCGGCAGATCAACAAGATCCGGGGGCTGCTCGGCACGGCCGTTAACGTGCAGACCATGGTTTTTGGCAACATGGGCGAGACCTCCGGTACCGGGGTCTGCTTTACCCGCAACCCCTCGACGGGGGAACGGGAGCTCTACGGCGAGTATCTGCCCAATGCGCAGGGCGAGGACGTGGTGGCCGGTATCCGCACGCCGCTTCCCATTTCCGCGCTCAAGGAGCAGATGCCCGAGGTCTACGCCCAGCTGCTCGATATCGCCGGTCGGCTGGAGCGGCACTATAAGAACATGCAGGATATCGAGTTTACCGTCCAGGAGGGACGGCTGTTTATTCTGCAGACCCGGCATGGCAAGCGCACAGGTCCTGCGGCGGTGAAGATCGCCGTAGACATGGTTCGCGAGGGGCTTGTGACTCCGGAAGAGGCGGTGCGCAATCTGGTCGAGCCCCGGCATATCGATCAGCTCCTGCATCCCCGCTTTCAAGACGAAGAGGGATACCGCAAGGCCGGGCGCGTCATCGGGCGCGGGCTTCCCGCCTCGCCCGGCGCTGCGGTTGGGCGCGCCGTGTTCTCGGCAGAAGACGCCGAAGCCTGGCACGCCCGGGGGGAGAAGGTCATCCTAGTGCGTATTGAGACCTCTCCGGAAGATGTCGGCGGTATGCACGCCGCCGAGGGGATTCTGACCAGCCGGGGGGGCATGACGAGCCATGCGGCCGTGGTCGCCCGGGGGTGGGGAAAGCCCTGCGTGGCCGGATGCGGGGATATCGTCATCGATTATGCTACCCGAAGCTTCACCAACGGGCGCGTTACGGTCCGCGAGGGGGATTGGATCTCCCTCAACGGCACCACGGGTGAGGTCATCCTGGGGGCCGAAGCGCTCGTCGAGCCAGAGCTCAGCGGGGACTTTGCCACGTTCATGAGCTGGGTCGATCGCTTCCGGACCCTGCGCGTGCGCGCGAACGCGGATACCCCAGAAGACGCCCGGATCGCCCGGCAGTTCGGGGCCGAAGGGATTGGTCTCTGCCGCACGGAGCACATGTTCTTCGAAGGCGACCGGATCTGGGCCGTGCGGGAGATGATTATCGCCGAGGACGAAGCCGGTCGGCGTCGGGCGCTCGATAAGCTACTGCCCATGCAGCGGGAGGATTTCTACGCCATCTTTCGCGAGATGGAAGGGCTTCCGGTAACCATTCGTCTGCTCGACCCGCCGCTTCATGAGTTCCTGCCCCAGGAGCTGGAGCAGCAAAAGGAGATGGCCGAACGGCTGGGGGTGAGTCTGGAGCGGGTGCGTGCGCGCGTGCAGGCGCTCCATGAGCTCAACCCCATGCTCGGGCATCGAGGTTGCCGACTGGGCATTACCTATCCAGAGATCACCGAAATGCAGGCGCGCGCCATCCTGGAGGCGGCCTGCCGCATGGCCAAAGAGGGGCGCACAGTCTATCCGGAGATCATGGTGCCGCTTGTGGGCACGGTCGAAGAACTGCGCCATCAGCGCCAGATTATAGACCGGGTGGCTGGCCAGGTCATGCGTGAGCAGGGCGTGGAGGTGGCCTATCTGGTGGGCACCATGATCGAGGTGCCCCGCGCGGCCCTGGTGGCCGACCAGATCGCCGAGGAGGCGCAGTTCTTCAGCTTCGGCACCAACGACCTCACCCAGCTCACCTTTGGCTATAGCCGCGATGATATAGGTAAGTTCCTGCCTCAGTACCTGGAGCTCAAAATCCTGCCCGATGATCCATTTCAGACACTCGATCAGGCCGGAGTAGGCCAGCTTGTGCAGATGGCCACGGAACGCGGACGTCGGGTGCGCCCGGCGCTCAAGGTGGGCATCTGCGGGGAACACGGGGGGGATCCGGCCTCCGTGGAATTCTTTTTCCGAGCAGGGCTCGATTACGTAAGCTGTTCCCCGTACCGGGTGCCGGTCGCCCGGCTGGCGGCCGCCCAGGCGGCGCTCAAGCAGAAACCAATTGCGGCGATGGTCGGGGAAGCCTGAAGCGGAGGGACGTGTTCCCTGCAAGCGGGACGGGTTGACCTTCAGCCCGTCCCGTTTTGTATCTTCGGCATAGAATCTGCCCCTGATGGGCGAGGGATGTGATTCAGCCTACAGCGCATGGAGGGCATGTCGTGGAGGTGCGCACCTTCTGGGATCAGCTGGCCTCTCTTCCGAGCCGCAACGGTTGCCGACTGCCGGATCCTCCCCGTCCGGCCGTGGTTTTGCTCTTCTCGCCCCGCTGTCATGCCTGTCTGCTGGCGGCCCTGCCGAACCTGGTCAGCCTCTGCGAGGAGCTCCAGGGCGCCATCGCCTGCGCGGCCGTGCAGGTACATGCCTCTGACCCCGCCTCCGAGCGGTTGCTTCCTGCGTCCTGGAGCCTGGATAAGGCCCCCTTTCCCATCTTGCTCGACCCTGCAGGGCAGATCTGGAGAGCCGAGGAGGGCGTGCCACTCTGGTTGGTGGTGGATGAAACCGGGCAGGTGCGGCATCGCATCCCGGGATCCGGACCGGCGGCCATGGCCCGCCTCTCGTATGCGATCGAGGAGCTCATCGGCCAGCTTGTGCGCTTCCGGGGTATGGGGTGATTACCTTTTGCCCCTCCTCTATGCCGGGGAGATCGCCTCCCGGGGTCGTGCGAAAGGGGGTATGCTTTTTGAGCCTCTCGAGAGGAAAAAAACCGGAGGTCACCTGATGCCCTGCACCGCCTGTGAAAGCGATCGCATGCGGTTCTGGACCAGCATAGAGGGGTATGCGCTACGGGAATGCCCGGAATGCGGCTATGCCGAGCTCTGCGAGCCCGGAGATCCGGAACAGATCCGGCACATCTACAACGAGGCCTATTTCACCGAGGGAGGGGTGGGCTATCCGGGGTATCTGGATCTCGGTCCAGCCCTTCGGGCTACGGGTCGGTGGTATGCCAGCCGGTTGCTCCGGTACACGAATCCGGGTTGGGTGCTGGATATCGGCTCGGCGGCGGGGTTTATCCTGTGGGGCTTCCGGGAACAGGGCTGGCAGGCAGTGGGACTGGAACCCAATGCGCAGATGGCCGCCTATGGCCGTCAACAGCTCGGGCTGGATATCCGCCGGGGCGAGATCGAGCGTTTCGAGCCCGATCGCCTCTATGAGGCCACGCTCTGGGTACAGGTGCTGGCCCACGTGCAGGATCTGAACCAAGCCCTGGATCGGGCGCTGAGGGCCACACGGCCCGGAGGGCTGTGGCTAGTGGAGACCTGGGACCGCGCCAGCTGGCTGGCCCGCCTCATGGGCAAGAGGTGGCACAACTACGCCCCGCCCAGCGTGCGGCGCTGGTTTACTCCCAAGAGCCTGATTGCTCTGTTGCGTCGTCGGGGGCTGGAACTTCTGGAGTTGGGTCGACCACCCAAACGCACGATCGGACGGCACATCCGGGCCTCACTGCTCTATCAGGCCCGACGCTGGCCGTATTCGAGGATCTGGCGGGCGCTGGCCCGGTGCATCCCCGATCGGATGGTGCTGCCTTATCCGGGAAGGGACCTCTTCTACGCCGTCTTCCGCTTGCTCAGGTGCTGGTGGATCTCCACGATAAGCCGCTACGCCGAACTGGAAGGGGTCTGCGGAGTACTGCTCTGAGCACCGGTGCTCAAAACCGCACGTGACTCATCGCTTTCGATGAGTCCATCTCGCAGGCGGATAATCCGGTGGGCATGGCGGGCGACTTCCTCTTCGTGGGTGACGATGATGATCGTATGCCCGTTGCGGTGCAGATCGTCGAAGAGGGCCAGGATCTCCGCCCCCGTACGGGAGTCCAGATTTCCGGTGGGCTCATCGGCCAGCAGGATGGAGGGGTTGTTGACCAGGGCGCGGGCGATAGCCACACGCTGCCGCTGTCCTCCGGAGAGCTCGTTGGGCTTATGATGTACCCGATCGGCCAGCCCCACGGCTTCCAGCGCGCGCAGGGCTCGGGCGCGCCGTTCGGCCCGAGGCACCCCGGCATAAATAAGGGGCAGTTCCACGTTGCGCAGGCAGTCCTGCCGGGGCAGGAGGTTGAAGGTCTGAAAGACGAAGCCGATTTCCTGATTGCGGATCCGAGCAAGCTCGTCATCGGAGAGTTCGCTCACCCGGCGTCCATTCAGGTAGTAGGCTCCGGAGGTAGGGGTATCCAGGCAGCCCAGAATGTTCATGAGCGTGGACTTTCCGGAGCCCGAAGGGCCCATGATAGCCACATACTCGTTGGGGTAGATGCGCAGGCTGATCCCTCGGAGGGCGTGTACGGGTTCGGCGCCCATGGGATAGGTGCGTCGGATGTCAACGAGCTCGATCAGGGGTCGCGTTTCGTTCATGGCTGTTCATTCCGGCTTGCGGCTCTGGCTTCAGTGGAGGGCGGTGTGCGGGGGGCGATCCGCACCGGGGAGCCATCCTGAAGCAGTCGGCTCACGGCCCGGAAGGGCCCGGTGATGACCTCCTCGTCCCCCTGCAGGCCGGAGAGGATTTGGATGTAACGATCGTCGTTGATACCCGTCTCCACGGGCCGCTGGCGGGCCTTGCCCTCTTTGACCACGAACACCACCCGCTCGAGCTCTTCTTCGGCCCGTGCGGTATCCGAGGGGGCGCGTCCGCCTTTGCGGGAGCGCACGGTCACGCTCTGGATGGGGACGGCCAGCACGTCGCGCACCGTCTGGGTGCGAATATCCACCGTGGCCGACATGCCGGGACGCAGCTGGGGCATCGGGGCAGGGGGGAGTTCGCGGGGATCGATTCCCACCGGAAGCACGGCCTCGTTGGGTCGCTGGAAGGCCCCTAGGATGCGAATCCGTACGGGGTAGTTGGTGACCTGCTCTACGGTGCCCTGAAGGCTCGTCTGGGGGGAGTTGGCGATGTTCGTCACCTGTCCCAGGAAAGCCATTCTGGGATAGGCATCGATCTCGATCAGGGCGGTATCTCCCAGGCTGACATGCACGATGTCGTTTTCGTTGATATCCACAAGCACCTCCATCTGCTCCAGCAGGGCGATGCGCATCATTTCCGTGCCGGCCATCTGGCTGGTGCCCACGACGCGCTCGCCCAGCTCGACGGAAAGCTGGCTTATAGTGCCCGAAATAGGCGCGTAGATGAAGGTTTTTTGCAGATTACTCTGCGCCTCGCGCAATCGGGCTTCGGCGCTTTTGACCTGAAACTGGGCCGATTCGTACTGCGCTCGGGCCGACTCGTACTGCGCCCGGGCCGACTCGTATTCCGCCTCCGCGATGGCCCCGGCCCGGTACAGGGATTCGCTCCGCTTCCAATCCGCCTCGGCCTTAAGCAATTGCGCGCGCGCCTGCGCCAGCAGGGCGCGCATCTGATTGAGGGCCGCCTCGCTCTGCTCTACCTGAGCCTGATAGAAGTCCGGTTTGATGCGAGCCAGCAACTGCCCCTGGCGGACCCGGTCGCCCTCCTTGACGTAGAGGGCGATGATCTCTCCGGACACATCGGGGGTGATCTTGACCTCGATCTCCGGGCGCACTTTGCCTGCGGCGGAGACGACCTGCGTGATGTCCCGCCGGGAGACCCGTTCTACCTGCACTTCGATGGCCTCGGATCCCGATCCGAACCATCCGAAGATCCGACCGAGCCCGTAGAGGAGCACAACGGCCCCAAAGGCCGATCCGGTCCATAGAAGCAGCTTGCGTGTGGGGGAGGAAGTACGTGCCATAACAGGGTTCCGTCTGCTGGGTCGGTGTTCTGGTACGTGTTCCGCATCGAAAAGTTGCCTTCAGTCCAGGTCGGCCTGTAGCCGCCCCACGTAGTAATCGAGCGCCAGACGCTGCAGCAGCACGTTATAGCGCGCCTGTGCATGCTGGGAGGCCGCACGCACATAGTTGGCGTTGGCTGTGGTGAGCTCAAGCAGCGTGCCCGAGCCGGTTTCGTAGCGTTCTCGCTCCATGTGCAGAGCCATTTCGGCCGCCCGCAGTTGGGTGGTCGTAGCCTGCAGGCGCTTCTGGGCCGCCCGGTAGGCAAGCAGGGCCTGCTGGACCTCGGATTGGATGCTCCAGCGGAGTTGTTCCAGCTCCAGGCGCGCGTTTTCGTACTGAATCCGGCTGCGGGTTACGTTGGTAGCCGTGTTCAGTCGGTCAAATACGGGGATCGAGATCCGCAGCCCGAAGCTGGAGTACACGTTTTCCCTCCAGAACTGGTCCTTGAACCCCACGCGTTCAAGGCGTTGCGTGCTCGGATCGAATCGCCGGGCCAGGCTGGAATATCCCGATCCGTAGGAGAATGAGGCGTCCAGACGCGGCAGATATCCGGCTGTGGCCGCGCGTATACTCCACCGGGCCGCCTCCGTAAGCAGGAGCCGCTGTCGGTAGTCGGGGCGCAGAGAGAGCGCCTCTTCGTAGAGGGTCTGCAGATCGAGCTCTTCGGCCAGCAGGGCCTCAGGACTCGTTTCGGGGGGGTGAAACGCTACTGCGGAGTCAGGCTCCAGGCGCAGGAGCGCGAACAGGCGAGCCCGGTCCAGGGTCAGGCGATTTTCCGCCTCCACTACGGCCAGTTCCTGCTGGGCGAGCTGGGCTTGCTGGTTCTGTAGCTCCGAAGCCGGCCGGAGGCCGGAGCGGACCAGCTGCTCGATGCGCTCTGTCTGGGCTCGCTGGGTCTGGAGATTTTCCCGCTCGATACGCAGGAGCTCCTCATCCAGGAGGACCTGCAGGAAGGCTTGTACCACGGAGAAGGCGACCGATTGTCGAGTGCGCGCAAGAGAGGCCTGCTGGGCCGCCAGCTCGCGTTCGCTTTGTTGCCAGCTGGCCCAGTCCGCCCCGCCGTTGAACAGGTTCAGGGTCACATCCAGGCTGGCGCTCAGGCGCTCGCTGCGCTGCGTGGTGAGCTGAGCCGTGGTGAGGTCAAACTGCCGGCCCTGATTGAGGCCTGAGGCGGCATCCAGGCTCACGTAAGGGAGAAAATTGGCCCGCCTCTGGCGGCGCTGCGCTTCGTAAAGCTCCAACGTCTGATCGGCCTGCTGGATGGACAGATTGCGCTCCAGAGCGATCCGGATGGCCTCCTGGAGGCTCAGCCTGCGGCTCTGGCCAACGAGCAGGCCGGGCAACAGCAAACCAAGAAGCAGACTGGCGGGGATACGCATCGGTGGCCTCCGTCCGGTTCAAATTCGATCCCTTAAACGGGAGACATCGGAATCGGGTTGCACGCTGGCGGGGCTGGGCCGTAGATTTGCCATCGGTATTGCGGAAGCGCACGTCTATGTCCATCGCCAGCGAAGTAATCCGGATTCGGCATTTGCGCCGAACAAGCAAGATCGTCGACCGTCAGGTCGGGCGCAACGCACAGCTCTATGCGCAGGCCATCGCCCAGATTCCGGAAAAGACTCGACGTTATCCCCACCTGCGTGTGCTGATCAGCATCATCGAGCAGGCCCACCCGGAATGGGCTCAGGCGCCGCAGAAGGACCGTCGTATCGCCGATCTCATCCGGGCCATGGAGCCCTCCCTGGATGTGGGGGAGATCCTGGAGGTCATACGGGCCATGGAGTCCGAGCGCCCCGAAGGGCGCAGTGGCCGGTCCCACTGAACCGGGAAAGATGTCCGAACGCTACACAGTCCGACCCGCTTCGGGTCCCCTGCGTGCCTCTTTACGCGTACCCGCCGATAAGTCCATTGCCCATCGCGTTGCGTTGCTTGCCGCCTGGGCGGAAGGGAGTTCCGAGCTGATCGATTTCCCCCATAGCCGGGATCCCCGCAGTACGCTTGCCTCTCTGGCTGCGCTGGGGGTGCCGATCGAGGAAACCCGGCCGGGCCAGATACGGGTGCAGGGGGTGGGCCTGAGGGGATTTCGCCTCCACGGACAGCGGCTCTGGTGTGGAAACTCCGCTACCACAATGCGCCTGCTTGCGGGCATGCTCATCGGGCAGCGCGGAGAGGTATGGCTTGACGGGGATGAGTCCCTGCGCCGACGGCCTATGGAGCGCCTGGCCGCGCCGCTGCGCCGTATGGGGGGATCGGTGCAAACCCGGGATGGGCTTCCACCGATCTACATCCAGGGCACGGCCCGATTGAAGGGAGGGGGGTTCCGTATGGAAGTGCCCTCGGCCCAGGTGAAATCCGCCCTCTTACTGGCCGGGCTTCTGGCCGAAGGGGAGACGACGGTGCTGGAGCCCATACCGACCCGGGATCACACCGAGCGCCTGCTGGGATTGGAGCCGGTGCAGACGCCCGAAGGATGGCTGTTGCGTCTGGTGGGAGGAACGATCCGGCCACAACCGGATCGCTATCAGATTCCCGGTGACCCGTCTGCGGCGGCGTTCTGGGCTGTTGCTGCCGCGTTGATCCCGGGCTCGCAGATCGAGCTCCTGGAGGTGGGGCTCAACCCCACCCGCACGGCTTTTCTGGAAGTCCTGCGTCGCGTGGGGGCGGAGGTGGAGGTGGTATGCGAGCGTTGGCTGGGGCGTGAGCCGGTGGGACGGATCTGCGTGCGCGCCGCCGGATTGCACCCCTTTCGCATCGATGCCCCGGAGAGCGCGCTCTTGATCGACGAGCTGCCTGTTCTGGCCGTGTTGGCCTCCCAGGCCCAAGGGGAGAGCTGGATTACCGGAGCGCGGGAACTGCGAGTCAAAGAGTCCGATCGCATCCGGGCTATGACCGAAGGGCTCCGGCGTATGGGCGCACGGGTAGAGGAGCTCGAAGACGGCTGGGTCTTTGAGGGACCTGCCCGACTGCGGGGAGCAGAGGTCTCGTCCTGCGCAGATCATCGCGTGGCCATGGCGCTGGCCATCGCCGGACTTCTGGCCGAAGGGGAGACGGTCATCGAGGGGGCCGAATGGGTGGAGATCTCCTATCCCGGTTTCTGGCAGACTCTGGCCCGCTTTCAGGCGATGTCCTCATGAGCCCGGAGGGAAGGTAGCCAGCAAAGGCGGCCCGGGATCTATCCTCCGCGGTTGCCCAGTTTCTGACGAAGGCGCGCGTTGTCCGGATCTCGCTCCAGGGCCTGTTGCCACAGGTTGCGCGCCTCATGCATACGGCCTACCCGGGCGTAGGCATCGCCCAGATGCTCCAGCACCACGGCGCTGGCCTGACCCGTGGCCACAGCCCGCTCCAGCCAGGCGATGGCCTCCGTGTAGCGACCCATCTGGAAGTAGATCCAGCCCAGCGTGTCCAGAAAAGAGGGGTTATCGGGTTCCTTCTCGACGGCCCTTAGGGCCATCTGCAGGGCGCCTTCCAGATCCCGTCCGGTTTCGGCCAAATGGTAGGCGTAGTTGTTGAGCAGGACGGGATTTTCCGGATCCAGGACGAGCGCGGCTTGATAGAGGCTATCGGCCCGCTGAGCCGGTCCGGTCTGCGCGTACGCATCGGCCAGGGTGCCCAGCAGAAGCGCGCGCAGCGCGGTGCTGTCGGTCTCGAGCTCCAGAGCGGCCTCCAGGCGGGAGATGGCCTGCTGCGGCCTGCCGCGCTCCAGATAGGCCGAACCCAGCAGCAGCAGGATCGCGCTTTGCCCCGGAAAGAGCTCAAGGGCTTCCTCTCCGAGCTCGATGGCCAGATCCGGGTTTCGGGCCTGAAGGGCGACCTGGACGGCGCGCAACCAGGCCTCCGGATTGCGCACGTCCAGCTTAATTGCCCGGCGCAGCAGATCAAGCGCTTCCTCGCTCTGCCCGAGGCGAGCCTTCAGATCGCCGAGCCAGAAGGCGAGCTCGGCGCTTTCCGGATCGTTTTTCCAGAGCGTCTCCAGTGCGCCCAGGATCCCCTGCACATCGCCCTCTCCGGAGCGGGCGCGTTCGTAGAGCAGGGCGCCAAGACGGAGTCGGTTTGCCGTATCGAGCCGGGGGGAGTTGAGTAGGGCTTCGAGAATTTTTCGGGCCGAATCCGGCTGGCCCATAGCTTCAAGAAGCTCGGCCCGATCCAGCTCGACCTCCGGATCCTGCTCACCCGCCTCTTCAAGCAACTGGAGCGCCTCCTCGGCCCTTCCGGCCCGCAGGTAGCGGTGCAATAGTTGACGCCTCAGCTCCCCATTGTGCGGCTCCTCCTGCCACCAGGATCGGAGGAGGGCAAGGGCCTCCTCCTGTCGGCCCAGCTGTTCCAGCAGCAGGAACTTTGTCTCCAACAGCCCGGGTTCCGGGCCTCTGAGCCTGAGTAGGGTGTCGAGCACGGCCAGCGCCTTTTCAGGCCGGTTGAGCCGCCTGTACAGCTCCGCCAGCTCCAGCCAGAGCTCCTCGTCGCGCCGAAACCGGCCCAGCAGGTGTTCGTATTCCCGGACCGCCCGCTCCGAAAGCCCGGCCTGCGCGTAGAGCTCGGCCAGGGTGCCTCGATACCAGCGAGCGCTGGACTCTCCGGATCGAATCGAGTCCAACCGGACCGCCTGCTCCGCGTATCCGATCGCCTGGCGCAGCTGGCCGCGGCGGGCCAGCAGCTGAGCCAGCGCATGCAGGATGCCGGGTTCTTCCGGTGCCAGAGCGAGCGCTTTTTCGTATCCCTCCTGGGCCGCCTCCCAGTTGCCCATGGCCTCCTGGTACAAGGCGCGCAAAAAGAGCTCCCGGGCCCGTTCCTCTTCCGAAAGCGACGGAGGGGTAAGCAGAAGGATATTCGGGTCGAGCCCCTGGAGCGTATCCCGCGCCTGATCCGGGATCGGGCGCGTGGGGGCGCATCCCAGGCCGATAAGCAGCAGGACGGCCAGAAGCGATTTTGGCGCGGAGACGAACATAGAACGAAAATACTTCTTCCCGCCCGGCGGGGCAATGCCGTTGAATCCCGGGAGCAAAACCCCGTACCATTGCGGGGAAGGGCACAGCGAGCACCCACCCCATGAGGTTTCATCCGGTCGAGATCATCGCAAAAAAACGGGATCGGCAGCGGCTGAGCGCCGAGGAAATCCGCTTCTTCGTCCACGGCTTGCTGAACGGCACCGTGCGGGACTATCAGGCCGCGGCCTGGCTCATGGCCGTATACCTGAACGGCATGGATGAAGAGGAAACACTGGCCCTTACCGAGGCCATGCTCACCTCGGGCCGGATCATAGATCTGAGCCAGGTGCCCGGCCTCAAGGTGGACAAGCACTCTACCGGCGGTGTTGGGGATAAGGTTACCCTGTTGCTTGTGCCCATCGTGGCGGCCGCCGGGGTGCCTGTGCCCACGATCTCCGGCCGTGGGCTCGGGCATACGGGGGGTACGCTGGATAAGCTGGAGTCCATTCCGGGTTTTCGAACCCGGCTTACGATCGAGGAATACCTCGAGCAGATGCGCACCATCGGAGCGGCCATGATCGGGCAGACCGACGATATCGCCCCGGCGGATCGGGAGCTGTATGCGCTTCGGGATGTGACGGCGACCGTGGAGTCCATCCCGTTGATTGCGGCCAGTATCATGAGCAAGAAGCTCGCCGAGGGGATCGACGCGCTGGTGCTGGATGTCAAAGTCGGCCGTGGGGCGTTCATGAAGACCCGGGATCGGGCGCGGGAACTGGCCCGCACGCTGGTGGCCATCGGCCGCGGAGCCGGCAAGCGCACAGTTGCCCTGCTTACCGATATGGACACCCCCCTGGGGCGGACGATCGGCAACTGGCTGGAGGTCGAGGAGGCCATTGCCTGCCTGCGCGGGCAGGAGGTGCCCGATGTGCTGGAGGTGACCTATGAGCTGGCCGCGTGGATGTTCTACCTGGCCGAGCGCGTCCGGGATATAGAGGAAGGGCGCGCTCTGGCACGGGAGATGGTTCGATCCGGACAAGCGTGGGAGAAGTTGCTCCAGATTGTGCGGGCTCAGGGCGGCGATGTGCGTCTGCTCGAGCATCCGGAGCGCTACCCGGAGGCCCCCTGCGTTGCGGAGCTTCCCGCCCCTGAAAGCGGATACGTGGCCGATCTGGACGCCTGGGCTTTCGCCTGGGCGGCGCTGGAACTGGGAGCGGGTCGATACCGCAAAGAAGACCCCATCGACCCCAGAGCGGGCATACGCATCAACTTTTCGCCCGGAGAATACGTACATGTGGGCGACCCCGTGGTCCTGCTCTATGCAGCCAGCCCGGATCGCCTCCAGCAGGCCCTGCAGCGGCTCGAGGGCGCCATATGCATCCAGGACACCCCGCCCCGGATGCGTTCGCGCCTGCTGGAGGTGGTCGAGTAAGGGGAGGGGTTGCTTTCCCGGCCAGATTGGTTATCTTTACCCGAAATCCGAGCGGAAAGGCTTCCGTCTATGTGGCAGCGTTTTGTGCGTGCGCTGAAGGCTCTGCTGGGGGGGCTCATCAAGAGCCTCGAGGATCCCCGTCTGATCCTGGAGCAGAACATCCGGGAGCTTAATGATCAGATCCCGAAAATGAACGAGAACATCGCCACGGTAAAGGCGAACGTGCTGTTGTTGGAGCGGGAGATCCGGCGATTGGAGGGAGAGGTTCAGTCCCTCACCTCCCATATCCGCGCCGCGCTGGAGGCGGGCCGGGAGGATGTGGCTGAAAACTACGCCATTCGGCTTGAACAACAGCGCGCAGCCCTGGATCGAGCCCGGGAGCAGTTGCGCCTGGCCCAGCAGGCCTACGAGAAGGCGATCGAGGTCAAGAAGGCGTTTATGCGGGAGCGGGAGCGCAAGATTCGCGAAGCCCAGGAGGCGCTTCGCGAACACGAGCGGGCCCGCTGGCAGGCCCGGGTGGCCGATGCCCTGGAGTCCTTCGAGGTGGCGGGCATCGATCAGACGCATCAAGAGATGGTCGCCCGCATCCGGGAAGAAGCCGCCCGTCAGGAGGCGCGCATGGAAATGGCCCTCGACAGCGTCGATCGGGAACGCATGCGCATCGAGGAGGAGGCCGAACGTATACGGGCTCGTGAAGTGCTCAAGCAATTCAAGCTCGAAATGGGCCTGGAGTCCGGGTCCTCTGCTCCGGAGGCCGCCTCATCCGGCGAGGTCAAACAGGTCCCGGAAACGCAGAAAACCGTCGGTCGAACCCGGAGTCGCTCCTGATTATGCTGCCCGCGCGTCTGTCTGGTTCGCTACTGGCCAGGGTCTCCTTTTCCGGACAGGAGGTAGACTCCGGCAGGACGGCTTCGGCCGGCGGGCCCGGAGGCTCCGTCGGGGTGCAGAACCCGGTCTGCGTCCGGAGGGAAATGGCCCTTCCTGCCGGGGCGGCGGGGATGATGGGCGCCTTGGTTCGGCGCAGGAAGCGATATCCTCGTCTCTGAGCTATGTCCAGCACGCACACGCAGGAACCCAACTACATCCGGGAAGCCTTTCTGTTACCGTGGAACCTGCTCGCTTTGGCGGCGGCGGGGCTGTGGACGTTTTTCAACCCGGAGTGGTTCGAGCTTACCTGGACCCTCGTGGCCGGCCTGGAGTTGCTCTATCTGGGCCTGTTGCCCCGCTCGAGGCGATTTCAGCGCTGGGTGCGGTCCCGACAAGGGCACAGGCAGAAGCCCGCCTCCGAGACGGAGATGCTGCTCAGCCTGGATCGCGCCCGTCAGGGCCGGTTTGTGGCTATGCGCGGCCTGCTTGATGCCATCGAGGCCCGTTACGGGCAGTACTCCAGCCCTTCCCGGGCGCTGCTGGAGGGACACGAACGCCGGTTGCAGCAGCTGCTGCAGGCCTACCTGCGGCTGTTGCTGGCCGATCAGCAGTATGCGACCTATCTGGCCACGCACAGCGAGGCGGAAATCCGTCGGGCTCTTGCGGAGCTGGAGCAGGATGTACAGGATGATCCGCCCCGAATTCAGCGTCTGAAGGCCAGGCGGATAGAGGTCTTGCGCAAACGGCTGGAGCGCTATCAGCAGGTCCGTGAACAGGCCGAGGCCGTGCGCGCTCAGCTGGAGACGATCGAAGACGTGTTTCGCTTCATCCACGAACAGGCCCTGACCATGAAGGACCCCGAAGCGCTCGGGCTGGAGTTGGACAATCTTCTGCAGGAAGTAGAGGAGACGGAACAGGCTGTGCAGGAGATGGAGGCGCTCTTCGAGCCGCTTGCTCGGCTCTCTGTAGCATCCGAGGAGACCGAAGTCACGCTTCGGCCAAGAAGGAGCCGTAGCCGTTCTACATGAGGGGGAGAGGATGATGAACAACACGACGTTGCTCTGGGAGCTATCCGAGGGCATCGCGCTCCTGGTCATCAATCGGCCCGAGGTGCTCAATGCCCTCAACGGGCAGGTGCTTGAGGCGTTGGAGGCGGCCTTTGAGCGCATATATACCGATCCCGAGGTACGCGGGGTTATCCTCACGGGGGCCGGGGAGAAGGCCTTCGCCGCGGGGGCCGATATCGCCGAGCTCAGCGGGCTGGATGCGCTCCGCGGATGGGAGCAGGCCCGTAGGGGCCAGCGCCTCTTCGATCGCATCGAGCGCTGTCCGAAGCCCGTTGTGGCCGCTGTCAACGGCTATGCGCTCGGGGGCGGATGTGAGCTGGCCATGGCCTGTCATGTGCGCTTTGCCGCCGATACGGCGCAGTTCGGGCAGCCGGAGGTCAACCTCGGCCTGATCCCGGGCTACGGAGGTACCCAGCGCCTGGTGCGCCTGGTGGGCCGAGGCCGGGCGCTGGAGCTGCTGCTCACCGGGGAACGCATCTCGGCCGAAAGGGCCTATCAGATCGGGCTCGTCAACCGGGTGGTGCCGGCGGATCGGCTGCTGGAGGAGGCGCGGGCTTTTCTGAAGACCGTGCTGAGCAAAGGGCCCGTTGCCGTGCGGCTCCTGCTGGAGGCCGTAGCCGCCGCGGACCTGCCCCTGGAGGCCGGTCTGGCCCGTGAGGCCGAGCTCTTCGGGTTGGCCATGGCCACCGAAGACTTCCGGGAGGGCACGCGCGCCTTCATGGAGAAGCGAAAGCCGGTCTTCCGAGGACGATAGGGGCCATGGATACCCTGTTGCTTGCCCTGCTTGGGGTGTTGCTGTCGGCCTTGAGCACCCTGATCGGGCAGGCCTATGCGCATGCCACGCGCGCCTGGGCCGAACTGGTGCACCGGCGGACTCGGCCGGCCACCGTTGCGCTCGAGCTGTTGCGCTATCCGGACTGGTATCGCCATGCCCCCTGGGCGGGAAGGGTGCTGGGAAGCCTGCTGTACGGCTGGGCGCTCTGGGGGGCGATCGAGCCCCTTATCGGTCGCGCCTGGCCGGGCGTTCCGGAGCCGTACAGAACGCTGCTCATCGGCCTGGGGGGCGCTTTCTTGCTGGGCATCCCCTACTATGTGCTGGCCTGGTGGTTGCCCGATCTGGTGGGGCGCTATCGGGCTGATCGGCTCGTCCTGCCCCTGGCCTATCTGGCGCGTGTACTGGCGTACCTGGTCTATCCGCTCACCCGCGCGCTCGGACAAGAAGCCGGTCAGGGAGGGGACCGGCAGGGAGTACAGCCGGGCGCCCCCGAAGAACGCCAGAGCGAGGTTTTTCCGGAGCGTGTGTGGCTGGAGCGCGCCCTACAGCTCACCGAACAGCGCGTAAAAGACCTCATGATTCCCCGCACCGAGATCGAGGCCGTAGAGGAGAACAGCTCCCTTCGGGAGGTCATCGATCGCTTCCGCAAGACGGGCTACTGGCGCCTGCCCGTCTATCAGGGGACGATCGATACGGTGATCGGGCTTGTTCAGGTACAGGATCTGTTTCGTCGGCCCACCCACCTTCGCGAGATTCTTCGACCCGTGCTCTTTGTGCCGGAGTCCAAAACGGCCACCAATATGCTCCTGGAGTTCCGCCGCACCGGGCAGGTGATGGCCATTGTGCTCGATGAATACGGGGGTACGGCCGGATTGATCACGCTCGATGATCTGCTCGAGGAGCTGCTCGAGGATATAGAGCGATACGAAGAGGAAGATGAGCTGGTGATGCGGCGTCTCAATCCGCACACCTTTATCCTCAGCGGTCGGGCTTCGATCGAGGAGATCAACGATCGCTTCGGGCTCGGCCTCCCGGAAGGGGACTACGAAACCCTGGCCGGCTATATCATGGATCGGCTCGGCCTGATTCCGGCCGTGAACGAAGAGTTCGTGCTCGATGGGCGTTTCCGGGTCATCATCACGCGCGCCACCCCCTCACGGATCGATCTGGTCAAACTCATTGTCCTGGATGCGGAAGGCAGAAGGATTGCACCGGTTCGGTCTTAGCCGCTATATTTGCCCTCCGTCTACCCAGTAGCAAGAGGCGTTGTCTATGCCCAATACAAAGTCTGCGGCCAAACGCGCTCGACAGAGCCTGAAGCGCTATCTGCGCAACCGAGCGCAGCGTTCGAAGATGAAAACCCTGATCAAGAAGGTGCTACGCGCGGCAACGCGCGCGGAGGCCGAGGCGCTCTACCGAGAGGCGCAGGCGGTGATGGATCGGCTGGCCACCCGGGGGATCATCCACAAAAACAAAGCGGCCAGGAAAAAGGCGCAGCTACAGCGTCATATTGCCGGCCTGCCCGCCTGAACGGGATCGGTTTTGGTCTGTGGACCCCGCCTCAAGCGGGGTTTTTTGTTTTTTGCGCCCCGTGCGCCGGTCGTGTATCTTCGTCAGGGCAGGAGAGGAGCAGAATGCTTTTTACCCGACGTCCCGGTTACCGACGCTTTGAATACCGTCCGCGCTACTACGACCCGAGCCGAGAGCAGACTCTGCGGGAGCGCCTGAGGCGGCAGCGCGAGCGCGTGCGCCGGACTCGACGCAGACCCATGTCCCTGCTCTGGATGCTCGCTCTGTTGTTGATGGCCCTGTATCTGTACGGGCGGCTGTAGGGCTATGGCGGGGATCATTCGTCGGCTACCGGAGGTGCTCGTCAGCCAGATCGCGGCCGGAGAGGTGGTACAGCGGCCCGCCTCCGTGCTCAAGGAGCTGCTGGAGAACGCCATTGACGCCGGAGCGAGCCGCATTGAAGTGCACGTTCGCGATGCGGGCAAAACGCTCATACAGGTCATCGACAACGGATGCGGCATGCATCCTGAGGATGCCGTGCTGTGCTTCGAGCGCCATGCCACAAGCAAGATCGCCACAGTCGAGGACCTGTACGCCCTTCATACCTTGGGTTTTCGTGGAGAAGCGTTGGCCTCCATCGCCGCCGTAGCCCAGGTCGAGCTCCGCACCCGGCGTTCGGAGGACGCCCAGGGTACGCTCGTCCGTATAGAGGGCGGACAGATCCAGCGCGTTGAAGCCTGTGCGGCCGCACCGGGTACTTCTGTCTCCGTGCAGAATCTGTTCTTCAACACCCCCGCACGCCGCCGATTTCTCAAATCCGATGCTACCGAGTGGAAGCACCTGCTGGACGTTTTCCAGCGGCTTGCCCTCTGTTATCCCCGCATCGCCTTCGAGCTCTACCATCAGGAAGAGTTGATCTATGCCCTTCCGGCGGAGACGCTTCCGGAGCGACTTGCTCGGTTGTTGCGTCTGCCGAATCTGGACGACTGGGTGGCCGTGGAGGAGGGCACCGAACAGGCCCGGCTCCATGGGTACGTGGCTAAGCCGGTTTTTTCCCGGCCCAGTCGGGGTGAACAGTTCTGGTTTGTCAACGGTCGCTATGTGCGGCATCGGGGGCTTGATCATGCCGTCTACAGCGCCTATGGGGAGCTGATCCCCAAGGGCAGTTATCCCGCTTTTGCCCTGTTTCTGAGTCTGGATCCCCGCCATGTGGACGTGAACGTGCACCCGACGAAGGAAGAGGTCAAATTCGACGACGAAGCCCTGCTCTACGCCATGGTGCGAGCCGCTGTGCGGCGGGCGCTGGCCGACTCGAGTCTAATTCCGGAGCTTGTCTGGCAGGGGGATCGCCTGGCCGAGCGTGCCGTTTGGGTCCGGTGGACCCCTGAGGCTCCGGCCCCGCTCAGGGGGGCATCGGGCGTTCGGGCTCAAGCGGGCGCCTCCGGTTCGGAAAAACCGGCCCAGCTTTCCCTGTCTGCGTCCTCGCCCCGGGCATTGGCCTTGGAGTCCCCCTACGGACGGGATGCCGAGCCCTGGGATCCCCGCCAGGAGGCGCGCCTGTTCTGGCAACTGCACAATCGCTACATCCTGGTGCAGATCCGCACGGGCATGATCATCGTCGATCAGCACGCCGCCCATGAGCGGATTCTCTACGAGCAGGCCCGGGAGGCGCTGCAGGGGGCGTTGTCGGCCACACAACAGCTCCTCTTTCCCCAGACGGTTGCGCTTTCCCTGGAGGATTTCGAGTTGCTCAAAGAGCTACAGGGCGACCTCTGCCGGCTGGGCTTTTCCCTCAAACTGGGCCCTGGCCGCACGGCCACCGTGCTCGGGGTGCCGGCCGATGTGCGCCCCGGCCGGGAACAGGGCATCCTCCAGGAGGTGCTGCAGTACTATCGGCATTACCGCTTTGCCGACCGGTTGCCCAGCCAGGACGCTCTGCTCAAGGCGCTGGCCTGCCGGATGGCGATCAAGTCCGGGGATCCGCTCAGTCCCCAGGAGATGGAAAGCCTGCTGCATCAGCTCTTCGCCTGCCGGATGCCCTACGCCTGCCCGCACGGCCGTCCCACGTTGGTCAAAATCACCCTGGAAGAACTGGATCGCCGTTTTGGTCGTATCGGACATCTGGAGCGCGAAGCCTATGGAGAACCTCACGATCATCCAGCACGCCCTCATCCAACGTAACCTGACCCTGCTGCGCGACCGCCGCACCCCGCACGGGGAGTTTCGTCGTCTGCTTCATCAGACCGCCTCGCTGTTGGCCTACGAAGTATTGCGCGATCTGCCGGTCCGCGCCGTGGAGATCGAAACCCCGCTGGAGCCCACCGTGGGGTATGTGCTGGACACCGAGGTCGTTGTGGTCCCCATCCTTCGAGCGGGCCTCGGTATGGTGGACGGTTTCGTCCAGTACCTGCCGGAGGCGCGCATCGGACATCTGGGCATCTATCGAGATGAGGCCACCCACCGGCCCGTGGATTACTATGCCAAGTTGCCCCCCGGTCTGGAGCGGGCCTGGGTGATCGTGATCGATCCCATGCTGGCCACAGGGGGGAGCGCCGACGACGCCCTCAGCTCGCTCAAAGCCCGCGGCGCGCGCCAGCTGCGCTTCGTCTGCCTGGTGGCCGCTCCCGAAGGGGTGCGCAGGTTGGCCGATCGCCATCCCGACGTGCGCCTTTACGCCGCCGCTCTGGATAGGGAACTCAATCGGCACGCCTTCATTCTGCCCGGTCTCGGCGATGCCGGAGACCGTGTTTTCGGAACCTGAAGGTTTCATTTTTTCCCGCGCGGAAAAACTTTTTTCTCGCCTATCCCCTTACAGGCCTCAGAAAACGGCTTGCTTAAGTCGGTACGGTTCTTGGTACCAGATGCGGGGGAAAGCGAAGGGAGAAAAGCGAGCCATGTCCTTCACCGTACGCGGTATCAGTCCCCGAACACACGTCATTACAATCGGCAAGGCCTTGGACTACCGTAACGCGCAGGAGTTCAAGGCCTTGGTCGATACCCTCATGCAGGCGGGGGTGGTGAATCTGATTCTGGACTTCTCCAACACGGGTATTCTGGATTCCACCGGACTGGGCGCTATCTTCTCCGCCTACCGGAAACTGACCCCCCGAGGAGGGCAGATCGTCTTCGCCAACGTCTCTCGCCCCGTGCAGATGGTCATCGAGCTTACGCACACCAACCGTATTTTCAAAATCTTCCCGACGGTGGAAACCGCTCAGGCCGCTCTTACACCCGCCAAGGTTTCCTGAAAACTGTCGACTGGATCATGGGATACACGCAGATGCAGTTCAGCAACCTGGAGACCGTCACCGAGGAACTGCTCGAGCATTTTGCTCGCTGGCTGGAGGATACCGATGGACCGGTGGAGTATCTAGGCCAGGATGGGCTTCTGAAGCTGCAGCTCGTGGTGCACGAGTGGGTGGCCAATCTGGTCGAACACGCCGTTTTCAATGGTCGTCCGCCGGAAATCCGCATCGAAATCGAGCCCGCCGATCCGCAGGGCGTCTGGTGCCGGATTTACGATAACTCCGAGGGGTTCGACTGGGACCGGCACGCCTCCGATACGGTGCCTCTGGATGACTGGGAGGCCGAACGCGGTCGGGGACTGGCCTTCATTCAGGCCCTCTGCAAGCAGACCTTCTACCAGAGCCGAGAGGGGTTGAACTGTCTGAGCGTATGGGTGGTGGAACGATGAGCGAGCGTTCCGCGACGATTCTGGTCGTGGAAGACGAGCCCACCGTGCGCAGGCTGTTACAGTACAGTCTGAGCAAGCGTTATCGGGTTCTGGTGGCCACCAACGGCGCCGAGGCCTTGGAGCTTGTGCATCGGGAGGCGCCGGATCTGATCATCTCCGATATCATGATGCCCGTCATGGATGGGTATGAGCTGCAGCGCCAGCTGCAGAAAGAGGAGGCCACGCAGGCCATTCCGTTCATTTTCCTCACGGCCAAGGCCGATGAACAGTCCCGCCGAGAAGGTATCCGCATGGGTGTGGACGATTATCTGACCAAGCCCTTTGATGTGGAAGAATTGCTCCTGCGCGTAGAACGGCTCCTGGAGCGCGCCGCGCTCTACCGCTCCCAGCTCGATATGCGGCTGAGCCGGGACTTCTCCCGACGGCTCATGCCCGATGGGGTGCCCGATATCCCCGGATATCGACTGGAGCTGTTCTATAACCCCCTGCAGAGCGGAGGGGGGGATCTTTTCGACTGGCTGCAGCTGGAGGATGGTCGCTACCTGTTCGTCATCGGCGATGTGATGGGCAAAGGGGTGCAGGCCAAATTCTACGCCTTCAGCTTCATGTCCTACATACGCGGCACCCTGCGCACCCTGACCGAGGTATCTGCATCGCCAGCTGAACTGCTTACGCGGCTGAACCGGATTCTCATCCGGGATCATATCCTGCAGGAGACGTTTGCCTCCCTGCTCGTCGTTGCCCTGGACCCTCGTACAGACGAACTGCTCCTGGCCAATGCCGGCCATTGTCGACCCCTGTTCTGGTATAACGGGGAGATGTGGTTCGCTCGGGAGGGCAACCTGATCCTGGGGCTAGATCCTCAGGCGGTGTATACGGAACTGCGCCAGACCATGGAGCCGGGTATGGGTGTGCTTCTGTACACGGACGGCCTCCTGGAGCTCCCTGTGGGAACGGAGATGGGGTTGCTGGGGGAAGAGGGGCTGGCTCAGCTTGTGAACAGGGTCTATCATCCGGGCTTCGGGCTCGAGGACCTGATCGAGCACGTGCTTGCATCGGCCCGAGAAGGCCGTTTTGCCGACGACGCCCTGCTCCTGCTCTTAGAGCGCGAGCCCTGAGCAGGGTATCCCTCCCGGTCGGGCGAGGTCCGGCTGTCCCATCGCGCCAGCGCACTCATCCCACGCGGGCCAGTTCCAGGGAAACCGGATACCGGCTACGTAGCCAACAGGCCAGCTCCTGGTGCTCGGGCGCGCTCAACCGGGGGTCTATGTTCACGAGCGCAAAGGCGGCCTCGCGGGCCTCTTGGAGGATATCCTGGTCCGTGAGCAGGTTGGCGATGCGGAGTTCGGGGAGCCCCGTCTGGCGTGTGCCGAAGAACTCTCCGGGTCCACGCAGCTGCAGATCCCGTTCGGCGATCTGAAACCCGTCGGTGGTCTCCACAAGCGTACGCAGGCGCGCCTCGGCTTCCCGGGTCCTTCCGGAGGCGGCCACCAGGAAGCAATACGACAGATGCGGCCCACGACCCACCCGGCCCCGCAGCTGATGCAGCTGCGCCAGGCCGAAACGCTCGGCGTGCTCGATGAGCATAACCGTGGCGTTGGGCACATCTACGCCGACCTCGATAACCGTGGTGCAGACCAGGATATCGAGCTCCCCGGCCTTGAAGGCGCGCATGATGTGCTCTTTCTCCCCGGAGGGCATGCGCCCGTGAAGTAGCCCCACCCGCCGATGGGGAAACCGGGCCTGGATGCGCCGGTAACCCTCTTGGGCGTTTTCCAGGTCTAGGGATTCGGACTCCTCCACAAGCGGATAGACGACATAGGCCTGTCGGCCCCGGCTCAGTTCACCTTCAAGAAACTCGTAGACCCACTCCCGATGGGACTCGGAGACCAGGCGCGTGACTATGGGCTTTCGTCCCTGGGGCAGCTCTCGGATCACGGATACATCCAGATCTCCGTAGAGCACCAGGGCCAGGGAACGGGGGATCGGGGTGGCGGTCATAACAAGCAGGTGTGGAGAGAGCCCTTTGCGTCGGAGCTCGGCCCGCTGCAGCACCCCGAAGCGGTGCTGTTCATCGATGACAATTAGCCCCAACCGATGGAACCGCACATCCTCCTGGATGAGCGCGTGCGTGCCGACCACCAGCTGGGCCTGGCCGGTGGCGATCTCCTGGAGAACCCGGGCCCGCTCGCCCCGGGCCATGCCTCCGATCAGCAGACGCACCTCTACCCCGAGCGGCTCGACGTATTCCCGCAGCACGGCCGCGTGCTGTTCGGCCAGGATCTCCGTCGGCGCCATGAGCGCGGCCTGATAGCCGGAGTCCAGCGCCAGCAACATGGCCGCGATGGCCACCACGGTCTTTCCGCTGCCCACATCGCCCTGCAGGAGCCGGTTCATAACCCTCCCGCTGCGCACGTCCCGATAGATTTCCCGGATGGCCTGCTTCTGCCCCTCGGTGAGGGGAAAGGGCAGGCTGCTGTAGAAGGCGTTGAACAGGGCGCCCGCAGGCGCAAATCGAGGGCCTGAGGATACCGGGTGCTCTCCGCCGCGGGACCAGGCCAGAAGCAACTGCAGGTAAAACAGCTCTTCGAACTTGAGCCGCCGCCGGGCCCGCTCGAGGCTCTCCCAGTCCGGCGGGGTATGCATAAGCGTGAGCGCCTGCTGCAGGGGAAGCAGGCTGTAGCGTTCTCGTATCCACCCCGGCAGCGGATCCGGCAGGGGAGGCAGGGGCTCCTGTAGGAGTGTGTATACCAGTCTTCGGATGGCGATACTGCTCAGCCCGACGCGCTCCAGCGCCCGTGAACCGGGATACAGGGGCAGGATCGTGCCCGTGCGCAGGGGGCCAGAGGAGTCTTCTTCCAGCTTGTCGTAGTCTGGATGCACCAGTTGCAGACGCGCCCCGTAGCGCTGCGGTACCCCGTGAAAAGCCACCCATTGGCCCGGCCGGAATTGTTTACGGATCCAGTTCAGGCCCTGAAACCAGACGCAGACCAGCTGTCCGGTGCCGTCGTCGAGCAATAGCTCGAATCGGCTGCGACCGCGCGCCCCCTCGACAAGCCCCTGAGCCCGCACCTGCCCCACCACGGTAATGCCCCCCTGCTCGGGCCGGAGGCTCCGGATGGGCAACACGGTGGTGCGGTCCAGATAGCGCCGCGGCAGGTAGCGGAGCAGATCCTCGAAGGTGTGCACGCCCACCGTGGCCAGCGCCCGGGCTCGACGGGGGCCCACCCCCTTGAGTTTTTCGATGGGGGTCTGCCAGGAGCTCATGGGAGGAGTCGGGGTCTCGTCCCCCCAATATAGGGCCTTGAGGTCGGCAGAGACCTACTGGACCTCCACTTCGGTTGTCTGCACCGGCGGCCGAGAGGGCTGCAGTTCCTCCTCCGGAGGAGCGAAACGCTGAGCGGGATCGGCCACGGGCTCTGGCTCCAGGGCCCGCTCAAGCACCTCATAGACGCGGGAGACACAATGGAAGGTGAGCTCCTGCCGGATGGCCTCCGGAATATCCTCAAGGTCTTTCTCGTTGCGAGCCGGAAGAATGATCTGTCGGATGCCCGCCCGACGCGCGGCCAGCACTTTCTCTTTGATGCCTCCCACGGGTAGCACAAGCCCTCGGAGCGTGATCTCTCCCGTCATGGCCACATCCGAGCGCACGCGCCGTTGGGTGAGCAGGGACACCAGCGCGGTCAGGATGGTCACCCCGGCCGAGGGGCCGTCTTTGGGAATAGCGCCCGCCGGCACGTGTACGTGCACGTCCCAGTGCTTGAAGATGCGCCACGGGATCCCCAGCTCCCGGGCGTGTGCCTTGATGTAGCTCCAGGCCGCCTGGGCCGATTCCTTCATCACTTCGCCCAGGTGGCCAGTCAGGATAAGCCGGCCCGAGCCGGGTACAGCCGTGGCCTCGATGAAGAGCAGATCCCCTCCCGTGGGGGTCCAGGCCAGCCCCGTGGCCACCCCAGGTATCTCGGTGCGTTCGGCCACCTCGTTGAAGTACTTCTCCGGACCCAGATACCGGCGCACAGCGGCCTCATCGATGCTGAGGGGGCCTTGCCGTTCCCCCATAGCGATCTCCTTGGCCACGGCACGCAGGATCGCGGCGATGGAGCGCTCCAGATTGCGCACACCGGCTTCCCGGGTGTAGTCCTGGATGATCTTCTGGATCGCCCCATCGGTGAAGCTGACTTGCTCCGCGCTGAGCCCGTGCTCGAGGAGCTGTCTGGGGATCAGATGTCCGCGCGCAATATGGAGCTTGTCTTCGTGCGTATAGCCCGGAATCTCGATGATCTCCATGCGGTCCCGCAGCGGGGCGGGGATGGCCTCCAGATAGTTGGCCGTGGCGATGAACATCACGCGCGATAGATCAAAGGGCAGTTCCAAGTAGTGGTCGCTGAAGTTGGCGTTCTGCTCCGGATCGAGCACCTCCAGCAGGGCCGAGGCCGGATCGCCCCGGAAGTCCATGCCCAGCTTGTCGATCTCGTCGAGCATGAAGACCGGGTTGGCCGTCCCCGCCTTGCGCAGGCCCTGGATAATGCGGCCCGGCAGGGCGCCCACGTACGTGCGCCGGTGCCCACGGATCTCCGCCTCATCGCGCACACCACCCAGAGAGATGCGCACGAATTTCCGCCCCAAGGCGCGGGCAATGGACTTGCCCAGCGAGGTCTTGCCCACCCCCGGTGGGCCATAGAAGCAGAGGATGGGGGCCTTCATATCCCCCTTGAGCTTGAGCACGGCCAGGTACTCGAGGATGCGCTTTTTGACCTTCTCCAGATCGTAGTGGTCCTCGTCGAGGATGCGCTGAGCACGATCCAGATCCAGAATGTCCTCGGAGTATTCCTGCCAGGGCAGATCCAGGATCCAGTCTATGTAATTGCGGGTGACCGCATGTTCCGGGGACATCGGGGGGATGCGCTCCAGGCGTTTGAGCTCCCGTTCCAGGGCCTGGCGCACCTCCTCGGGAAGGGACTTCTCTGCGGCGCGTTTACGCAGCTCTTCGAGCTCGGCCGTGGTTGTATCGCCTTCTCCGAGCTCCTCCTGGATAGTCTTCAGCTGCTGACGCAGGAAATACTCTCGCTGCTGGCGCTCGATGTCGGAGCGGACCTTATTGCGGATTTCCTCGCTCAGGCGCAGCACCTGCAGCTCCCGGTTGAGCTGCTCCAGAATCATCTCGGCCCGCTTCTCCAGAGGGCGCATCTCCAGCAGCTTCTGCTTTTCCGATACGGGCAGCTGCAGGTTGGAGGCGATGAAATGGATCAAAAAGGCGGGGCTTTCGATGTTCTGGATCGCATAGGCGGCTTCGTTGGGGATGTTGGGAGACAGGTTGATGATCTGCGTGGCCAGCTCTTTGATCGAGCGGACCAGGGCCTCGAGCTCCATCGTGTATGTGAAAGACTCGTCAATAGGCTCGATGCGGGCCACCAGATAGGGTTCCGTCTGCAGATAGTCCAGAATCTCGAAACGCCGCTTGCCCTGGATGACCACGCTCTGCGATCCGTCGGGCATCCGGATGACCTTCAGGATCTTGGCCATGGTTCCGACGCGGTAGAGGTCCTCCGGAGTCGGATCGTCGATGCCGGGATCCTTCTGCGCGACCACGCCGATCATCTGATCCCGCTCCAGACTATCCCGGAGCAGGCGAACGGATTTCTCCCGGCCCACCGTGATGGGCACGACCACGCCGGGGAAGAGCACCGTATTGCGCAGGGGCAGGATGGGCAACGCATCCGGAAGCGGCTCCGCATGAGCGCCTTCCTCTTCCTCCGGGCTCGGCAGGGGAAAGCTCTGTTCGAGATCTTCTTCGCTCAGATGCAGTAGCGGCCACATGTTCTACTAGCTCCAATTCCGATCCAGAAAGCCGCGCAAAACACCTGCCAACAGGCAAAAAATGACCATTTCGACAGCACGTGAAGCAATAGGGGCGATTTTTTCTGTCATTCCGTCAGGGTTCATGCTGCGTAAACGGGCAAGCAACCGACCGGTACGCCCCGGCCGTGCGGAACGGTTGAGCCGACATGTCCGCTGAGGCAGACAGGGGAGTCCGCTATTGCTTCGAGCGGAGAAAATGCTTATACATATGTGGGAGCCATTTCTCTTTCTTTTCCGTCCAGGTTCGATAGAAGGGGAGCCACGATGCGCGATCGTATCATCTTCCGAATGGTTCTGCTCGGATGGCTCATCGCCGGGTACGGCTATGCACAGATTCGCGGCGGTGCCGAGACGGCACAATTTGAACCCGGCGATATGGTCATCTATCAGGAAGACCTTTCGGGCACGCCGATCGGCGAGCAGGTGGAGGGCTGGAAGATCGTCCGGGGAAGCTATGAGGTGGCGGAGTTTCAGGGTAAGCGATGGCTCCGTCCGTTGGAGGGGGATACCCGCATTTTGCGCTCGCTTGCCTTCCCGCAGGATTTTTCCGTGGAGTTTACCACTTACCTTTCCGCAGAGGCGGGAGCCCATCTCAAGCTGTTTCTCTACACGGCGCGCGACTTGGAGCGGGAACGCATGGGCCCCGATGGTCCTTCACAGCTCTACCTGATCGTAGGACGGGGCTACCATCCGGACCACGACTTTGTCCATCTCCGGGTGTACGATCCGACGCAGCGCCGCTATCAGGATGTGGTCACGCCTGGCTCATACAAATTCACGCCGAATCAGCCGCACCGGATAGCGCTGCAGGTCCGCGGTGGGCAGCTACAGCTCTTCGTGGACGGCACGCGGGTAGCCCTCACGCCTTTCCGTCCCGAAGCGCCTCTGGTGGCCATCGGGTTCATCTTTGGTGGTGGTGGGCACGAACTGCCCTACAAGGACCGCCCGGCGCTCTTGGACGCTCTCCGCATCGCCGGCTACAGCCGACCCGTCGGACGCGCCACGGGCGGCGTCTTCCTCTACTGGATGTTCCCCGGAGGGCAGGAAAACCTGCCCCGGCTCCAGGCGGCGCAGAGCCAGACCTTTAATTCAAGTACGGCCCTGTTTGCCGTCAGTGGTGAGCCCCGCACGATGGAGGGCACGCTCGTGCCGATTGACCTTCCCGCCAACCCCTTCGCCCCGGGTGAGGTGCGGGTGCGTGCCGACGGGCAGGCGTGGGGGGAGTTCGTTCGGCGCCTGCAGGCGGACCTTCCCGCCGTGCGCGAGGCGGGGGGCGGATTGGTCATCGTCGGCGACGGGGGCGATGGGCGCACGGAGCAGGAGAGCCGACTCCTTGCCAACCAGCGCGCGATCGCCTTTGCCGCCTGGCTTGCTGGGCAGGGCATCGGCAATCCACAGAATCTGCTGGTCACCGTGATCACCAACGGCGGATACAGAGGCATCATGGTCGTGGCGAATAACGGCGGGTACCGTGGCATCATGTCGCTTCAGATGGAGCGGAGGCGATGAGGAGTGCCCGGAGCCTGGGCAAAGCCAGATGACTGAGTGCGGGCAGGGTAGGCGTGCAGCTATTTCGTAGCGGAGTATGGAAGCCCAGCCGATCTGGATTTAGCGAGGATGTCCAACGATTAGGAGATGGTGCCATGTTAGCAGCATTCTCCGCCGAGCTGTTGCAGCGGCAAAGGGTGGTAGCCGTATGCCTCGTCTTGGTCCTGAGCGGTGGTGTTCCTCTCCAGGCGCAGTCTCTGTTCTGGATTGCTCCACCGGCCAGCGGCGGATCCATAGTGGCCGCTGATTTGGCTGTGGTGGGGGAGATGCCCGTTGTCGTGGGACAGGCGACGTTTGTGGATCCCCAGCGCGGGATTTACATCAGGCGCGCCTTCATCTGGACCCCGAGTAACGGACTCCGCCAGCTTGGCGCTCTGGATCCTTCTATGGAGAATGGGGCATCTGCCATCTCCCCGGACGGACGCTATATCGTGGGAGTGGAGGGAAATCGCGCTGTGCTCTGGACCCTCAGAGGGGATAGCTACACCATACAGGATCTCGGCGTGCCCACAGGATACAGCAACAGCAAGGCGCTGGACGTTTCTCATTCCGGCGCGGTACTGATAAGGGCAGACGATCCCGGCTCTGCCTTGTTCCGGTGGACTCCAGGTGGCAATATACAGCTTATTGCCTCTCCTGTTGGGGAAATGGGCGCTATCTCCGCCGATGGAGAGATTGTTGTGGGAGGGGTAGGGGGAAATGCGCCCTACGCCTTTCGCTGGAGCGGCTCCGGAGGGCTGGAAAACCTGAACGCCTATCTGCCGCCCCCCGCACCTCCGACATGGCTTGCGGAAGCCACGGCTATGTCCCCCGACGGGCGTTTTATCGTCGGCAATGGGTTCAATGGACAGGCTGCACGCCCGGAATCGTTTCTGATGGATTACTCCACCAAGGCGGTGCGCTGGATGGGAATTCCTGCTAGCCAGGATGTCACCCTCTACGTCACCAGCGCGCAGGACGTCTCCTCCGACGGGACAATCGTCGTAGGGTTTGCCGTGGATCATTCCTGGTCGGTCGCCCGGGCCGTCTGGTGGCGGCAGGATACCGGACCTGAGGATCTGAACCGGCGTTTTTCCTCCCTGCTCCAGGATGGCTCTGTTCTGCGAGAAGCTCGCGCCATCTCGCCCGATGGTCGCTACATCGTGGGGATAGGCTTTCATGCCGCTCGCAACCAGACCGAGGTTTTCGTTCTGGATACCCGTACGGCGACGGCTGTGAACTCTGAGAAACTCTTCACCCGGTTTCTGGAGATCTTCCCTAATCCCGTCAGCGCGGAAGCAAACATCCGATTCGCACTGGAGAAAAGCGCACCGGTGCAGCTGGAGATCTTCTCCTCCACAGGCGCACGAGTTTATGCCCGGGATCTGGGCTGGCTTGCGGCGGGCGAGCATCAAGTGCGCTGGGACGGGAGATCGGTTTCGGGTATGCGCCTCGCTGCGGGCCTGTACCTGTGCCGGCTTCTGCTCGGGGGCGAGATGCGAACGGCTACCTGTATCCTGCTGCCCTGAGCTGCGCTATGCGTGCGATCTGCCGGCTCCTGAGCGGATTGTGGCTTCTGTTCCCCGACATGCTTGCCGCGCAGGATACCCTCCTGGAACGTCTGACAATCGCAAGCGTGACGGACGTTTTTCCGCTTCTCCAGAGGCTTAGCGAGGAGCTTGAGCAGGGCAAGCGCTTTAGTGAGGAAGCGCGCATCGCGCGCCTGACCGCGCGCTTCTGGCAGGATCCGGCGGCCCCTCCGGAGGTGGTAGAACGCCTGCAGCGCATCTACGGCATGATCGCGCCAGCCCTGGCCGTCATGGACCCCCCACTGGCCGAGACGCTGTTCGTGCACGTGCCCCTGACGTGGGTGACCTCGGGCGATGAGACGCGCCGAAGGCAGGGACTGGAGACGCTCACGCTGAGCTGGGAGCTCTTCTTTGAACATGCCCAGCAGGAAATTCTGCTCCAGGCGCTGCCTTCGGGCCTTGCCCTGGCTGCCACCTGGCCCGACGAGGACTTTGAAACCATCCTGTCCTTCCTGGCTGACCGGGTGACGCTTGCTTCTGAAACGCACCTTCCTGATAGCCTGCCGCAGGCCTTCGTGGAGCGCCTGCGCCGCTATCGGGGACCCCATGCGCGGCAACTCCCCGATATCCTGGCCCTGGATACCACGGAGACGGGCACGGACCGGCTCATTGCATGGGCGCAGCATCTGCCCCCTCCGCCGCCGTCGCTGGCTGTACAGCGGTGGCGCGAATTATTTATGGAGAAGCTGGAGAGCCGCCGTCTGACCCCGGAGCAGAAGCGGCAGGTCGTGGCGCTCCTTTCGGATCCGGAGCTCCGGGACGCCGTGTTCCGGCTGGTGCGTGCCTGGCGGTATCAGGGTGAGCCGCTGCCTCCACCGCCGCCGGAGAGCCTGCCCATGCTGGAGGAGTGGGCCGTCCGGGAATATTGCGAGGAAGCTGTGCGCCTGCTGGCGGCGGCCGGTCCCGAGGGAGTAAAACGGCTTTTCCGGTTGGTGGCGGAAGACCGGCGAGACTGGAATGCACCGATCCGGAACCCCCGGCCCTGCGAGTGGGACCGATGGCGCGCCCTTTTTGAACAGGCCGGCGAAATTGCTGAAGAAGTTGAAGCCGCCTACCGGGCGAACCCGGCGCCCTGGCACGTGCGCCTGCTGGCCCGTGCCGGACGCTGGGAGGTCGTCCTTGAAGCCCTGGCTTCTCCAGAGGTCGCCCTGCAGCGGGAGGCGGCCTTTCTCCTGGCCCTGGCGGTGGCGCCGGAAGAAGATGAGCTGGCACGAACAGGGGATGCCGGACACGGACGGATGCTGGTCGCGTCGTGGAAAAAGCGGCCGGAGCTGCAGGCGCGCGCACAGAAAGCGCTGCGCCAGGCACTCCGCGATGAAGATCCGAACGTGCAGCGGGAGGCCCTCCGGGCGCTCCTCTCCCTGGGCGACGAGACCGCCTGGCCGGTGCTCCTCGCGGTGCTGCGTGTGGAAAACGAGAATCGGTTTCAGACTTTCCTCAGTGGGTTCCGACCGGTGCTTACGGACTCCCTGGCGCGTGCGGTGGCCGAGGTGGCCCGAAGGGATTCCAGCGAAGCGGTGCGCCGCCGTGCCGTTGTCCTGCTTGTCCGCGCAGCGCCGGGGCCCTGGCAGGCCGTGGTGGAGCCGGCGCTCCGGAGCCTGCTCAGGGACCCGAACCCCGAAGTGCGCCGCGCCGTGGCGGAATATTTCGCGGCCGTCCCTGCCCGAGAGGTCGCCACCACGATTGCCTTTCTTGAGGCCACGCACGATGTCAGCGAGTACGTCCGGCACGCCGCGGCCATGGGGCTGGAGCTGGCCCGTGGCTGGACGCCGGAGCTGGTGGACCAGCTGGAGGTGCGGCTACGCGAAGGCGATCCGGACGCAAATGTCGTGCGGGCGCTTGAAGACGCGTATCCGCATGCCCTCTGCCGGGCGCCCGGCGCCGTGGACCTCGTGCTCGCGATTGTGCTGGACCGTAAGGGTCCGGCGCGCTGGCGCAAAGCCCTGGCCGGAGGACCACCGGCCGATTCGATCGTAGCCCGGGCGCTGCTGGAGCGGCTGGAGGCGAGACCGCTCAAAGACTGGGCTTCCATGCCGCCGGGGTTCGGACCCGGGCTCCTGCAGCGCATGATCGAATTCTTTGTCCGTGCCGAGGAGGACCCGCCACCGCTGGTGATCATCGGGCATCTTGTGCCCCGGGAAGTGCTTGATCCCTGGTTGGTTCGCCGGGCGCTGGAAGATCCGGAGGCGTCGCCGGAGCACCGGCTGTGGCTCATTCAGCAGACGCTGGACATCCCGGAGGATCTTCGGGAGGGTGTCTGGCAGCTGCTTATGCAGGCGCTTCGCGAAGAAGAAGGTGGCGAGATGACACTGGCCCTGCTCGGACGGTGGGGATTTGCCGGGGTGCGGCGGCTGGTCGAAGAACTCTGGGATGAGCCCCGAGACGCTCCAGCGCATTGCACGGTATCTGCGACGACAGGAAGAACTCGGGAAGCCCCGGGTATCCACTGGAGATGCAGGTGGTCCATATCTGCCAGAGCCCTCTGCCGAGGACCTGCCCTGGATCGAAGCTACGCTGGCGCGCCTTGTGCCCGGTGCCCGCGATCCACGTCTGGAGCCGCTGGTGGACCTGCTGGGGCCATGGGATCTGGGCAACGATCCTGCCTTGAAGAAAGCCGTGTTTCAGACCCGCATTCCGCAGCTCCTGCTCCATCATCTGGCCGATCCCGTCGAGTGCCGCGCCGTGGCCGAGGCCGTGGGGGCTCTGTTCCGCCGGGGCAGTCTGCCGCGCTGTCCCTGAGGAGGCGCGTTGGTGGCTTGTTCCAGGCTGCGGGCTTTAGCTATCGGGGGATATATCCGATCCATAGCGGATCCAAAGAAGGCCGTTGGGAGGTGCAGAGGGGGGCTTTATTCCTTGCAGGGTCGTTGAGGCTTTCAAGAAGCTCTGTTCCCCCTGGAGGTAGCCCGCCGGCAAATCGGGAGCTCGTCTTTTTGCGCGGCTGTGGTGGTCTCCTGCGGATTGCGGGATGCGGAAAAGAGCCAAAGGAAGGGTTACTGCGCTCCGGTCTGCTTGATAAGTTCGTGGGGGGTCGCCATATTGAAGTATGGCGCACAGGGAGCCTTTTGGGGTGGCTGCGGTGACGGTGGTTCCGGTTCGCGCCGAACCGCGCGAAACCGCCGAAATGGTCACCCAGGTGCTCCTGGGGGAGACGTTCGATGTACTCGAGTATCAGGCCGGCTTCTGGCGGGTGCGCCTGCATGTGGACGCCTATGAGGGTTGGGTCTCCGAGGATCAGGTCCTGCTGTGGAGTCAGGAGGAGATAAGCCGCTGGACGGAGCAGGCCGAGCGCTTCACGGAGCGCTCCGGGGTGGTGGTGCTCGACCCGCACGATCCGCTGGGCAACAGCCGGCCCGTGGTGGTGGGGAGCTTGCTGTGCTGGGTGGATCGCAGGCGGAGCCGGGTGGCTCTGCCGGACGGCTCCATCGGGCGGTTGTACGTGGAGGCTCGTCCGTCGCGCCTTTTCGCCCCGCATCCCGTGCTCGCCTCGGCCCTGCTCTATCTGGGCACCCCGTATTTATGGGGAGGGCGTTCGCCCTTTGGCATCGACTGTTCCGGTCTGGTGCAGATGGCCTACCTGTTGCACGGGATTCGGTTGCCGCGCGACGCGTGGCAGCAGTTTTCCTGTGGAGAGCCCCTGGAAACGGACTGGCGCACCTGGCGTCCAGGGGATCTGGTGTTCTTCAGTCGGGATGGAACGAAAATCACGCATGTGGGTATTTACGGCGGCGATGGGGCCATCTTGCATGCCTCGGGCATGGTGCGCTGGAATAGCCTGGACCCCGGTCAGGGACGCTTTGAGTTCAGCCCCCGCCTGCAGCGTACACTGGTGGGTGCGCGACGGATTCTTTCCGTCGTGGAGGTGAGCGCCGTTCAGTAATCCCTCGCCATATCCGGCAATGGGTCTTTCGGCCTCGGCTGTTCCGGCCTCGGAGAGGCCGAGACGGGGACTCCTGCACAATCGGGTTCTGGTACTCAATCACGACTATCGTCCCATTACGATCTGTTCGGTTCAGCGCGCAGTTGGCCTGCTTTTCTGTCGTAAGGCGGAGCTTCTGCTCGCCCGAGAGGGGGAGTTTCTGCACTCCCCGAGCACCCGGTTCCCTCTGCCCAGTATCATCCGGTTGCGGTATTACGTTGCGGTACCCTATAAGCGGGTCATGCTCTCTCGGCGCAACATCCTGCGTCGAGACGGCTATCGCTGTCAGTACTGCGGCAGTCGAGAACGGTTGACGGTAGACCACGTCATTCCCAGATCCAAGGGGGGGACGGATTCCTGGGAGAATCTGGTCACCGCCTGTACGGCGTGCAACAACCGGAAAGGAAACCGTACCCCGGAAGAGGCCGGTATGCAGTTGTTGCGTCGTCCTTTTCGGCCCAGCCATATTCTATTTCTGCGTGAACTGGCCGGACATTTCGATGAGGCCTGGAAGCCGTATCTGTTCATGACCTGAGCATGTTATCTGGAGCGGACAACCCGTGTGTGTGGCCTGGATCGTAGGGGTATACCTGATGGCGGCCGATACGCTCTGGCCGTCTCCTGTAGGTGGTCTCGGCCCGCCGAAGAGCGCCGCAAACGAGAAGGCTCGTTCCGTTCCCACGGCTTTTTTCCTCTCTGCGTTCCTGCCGGGATCGGGGCAACTGTACAACCGGCAGCCCGTGCGGGCCCTTCTGTATGCGACCGTGGAAGGGCTGAGCTGGTGGGCGCTCTGGCATTATCGCCGAAGCGGCGATCGGGCCTTTGCCGCCGTGCGCGCCTATGCGCGTCAGCACTGGAGCGTGGTGCGCTATGCGCGATGGCTGAACGGCTATTCCGGCTACGACGGCCCCCCGGTGTCGATCCGAGGGGAGCCCACAGGGGATGGGGAGCGGGACTGGGCCCTTGTGGATCTACGGGAGCTCAATGCCGCCGAGCGTCGGGCCCGTTTCCACAACGGGATGCCCTTCTCGCATGAGCTGCCCCCGTATGGATCGCAGCAGTATTATGAGCTCATCGGTAAGTATTTCCAGTTCGCCCCGGGTTGGTCGGATTACAACGGGGCCGACAACCCTCAGGACCGCCGCAACGTGCCGGATCGCTTCTGGGCCTATGCCCGTCAGCATGCCCGCGCCAATGAACTGCTCCGATATGCCGAGTACGCCCTCATGGCGCTTACGGCCAATCACGTGCTCAGCGCCCTGGATGCGCTCATCTCCGCCCGTCTGCATAACGTCCGGATCCGGGTTCATGGGCCCGACCCGACGGGGTATGTTCGCTGGGGAGGCGCTCTCCTGTGGAGATGGCCCTGAATAGGGGTGCATTGCGTCGGAAAACGGGGGCAAGCTACTTTTTCGGGTGATGCGATCCAGAGGATGAATCATGCTGCGCATACGACTCTTCGGTCCCCTGCAGGATGTGGTGGGAGCGGATCGAGTTGAGCTACCTCATGCGGGTCCGATCACCGTCTCGGAGCTGTGGACGTTGCTGGAGGCCCGATATCCGGACCTGAGTGCCTGGCGTACCATCTGCCGGGTGGCGGTAGACGGGCGCTACGTACGGGCCGAGGCTGAGATTACGGACCCGGAAGAGATCGCCCTGCTGCCCCCGGTAAGCGGAGGATGAGGAGATGGCATTTCGCATCGCGCTCTGTGAGGGACCGCTATCGTGGACTGAGCTCCTGGAGTGGGTGACTGTTCCGGAGGCCGGGGCGGTGGACATATTTCTGGGCGTGGCCCGTCGCTTCACCGACGGGCAGGAAACCCTGGAGCTCCGGTATACGGCCTACAGCCCCATGGCGGAGCGAGAAATGGAGGCCATCGCCCGGGAGGCGCTGGCGCGTTTTCCGATCTGCCGGCTGGCGCTGGTGCATCGATTGGGACAGGTGCCCATCGGGGAACCCAGTGTGGCCGTACTCGTCTCCGCCCCACATCGGGAAGCCGCCTTCGCGGCCTGCCGGTACGTGATCGATGCACTCAAGGCGCGGGTGCCGATCTGGAAACAGGAGCGCACCGCGGCGGGCTTTCGCTGGGTGCCCGGAACCCCCATTCCCGAACCCGAAACAAGGTGATGATATGGCTCAAAAACCTGCTGCATCTCCATCCTGGCAGGAACGGGTGGAACGGCTTGAGGCCGCCCTCGAACAGATTCGGGACGATATAGAAACCGGCTGGCGGGATCAGCTGCACCAGATCGAGTCCCGGTTGGAATCCTGGCGCCATGAGTTGCGTCGGGAGGTGCGTCGGGACCCGGAGCGGACGCTCTGGGCCGCGCTGGGGGCGGGCTTTGCCCTGGGGGTGCTTGTCGCCGCCGTGATCTGCCGCGCCGCTCAAGCCGAGTAAGTGTTTCCACATCTATGCACCGAGCGTATTTCCGTCTGAGCACGTGGTTGCTCGTGCTGGGGGCCGCTATCTGGTCGTTTGCCTTCCGGTGGGGATCTCTGCCCCCACTGGAGCTGTTGATCGACCCCTGGGATGGGCTCTATCGCACAGCCCGGGCGGCACGTGAGCCGGCGCATCTGCAGGTGCGCTCCCCGGTTCTGCAGGCCGAGGTGCGCATCGTTCGTGATCGGCGGGGGGTACCCCATGTCTTCGCCCAGCGGGATGAGGATCTGGCTTTCGCGCTCGGATATCTCATGGCCCGCGATCGGCTCTTTCAGATGGATTTTATGGCCCGCGTGGCTTCCGGGCGCCTGGCCGAGGTTCTGGGACCCGCATGGGTGGAAACGGACCGAGAGCTCCGTCGTACGGGCATGGCCTGGGCTGCTCGGCGCGCAGCCGAACGACTGCGCCAAGAGCAGGGGCTGGAGTGGAGGCTGCTGGAGGCCTTCAGCGCCGGGGTAAACGCCTATCGGGACAGGCTCCGTCCCCAGGAGGACCCCCTGGAGTTCCGTTTGCTGGGCTATCGCCCGGAGCGGTGGACGCCGGAGCACAGCCTGCGGGTGGCCCTGCTGCAGGCCTTCGAGCTGACCTTCGTGCTCAATGACCTGTATTGGGATCGGCTCAGCAGGCAGCTCGGTCCGGAGGCGGCTGCCGAGCTATATCCGCAGCACAGTCCCCTTGCCGAACCCCTCACCCCTGAGCCGCAGGGGATATGGCGCGATACTGTTCGGATCTCCGTCCAGCCGGGCGGATCCGGCAAATCCGACAGGCAACGGCCGGCTTTTTCCGCCCTTTTGTCCTGGCTTCAACCCGCTGAGGGGCAGGGGAGCAACAACTGGGCCGTGGCTCCCTGGCGGGCTCGCGGCGGGGGCGCTTTGCTGGCCGGCGATCCCCATCTGCGCCTCACCCTGCCGGCTATCTGGTACGAGGTGCACCTGGTCAGTCCGAGCCGGAACCTCTACGGGGTGGCCATTCCGGGCACGCCCGCCATCGTGATCGGGTTCAACGACCATGTGGCTTGGAGCCTGACCAATACGGGTGCGGACGTGCTCGATCTGTATGCGCTGCGCCTGGATACGGAAAGGCGCCACTACTGGTATCAGGGCGCCTGGCGCAGGTTGAGGATCCAGATCGATACGATTCGGGTCCGGGGCGGGAGGGAGCAAATCGATACGCTGCAGTTTACCCACCACGGGCCGGTTTTCTTCGAAGATGGCCGTCCGCTGGCCCTGCGCTGGGTGGGCCATGAGGGGGGCCGTTTGCTGCGCGCCCTGTGGGGGTTCGGGGGGGCGCGCAATTGGGCCGATTTCGAGGCCGCCTCCCGGTTCTGGGATGTGCCGGCGCAGAATGTGCTCTACGCCGATCGGTCGGGCACGATCGCAATACGCAGCTGCGGTCTTTTCCCCCTCAGGCGCAGCGGCCATGGCCGTGGGGTGCTCGACGGCACCACGGATAGTACGGAGTGGGCGGGGTGGATTCCCTTCTCCGATCTGCCCGCTTCGGTCAACCCGGCGCGGGGCTGGCTGGCCTCGGCCAATCAGGATCCGGTCCCTCCGGATTATCCGTACTACCTGGGCTATCACTGGCCCAATCCGTTTCGCGCCCGGCGTATTCGACAGCTGCTTGAGGCTCTGCCAGAGGCCGGGGTGGAGGATTTTCGGCGCATGCAGACCGATGTTGGGGTCTGGCTCTTCCTGCGTGTTCGGCCCTGGATAGAGCGGCTCACTGCCGAACGGGTATGGCCCGACAGCACCCGCGCCCGCGCCGCGCAGTTGCTGGCCCGTTGGGACGGGACGGCGGGCGTAAATCGGCCCGAGCCGCTCATTTTTTGGCTTTTCTGGCGCACCTTCCGGGAGCGCGTCTGGGATGAGGTGCCGGCCGACGTTCCCAGGCCCCGCGATGCGGTGCTGCTGGATCTGCTCGAGCGCGCCCCGCAGAGCCGCTGGTTCGATCGGCTGGACACGCCGGCCCGGGAAACGGCCGAGGACTTGCTCAGGCAATCCCTGCATGCCGCTCTCGATACGCTGCTTGTCCGCTATGGGACGGATCCGGAGGGCTGGGCCTGGGGGCGTCATCACCGCTTTCGGATCGATCACGTCACGCGCAGTTCCGCCCTGCGCGCCCTGGGCCGGGGCCCGTATCCGGCGCCGGGCTTCTGGGATACCCTGTGGCCGGCCGGCGAGCTGGAAATCGTGCACTCGGCCAGCTGGCGCATGATCGTACGTTTCTCCTCCGAAGGGCCGGAAGGTTATGGGGTCTATCCCGGGGGCTCCTCCGGCAACCCCTTCAGCCGGTACTACGTCACCGGGCTGGAGTCCTGGCTCAAGGGGTCGCTTTTCCCCTTGAGGCGACCCACAAGTCCGGAACAGGTGCCGCCGCAGGAGCGCACCGCAATGTGGACGCTGCGCCCCGCCGCCGAGTAGGCAGGAGAGGACAGAGGGATGCGGATCTGGATCCTGGGTGTTGTTTTCGGCCTGCTGGGGTTGGCCCTGCACCTGCTTTTCGACTGGAGCGCGGGGCTTCTGGCGCCCCTGCTGTATGCCCTCTTCGTGGGTCCAGGCGGATGGTGGCGGGGAGGGCTACTGAGCCTCTGTATCTGGGGCTGTCTGCTGGGGTACAATGAGTGGTTTTTCCCCGAGGAGATGGAGCGGCTCCGGATGGTCGTCAGCGCCCTGCTCGATGGACGCCTTCCCCCATGGGGCGTTCCCCTGCTTGCTCTGGGATCCGCTTTCCTGTTGGGGGCGGTGGCTGGTCGAGCGGGCACCGCTCTGCATGAGGTGCTGGCTCGTCCCCGCCTGCCCTGATCAGCGTCCGAGTTTGCTTCGCAGCGCGCTCAGGGCTTTGGGGAAAGGAGGGCGAAGAATCCCCTCTTCGGTGATAAAGGCCGTAACGAGTCGGGCCGGGGTCACGTCGAAGGCCGGATTGTAGACCGGCGATCCCTCTGGGGCGATGGGTATGCCTCGAAAATGGGTGAGCTCTTCGGCCGGACGCTCTTCTATGGGGATATCCTCGCCCCGCTCCAGGGAGAAATCGATGCTCGAGCTCGGTACGGCTACGTAGAACGGGATACCGTGCGCCCGGGCTAGTACGGCCAGTCCGTAGGTGCCGATCTTGTTGGCCACATCGCCCCGGGAGGTGACCCGATCGGCGCCCACGATCACCGCGTCCACCCGGTGCTGTTGCATGAGGTAGGCCGCCGCACTATCGGGGATGATGGCAAAGGAAACGCCGGCCTCTTTGAGCTCAAAGGCGGTCAGGCGCGAGCCCTGTAGATAGGGGCGCGTCTCGCACGCCCATACGTGCAGGGGCCATCCCCGCTCCCGGGCCAGCAAGATGGGGGCCAGCGCGGTGCCATAGGCCGAGGTGGCCAGCGCGCCCGTGTTGCAGTGGGTAAGCAGGCGCATATGGGGCCTGAGCAGGCGAAGGCCGTGTTCTCCGATACGCCGGTTTTGCGCTTCATCCTCGGCCTGGATGGCCAGCGCCTCGGCCAGCAGGGCTTCTTGGATCTCTTCTACGGGTCGATCCCGGAGCGCTTCAGCCCGTCTTCGCATGCGCTCCAGCGCCCAGAACAGGTTCACCGCCGTCGGGCGGGCCGTGCCCAGATAGCGAATCAGTTCTTCCATGCGCGCCCAGAAGCTCTGTGCATCTTCGTCCCGCAGGCCCAGGTAGAGGCCAAAGGCGGCCGCAATACCGATGGCCGGTGCGCCGCGTACGCGCATGGATCGGATGGCCTCCCAGACCTCCTCGACCGTCCCCAGATCCAGCCAGCGCACCTCATGGGGCAACAGGGTCTGATCGAGCACCCGGAGGTGCCTTCCCGTCCAGAGCAGAGGGCGAAGTGTGCTCATGGTTCGTCCTCGGGTGCCGTGTACCGAGCGCCGAAGCCAGCTCCCAGGGCGCCGCCGAGGGCGCCGAAGAGCATGCCCAGCAACAGATTGGAGATCCCGGAAAAGATAAGCAGTCGGGTTCCGGAGGTGCTCTGTCGCACCCGCTCCCAGAACGCCGCATCGGGGCTTTCCTGCTGGCTCAGCTCCTCAAGCCCCCTGCGGACTTCAGCGCCCAGATCGATGCCCAACTCGTAGAGCACCAGCATGCCCACCAGCGACCACAATCCGCCCATGAATCCGGCCAGCAGGCCCATGCGCAGGCCCTGCGCGTAGGTGAGGGGAAGGCGGTTCTGAGCGCTATACAGATACGGCCCCAGAAGGGCGCCCAGCACAACCCCTGCACAGCAGAACAGGTTGAGCACACTCAGAGCCGGAAGTAAAAAGGTCAGCGCGATGGCCAGGGAGCTTACGAAAGCGGCCTGCCAGAACGTAATGCGCATCGACTACGCGCTCGATTCCGGAGATTTCAGCAGAATGCCCCGTCCCAGGAGGGCGCCGAAGATGCCCCCGAGGATGCCAAAGACGCCGGCAAAGAGGAAGCTGCGGACCACGCCGGAGAGATGTCGCTGCCGGTCGAATTCCCGCTCAATGCCCTCGATGATCTGGGTTTTCTGCTCTTCCGGGATGCGCTCATTGAGCTCGACGGACTGGATCATACGCTCCTTGAGCTGGGCGGGAATGCCGGGGTCGAGCCTCTGCCAGCCCCAGTTGAGCAGGGTCGAAAGCAAGACGGCCAGAAATCCGGCTCCGATACCCATGGCCACAGCTTCGCCACCGCGCAGGGTGGCGTTTCCGTACGTGCGGGCGAAGTGCCATACCGCGCTGAAGCCGGAAAAAAGCACCAGCAGGCAGCTCACCACGGTGGCCCCGATCTGGAAGGGGTTGAGCAGGCTTCCGCTAGGCCTCTGGGACAACTGCAGAAGCACGAAAACAACCCCGACGGCGAACATGAGCACACCCGTAAGCAGGCCCCCCATCAGGATCGAGGGCAGTTTCAGCGCTTCCGGACGTGTTTCCATGAGCAAGCCTCATCCGTTGGGTTCGAGTTCCGGGTCGCGCCTCCGAGCGCAACCCATCCCAGGGTGCTGTATAGTCCGCTCAGGATTCCTAGGAGCAGTCCCGTCAGGAGTCGGGACGGCACCGTACCTCCCTGCCACCACCCCCACAGCCAGTCGAGCCCCATGAGCAACAGGGCCAGGGTGATCCATGCGGGTCCATGGCGGCGCAGGATCGCCTGGTGCGCTTCGGCCAGGGGGGCCAGCAGGGAGCCCATGAGGAGCCCTCCCAGCACACCTGTACAGCGGTGGCAGACGGCCAGGGGGATGGGGCCAATCCAGAAGGATCGATCCGGTATCTGGTGGCAGAGGCCGCTGTAGAAGCGAAAGCACGGACTCTGCCAGGCTTCCCAGAGGGAGTCATACAGAAAAGCGGGCAAGGCCGTGCCCGCCCAGAGCAGGGCGAAAGCCACCCAGGCCGTCCCATATGCGAATAGGCGTCGCATCAGAAACGCAGTACCTCCCGCACCACCTCTGGCAGGCGGTCTTTGGGCCAGTAGATGTGCCGCTCCAGCTGTTCGCTGAACGGGATGGGGATATCCAGCGAAGCGACCCGATATACCGGCGCGTCCAGATCCCGGAAGGCCTCTTCTCCGATCGTGGCCGCAATCTCCGCCCCCACGCCTCCGGTCAGATTGGCCTCGTGCAGGACCACGACCCGATTGATGCGGCGCACGGACTCAAGGACAAGCTCCTTGTCCCAGGGCAACAGGGAGCGCAGGTCGATGACCTCCAGCGCAATGCCCTCTTCGGCCAGGCGTTCGGCCAGTTCCAGCGCCCAGTGCACTCCGAGCCCATAGGTGACGATGAGCAGGTCCCTTCCCGGCCGGGCGATGCGGGCGCGTCCGATTTCGATCGTATATGGAGCCGAGGGCACAGGGCCTTTGAGGCTGCGGTACAGCAGCTTGTGCTCGAAATACAGAACGGGGTTGGGGTCTTCGATGGCGGCCAGCAGCAGCCCCTTGGCATCCTCGGGCGTCGCCGGAGCCACGAGCTTCAGTCCGGGCACGTGCAGAAACCAGGCCTCTGGGTTCTGGGAGTGGAAGGGCCCGGCCCCGGTGCCCCCTCCGGCCGGGAGCCGGATCGTTACGTTTACCGCCGCCCCCCAGCGATAGTGCGTTTTGGCCAGGTTGTTGACGATCTGGTTGAACCCGCAGGAGACGAAATCGGCGAACTGCATCTCCACAACGGGCTTGAAGCCCTCCAGGGCCAGCCCCAACGCGGCGCCGATGGCGCCGGATTCAATAATGGGCGTGTTGCGCACGCGCGCTTTGCCGAAGCGCTCCAGGAAGCCCTCGGTGACCTTGAAGACCCCCCCGTATTCGGCGATGTCCTGGCCCATGAGGATCACCGTCGGGTCGCGCTCCATGGCCTGCCAGAGGGCCTCGGAGATGGCGTCCAGGTAACGCTTCTCCGGGGTTGGGCCCTCCGGGCGCGTGGTGCGCACCGGGCTGGGTGCGTACACATCGGCCAGTTCCCGTTCGGGCGTGCTCTCCGGCCACGGGGCGGAGAGGGCGTCCTCGACGGCCTCCTCGATCTGCGCCCGGATGCGGGCCTCTACGGCGGATTGGAAGGAGGCATCCAGCACCCCTTCGGACTCCAGCCGACGGGTAAAGAGCAGAATGGGATCTCGCTGGGCCCAGTGTTCAAATAACTCTCGGGGCACATATCGGGTGCCGGAGGCCTCTTCATGGCCCCGCATGCGGAAGGTGATCGCCTCGATGAGGGTGGGGCCTCCGCCGGCGCGGGCCTTTTCGGCCGCATACCGGACGGCCTCGTAGACGACCAGCACGTCGTTGCCGTCGATCTGAAACCCCTCCATGCCGTAGCCGATGGCCCGATCGGAAAGCCGTTCGCAGGCGTACTGCTCGTACGTGGGGGTGGAGAGGGCATATCCGTTGTTTTCAATCAAGAACACCACGGGCAGCTTCCATACAGCGGCCAGGTTGAGGGCTTCATGAAAGTCGCCTTCGCTTGTGGCCCCTTCCCCCATGAAGGCCAGGGCCACGCGCTTTTCGCCCCGGAGCTGAAAGGCCAGCGCGACACCATCGGCCACGGGAAGCATGGCCCCCAGGTGGGAGATCATGCCGATGATCCGGTACTCGGGGGCGCCGAAATGAAAGGTGCGATCCCGTCCTTTCGTAAACCCACCCGCCTTGCCCATGAGCTGGCGGAAGAGGCGCTTAAGATCCACCCCCCGGGTGGTGAACACGCCCAGGTTGCGGTGCAACGGCAGGATCACATCATCCGGCTCCAGGGCGTAGGTGGCCCCTACGGAGATGGCCTCCTGTCCGATGCCGGAAAACCACTTCGACAGCTTCCCCTGCCGGAGCAGAAGCAACATGCGCTCCTCGATACGGCGGGGCAGGAGCAAGTAATAGTACAGCTCCCGGAGCTGGGTGGCGGTGAGCGAGAGCGTACCGGTCTGGAGCATGGCCTTCAATCCGAACTGGTGGGATACAGCAAATTACCCGGGCCGAGCAAATAGATCAAAGCCGCCGCACCCGATCGGCCAGTTCACGTACCAGTTCGTAGAGCAGTAGGGCGGTTTTGCGAAGCTTTTCCCGGTTGATCTTCTCCCAGCTGTCCGTGGGCCGGTGATAATCATCAAGCGGGCTCTGGCGGGTCCAGTTCTCTCCCATGCCGTCGGTGAAGAAGGCGACCGGGACCCCGCGTTGCGCCCAGGAATACTGATCGCTGCGCTCATAGAGCCGTGCCGGATGCGCCGGATCATCGAAGCTGAGGTCCAGCACGAATAGCCCGAGCCGTCGGTTTACGGACTCTATGGTCGTCTGCAGGGCAGGTCGCAGGCGGGCCGCCCCGATAAGGTAGAGCGTATCGGCCGAAGTGCGGCCCACCATATCCACGTTGATCTTCGCCAGCACACGCCGGATTTGGATCCGGCGCGGTAGGTGGCGTACCAGCCATTCCGATCCGAGCAGGCCCTGCTCTTCTGCGCTGTACCAGGCAAAGAGCACGCTTCGGGCCGGTTGCCGGCCGGCTCTCCAGTCCTCGGCCAGCGCGGCGGCTACGCTCAACAGGGCCACCGAACCCGAGGCGTTGTCATCCGCACCCGGATAGACCTCTCCATCGAAGACACCCAGGTGATCATAGTGAGCTCCGAGCACGATCCATTGATCGGCTCGATTCCGGCCGGGCACGTAGGCGAGCACGTTTTCCGTGCTGTCTCTACGCTCCCATAGCGCCAGCTGCACGGACAGGCGCACGGGCAGGGCCGTCGGGGTCAGGGGGGCTCCGAGTCGGGCGCTGTCTCGGAGGGCCTCGTAGCGCTCCCCGAAGAGCAGGCGCCCCAGATCCGGATGCCCGAACAGCAGGGGGCGCTCCAGCGCGAAGCCCTCCTCGGCTTCCAAACGCATGGCCGGACCGAGCAGGTTGGGGCGCAGGCGGTCCCAGTTCTCCAGCAGATCGGGCTCTTCAAAAATGATCAGGCCCGCGGCCCGGTGCACGAAAAGGGCGTTAAGGAGTTTGTATTCCGCCCCGCCCAGATCCAGCGAATCATCCAGAAACGGGATATGGCGCACGGAAAGCGTCCGAGGCGCGCCGGAGAAGACCACCAGTATCCTGCCCTCCGCATCCAGTCCGGCCAGGTCATCGTGTTCGGAGGTGCTAATGCCGTATCCGGCGAAGAGCACCTGGAGGGTATCCCACCGACCCGGCAGGGCGTATTCGTTGAGGGCGTAGAAATACCGGCCTACGGATAGCGGCCGGCTCTGCTCCCCGTTGTGAAGCACAAGATAGGTGCGGCTGGTGTCGAGCAGACGCACGCGCACGGGGAAGCGCTGCAGGTAGGATCCGTCCTCAGCCGCCCCGGGCAGGCCCAGGCTACGCAACCGATCGAGCAGAAGCTGCGCCGCCCGGCGCTGGCCCGGGGTCGTGCTCAGGCGTCCGCTCAGGGAGTCGGAGCTGAGCATCTGGCCCACGGAATCCGCCCAAGCCGGCAGGCGGTTCAGGTATAGCCTTCCGGGTAGGGGTTCACCGGAGCCCAGTTGTGCAGGCGTCCGGCAGGCGCCGAGGAGAAACAGCAGGGCGATCGTGGAGCCCAAAGAGGAGCGTTTCATGGGTGGGGTTCCATTTAGATCGTGTACGTCTGTCGCCATTCCGGAATTTCGATGCGCCGGGCTCCGCGCGTCCGCAACGCTTCGGCCAGGGCCTGCTGGCGGGAGTATTCCCCGTGCACCAGGAAAATGGTTTTGAGCCGACCCGTGATCAAAGGGGCACTCCAGCGCAGGAGCTCTTCGTGATCGGCGTGCGCACTATAGGCGGGGATGGTGACCACCTCGGCGCGCACACGGAAGGGTTCGCCGAAAATGTTGACCTCTTTTTGCCCCTCGACAAGGCGACGGCAGAGCGTGTGCTCAGCGCAAAAGCCCACGATAAGAATCGTGGTCCGGTGGTCCCCGATATGCTGGCGCAGGTGGTGCAGGATGCGCCCGCCTTCCATCATCCCGGAGGCGGCGATGATGATGGCCGGCAGGCGCAGATCATTGAGCCGTTTGGAGGCTTCCGCATCCACCACGTATTGCAGGTTGGCGAACCCGAACGGATCCGGATCCCGGTGTAGGAGCTGGCGGGTCTCCCGGTCAAAGCAGTCTGGATGGGCTTTATAGATGGCCGTGGCGTCGATGGCCAGGGGGCTATCCAGGAAAACCGGGATCTCCGGCAGGGCGCCCTCGCGGAAGAGCTGGTTCAGGTCGTAGAGGATCTCCTGGGTGCGGCCCACGCTGAAGGCGGGTATGAGGACCTTGCCCCCCCGCGCGGCGGTGCGCATGATAGCCTCGGCCAGCCGAGCGCGCGCACCCTCAATGGGCTCATGGGACTGACCTCCGTAGGTGGATTCCAGAAGCAGGTAATCCACCTCGGGCATGGGCTGGGGATCGCGCAGAATGGGCATGCCGTAACGACCCAGATCACCGGAAAACCCGATGCGGACGGGACCTCCGCGGCGGCGCACCTCCAGCACCACGTGTGCGGAGCCCAAGATATGCCCGGCATCCCGAAAGGTGAACGTAAAGGCCGGATCCGGGGAAAAGGGCCGATTATAGGGCACGGCCACGAAATGCTCCAGCACGGCCTCGGCGTCTTCGAGCCGGTACAGGGGTTCGACCGGAGGTTCTCCGCGCCTGGCCCGGCGACGATTGACGAATTCCACGTCTTTTTCCTGCAAATGGGCGCTGTCGCGCAGTAGGATGCTGGCCAGATCTCGTGTGGCCGGCGTGCAGAAGACGTGTCCCCGAAATCCCAGGCGGTATAGCGTGGGCAGGTTGCCGCAGTGATCGATGTGGGCATGGGAGAGGATCACATACGGGATCTGGGCCGGATCGAAGCCGACTTGCTGGTTGCGCGCGTAGGTTTCGGCCCGTCGCCCCTGAAAGAGCCCGGCTTCCAAGAGCAGCTTTGGCCCCTGGGGGGGCTCGAGCAGGTACATGGATCCGGTTACCGTGCGTGTGGCGCCCAGAAAATGCAGCGGCATGGGTCTGCTTCAGGAGCCGGTGAGTCGTTCGAACCAGGGCCTGAGGCGAAGCGAGCGCACCTCGGTTCCGGAAAACTGAACCTCGCCCTCGCCGCGAAATCGCTCCCCCTGCCGGGGACGCTGACGCATGAAGCGTCCTTCCCAGAGGATGGGATCAACGTACTGAAGCCAGTTCGTCGTATAGTGGGCCTCCAGGCTGTCTACCCGGAATACGAACCGAAAATCGGTCGAATCCGAAGAGGAAGCCAGCTCTACGGATTCCAGTACCAGCTTGCCGTAGGGAAAGCGGTCAAGCTCCGCCTGCACGGCCCCGTGTAGGGCCTCCCGGCGCGGCTCACTTCCGGGCCTGCATCCGATAAAGCACACAGCCAGCAGGCCGAACACAACAGCGATGCGCATACGCACTCCTCTTTGGTAGGGAGAGGAGCTATAAAGATACGGCCCGTGCCATAATAAAACAGGCCGGCAGCTGGGCCGGCCTGCACCGCTATCGGTTGCTTTTTCGCATCAGTAGGAACCCGCATACACGCTCACGTTCGTCGTTCCAGAGGGAACCCCCACAACCCAGGCTTTGCCCGCCGATACCAGGGCGTTGCGCACCTCCTGCGGGCTGGCCGAGGGGGTGCGGGCCAGATACAGGGCCGCGCTTCCCGTCACATGCGGGGTGGCCATAGAGGTGCCGCTCAGGGTGTGCGTGCGGTTGCGCAACCAGGTTGAAAGGATCGATACGCCCGGGGCCTGCAGGTCGAGTATAGATCCATAGTTGGAAAAGGAGGCGAACTGGTTGTTCGCATCGTAGGCACCGACCGTGATGGCCTCCACCACATGGGCCGGGCTATACAGGGAAGCGTCTTCACCGGAATTGCCGGCCGCGATGCAGTAAACGACCCCGGCCTGAATGGAACGCACAATCGCCTCATCGAGGCTGCTGTAGGCCGTGGTGCCGACTTTTGCGCCCAGGCTCATATTGGCGACCATGGGCGTAGAGGGGCTGGCCAATTTGCGGCGGGTGATTTCATCGACGGCGGCGATGATCCAGGAAAACTGGCCACTGCCGTTGTTGCCCAACACCTTGAAGCTTCGGATGCGCGCCCCGGGCGCCACGCCTACCACGTAGGCGCTGTTGTCGAGGGCGGCCACGGTGCCGGCCACATGGGTGCCATGTCCGTTTTTGTCATCTACGCCCTGGCCGGTAAAGTCCACTCGTTCTGCCACGTTTAGGTCTTTGTGCAAAGAAACCCCTGTGTCTAGGATATACACATCGATCCCCACGCTCCCCCTTCCGTCACCGGCCTGGGTGGAGCTCAAATCCGCATCGATTCGATCCACCCCCCAGGGGAGGACTTGCGCCATGGTGGTGGCGATGTAGTCAGGCTCGATGCGCAGAACGCGCGCATCTCGGGCCAGCGCCTGCAGGCGCCCCGCCGGGATGGTGGCCGAAAAACCCCGGAGGGCGTGCTGATAGATGAAGCCGAGCCCGAGTCCATGGGCCTGGGCCAGCGCCTGCGCGGCCGCGGGCACATCCCGGACCTCCGGACGCAGGACGACGATGTAGGCGTCCGGCGCCTGCGGGGCCCCTGCCTGGGGGCTGGCCAGATGCAGGCGCTGTTGCGGCTCTTCGGTCGCAGACCGCAGGGGCCCTGTGGGCAGATCGGAGCAACCCAGAGCAACAAAGAGCAGCAGCACGGATAGGCGATGCAGATGGGCCATGAGCGACGACCTCCTCGCTAAAGGGTAGACGTAAAAAACCGAATCCCGGCAAGAAAGCAACAGCGGGGATGGCTTGCCCCGGCTTTTGGGGAATGCGAATTTTGTGGCGTGCGCCGATGGCTATGCATAGCAGGGCTGTGCGCGTTTTTGCTTCTGGCCTGTCAACCCTCCCGAGGTCCCGGTCGGGAGGAGGGATCTGCCGATAGCGTACGCGTTCCGGTTTTTTCTGCGGATTCGGCTTACGGTTTTCTCCAGGCACAGGTGCGTCTGGGACCACGCGCACCCAATCAGCCGGGGCATCTGGCCATGCAGCGCTGGCTTCGGGGGCAGCTGCAGCGCCTGGCCGGACCGGAACGCGTCTCCGAACAGCGCTTTCGGGCTCAGGGGTACGGAGAGGTACTGGAGCTGGTCAATTTTCAGGTCAGCATCCGCCCGGAGCTTCCCAGACGCCTGCTGCTGTGCGCACACTGGGATACGCGCCCGCGGGCCGATCGGGATCCCGAACGTCCAGAGGATCCCATTCCCGGGGCTGACGACGGGGCCAGCGGCGTGGCCGTGTTATTGGAGCTGTTGCGCCTATTTCGGGAGCACCCGCCCCCGATCGGCATTGACGTGGTATTTTTCGACGGAGAAGATTACGGCCAAGAGGGGGATCTGGAGCGGTACTTTCTGGGATCTCGCTACTGGGCCCGCAACAAGCCGCCGGAGTATCTGCCTCGCTACGGCATTTTGCTGGATATGGTCGGGGCGCGGGGGGCGATCTTTTATCAGGAACGATACTCGCTGGAGGCGGCCCCGGAGCTCGTAGACCTGATCTGGAATACAGCCCATGAGCTGGGTTACGGTTCCCGCTTCCCCCGTAGCCCGGGGGCGTATATCAGCGATGATCACCTCATGCTTATACAGGAAGCGCGGATTGCTGCCATAAACATCATCCACCATCGACCCGAGCCCGATCCGTTTCCTCCCTACTGGCACACGCATCAGGATGACCTGTCCGTTATCGATCCCCTTACCCTGCAGGTCGTGGGTCAGGTGCTGCTGGAGGTGCTTTATCGACGTCTGCCGGCGCGGTTATGAAGCGATATCTGCAATTGACCCTTCAGGCCCGGTCGGAGTGCTGGGAACAGCTCATAGCCGAGCTCCTGGAGTGGGGGTTCGAGGGATTTGAGGAAGACGAACCCTTACTGCGCGCCTACAGGCCCCTAAAGGGGCCGGAGATGCCCGATTGGCAGGCAATCCGGGCTCAGCTCAGGCGCTACGACCCCGACCTGGAGCTCGCCTGGCGGGTGCTGGAGCCGGAGGATTGGACGGCCCGCTGGGCGGCTTCGATTGAGCCGATCGAAGTGGGTCCGTTTTTGATCCGGCCCTCCTGGAAAGCCGTTCCTCTCCCCCCGGGGCGGATTGAGCTCCTTATCGATCCCAAAATGGCCTTTGGCACAGGATATCATGAATCGACCCGGCTGGCGCTGCGCGCCCTGGCCCGGTGGGTTCAACCCGGAGTGCGTCTGCTGGATGTGGGCACGGGGACGGGGATCTTGGCCATCGCCGCGCTCAAGCTCGGGGCTTCCCGGGCGCTGGCCATAGATGTGGACGAGTGGGCCTTTACCAACACGGCCGAAAACGCCGCCCTGAACGGCCTGGAGGACCGGCTGGAGGTACGGCTGGGATCGCTGGAGGTGGTTCCGGAGCGAGATTTCGGGCTCGTGGTCGCCAATCTGACGCGCGAGCTCATTCGGGAGTTGTTGCCCGCTCTGCGGGAACGGATGGCGCCCGGGGCGGTCATGATATGGTCGGGCCTGTTGCTTTCCGATGGCCCCATGCTGGAGGGGGAAATCGCTCGTTACGGGCTTAGCCTGCTGGAGCGCCCTACAGAGGGGGAATGGATGGCCTGGGTGCTATGCGGGTAGCGGCCATTGATATCGGCACGAACACGGTGCTTCTGCTCATCGCCGAGGTGCAGGGCGATCGCCTCTTGCCCCTCCATCAGGAGCAGCGTTTCGGGCGCCTGGGGCAGGGGGTGGAGCGCTCTGGCCGGCTTCAGGAGGCGGCCGTAGAGCGCGTGCTCCGTATTCTGCGGGACTACGCCCGGCAAGCCCGTGCCTGGGGCGCGGAGCGCATCGGCGCGGTGGCCACCAGCGCCGTACGGGAGGCGAGCAATCCGGAGGCGCTTCTGGATCGGGCCTGGCAGGAGCTGGGCCTGCACATCGAGGTGCTATCCGGGGAGGAAGAGGCCTACTGGAGTTTCCTCGGGGTGCGCTCGGCCTTTCCGGAAGCCGGAGGGTTGATCGTGCTCGATATCGGCGGGGGGAGTACGGAGCTCATCCAGGGCACCGGCGAGGGGGTGGGCTTCCGCCAGAGCCTTCCGCTGGGTTGTGTGCGCCTTACGGAGCGCTTTTTTCCCATTCAGCCCCCGGAACCGGAGCAGATCAGCGCGGCGCGCCGGTGGATAGGTGCGACCTTGGCCTCCCTGCCCCGGTTCGATGTCCGCCTGCCGCTCATCGGGGTGGCCGGTACAGTGACCTCGCTGGCTGCGTTGGAGGCGGGGCTGTTGCGCTATGAAGCCGGACGCATCGAGCGATACTGGATCGCAGAAGAGCGGGTGCGGGACTGGATCAGGCGGCTAGGTGCGATGGCCCCTGAAGAGGTGCTCGCCCTGGGACCGGAGATCCTGGCCGGCCGGGCGGACGTCTGGCTGGCCGGCCTGCTCATTCTCGAAGGGGTGCTGGAGCATCTACAGGCGCCGGGTTTGTACGCAAGCGACCGGGGTCTGCGCTATGGATGGGCCCTGCGTCTTGCGGGGAACTTTCCCTCCGATCCCCGGGTTGCCTTCTTCGACTTGCCTTCCGGATAGGGGGCGTACTAAGTTCACGCAAAACGGAGCCCGATATGGCCATTACGCAGGAAGCCGTACTGCGCGCCCTGAGCCAGGTCATCGATCCCGATCTGGGCAGGGATCTCGTTTCTCTGGGCATGATCCGGGATCTGCGCATCGAGGGCCGCCGCATCGCCTTTCGGGTTGTGCTCACTACCCCGGCCTGTCCGCTCAAGGAACACATCGAGCAGGCCTGTCGTCGGGTCATTGCGCTTCTTGTCGACCCGGAGGCGCAGGTGGATATCCAGATGGAGGCGCGTGTGACCACGGCGCGTACATCCGAAGAGGCCCTCCTGCCCGGAGTGCGCAACCTCATCGCGGTAGCCTCTGGAAAGGGCGGGGTGGGGAAATCGACCGTAGCCGTCAATTTGGCCGTAGCCCTGGCCAAGTCCGGGGCTCGTGTGGGCCTGCTGGATACGGACATCTACGGCCCCAGCATTCCCACCATGTTCGGGCTGCGCGGGGTGCGGCCCCAGCTGACCGAGGCGCGCAAGATCCTGCCGGTTGAGAAGTTCGGGGTGCGCCTGCTCTCGATGGGGTTTCTGGTGGACCCCGATACGCCTGTGGTCTGGCGTGGCCCTATGGTTTCCTCCGCCGTGCGGCAGTTTCTGGCCGACGCAGACTGGGGAGAGCTCGACTATCTGGTGCTCGATCTTCCGCCCGGTACGGGGGATATCCAGCTCACCCTGGTGCAGACCGTTCCGCTTACCGGGGCGGTCATCGTATCCACCCCGCAGGAGGTGGCGCTGGCCGATGCCCGAAAAGGGGTGATGATGTTCCGACACGTCCGGGTGCCCGTACTGGGGCTGGTCGAGAATATGGCCTATTTTGTACCGCCGGATCTTCCCGACAGGCGCTATTACCTCTTCGGACAGGGCGGGGCGCGGCGCCTGGCCGAGGAACTCGAGGTGCCGTTTCTGGGTGAAATCCCCCTGGAAGAAACAATCCGCGCAGGGGGAGACGAGGGCGTGCCCGTGCTGATCCGAAACCCGGAGGGAGCCGCCGCCCGGGCCTTCCGGGAGCTGGCCGAACGCGTGGCTCAGCAGGTGGCCATCCGAAATGCCTCCGCGCCCCCGACGGAGAAGGTGGAAATCCTGTTTCGTTGAGGCAGGGAGAAAAAAGCCATGGAGCGCAATCCGAACATTCCTCAGGAGATCTATGAGCGCGTCGAGCGCGCGCTGGAGATGATCCGGCCCTACCTGCAGGCCGATGGGGGCAGCGTGGAGCTGCTCAACATCACCGACGACTACGTCGTCGAGCTCGAACTGCAGGGCGCCTGCGGCTCCTGTCCGATGAGCGTGATGACCCTTCGGGCCGGGATTGAGCAGGCCCTCCGGCGTGCGGTGCCGGAAATCCAGCGCGTGGAGGCGATTTCGAACGCGCCCCCTATGCCGTGGTAGCTATCCCATAAGGAGGTGAGGACAGCGTACGTGCGCAACGTGCCATCGAAGCTCAAGGAGAACGGACTTCCCTTGGTCGAGCGTCGTCTTAGCGTTACGGGTTCACAGCCCTTGTTGCTATTCGGATTCAACGACCAATTTTTGCGCAAAATCGAACAGACCTTTCCCGCCCTGCAGCTCATCGCCCGTGGTACAGAGGTGATTCTTCGGGGTCGAGCTCCGGAGGTTGAGCAGGCCGAGCGCATCCTGCTGGAGATGCAGTACGTGCTCAACCGCACCGGACAACTCTACGAACAGGATGTCGATACCGTCATCGAGCTCGTCACCGGGGGGCGTTCGCCCAGCCAGGGTGAGGCCGAGGATGTGATCCTGTACACGTACAACGGCGGGGCTGTGGTGGCCAAAACCCCCGGCCAGCGCGCACTGGTAGAAGCGGCCCGGGACAACGACATCGTCTTCGCCATCGGCCCGGCGGGCACGGGGAAAACCTATACGGCCGTGGCCATCGCCCTGGCCGCTTTGCAGGCGCGGCAGGTCAAGAAAATCGTGCTCACCCGTCCGGCCGTGGAGGCCGGCGAAAGCCTGGGCTTTCTGCCCGGGGATCTGCGTGAAAAGATTGATCCCTATCTGCGGCCCCTCTACGATGCGCTGGAGGATATGCTGCCCCCGGATAAGCTCCGGCTGCATCTGGATCGCAACGTGATCGAGATCGTGCCACTGGCCTATATGCGGGGGCGCACGCTGCACAACGCCTTTGTGATCCTGGACGAAGCCCAGAACGCCACCACGGTCCAGATGAAGATGTTTCTGACCCGCCTGGGGGCCAACAGCCGGGCCATCATCACCGGAGACGTGACGCAGACGGATCTGCCCCGCCGCTCTCTTTCCGGGCTGGTCCAGGTACAGCAGGTGCTGGCCGGCATCGAGGGGATCGCCTTCGTATACCTGAACCGGGAGGATGTGGTGCGCCACCGGCTGATCAAGGACATCATCGAGGCCTATGAGCGCTATCATCTGGCCCGTGAGGCCTCGGAAGGAGAAGATAGCCCCTCGGGCCTGTAGTTGTCCCGATCCTTAACGGGAAGGGGGTGACGGATAGCGCGCCTCCAGCTCCCGCTCCACCGCCCGCATCCAGCGGCCCAGCCAGAGGCGCATCCAGGGCCTTAGCAACCATCGGTCCGAGCAGAATTTTCCGGATCTGGAAATCCATCCCATCTCCAGATGCACGCGCGTGCCCGGCCTGTTGCGCAGAGGATGACACTGCAGGCCAAGCACACAGGCCTCATAAGGCCCGGCGATCTGTTCCGCAATCCAGCTGAAAGGAGGATGGTATTCAACCAGCCGAAAACGCGCCGCATAGCGGCGCAGGTGTAGCTCGAACTCCAGGCCCGGCTCCCACATGGCCTCCGACCCCAGCGCGCGGTAGCGCAATCCCCGAGGCCAGCGCTCAGGGCGGGTGAGCGCCTGATAGACGGCGTCGATCGGGGCGCCGATGTCAGCCTCGATCCAGAGGATCTGCATGATCGCCCGCAAGAAAGGATCAGATGCCGCAAGGGGGCAAGTTTCAAAACGCCTCAGGCCCTCAGAAAGTTCGATCCCATCCGCTGGGGCGGGATCTGGTCCGGATTCGATCTTGTGGGGCTCCCTCTCCAGGGGCTATATAGGTGCTGTCGGAGCAGATCCGGAGGTCCAAAATATGCGCATCTTCGGCATCCTGTTGCTGCTGCTGGGCATCTGCAGCCCGCTCCGGGCTCAACAGAACGGGCTTTCCTCGGAGCAGATCCGGCAGATCGACGCCCTCTTTGCCCGCTGGGATCGGTCCGACGGGCCGGGTCTAGCTCTGGCGGTTCTCCAGCAGGGGGTGGTCCGATACCAGCGCGGATACGGCATGGCCAATCTGGAATACGGGGTGCCGATCACGGATTCCACCCGCTTCGTGCTGGCTTCTGTGAGCAAGCAGTTTACGGCGTTTGCTGTCCACCTGCTGGTTCGGGAGGGGCGCATCGATCTGGACGCGGACATCCGGCAGTACATACCCGAGCTGCCGGACCTGGGAGCTCGGATCACGCCCCGGGACCTGCTTCATCACACCAGCGGACTGCGCGAGTCGCTGGACCTGGTCCGGCTGGCCGGATGGCGCCCGGAGGACGTGCTCACCATGGAGGATGTGCTGCGTCTGGCCTACCGGCAACGGGCGCTCAATTTCCCCCCCGGCTCGGAGTACAGCTACTGCAATCTGGGTTATGTGCTGCTTGCTGAACTGGTGCGGCGCACAAGCGGGCAACCTTTTTCCGTCTTCGCTCGGGAGCGGATTTTCGCCCCTTTAGGGATGAAGGATACGTTTTTCCATGATGACTACCGCATGATTGTGCCCCTTCGGGCCGAGTCCTATCGACGCGCTGGCTCGGCATGGGTGAAGGTGTATTATCCCTATGGCACGGTGGGCTCCGGGGGGCTGGTAAGCACCCTGCGCGACCTGATTATCTGGGAGCGCTTCTTCCGAGAACCGCCCGCCGGTTTTCGGGAGCTCATCGAGGCCATGCAGCAGCCCGGTCGCCTACGCGATGGACGGGAGCTGGCCTATGGCTCCGGGCTCATGCTGGGCCGGTATCGGGGCTTGCGGGCCGTCTGGCATACGGGCAGCATTGCGGCCTATCGGACCGTACTCTTCCGCCTGCCGGAGGCGGGGTTTTCGGTGATCCTGCTGGCCAACACGGCGGAGGTGAACACGCTCACCCTAGCGCAGCGCGTGGCAGATATTGTCTTGTCCGATCGATTCCCCGAACCCATTCCAGCCCGTGCGGAGTCCGCTTCGGAGGCGCCCCCCAATCCCTCACCGCCCGCCAGGGCGCCTGAACAGCTGCACCCCTACGAGGGACTCTACTACAGTTCGGAACTGGAAGTGTTCTACCGAATCCGGCTCGAGGGCGACAGCCTCCGATTGTATCATCCCCGGGAGGTGTGGACCCTGCAGCCCCTCGGGGAAGGTCGGTTCCGTATTCCGGTGGGCGTGGTCCGTTTTGTGCCCCACAGCAGTCCGATGGAGCTGTTCATCGACACGGGGCGCAGCCGAAATATTCGTTTTCAGCGCGTGGAGTTGCGTTAAGGGTCCTGCAAACGCTCCATCAAGCAGACAGCATACGGGCATGCGCGTGCGGTTTCCTCGACGATCCTGGATGGCGCCCCTGGGGCTGGCTCCGAAGCCTGGGGGCGCTTCAGAGCTGGAAAGCCCTCGGTCCCCCTGGCGTCACCATGTCGGAATCCGCCTGCTCGTGCTCCTGGCCTGGGCAGGGCTGATGTGGGCTTTTTTCCCGGGTTCGGAGCGATACGATTTCACCTATCAGGTCGGAGACATCTGGCGGCGCGCCGATGTAGAGGCGCCGTTTGATTTTGCCATTTACAAAAGCGAGGCCGAACTGGAGCGCGAACGGGAGCAGGTTCGCCGTCAGACCCCCCCGGTTTTCCGAGGCCAGAGCCAATCGGTTTCGGAGGCGATCGGCCGACTCGATTCCCTGCTGAACCGCCTGGAGGAGGCGTTCGTCGTCTGTCGTCTGGCCTCCCGGAGTGCAGAGGATTCGCTTCGCTGTCGCATGCTTCGCCAGGCTCTGCCTTTGGGATCGGTGCGGGAGGAAGAGTGGACTCTCTGGATGGAGCGGTGGGCTCAGCCCGGGGATCGGCGCCGCCTTATACGGGCGGTTCGAGAAGTGCTGGAGGCGGTGCTGCAGCGCGGCGTTCTGGATGTGCCCCGGAGCACCATTCTGGCTCCTCAGCTGGCCGTTCGCTTTGAGGAAGACCAGTTGGAACGGCTTGTGCCCGTCATGAGCGCGCTCGACGAGCAGGAGGCGCTACAGGAGGGCTATCGGCAGCTGGCTGATCGATTGCAGGAGCCGATACTGAGCCTGGGTTTTGTCCTCTACCGGGCCGTGCTGGGACCCAACTGGCGTTATGATGCGAAGCAGACGGAGGCGGAGGTAGCCGCCCGTCTTTCCGGCATTTCCCCGACTCGGGACAAGGTCAAGCAGGGCCAGATCATCGTACGCCGAGGGGACAAAATCACCCCGGAAATCTACGCTCAGCTGCGTTCCCTGGAGCGGGCGCATCGGGAACGTGCCGGACTGCAGTCTCGCCTGCCGCTCTGGTTGGGGCAGGCCCTGTTGCTTTGCGCCGTGTTGTCGATCTTTTGGCTTTATCTGTACCTGTTTCGCGGCCCTATTTTCCGGGACAACGCACAGCTTCTGCTGATCGGCTTGCTCTTCGGGCTGGTTATGGCCTTGCACGCGCTGGCCTACTCCATTGCCCCTCAGGCCCGATGGGGGGTTCCGATGGCGCTTGCCCCCATTTTGTTGGCGGTTATCTTCGATTCTCGGGTTGGATTTTTCGGCGCCGCGACGCTGGCTGTGCTGGGCGGGCTGTACTGGGGTAAAGACTTCGAGCTCACCGTGAGCATGTTCGTCGGTTCGGCGCTGGCCGTCTTCAGTGTGCGGGATATCACGCATCGCGGGCAGTTTTTCGCTACGGCTGGACTTGTGCTGCTGGCGCAGGCGGTCGTCTGGCTGGGGTTTGCCCTGCTGCGCCTTTCCCCCTGGGAGGAGGTGGCCCGGGTATGGGCCTATATTGGGGCAGGTGTCGTACTCACCCTGCTGGCTTATCCTCTGCTCTGGGTGGTGGAGCGACTCTTCGGGGTGGTCACGGATATCACCCTGCTGGAGTTGTCGAATACGAACCACCCGTTGCTCCGAGAGCTGGCCGCGCGCGCACCCGGCACCTTCACTCATACCCTGCAGGTGGCCGCGCTGGCCGAGGCGGGCGCCGAGGCCATCGGGGCCCATCGGTTGCTGACCCGTGTGGGAGCCCTGTATCACGATATCGGCAAGATGCGCAATCCCCTGTACTTCATCGAAAACCAACAGGGCTTCAACCCCCACGAACAGCTCGAGCCCCAAGAGAGCGCTCGGATCGTCATCCAGCACGTCTTCGATGGCCTGGAGCTGGCCCGCCGCTATCGGCTTCCGGATCGCGTGGCGGCCTTTATTGCCATGCATCATGGCACAACTCTTGTCCGCTTCTTCTACGAAAAGGCCCGTCAGGGACGGGCTCTGGGCGAGGGGCCGCCTGAGGAGAGCGCCTTCCGCTATCCAGGGCCTCGGCCGCGCACCCGGGAGACGGCCATCCTCATGCTGGCCGATGGGGTGGAGGCCGCGGCAACCGCCCTGGCTCAACCCGACGTGGAGCGCATAGCCCGAACGATCGATCGCATTGTTCAGGAGCGGCTCGAAGATGGGCAGCTTGCCGAAAGCCCGCTTACCTTCCGCGACCTGGAGCGTATCAAGGCGGCCTTCCTGCAGAGGCTTCTGGCCCGATACCATCAGCGTCTTCCCTATCCGGGGCAAGAAGGGGTTCCGGAGATAGATGCGGCCGATCATGCCGGGCGATCCGAGTAAGCTCCTGGGCGCCTATCTGGACTTCCTGCTGGCCGAAAAAGGGCGCTCTGCCCTGACCCTGCAGGCCTACGAGCACGACCTGCGCCGGCACCTGGACTATCTGCAGGGCTGTGGAATGTCCCTCGAGCAGGTCGATGAGCGCTTTCTGGAAGGATATCTGGCCTTGCTTGAGGAGATGGGACTCTCGGAGGCCTCGCTTGCGCGCAATCTTTCCGCTTTGCGGGGGTTTTACCGGTTCTGTTTCCTGGAAGGGTTTCTGCCCCAAGACCCGAGCGAAGAGCTCGAGCCCCCGCGTTTGCGTCGAGAACTGCCCACGGTGCTCGAGGTGCCGGAGGTAGAGCGCATGCTGGAGAGCGTGGACACGACTACCCCGCTCGGGGTGCGCGATCGGGCTATTTTGGAACTGCTTTACGCCACGGGTATGCGTGTCTCCGAGCTCACCGCGCTCCGGCAGAACCACCTGTTTCTGGAGCTCGATCTGGTGCGCGTGCTGGGTAAGGGATCGCGGGAGCGTCTGTTGCCCCTGGGCCGTATAGCCCGGCAGTGGGTTGTACGTTATCTGGAGGCCGTACGACCCCTGCTGGCCAGGGGGCCGGCTCGTAGCCGGGATGCCCTTTTCCTCAACGCACGGGGAGGGCCCCTGAGCCGCATGAGCGTATGGACGATCGTTTCCCGGGCGGCAAGCCGGGCGGGGATCAGAAAATCCGTCTCGCCGCATACGCTCCGGCATTCCTTCGCCACGCACCTGCTCGAGGGCGGGGCGGATCTGCGGGCGGTACAACTCCTGCTGGGGCACGCCTCCATTACTACGACCCAGATCTACACCCATGTGGACCGGACCTATCTGGTCGAGGTGCATCGCAGTTGTCATCCCCGTCCGTAAAGACCGTTGTTCCGGCTTTCACCGGGGCGCTATCTTGCACGGGGAACGACTGGGATAGCGGGAGTCTTGATTGCCCATGCCCGTGCTCGGGATAGTGTTGGGCCTGTTGCTCGCGCTCGCCGTGCTCCTCGGAGGGTGGATGGGCAACCGGCTGGTGCGCTCACCGGAACACCTGCCGCAATGGCTTCCCTTCAGCGGGGGGCTGCTGCTCGGCCTTGTTTTTCTGCATCTGATTCCGGAGGCCGTCGAGGCGGCCGATGTCTGGGCCGGAGCGGCTCTGCTGGCGGGTTTTGGCCTGCAGCTTCTGCTGGATCAGGTGACCGGTGGGCTGGAACATGCCCATCCCCATGGTGGGCTGGCCCCTTCCGAAGGAGGGGGGCTTCTGATGGGGCTTTGCCTGCACAGCTTTGTGGAATCCTGGCCTCTGGGGCTGGTGGATCGGTACCCTCGTACGGCGGAGCTGTTGTTTGTGGCCATCCTGGTGCACAAAGCCCCCATGGGCATGATGCTCGTCCATCTGCTCCAGCGGTCGGGATGGTCCCCGCGGCGTCTCTGGACGGCCACCGCCACTCTGGCCCTCATGCCGATCCTGGGCATTGTGGCCGCGGCGTTAAGCCTGCGCGAGCTGCCGGAATCCATGCTGGGCGTACTCCTGGGGGTCTCTGCGGGGATTTTCATGTACCTGGCCGTCTTTCTGCTCATGGAGAACCTGCTCCGGGGGCATCACCTCATCGGGGCTCGCCTGCTCACCTTCGCCGGAGGACTGGGCGTGGCTTCTGTGGCCGCTTTTCTGAGCCATTGAGGATTGAGGGCTGAAGGGGGGAAGAAGATGGAGCCGCTGCTCGACGCTGTGCGCTTTGACGACCGGGGGCTGATCACGGCCGTAGTACAGGATGTGCATACGGGCGCTGTGCTCATGGTCGCCTACATGAACGCGGAGACGCTCAAACAGACCCTGCAAACGGGCCGCATGACGTACTGGAGCCGAAGCCGGGGGCGCGTCTGGGTCAAAGGCGAGACCAGCGGGCATGTGCAGTGGGTACGCCGTGTCTTTATCGATTGCGACGGCGACGCCCTGCTCTTCCAGGTCGAACAGGTCGGCGGGATAGCCTGCCATACCGGGCATGCCTCCTGTTTTTACCGGACTTGGCAGGATGGCCGGTGGGTGGAGCTGGAAAGGCATTGATCGCGGAGCGGGCTATGGAATTAGGGGGAGCTTCTCTCTTCAGTCTGGAAGAAGGTATCTACGATGTGGCGGGAGATAAGACGTTCTATCCCGTCAGGGAAGAGGATCCGCCCAGGCCGGGCGCGTTGCGGGTGACCGTGCGGCCCTTTTTGCTCATCACGGCGGGCAGCATCACGCTGCTGGACACAGGTCTGGGAAGCTTTGCCCCGACAGGCTGGGGGGAGTTGTATGAAAACCTGCAGGCACACGGGGTGGAGCCGGAGGACGTCAGCCGGGTCGTGCTCACCCATTTACACCGGGACCACGCCGGCGGGGTGGTTTTCGAGGAAGACGGTCTGTGGCGTCTGGCCTTCCCCGGAGCGGAGTACGTCGTGCAGCGCGCCGAGTGGGAATATGCCCTGGCCCATCCCGGTCGGGGGTATCCGAAACCCGTTCTGGAGGCGCTGGCGCGTTCCGATCAGCTGCGCCTCCTGGAGGGCGATGTCCTGCTCGAGGAACACCTGCAGGTGGAGCTCATCGGGGGGCATACGCCCGGCCATCAGGCCGTCTGGATCCGGGGCGAGCACACCAGCGCCCTGCTGGCCGGGGATGTGGTGGGCAGCCTGGCCGGCCTGGAGCGGCGTTTCCGGGCCAAATACGACTGGGATCCCGAAGGCGCCTATGCCTGGAGGTCCGCCCTGCTGGATCGTCTGCGGGCGCATCCGGATACGATCGTGCTCTTCTATCATGGCCTGCGGCCGGTGGCCGCACGTCTGCGTTTCCATGCGGGGCCCAAAGAGCGCCTCTGGGAAGGGGTAGAGCTGTAAAATTGCACCCCAGAAAAGGGCAGGCGGCTTGACAAGGCTTTTTTTTCGGGTGTATGTTCTCCCGAGCCTGGAAGGAGCATGTGCATTCCGGGGCGGCAAGAAACCCACCCAACAAAAGGAGGTACACCATGAGCCGTTTCCAAGAGCTCAAAAGCTTTGTCGAATCGCTGGAGAAGGATTTCAGGGCCTTCTATGAAAAGGGGAACAAGGCAGCCGGTACCCGGCTGCGCAAGGCGATGCAGGATCTGAAGGCCAAGGCACAGGAGATCCGGGTCGAGATCCAGCAGATCAAAAATCAGCAGAAGAGCGCCTGAGGGGTGAACGGATCCTGAAAAAACCGCGCCGGATTGGCTCCGGTGCGGTTTTTTGTTGCAGGGGACTGGACTTTTTCCCCAAAAACGCGTATACAGAACCGAAGCGGCCCTATGGACGCCTGGATTGAGGCCTATATCGCGTATCTGCGCGCGGTGCGGCGATATTCACCCCATAGCTGTGCCGCCTATGAGAGGGATCTGCGTCAGTTTTTCGCCTTTCTGCAGGAAAGGCTGCAGGGAGAGCCCATATCGCCGTCTCTGCTCCAGGCTCAGGGGCGCACGTGGGCCCGAGCCTGGCTCAGGGCGTTGCATGAACAGGGTATGCGCCCCCACACCATAGCCCGGAAAGCGGTAGCCTTGCGCGTCTTTTTCCGGTTCCTGCACCGGAAGGGATACGTGCAGAGTCGGCCTCTGGAGGCGCTCTCCGTACCTCGGGTGGATCGGCTGCTTCCGGTTTTCCTGGATGAAGAGACGGTTCGGCTCCTCATCGAGTCCACCCAAACAGACACCCCTGAAGGGCGACTGCGTCGGGCCGTGCTGGAGCTTTTCTACAGTACGGGCCTGCGTACGGGGGAGCTGGTGGGGCTACGTATTCGGGACTGGGATCCGTATGCGCGTCTGCTTCGCGTGCGGGGCAAGGGGGGGCGGATGCGCATTGTGCCCGTGGGCCGATCGGCGGCAGAAGCCCTGCGCGCACACCTCAGCGACCGCTCCGAGCCAGACCCGGACGCCCCGCTGCTGGTTTTTCGGGGACGTCCCCTGAACCGCATGCTCGTATATCGCTGGGTGCGGCGCGCCATCGAAGGGGTGCGTCCGGAGCTGGGCCGCAAGGGGGCGCACGTGCTGCGCCATTCCGTGGCCACGCACCTGCTCAACCGCGGGGCGGATCTGATAGCCATCAAGGAGCTGCTCGGCCATGCCAGTCTGGCCACCACCCAGCGCTATACCCATACGAGCCTCGAAGAGCTCAAAGCCCTGTACCGGCGGGCACATCCCCGTGCGGAATAAAAAACCAGGACAAGGAGGTCCGCCATGAAGATCCACTTCACCGCCCGGCATTTCAAGGCGCGTCCCGAGCTCCAGCATTACGCGGAGCGAGCGGTTATGCGCCTGGAGCGGCTCTACGACGGGATCGTGGACTGCAACGTGGTGCTCGAAGACGAAGGGGCCAGCCATCGCAAGCGCAGCGAGATCTGGCTTACGGTCTACGACCAGACCCTGAAGGCGGTTTCCATGGCCCCGGATTTCGAGCTGGCTATCGACGAGGCGGTGGAGAAGTTGCGGCGGCAGCTGGTGCGCTATAAAGAACGGCGTCGGCGCCGCGATGGGTTCGATAAGCGCACCGTGTCCTGGGATGTGGAGGAAGAGCCTTCGCGCTGAAAGCCCGCCAGGTGCTCAGGCCGGCCACAGCAGCAAGGCGCCCAGATCGGCCACATTGGTTCCCGTGGGGCCCGTTCGGAGCAGCGCGTCCGCGGCATCCAGGGCGGGATAGCTGTTGTGCTCCCGGAGCGCGCCTTCGGGGTCCAGGCCCGCCAGGCGCACGCGCTCGGCCGTGTATCCGTCCACCAACGCCCCTGCCGCGTCTGTGGGCCCATCTTGGCCGTCCGTGCTGGCCGCCAGTAGCATGGCTCCGGCCCGGCCCTCTAGCTCGAGGGCCGCGGCGAGGGCCAGTTCTTGGTTTCTGCCCCCCCGTCCTGCCCCGTGCGAAAGGGTCACCGTGCTCTCTCCGGCCCAGAGCAGAATCCGCGCCCTGCGGCGGGGATGGAAGCCATCGGCAAGCCGGACGAGCAGGCGTCCGAGCGGGCCTGCTTCTCCTTCCAGACGGTCGGTAAGGCGCCATACCTGAAATCCCCGCTGGCCGGCCTCCCGGGCCATGGCGCTGAGCGCTGTCCGGCCGGAGGCCAGAGGCAGACGTCCGAGCACGGCCGAAGACGGGGCAACAGGCGCTCTGGCTCCGGCAAGGGCCTCTCGCGCGCGCTTGGGCAAAAGGGGCCACAGGCCTCGGTTCTGCAGCAGGGATATAGCCCAGGAAGGGTCCTCCACGGTGACCTGAAGCGGACCGGAGGCCACAGCCTCCAGCGCCTCTCCGGGTACGTCGCAGAGGATCAGCTCCAGCACCCGGGCCCGGATCCGGCGCAGCACCCCGCCGTTGGCCCAGCGAAGCAACAGACGCCGAACGAGGTTAAGCTCTCGAATCGGCATCCCTGAGCGGAGGAGCAGGTCGAATGCTTGGCGGGCCTCCTCTGCGCAGAGGGGATCTCGGTACAGCGCCCAGAGCGCCGATCCGCCGCCGCTGGTGATCCAGAGCACAAGATCCCGAGGGCCAGGGCGTGCAAGCGCCTCCCAGAGGCGCTGGCCGGCCTCTTCGGCCTCTGCTGTGGGCAGGGGGTGGGATCCGGTCAGCACTTCGAGCTCGGGCACGGGAACCGCGTAGCCGGGGGCGGTGAGCACGCATCCTCCCGCAAGCCGGTCCGCCACCAGAGGATGCAATGCCCGGGCTATGGTGGCGGCGGCTTTGCCGATGCCCAGTATCCAGACGGCCGAAAACCGGTCCAGGTTCAGCTCTCCCGTCGACCACCGGAGTCGGTTGCCCGCACGCCGTAGCCGGGCTGGCAGACAACGGTCCGGATGCACGGCCTGAAGTCCGGCCCGCCAGATCTCCAGCAGGGCCGTTTTCATCGCGCTGTGCGGCCCATCCAGGTCTGCAGAAACAACCGGGCTCGATCCCATAAGAAGGGCTCCGGAACCTCGAGCAGAAAGCGATACCCCCGGTTTTCGATGCGGATCAGCGTATCGAGTCCCTCCAGCCAGGCGCGGCGGAAGGCGCGGCGTACGGGGTTTTCCAGTTCTCCTCGCAGGCCGGTCCAGGCCTCCGCATACAGCTCACGAATCCTTACCAGATGAAGCCAGAGCAGGCGACGCAGGGGTTCTCCGTCACGTCCGTCTTGCCACAGTTCCAGGCTCCCGGGAAACCGGTCGGCATCCTCCCGGGCCACGTAGAGAAATCCGTCTGCGCGGTCCTGGCTCTGCTGCACAAGCAGGCCCGTTAGCATGCGCGCGGCCCCGTAGGCCATGAGGGCTTCCCGATACCGGGATCGGGGGTATCCCATCAGATGAAAAGCCGCCACGGCCGCATAGCCCGTATCCATGGCGACCTGCAGGAGCTCGGAGAAGCGGGCAAACGCCTTCGGGGCGCTGAGCTGGCGCCATCCGCGGGCGATGCGCTTGAGGCAGAAATCCGGGATCCCCGCCTCCAGAAGAGCCTCCTGCACCCGATGCAGTTCCGGGATATGCCCGGGGGGGTCCAGCTCGGCCAGCATCTCCAGCAGAGTGCATCGTTCCGCCGGGGTCTGATCCGGACTGCGGGCCAGCCGGTGCAGGTGGGCGATCCACGTGTAGAGGGGTTCCACCATGGGGCGATGGGTTCTCGGCACCCACTCCAGGGGCACCGGAAGCATGAGCCGTGCGGCATATGCGTGAATACAGCCCATGGCAGAGGGTGAAACGGCGCTCGCAGGAAAGGGGTTTCCGGGGGGTTAGGGCGGGATATCGAGCCGGTCCGGGGCGGAGCGTCCGTAAAGGGCGCTCAATTCATAGAGCCGAAGCGCATCCTCGGGCCTGACCTGATCCCAGCTGAAACGCCAGGTCCAGTTCCCTTCGACCCTGCCGGGGTAGTTCATGCGCGCCTCCGAACCCAGTCCGAGCACGTCCTGAAACGGCACGATGGCCTGATCGGCTACGGAGGCAAACGCCAGCCGGATAAGGTCCCAGTGGATTTCTCGGCCATCGGTGCCGAGGTATTTGCAGGCGAAGACGCGCTCATGTTCCGTCGCCTTTTCGAACCAGCCGCGCGTGGTGTCGTTATCGTGCGTGCCGGTGTATACGACCGTGTGGGGCGTGTAGCGATGGGGGAGGAAGTCGTTCTCCGGTCCAGCGGCGAAGGCGAACTGGAGTACGCGCATGCCCGGAAAACCGTATCGATCGCGCAGCGCGTATACATCTTCGGTGATAAAACCCAGATCTTCGGCCACAACGGGTAGGGGGCCGAGCGCCTGCAGGAGGGCATCGAAGAACGCTTCCCCGGGACCTTGGGCCCATCGACCGTGTATGGCCGTCGATTCCGAGGCAGGGATCTCCCAGTAGGCGGCAAACCCCCGGAAGTGATCGATGCGGACGATATCGACCAGTTGCAGGGTTTTGCGGAATCGGGCTATCCACCAGCGATATCCGTCCCGGGCCATTTCCTCCCAGCGGTAAATCGGGTTGCCCCATCGCTGTCCTGTAGCGCTGAAGTAGTCCGGGGGCACGCCCGCCACGACCGTGGGCAGGCCGCGCGCATCCAGGTAGAAGAGCTCCCGATGCGCCCAGACGTCGGCGCTGTCGTAGGAGACGAAAAGGGGAATGTCTCCGAAAAAGCGCACGCCCCGTGCGTTGGCGTAGCGCTTGAGCCGATCCCACTGACGGAAGAAGAACCACTGGCAGAAGGTGTAAAAGCGTATGTCGGCCTCCAGATGCCGGCGAGCCTCGGCGAGCGCATCGGCTCGTCGGAGGGCGATCGGTTCCTCCCACAGGTTCCAGGGCCGATTTTCGTAGCGTTCCCGCAGCGCCATGAAAAGGGCATACTCCTCCAGCCATTCCCGTTCTCTCTGGCAGAAGGCCTCAAAGGCGTCCCGATCTTCGGCCCGTGCGGCGGAGAAAAACCGTTCGGCCGCCTGGCGAAGCCGACGCATCCGATAACCCTCTACGGCCGGATAGTCGATCCGGTGTCGATGCCTTTCTCCAAATGGGGGATCCGGGTCTGGATCCAGCCATCCAAGCTCGATGAGCTCCTCCAGATCGATGAACAAAGGATTGCCGGCGAAGGCCGACAGGCTCGCATACGGAGAGAACCCATAGCCCACCGGGCCCAGGGGAAGGATCTGCCACAGGCTCTGGCCAGCCTCCAGAAGCCAGTCGATAAACTGGTAGGCGGCCGGACCCATATCCCCGGAGCCGTAAGGGCCCGGGAGTGAGCTCAGGTGCAGGAGCAGGCCGCTTGCACGCGGGAAACGCATCAGGGCTTCTCAGGCTTCAGAAACAGCACGCCCAGCGGGGGCAGGAGCAGGCGTATCGAGTAGGGACGGCCGTGGGAGGGGACGGCTTCCGCCCAGACCCCTCCCAGGTTTCCCAGGTTGGAGCCGCCGTAGCAGGCGGCATCCGTGTTGAGCAATTCCCGGTAAAATCCCTCGACGGGCACGCCCAGGCGGTATTCGAAGCGCGGCACGGGCGTGAGGTTGAGCACCACCACGAGGCATTCCTCTCCGGCCCGCCGGATGAAGGCCAGTACGCTCTGTTCGGTATCGTGAAAATCGATCCACTCGAATCCCGACCAGTCGAAGTCCACCCGGTGCAGGGCCGGTTCCCGGGATACGAGCCGATTCAGGTCACTGACCAGCCGCTGCACACCCCGGTGCAGGGGCTCTTCCAGCAGGTGCCAGTCCAGGCTGCTGCGATAGTCCCATTCGCGGACCTGAGCAAACTCCTGGCCCATGAAGAGCAGTTTTTTGCCGGGATGCGCATACTGGTAGGCCAGCAGGGCGCGCAGATTGGCAAAGCGCTGCCACCGATCTCCGGGCATACGGCCCAGCAGAGAGCCCTTGCCGTGTACGACCTCATCATGCGAGAAGGGTAGGATGTAGTTCTCGCTGAAGGCATACAGCAACGAGAAGGTGAGCTCCTGTTGGTGGTATTTGCGGTAGATGGGGTCGCGGCTGAAATAGCGCAGGGTATCGTGCATCCAGCCCATGTTCCACTTGTAATCGAAGCCCAGCCCGCCCAGGTAGGTGGGGCGTGATACCATGGGCCATGCGGTCGATTCCTCGGCTATGAGGATCACCCCCGGATGCCGGCTGTGGAGGATCTCGCTGAGCTGGCGCAGGAAGTCGATGGCCTCCAGGTTTTCTCGTCCCCCGTAGATATTGGGGATCCATTCCCCTTCGCGGCGAGAATAGTCCAGATACAGCATGGAGGCCACGGCATCGACCCGAAGCCCGTCTATATGATAGGCCTCGGCCCAGAAGAGCGCGTTGGCGATGAGGAAATTGCGCACCTCATAGCGGCCGTAGTTGAAGATCGCCGTATGCCAGTCGGGATGATAGCCCCGTCGGGGGTCGGCGTGTTCATACAGATGCGTGCCGTCGAAGCGGTATAGCCCATGGGCGTCGGTCGGAAAATGGGCCGGCACCCAATCCAGGATCACCCCCAGTTCGGCCTGATGGCAACGATCGACAAAGTAGCGGAAGTCATCGGGTTCGCCGTATCGAGAGGTGGGCGCAAAGTAGCCCGTGACTTGGTATCCCCAGGACCCATCGAGGGGATGTTCCATGATCGGAAGCAGTTCCAGGTGGGTAAAGCCCATTTCCTTGGCGTAGGGGATGAGCCAGTCGGCCAGCTCCCGGTAGGAGAGCCAGCGGTTTCCTTCTTCGGGCACGCGGCGCCAGGACCCCAGATGCACCTCGTAGATGAGCAGGGGGCGATCGAAGCGGTGGCCCTGGGTCCGTTGAGCCATCCAGGCCTCGTCTCCCCACAGGTAGGTGGAGTGGTAAATGATCGAGGCCGTGCCGGGTCGGCGCTCGGCGTAGAAGGCGACCGGGTCGGTTTTGAGCAGGATCTCCCCGGAACGGGTGCGGATCTCGTACTTGTAGGGCAGACCAGGACCAAGCCCGGGCAGGAAGATCTCCCATACCCCGCATCCCGGATGCAGGCGCATCCCATGCAGCCGTCCGTCCCAGGCGTTCCATTCCCCGACCACGCTGACCCGTTCGGCGTTGGGGGCCCAGACGGCGAAATGCACCCCCCTGATGCCCTCATGTTCGATCACATGCGCCCCGAGCCGATCATAAAGGCGCCAGTGTCGTCCTTCGGCAAGCAGATAGCGATCGAGCTCCCCCAGTACAGGACCAAATGCGTAGGGATCGGCGCCCTCCCAGAAGGTCCCGTCGGCCCGCTGGAGGCGGAGCCGATAGTCAGTGGGACAGGGTCGCTCCGGGTGCGGCCATCGGAACTCAAACCATCCCTCCTCGGCGTACAAGGCCTCCTGCACACTCCCGGATCGGGGGAGAAGCCACATCTTCCTGGCCGAGGGCCAGAAGGCCCGGATCACCCATCCCGGTTCCTCCGGATGCGGGTGTGGGCCCAGAACGGCGAAGGGGTCTGTGTGTCGGGCCTCCTGAAAGGCCGCTATGGTTTCTCGTGAGACGGTCATATCCCTTCCGGACGGCGATAAAAATCAAACCGGTGAGGGATAGAGGACAAAGCGTTCCCGCTACCCCGAGGTACACCGGCCGGGCCGGCAGCTCAGAACAGCATCCGCGCCAGGGCCACCAGGACCAGGTTCAGCACGGCCAGGGGGAAAAGATACACCCAGCCCAGACGCATGAGCTGGTTGTATTTGAAACGCGGGATGGTCCAGCGCACCCAGATGAAGACAAAGACGAAAAAGCCGGTTTTCCCAAAGAAGCTCAACACCTCCAGTCCCGTTCGAGCCCACGCCGGCAGGTCGGACATGAACAGGTGCCCGAAGGGCACAAGATAGCCACCGAAGAAGAGCGTGGTGATCACGGCGCTGGAGAGGACCACGTTCATGTATTCGGCAACGTAGAACATGCCGAACTTCATGGAGCTGTACTCCGTATGGTAGCCCGCCACCAGCTCCTGTTCCGCTTCGGGCAGATCGAAAGGAAGCCGGTTGGTTTCCGCAAAGGCTGTGATGAGAAAAATCAGAAAGCCCAGCGGATTGCGCAGCACGTTCCAGATCTCCGCCTGCGCTTCGACGATCTGGCTCGTCATGAGGGATCCGCTCTGCACCACCACGCTCAGCACGGCCAGGCCCATGGCGATCTCGTAGCTGATAAGCTGAGCCGAGGAGCGCAACCCCCCCAGAAGGGCGTATTTGCTGTTTGAAGCCCACCCGCTCAGCGTGATCCCGTAGACGTTCAGCGAGGTGATGGCCAGAATGTACAGGATGCCGATGTTCACGTCGGCCAAGATCAGGTTATGGGCGAAGGGCAACACGCCGATCGTGGCCACCGCGGCGGTTACCGAGATCATGGGTGCCAGCCGGTGCAGGAGCCGGTCGGCGGCGGCGGGGGCAATATCTTCCTTGAAGAGCAGCTTCAGCACATCGGCCAGCGGCTGTAGAAGCCCGAAGGGGCCTACCCGATTGGGTCCGATGCGGTTCTGAATCCAGGCGCTGATCCGGCGCTCGAAGTACACCGTATAGGCGGCCATGGTAAAGAGGGCAAGCAGGGCCGCGGCAAGCAGGAGCAGCTTGGGCTGTAGGGACTCGAAAGCCATAACCTAATCCGCTACGGGTTGCGGGGTAAGTCGGAGGCCATGCAAACCGATTTTTTCGTAATTGAGCCCATGCAGGGCGGCTATTCGGTGCGTGAGCTCCAGGAAGACGGCGTGCGGGCCTTCGTAGGAGACCGATAGCCCAAGAGCGCCCATGAGGGCGCTTATGATGTGCCATCCCGGACGGCAGTCGTAGTAGTACTCATGGCCCCACCAGCGATCAAACGGGGTGCCGTGATGATCCAGACGGCCTTTGCCCATCTCGGGCACCAGCGTGCGTTGCTGGCCCTTAATGGCTTTAGCCGGGCGTGTTCGCTGCAGTATGCCTTCCCGGTTGAGGAAGCAGCCGGTGATCTCCGCATGTGTGGCCAGGGGCAGGAGCACATGAGCTCGACGGGCTGTGGGGGTCCAGTGGCTGGAGGCCACAATCCAGATCACCTCCTCGGACTCCGGCAGCACCCCCGTGCCGAGGGGGTCATCCCCAAAGACGAGCACGAGCCGTATGCGGCCCTCCTTGAGCGCCTGCGGCCACTGGGGCAGGGGCAGTCCGCCTGTGGCGGGCCCGATCCCCACCAGTTCACAGCCCATCCGATTCGGGCTGCGGTCACTCAGCCGCAAGAAATCGTCCCCGAAGCCGGGATCTTCGTGTCGTATATAGTCCAGGTTTGCCGTGCCCAGGACCTCAAAGGCCAGTCGGCGCAGGAGGTAGAGATCTTCCAGGGGCAAAAAGGCCGAGCCGAGCACAGCGATCTCATGCGGGGGCACGGAGCGCAGCAGCGCGGCCCCCTGCTCGATGGCCTGCTCCCAGGAGGCGGGGGATAGTTCGCCATCTTGGCGGAGGTGCGGTCCGCTGGTGCGGTTCTCCTCCAGCTGGCGGTAACTGAGCCGACCCTCGTCGCACATCCAGTAGTCGTTTACCAGGGGATTGTAGCGGGGGGTGAAGCGCTCCACCCGGTTGTGCCGGGTCCAGATCGTGATCGCACATCCCCGGGCGCAGCCCGTGCAGATGCTGGGCGTGGAGGCCATCTCCCAGACACGGGCCCGGAAACGAAAGTCCGCGCTCGTCAGCGCTCCGACGGGACAGATATCGATCGTGTTCATGGAATACGGATCGTCGAAGACCGTGCCGGGCGCCGTGGCCGGATAGTTTTTCTCCCCCCGCTGCACGATGGTCAGCTGGCGGGATCGGGATATTTCCTCGGTAAAGCGCACGCATCGGGTGCAGTTGATACATCGTTCCGCATCCAGGATGACGCGCGGGCCCAGGGGAATGCGTTTAGGTTTGTGCACTTTGGGGAATTCGAAGCGCGAAGAATCCGGCCCGAATTTGTACGTCAGCTCCTGCAGGGGGCATTCCCCGGCCTGGTCGCAGATCGGACAGTCGAGAGGATGGTTGAGCAGAATAAACTCCAGGTTGTCCTGCTGGGCTCGTCGCACCAGGGGGGAGGTCCGATGTGTGCGCACAACCATCCCATCGGTGAGCTCCGTGGCGCAGGAGGGCATGAGTTTGGGGAAGAAGCGCACCACGGGCTTGCCCTGTTCGTCGAATTCGGGCTGGCCGGTTTTCGGATCGATGACGAGCTGTCCGACTTCGACCAGGCATTGCCGGCAGTTGGCCGGGATGGAGAGGGCGGGATGGTAGCAGAAGTACGGCAGTTCGATGCCGTGTTGCAGGCAGAACTCCAGGATCCGGGGACGTCCTTCGAATTCGAAGACCGCCTCGTCGATGTATACCCGGGGCATAGCGTGATCCTTCACTGCGAAGTCGACGGTATGGGTTCCGGTACGGAGAAGAGGCTTCCGCGGCAGCGGGCCTCGAATTCCTCCCGGAAGCGCTGTATGGTGTGCCGCACAGGCCAGGCTGCTGCATCGGCCAGGGCGCAGACGGTGCGGCCCTCCATCTGGTTACAGATCTCCAGAAGCAGCTCAAGGTCTGCTGGTTTTCCCTCTCCGCGCTCGATGCGACGCAGGATCTTGACCAGCCATCCCGTACCTTCCCGACAGGGGGTACACTGCCCACAGGATTCGTGGTGATAGAATTCCGCGATCCGCACAAGCACCCGGACCATGTCCGTATCTTCATCGAGCACGACCATGCCCGCGGTGCCCATCATGGACCCGGCCGCGCGAAGGGACTCGGCGTCCATGGTGACGCCGGCGATCTGATCGGCGCGCAGGGGCGGGGTCGAGGAACCGCCCGGGATCACCGCCTTGAGGCGTTTGCCCCCGCGTATGCCGCCGGCCACTTCATAGATCAGGGTTTCGATCGGCATACCGGAGGGCAGCTCGTAGACACCGGGCCGATTCACGTGTCCGGAGATCCCGTACAGAATGGGTCCGGGATGCTTGGGGGCGCCGATCTGGTTGTACCATTCCGCTCCGTGCCGGATGATCAGGGGCACGTTGGCCAGGGTTTCGACGTTGTTGATCGTCGTCGGTCGGCCCCAGAGGCCCCGCTGGGCGGGGAATGGCGGTTTCTGGCGGGGATAGGCGCGCTTGCCTTCGATGGATTCCATCAGGGCCGATTCCTCCCCGCAGATGTAGGCCCCCGCTCCCCGGTGTACGTAGAAGGCTATGCTCCAATCCGTGCCCAGCACCCGTTCGCCGATATATCCCCGCTCCCGGGCCTGCAGGAGGGCTACTTCGACCCGGTCGATCCAGTCGGCATATTCGCCTCGGATATAAAGGTAGATCGCTGTGGCCTGAATGGCGTAGGCCGCTATCAGCGCGCCCTCGATGAGCAGGTGGGGATTGAACTCCAGGATTTGCCGGTCTTTGAAGGTGCCGGGCTCAGATTCATCCCCGTTGACGCACAGGTAACGGGGGCGGCCATCCGGGGGGGGCATAAAACTCCACTTAAGCCCGGTGGAAAAGCCCGCTCCGCCTCGGCCGCGCAGGCCGGAAGCCTTGACCTCCTCGATCACGCGGGCGGGGGTCCATTCGGCAAGCACACGTCGGAGCGCCTCATAGCCTCCGTGCTGTTCATAGACCTCGATCCGATCGAACCCCCGAATTGGGGGCAGGAGCAAGGGGCGGTATGCTTTCCAGTTCGTCATGGCCTCGACCTGCTGGGCAGTTGGGGCAAGATCAGGAAGGCTCCTCGTTTTCCCAGTGTCGCTCGGGCAGGGGGATGGACTCAAATTCCGGAATCCGACCCTGACGCAGCTCTTCGAGCAGCTGGTCCAGGCGCTCCCGGCTCAAGCGGTGCACATAGCGTCGGTTGTTGAGCATGAGCACGGGGCCGGATCCGCAAGCGCCCAGGCATTCCGTATGTCGGATGGTAAACAGCCCGTCGGGGGTGGTCTGGCCGTCGCGTACGCCCAGCCGCTCTTCGAGGTAGTGGAGCAGCTCTTCGGCGCCCAGCACCTGACAGCTCAGACAGGTGCACAGATCCAGCACATATCGGCCATGGGCTTCGGTATGATACATGGTGTAGAAAGTGGCCACCCCGTAGACCTCAGCCGGGCTCAGGCCCAGGGTCTGGGCCACCAGCTCGATCACCCCCCGAGAGAGCCAGCCAAACTTCTCCTGCGCCATCCAGAGTACGGGCATGAGCGCAGCGCGCGCCGTGGGGTAGCGGCGTCGGATATCGGCTATGCGGGCCAATTCTTCGGCGCTGAAGGTGTATTCCGTGGCCATAGGACCTCGCTATTTGTCCGCCTCTCCCATAACGGGATCCAGTCCCCCGATGAGCACGACCACATCGGATACCATGGCGCCCTCCAAGATGGACTCCAGGGCCTGGATGTTGCAGAAGGAGGGGGAGCGGATTTTCAACCGCCAGGGGAAGCCCGTTCCGTCGCTCTGAATATAGAAACCCAGCTCCCCTTTAGGGGCTTCGATGGCTGCGTAGACCTCGGCTCCTTTCGGGGGACAGACCCCCCAGTGGGTGTACATGAAGTCGTGAATCAGCCCCTCCATGGAGTAGTAGACTTCCTGCTTATCCGGATAGCTCAGCTTGGCGTTTTCGTTGCGGATCGGCCCCGGAGGCAGTTGCTGGAGGCACTGCTCGATGATGCGCACCGACTGGCGCATTTCCTCCATGCGCACGTAGTAGCGAGCCAGGTTGTCGCCCTCGGTGCGCACAGGCACCTCAAACTCGACCCGATCATAGACAAGGTAGGGCTCGAAGGTGCGCACATCATAGGGCACGCCGGAGGCGCGCAGATTGGGCCCTGTGAGGCCCAGCTCCAGTGCCCGCTCGGCGCTGACCACCCCAATCCCCTCGTTGCGTTCCAACCAGATGCGGTTTTTGTTGAGCAGTTTCTCCCAGGCGCGAAGTTCTCGGGGGAAGTTCCGGATAAAGGCCCGAATAGCCTCGATGGCCTCTGGGGTCAGGTCCGATGCCACCCCGCCGATGCGGCAGTGGGATACGGTGAGCCGGGCGCCGGCGATGAGGTCGAAGATGTCGTAAATTTTCTCTCGCTCTCGAAACGTCCACAGAAACATGGACACGGCCCCCGCATCCATAACCATGGAGCCCAGCCAGAGCAGATGGGCCAGGAGGCGGGCCAGCTCACATGCGATTGTGCGGATGTATTGAGCGCGTTCGGGCACCTCGATCTGGGCCAGCTTCTCAACGGCCAGACAGAGAGCCACGTTGTTAGAATACGGCGACAGGTAGTCCATGCGGTCCGTGTAGGGCATGAACTCCTGGAAGGTCTTGTACTCGGCCACCTTTTCGATGCCCCGATGCAGGTAGCCGATGTCGATCACGCAGGAGCGGATGATCTCCCCATCGAGTCGGGCCACTACGCGCAACACCCCGTGCGTGGCCGGATGCTGAGGCCCGATGTTGAGCACCATCTCCGTGCTCAGGGCGTCGCCGACGAACTCGACGGAGCTGTGCTTTGATTCCAGACGACGCAACAGGGCGCGGTTGTGTTCGCGCCAGATCTCCAGATGGCTTTCTTCGATGAGCGCCTCAAGCCGACGGCGGGTTCGCGTAAGCGTATCCATATGTCAGTTCCGGGATGCTTCGGGTTTTTCCGGAAGCGGCAGGCTACCCGGAATACCCAGCAGGGGGAAGTCCTTCCGAAGGGGATGGTAGCGGAAGTCCTCCGGCATGTAGATGCGCCGAAGATCCGGATGCCCTTCGAATCGGATGCCCATCATGTCCCAGGCCTCCCGCTCATGCCAGTTCGCGTTCGGGTAGACAGCGGTGATGCTGGGCACCACGGGATGGGATTCTTCGCATCGGACCTTGAGCCGGAGCCGCAGTCCGTGGGCCAGAGCCAACAGATTATAGACGAGCTCGAAACGCTCCTCCGAGGTGAATCGGTCTACCGCGGCGATGTCCACCAGGTAATTGAAGCCCAGCTCCGATTTGAGCACGGCACACACATCCCGGATCCGCTCCGCGCGCACCAGGATCGTCGTCTCCCCCAGGGCGCAGCGAACCTCGCAGATGGCATCCAGGAAACGGGCTTCCAGGTGGGCGATCACCTCATCAAAGGTCATGGCTTTTCCTCGACTAGCCGGGATAAGTTCGGGGAGCGCTCCCGAATCTTGCGCTGAATCTCCATGATGGCGTGCAGAACCGCATCCGGTCGCGGGGGACAACCGGGCACGTAGACGTCGACGGGCAGGAACTGGTCGGCGCCCTGGACGACGCCGTAGCAGCGGTGCATGCCGCCCGTGGAGGCGCAAGCGCCCATGGCGATGCACCATTTGGGTTCGGGCATCTGGTCCCAGATGCGCCGGATGGCGTGGGCCATTTTATACGTACACCAGCCAGCCACGATCATGCAATCGCTCTGCCGGGGTGAGAAGCGAAAAACCTCGCTGCCGAAACGGGCCACGTCATAGCGCGGGCCAGCCATGGCCATCATCTCGATGGCGCAGCAGGCCAGGCCCATGGGCATAGGAAAAATGGAGTTCGAAAGCGCCCATCGGGCCAGTACATCTAGACGTGTGGTGAAAAACCCCTCACGCAGCGCTTGTTCTAGGCTCATGGCTTCGATCTCCGCACCCTCCGATTCCTAACCCCACTCCGGTCGCTTCAGGTTTCCACCGTCTCCCGCACGGGAAGCGCTTTTTCCTGGGAAAGCGCCTCGGAGGGTGGCCGAGGCTGTCGGGCTTCTCGGTCCCAGTCGAAGACCCCTTTTTTGTAGCAGTACCAGTCTCCGATCATCACCACCACCAGAAAGAGCACCACCGCCCAGAAAACCGGCCAGCCCAGCTCGACCACCTGCACGGCCCAGGGATAGAGCAGAACGACCTCGACATCAAAGACGATAAAGAGCATGGCGATCAGGTAAAACTGCACCGAATACCGTTCCCGCGCCGTGCCCACGGGGTCCATTCCGCTCTCGTAGGGAATGAGCTTCCTCGGGTTGGGCCGACGGGGGCCTATCCATTCGGATATCCCGGCCATGAGCGCGGCCACCCCCAGGGCAACCAGCAGGAGCAGGCATATCGGCAGATAGGCTTCCAACATGGTCAAGGCGTGTCCGGATCAAAAGGCCTTGGTGAAGTTAGGAGGGGGGATTTCCGATTGTCAATCGGACGGATTTCCTTGCCGATCTTGCCGGGGGGGTGTATCTTTCTGCCTGCTTTCCGGGACATCGCAGGATAAAACCTCCATGCCTATCGATCGCCTGTTGTATCGCGCCCTGGGTACGGGGGTGTTGCTGGTGGCTCTGGGGGTGTACGGAGCCACTATGGCACCTACGGCCAGCTTCTGGGATTGCGGAGAGTTCATCGCCACCGCGCATGGGCTTCAGATCCCGCATCCACCCGGCGCCCCTTTTTATCTGCTTCTGGGTCGGATTTTCAGCATGTGGGTGCCGGATTCCCAGGTGGCGCTCGCTGTCAATCTGATCAGTGTGCTGGCCAGCGCCTTTACGGTGCTTCTGCTCTATTTGACGATTGTGCGCCTCATATTCCTCTATCGAGGCCAGGACAGGGCGTTTTATCTGGAGCGCTCCGCTGAGAGCTCACTCACCCCGGCCGAGGCGATCGCCATCTTCGGGGGAAGTGCCACGGGCGCGCTGGTTTTTGCCTTCTCGGATTCGTTCTGGTTTAACGCGGTCGAAGCGGAAGTATACGCGCCCTCCATGCTCTTTACGGCCCTGGTCGTATACCTGGCCCTTGTCTGGCATACGCGGGCCGAAGAGTGGCATCATGAGCGCTGGCTTCTGCTTATCTCCTACCTCTTCGGGCTGGCTATCGGGGTGCATCTGCTCAACCTGTTGACCCTGTTTTTTGTGACCCTGATCTACTACTTCCGCCTCTTTGAGTCCGATCGGCCCCTGGATTCCTGGCCCGATTGGAAGAGGCTCACCGGGGTCGGGGTGCTCTCGGTGGGCCTGTTTGTGCTCATCTATCCGGGCATTGTGCAGTGGTTGCCCGCCCTTGCTGGCGACCTGGGCCTTGTGCCTTTTGTCGTGCTGCTGATCGGCGGGGTGACGGCCTGGCTGTACTGGACGCAGCGCAGGCAACGGTATGCGGGCAATCTGGTGGCGCTTGCGACAACCCTGATCCTGATCGGCTACAGCAGCTATGCGCTCATCGTCATCCGCAGCCAGGCCGATCCGCCAATCGATCAGAACGATCCGGAGACAGCCGAGGCCTTTGTGAGCTATCTCAAGCGGGAGCAGTACGGGTATACTCCCCTTCTGGTGGGGCGCTCCTATGATAACCGGACGGGCTGGTTCGTGGAAGAGAAGCTCTTTCCGAGGCGCTGGAGCGAAGAGCCCAGCCATGTGCAGGTATACCGCCAGTATGCCAGCGACTGGGATTTCTTCTGGCGCTATCAGGTGGGGCATATGTACCTGCGGTACCTGCTGTGGAACTTCGTCGGCCGCGATTCCGACATCCAGGATGCCCCCTGGACGACTGGATTTACCCGCACGGGCAATGAGGACAACCCGGGCCACAATACGTATTTCGCCCTTCCTCTTCTGCTCGGCCTGATCGGCATGGCCTACCATGTTCTGCGCGATCGCCGACGCGCCCTGGCCGTGCTTGTGCTCTTCTTTATGACCGGATTGGCCATTGTGCTATACCTGAACCAGCCCCCCTTGCAGCCCCGGGAGCGGGACTACTCCTATGTGGGCAGCTTTTTCGCCTTCTCCATCTGGGCTGGGATCGGGGCCAAAGGGCTGCTGGAACTGCTGATCGCTCAGCTGCGCCTGAGCTGGCATGAACGCCGCGCCGCCTGGGCGGCCGCGCTGGGTCTGGGCGTGCTCCTGCTCATTCCCCTGCGCATGCTCTGGGTGAACTGGGACGATCACGATCGAAGCGGCAATTACGTGCCCCCAGACTACGCCTATAACCTGCTCAACTCCTGCGAAAAGAACGCAATCCTGTTTACGAACGGAGACAACGACACCTTCCCGCTCTGGTATCTACAGGAGGTCGAGGGGGTGCGTCGGGATGTGCGCGTGGTCAACCTAAGCCTGCTCAATACGACCTGGTACATCCTGCAGCTCAAACACCAGGCCTCACGCCAGTCCCCTCCGATCCGGATTTCCCTGAGCGATGAGGAGATCCGTGCCCTTGCGCCCCGGGAATGGCAGCCGCAGACGATCCGGGTGCCTCTAGACCCGCAGGCCGCGCGCCGGATCGGGCTGGTGCGGCAAGGAGAGCTTCTGCCCCCGGCGCTGGAGTGGCGCTATGCAGGGCGCCGGCTCGATCAGAATCGAGCCTATGTGATCGTTTCTGATCTGCTCGTGCTCGATATCGTGCGCCAGAACCTCAATGAGCGTCCTATTTACTTTGCCACCACGGTTTCTCGGGACAATCAGGCCGGGCTGCAGAACTTCTTCCAGCTGGAGGGGCTGGCTTATCGCGTGGTACCGTTTCAGACCAACGAGCCCTTGGGTCGTGTGATCCCAGAGCTGCTGGAGGCGCGTCTGGCCAGCTTCCGCTACCGCAACCTGAACAATCCCCGGGTGTATTACGACGAGAACACACGTCGGCTCATCGACAACTACCGCAATTTCTTCATCGCCCTGGCGGGTGCCTATCGGAAGGCGGGCAAGCCGGATCGCGCGCTGGCGACGCTGGACCGGGTGCAGGAGCTCGTTCCTTTTTCCGTGATCCCGAGTGATGGGGTCTCCTACTTGCTCATGGCTCAGGAGTACGCGCAGGCTGGCGCCCGTGAGCGCGCCCTTGGCCTGGCCCGGGAGGCTGAGCGCGTCATTCTGGCGGGTATCGAGCGTCGCACAGAGGATCCGGATCGGTCTGTGCAGATGCTGCTCTTCCTGCAACGGCTCTATCTGGAGATGGAAGGCTATGAAGAGGCCTCTCAACTCAGTCAGCGCCTGGCTCGGCTGACGGGGGATCCGAATTACGCCCAGAGCCCCGAGCAGATGCGTGAGCTGGCCCGGACCCTCTTGCGGCGGGATACGGTCGACAATGACACGTTGAACTAGCGGAGAGCGGGTTAATGCGATACCGCTTCACAGAGGCCGATTTTACGCGCATCGCACGGGTGCTGGGGGCGTCCTATGAGCGCGAGGGGGAACGGGTGCGCTTTCACCTCACCAACGCGGCTGAGGGACGAAAACTGGTCCTGGAGATCTGTCCGGAGCTCTCTGCAGAGGGCAGACGGCACAGTTTGATTTCCGTTTTTACCCCGAATGCCTTCCTGCAGTTACAAGACTGCACGGGCTATGTGGCCAGTCAGGAGCTCGGGGAGGTGCTTTTCTTCGGCAGAACGGGGGAACGCACTTCCGGCCTGGTTGTGGAGCGCGAGGCGGGCTGTTCGCTCTATGCGCATGTGCCCCAGTATTTGCTCAGCGCAGACTTTACCCGCCTCCCGCCGGAGCTCCTCATGGCGGCCGTGGTGCTGTCGTTGACCGAGGCGCTTGAGGATTCCGAATGAGCCGCGTATATGTGGCCCTGGCTCATCCCGGGCTGCGCCTTTCGCGCTCCTCTCTGCGGCCATGGGTCTATTATGTGTTGCGTTCCGAGGGATACGAGCCGGCCTCGGTGGGGGTGATCGGCGTCGATGATGCCTATATCCGGCAGCTGCATCGGGACTTTCTCGGTGAGGACACGGTGACGGACGTGATCACGTTCCGTCTCAGCGAGGGCCCCGCGCTGGTAGGGGAGATTTACATCGGCCTGGATCAGGCCCTGCGGCAGGCCGCCGAATACGGTGTGGATGCGGAAGAGGAGCTCCTGCGCCTGCTCGTACACGGATTGCTCCATCTGTGCGGCTACGAGGACACCTCCAAGCCCGAACGGGAGCGCATGTTCGCCCGCCAGGAATGGTACTTGCGCCATCCCCCTCCGGATGCCAGGCCGCTGCGCCTTTCCCGGCGGGAAACCGATCTCCGGCGCCCGCCGTTATAGCCTGCGGTCGTCTTGCGCGCAAAAGGCATATGAGCGAGGGTAAATCGCTGCTCATCGTGGAGTCCCCGGCCAAGGCCAGAACGATCAGCAAGTATGTCGGGGATCGCTTCCTGGTCAAAGCCTCCCTGGGGCACGTGAAAAACCTGCCGGAGTCGGAGCTCGGCGTGGACATCGAAAAGGGGTTTCGGCCCCGATATGTGACCATCCGCGGCAAGCAGGCCGTGCTCAAAGAGCTCAAGCGACTGGCCCGGGAGGCGGAGGCCGTCTACGTGGCCACCGACCCGGACCGCGAGGGGGAGGCGATCGCCTGGCACATAGCGCAGGAGCTGCGCGCGGCGCAGAAGCCCGTCTACCGGGTGTTGTTCTACGAAATCACCCGCCAGGCCGTGCAGGCCGCTCTTCAGGAGCCCGGCCAGATCAACGAGCGGCTCGTACACTCCCAGCAGGCCCGGCGTGTGATGGATCGGCTGGTGGGCTATCTGATCAGTCCGGTGCTCTGGAAGGCCATCTACCGGGGCCTTTCCGCCGGCCGGGTGCAGTCGGTGGCCCTGCGGTTGATCTGCGAGCGGGAACAGGAGATCGGCGAGTTTCAGCCCCGGGAGTACTGGAGCGTACTGGGGCGCTTCGCCTTGCCGGGGGGACACCTGTGGGCCCGTCTGCACCGGGTCGGATCGGAATGGATCGGGCCACCCTCAGAAAAAAAAGGACATCGGCATCTTCCCGATGAGGCCACAGCCCGCCGGGAGGCCGAATCCGCCCTGCAGGCCGGCCCCTATCGAGTGGCCCACCTGGAGCGGAGGCATCTTAAGCGCCAGCCGCCGCCCCCATTTACCACGAGCACCTTACAGCAGGCCGCATCCAACCGGCTCGGCTTTACGGCGGCGCGCACCATGGCCATCGCCCAGCAGCTCTACGAGGGAATCGAGCTCGAGGGGGGGGAGCCGGTGGGTCTGATCACGTACATGCGCACGGACTCCACCCGCTTAAGCCCGGAGGCCGTCGAAGCAGCCCGGGCGTATATAGCTGAGCATTTTGGTCTGCAATATGTGCCCAAACAGCCCCGACAGTACGCAGCCCGCCAGCACGCCCAGGACGCCCACGAGGCGATTCGGCCTACGGACGTGCGGCGGGATCCCGAGTCGGTCAAGCGGTTCCTGAGCCCGGACCAGTACCGACTCTATGAGCTCATCTGGCAGCGTTTTGTGGCCTGCCAAATGGTCCCGGCTGAGTTTGAGCAGGTCAGCGTGGATCTGGAAAGCGCCGACGGGCGCTATGGATTTCGGGCCACGGGCTCCCGTGTCGAGTTCCGGGGCTTTTTGCTCGTCTACGGAGAGCATGAGGCCGAGAAAGAACCCCTTGAAGAGGGGCAGGAGGAAAGCCCCCTGCCTGAGGGGCTGGCCCAGGGGCAGAGCGCGCAACTGGAGGCCGTTGAGCTCAAACAGCACTTCACCAAACCTCCGCCTCGCTACACGGAAGCCACACTCGTCAAAGCGCTCGAAGAGAAGGGCATCGGTCGGCCAAGTACCTACGCCACGATTCTAAGCACCCTGCGCGAACGGGGCTACGTGCAGATGGAGGGCCGAAAGTTCGTGGCCACCGAGCTCGGCCTGCAGGTGAACGATATCCTGGTGCGCCACTTCCCGGAGTTCTTCGACGTCTCCTTTACCGCCCGCATGGAGGCCGATCTGGATCGGATCGCCTCTGGAGAGGCCGACTACGAAACCATCCTGCGTACCTTCTACTACGATCACCTGCTCAAAGCGCTGGAGGCGACCCGGGCGCAGCTGGAGGAGATCCGCTCCCGCCAGATCCAGCAGACCTCGGAACGCTGTCCGAAATGCGGCCGACCGCTGGTGATCCGTCCGGGCCGCTACGGGCGCTTCTACGCCTGTTCGGGGTTCCCGGCTTGCCGCTACGGGCGTCCTGTTGCCGATTCCGAGGAGGCGATCCCGACGGAGAAGCCCTGTCCGGAGTGCGGAGCCCCGCTCCTGTTGCGCAGGAGCCGATACGGTCGCTTCTACAGCTGTTCCCGGTATCCGGATTGCCGATACAAAGAGCCCTACGTAGAGGAATCGGCCCTCCTCTGTCCGCAGTGCGGTCAGGGGCGCATTCTAGAGCGCTACACCCGTCGGGGGAGGCGTTTCTACGGATGCACCCGTTATCCGGAGTGTACCTTTACCAGCTGGGATCGCCCGGTGGCGCAGTCCTGTCCGCAGTGCGGGCATGCCTTTCTGGTAGAGAAAACCAGCCGGCAGAAAACGCGCTGGGTCTGTCCGGCCTGTAAGGCGCAGCGGGAGCCCGAGCAGACGCTCAGCATAGAGAACCCCTAGAACGCTTCTACCCGCAGGTGCTGGTAGAGAAGCTCTGTATGCAGGAAGGCCAGCAGGGATTCGGCGCCCCGGTTGTCGTTGGGCCCCTGCGGGGTGAGCCCGTCCATGACCCCGAAGGCGTCCACGAGCGGACTGCGCAGGCGATTACGTCCGAGGAACCACCGGCGCACGCCCTGCAGCCGGTCCCAGAGATGGAAACAGGCGTAGGCTTCGGCCGCCGCCCAGGCCTCGATGGGCTGTTGATCAAAAAGGGGCTTGGCCTCTCCCCGTCGCATGAAGCGATTGCCCACGGGATCAAAGAATGCGCCCTCGGCATCCCGACTCCAGTAGAGCGTATCCAGCAAGCGAAGCCCTTTTCTGGCCCAGTATCTGGCCTCCCGGGAGCCGAAGCGCCGGCCCCAGCGGTAGAGGGCTTCTACGGGACGAAAATTCTCATAGCTCAGTATCTCATCCGGAAAGGGCCACTTGAGGCCATGGCGACGGAAAGCCTCCAGCAGGCGTTCGCCCAGCAGGCGCGCCGTCTGCAGCGCCGCCTCGGAGGGCTCCTCCAGGGCCAGCAGGCCGATCAGCGCCATAGCCTGTGCCCGGGGATGTTGGAGCGCGGCGGCCGCGGGCAGGGCCCGTTCTAGCGCCCACCGGGCCGCTTTGCGCAGGTCCTCAAAACAGAGCCGATCAGAGGCCTCAGCCAGCGCGTTCAGCGCCCGGGCCGTGGGATCTTCGGCCTCTCCGTCGTCCTGCCAGGTGCGATCGAAGCGCATCTCGTTTCGGAAGCGCCCATCCGGAAGCTGGGCGTCCAGGAGAAAGGCCAGATAGGTGAGCGCAAGCCTGCGCGCTGAGCGCTGGAGGGCCGGATCCAATCGGCTCAGGAGCAGTAAGGCCCGCGCGTTGTCATCCGTTGTATACCCCTCGGCGCGCAGCGGCACACCGAATCGGGCGTGTTCCAGTAGCCCGGTTTCATCGGTCATCTCGTGCAGTCGGCTCCAGGCGCTATCCCACCAGGACTTCATGGCGACTCCGGCTTAGGCGATGAATCAACCGCTCGTAGGCCACCGCGATACGGGGCCAGGTATAGGCCTCCGCGTACAGGCGAGCGCGCCGGCCCATACGGGCTCGTTCTTGCGGCTCTTCTAGAAGACGCGCTATGACCTCGGCCCAGGCCTCCGGATCTCCGGGTGGGCAGAGCAGACCTCGACCGGCACGCAGGGCCAGCCGGGCATGCCGGAACGGGGTGGCGATGATGGCCTTCCCCGCCCCCATGGCGAAGGACAGCGTACCGGAGCTGATCTGTTCCAGGTTCGGATACGGAAGCAGAACCACGTCGGCGGCCCCCATCAGGAGCACCAACTCTTCGTGTGCGAGGTACCCTTCCCGGATCCGGAAGTTCGCCTCCAGACCCCGCGCAACGGCCATCTTTTCCAGCTCATCCAGATAGCGACGCCCCTCAAGCCGATGCAGATTCGGATGCAGAGATCCGGCCACCAGATAGGTGAGGTCCGGAAAGCGCCCCCGCAATCGGGTCAGCGCCTCCAGCACGGTTTCGATGCCCTTTCCCGGGCCCAGCAGCCCATAGGTCACCAGCACCGGACCGCTCAGGCCCAGGGTGGCTTTGCAGGCCTCGAGCTCCAGCTCGGGCACCTCCGGTACACCGTGTGGGATGACCACCATGCGCTCAGGCGGCACCCCGCAGCGCTCCAGCATCTGCACCCCATCCGGGAGCAGGACGACAACGCCCTCGGAGCGCAGGGCGAGCTCGCGCGCAATGCGCCGCATCTCCCGCAGGTCCTCCTCATGGAGCCCGGGCGGGGGAGTCTCCAGAAGGGTATGAAAAACGGTCACCAGCGGCGCACGTAGCTCTTCGGCCCATTCCAGAATCCAGGAGCCCCATCTGCCCCCGTAGAGCCCGTATTCGTGTTGCAGGATAACCACCTCGGCTCTTGAGAGGGCGTGCGCCAGCCGCCTGTAGGCCGGCCGATCATGTCGGGAAATCACCCACAGCACCTCTTCTGGAAATGGACCCGTGGTTTCTTCCGGGTGCGCGATGACGGCCACGGATACATCCAGCCCCCGAGCGGAGAGGACCCGATGCAGATCCGCATTGAATGTGGCGATACCGCAGCGAACGGGAGGATAGGTGCCTACCAGGACCACCATACGCCTTTTCTCTCCTTACCGATTGTATCCGGAAGAAAGAGAAAACGCTACGGCGTCCCTGGTCAGGGAAGCCTGGTGCAAATTTAGGCAGCGACCGGCCAATACGGCCAGATCGGTCGAGCCGGGAAAAGCTACGATCCGGAGCGCAGCAGGCGTTTTAGATCACCGATGAGCCGGCGGACTTCCTCTCGATCCGTGCCGTCATAGTAGCCGCGGATCTGTCCCTGGGGATCGACAAGGGCGAACTTGCTGGAGTGGATGAAGTCGTACGGCCCCCCTTCCTCCTGCGGGGGGATTTCGTCGGCGGCGAGTTTGAAGCCATGCCGGGCCAGTCGGTAGATCTCCGGCTTGGGGCCGGTGACGAAGATCCACTGTTCCAGCCGGGCGTTCCAGTTCTGCGAATAGGCCTTAAGTACTTCGGGTGTATCCCGCTCCGGGTCCACGGTGAAGCTGACGATCTTGACCTGATCGGCTCGATCCAGGAAGGCGCGCTGGACCTCGGTCATGTTCTGGTTCATCTGCAGGCAGATGCCAGCGCAAGAGGCAAAGAAGAACTCCGCCACCCAGTAACGCCCTTTCAGATCGGCCAGGGAAATGGGTCTGCCCTCGTGATCCAGAAGCTGAAAATCCGGTACCTGTCCGTAGACCGGAAGTTCCACCCGGGGGCGGAGCCGCTCGGAGATGGCGTAATAGGCCACAATGCCCACGGCAAGCAACAGTCCGGCCGCAATCCAGGGCGTCCAGGCAGAGCGCATAACGGCGCTGTTAGGCCTTGTTTCGGTGCTTACGCCAATATACAAAACCCAGACTGGCCAGGACCAGATACGGGGCGGCCAGAAGCAGACCAATTCCCTGCCGCAGGGCTTCCGCCAGGGCGGCGTTATCGCTGGCCTCTACGGCTGATTTACACATAGCGCACTGGGCCAGCGCGCCATCTCCCCAGAAGAGCAACAACACCGCAAAGAGGCATGCCCACCACGTACGCATGGGTTCTCCCTTAGTAGTTTCGGTGCAAAAACACGCTCACCCCATCGGGCAGAAAACCGGCCACCATGGCCACAAGCAGGATCAGGGGGGCCAGGATGGCGTAGATCAGGTTGAGTCGTTCAAAGCGCAGATGCATGAAATAGGCCACAATGAGCCCGGCCTTCATGAGGGCCACGGCGATGAGCAGGATGGCCTTGAAGGGTTGGGGTACATGCCAGATGTCTATGAAATAGGCGATCGCGCTCAGCACAAAAAGCCAGCCCCAGACCACCAGATAGACCCGCGTTGGGGGATGCGGATGCGTGCCCGTTGTCGAGTGATTGGCCATCGTCCTGCCTCCCTTAGAACAGGTAGAAGAAGGTAAAGATGAACACCCACACCAGGTCCACAAAGTGCCAGTACAAGCCGGCGACCTCGACCATCTCGTAGGAGCCCTTCCGGTCATAGGCCCCCTGCAGCACCCGGCGGGCCACAAAGCCCAGCAGGATCACCCCGCTGAGCACGTGCAGGCCGTGAAAGCCGGTCAGGGTGAAGAAATAGGCACCAAACTGAGGGGCGCCGAAGGGGTTGCCCCAGGGGCGTACGCCCAGATCCCGGATCAGGTGAGTCCACTCGTAGGCCTGACATCCTACAAACGTCAGGCCCAGGAGCATGGTCAGGGTCAGAAACACCGCGGCGCGGCGGCGGTTGCGTTCGTAGGCCGCGTGCACAGCCAGGGCCATGGTGCCGCTGGAGGAGACCAGGATAAAAGTCATAATGGCGATCAGCAGCAGAGGGATTTCTCGGCCGCCGATGTGCAGGGCGAAGATCTCGGCCGCATTGGGCCAGTTGGGCAACGTGGCGCGTGTGGTGCCGTAGCTGACCAGAAAGCTGCCGAAGATGAAGGCGTCCGATAGGACGAAGATCCACATCATGAGCTTCTGCCAGCTCACCCCGAAGGGAGAGCGCCCCCCACTCCAGTCTCCCGACAGGATTTCCGCGGCGGTCCGGGGTGCAGAAAGCGCCATAGAAGGCCTCCTGTGCTTTTTAGAACCACGCCAGCAAGAGGAAAATCCAGATCCAGATCAGCCCCAGAAAGTGCCAGTACAGGGCCGTGTTTTGCAGTACGGCTTGCAGGCGCAGGGCTGTACTCTCCGAGCTTCGAGCGCTCTGGAGGAAAGCCCATCCGAGCGCGATCAGGCCCCCGAGCACATGCAGCCCGTGCGCGGCGGTGAGTACGTAGAAGAAGCTGCTGGCCGGATGGGTCTGCAGAAAGACTCCCTCCGCGGCCAGGGTGCGCCAGGCGGCCAGCTGGCCGAACAGAAACAGCAACCCGAGCAGGGAGGCGAACCCCAGGAGCCGGTGCATCCCGGCCCGATCGCCCCGCCGGGAGCGCCCGAGGGCTTGTTGCAGCAGCAGACTGCTTAGCGCCAGGAGAAGCGTGTTGAACCACAAAATCGGGGGCAGAGAGACGCGCTCCGTCAGGGGGCCAACGCGCACGATGTAGGCGCTTGAGAAGGCGGCAAACAGAATCGTCAGGCTACCGAGGAGCAACCACATGCCGAACTGAGCCCCGAAGGCGGGTTGTGTCATGCCATGCGGAGCATCATCATGGCCCCCGTCGTCTCCCCGTCCGTTTCCGCTGGGGGTCCGGTTGATCGGCGGAGGGAGGCTGCCTCGGCGTAACAGGGGACGCTGCAGGGTATCCGGCATAAGCTCCTCCCATCAGCGATCCAGCGCGTTGCCGTTTCCTCCGGATCCGACTCCGTCCCCGCCTCGATCTTCAACCGGGACGGGCTCCAGAGGGACGGTCTGCGGGATGTAGTCTTCCGGGGCTCCAGGTACGGAGTAATCATAGGCCCATCGATGCACAACGGGGAGCTCTGGGCCCCAGTTTCCATGGGGTGGGGGGGAGGGAGCCTGCCATTCCAGCGTGGTGCCCTGCCAGGGGTTGGCCGGCGCCTTCGGACCCCGGATCCAGCTGTGGATAAAGTTGTAGAGAAAGAGCAGTTGGGCGGCGCCGACGATCAGGGCGGCTATGGAGATTAGAAGCTGGATCGTCTGCGCATCCGGTGGGATGAAATCATAGCCGGAAAAGCCGTAGTAGCGCCGGGGCACGTTCAGGAAGCCCAGGTAATGCATGGGGAAAAAGATCCCGTAGACGCCCACAAAGGTGAGCCAGAAGTGCCAGCGTCCCAGCCGTTCGCTGAGCATGCGCCCGAAGAGCTTGGGGAACCAGTGATACAGGCCGGCGAAGATGCCGAAGACGGACCCCATCCCCATGACGATATGAAAGTGTGCGACTACGAAGTAGGTGTCCGTCAGTTGAATGTCCACGGGCGGATTGCCCAGGAAGATGCCCGTCAGGCCCCCGGTGACGAAAACGGAGACAAAGCCGATGGCAAAAAGCATGGCGGTTGTAAAGCGCAGATTGCCCCGCCAGAGCGTAGCAACCCAGTTGAAGGTCTTGATCGCCGAAGGCACCGCGATAAGTAACGTGGTCACCATGAAGGCCGTGCCCAGATAGGGGTTCATGCCGCTGATGAACATATGGTGCCCCCATACGATGAAACTCAGAAAGGCGATCGCACATATGGAGAGCACCATCACCCGATAGCCGAAGATGGGCTTGCGCGCGTTGGTGGAAATGACCTCCGAGACAATGCCCATAGCGGGCAGGATGGCGATGTAGACCTCCGGGTGGCCGAGGAACCAGAACAAATGCTGCCAGAGCAGCGGATTGCCCCCTTCATGGGGGATATGCTCTCCGCCCACGACGACGTAGGGCACAAAGAAGCTCGTGCCCAGATGGCGATCCAGAAGCAGCAACACCGCGCCGGCAAAAAGGGCCGGAAAGGCCAGCAGGCCTAAAATGGCCGTGATCAAAAGCGCCCACACCGTAAGCGGCAACCGACCCATGGACATGCCCCGGGTGCGCATGTTCAACGCCGTGGTGACGTAGTTGAGTCCGCCCATGACGGAGGAGACAATAAAAATGGCCATCGCAATGAGCCACAAATCTTGCCCCAGACCCGAACCCGGTACGGCCTTCTGTACGCCGCTGAGCGGGGGATAGGCGGTCCATCCGGCCGCCGCCGCGCCCCCGGTGACGAAAAACGAGGCCAGGATCACGATGCAGGAGAGCAAAAAGACCCAGTAGCTAAGCATATTCACGAACGGATAGGCCATATCCCGCGCCCCGACCTGCAGGGGGATGAGCAGGTTGCCAAACCCCCCGAGCAGAATGGCCGTGATGAAAAAGAACACCATGAGCGTACCGTGCATGGTGATCAGAGCCAGATAGGACTCCGGCTTGAGCACGCCATCCTGATAAAGGCCGGGGAAGAGCTTGGACAAAAGGGGGATCGGATGTTCGGGCCATCCCAGCTGCAGGCGCATCAGCCAGGAAAGCACAAGGGCCACAAAACCCATGAACAGCGAGGTGAGGATGTACTGGGCCGCGATGATCTTATGGTCCTGACTGAAGATGTATCGCGTCCAGAAACTGCGGGGCTCATGCAGGTGGGTCTGGGCGGTTTCGTGGGCCATAGCGCCTTTCTCCCCTCACTTAGAAGAACAAATCGGCTACGGTGAGCTGCTCGGCAAGCCACCGCTGGACCTCTTCCTCGGTGGCGATCGTGAGCAGTCCACGCATGGTATAATGCCCCAGCCCGCACAGTTCGGCGCAGGCGATCTCGTAGTCGCCCGTTTCCGTGGCGGTGAAGACAAAGCGCGTCGTCATACCCGGTACCAGATCCTGTTTGACACGCAGCCGGGGCACGAAGAAGCTGTGCAGCACATCTTTGGCCCGCAGGTAAACGACCACGGGACGGTTTACGGGCAGATACAACTCGCCCTGTCCGGCGGGGAAGAAGATGTCATCCCGGGCGGCGGGATCTTCCAGGTCGATGCCGAAGGGATTATCGTCTGTAATGAGTCGGGGATCGGTGCGTCCGAACTGGCCATCGGCGCCCGGGTACCGGAAGCCCCACTTGAACTGTTCCCCCCATACCTCCACGACGAACGCATCCGCCGGGGGAGGACGGTGGATTTGCAGCCATAGCTGCCCTCCGCTTACGATCAGGGCCGTCAGGATGATGGCCGGCACCACGGTCCAGGTCAGCTCCAGCGCGCGATGTTCGCGGATGTGCGCGGCACGACGAGAGGGATCTCCGCGAAAGCGCCATACGGAGTAGGCCAGCAGGCCGTGCACGAGCGCGAAAACCACGCCCGTGATGAGCAGCGTGACCGTAAAAAGACGGTCGATCGCCGCGCCGTGCACCGAGGCCAGGGGCGGAAGCCACCACCTGCCGGAGGCCACGCTCAGAACAGCCACAAGCACAAAAAGAAAAATGAACAGGCCCAGCGCCACGCCCTGTCTGGGGTGAAACATAGCGGCCTCCTCCCGCGCTTTAGCGGCGTACGAACTTGAAGTTGACCTCTGCGGTCGCTCCGGAACGAACCGTAACGGTTTGGCTGACCGTGCCCAGTCGCTCGTGCCAGGCTTCCAGCGTATAGGTGCCCGGCGGTACGTTGCGGATCGTAAAGGAGCCGTCCTGACCCGAAACGGCGAACACGGAATGATCGAATACGGCCAGATAGGCGCGCATCCACGGGTGTACGTCGCACTTGAAGGTGGCCGTGCCGGGGAGTTCGGGCTTATCGAACTGGCGCGTCATTTTGGCGCCCTTGTTCGGCTGACCGATGTTGAACTCCCCGTTGTTGCGGCTAGTAAAGTGTACGTTGTGCAGCAGGGGATCGGAGTTGCGGATCTCCACCGGCTGTCCCGTCATCACGGCCAGCACGCGCGGAGTATACCAGCAGCCGACCTGATCCAGCACGGCGACCGTCCGTACAGGGCGAAATACCTTCCCCTGGGTGCCGGATTTGGCGTAGATGAGCACGTTCTGTAGCGTATTGTCCGCGTTGAGCACAAACTCCCCCGAATCAACCGTTTTGCCCCCGTGCAGGGCATCGCAGGCCCGATCCTGTTTCATGCTCACCGGACGAGTGCGGATGGGGGTTCCTTCAAAGTATACCTTGCCCCGAATAGTACCCCCTTGGGCCCAGAGGTCACCGGTAAGGGCCAACACCAGAAGAGCGGGCAGCATTCCCCGGAACATGCGTCCAACCTCCCGTTAGGGTGTGCGATAAGAAAGGGCGAACATATACGAAGAAAAACCCTTGCATAGCCCCTGCTCGTTGTCCCGACCCCGCATAGACTGACTGCACAGACGAACACGCGCCCGGAATATAGTCCGGGCGATCTGGAATGTCAAGGAAGTTCGACTTATCCTCGAGATAGCGCAGAGTTCTGGAAAAGACGATCCCCCCGCGTATACCGATCAGGGCGAAAGCACCCCGTATCCGCACGGACGCCGGCCAGAACAGCCCGCTGTCCAATTCAGTGCCTGACAGGATGGGTGGGCCTCTGCATAGCCCGAAGCGCGCAGACGGTTCCGGCTGCCCCCGCCTTTTGCGCACGGTCCAGCGGGATGCTGCAGGTTCATTTGCGCGCTCCTTGCTCGAGCACAGGTGAGCTCAGGTCTCCTGCGCATGCTTCCAGGTTGCCCTGGAGCCATTTAGCTTCCACTCCGGGGTTGCTCAAGCGGCACTTTCGGATGGCTTTCCGTACATGCCGAGCAGGATGGCGTCTCTACGCGCCGTGGTTTTCTACTGGAGCGTTCACCGAATCTCGGGCAGATGAGGCGGGCGGTCTGTGCCTCCCATTTCCCCGTGGCCGCAGGGGGATAGGCAGTCTGCTTTCCGCCCCCACCTGGAGGACGGGTTTCCAGAGCGGATCCAATCCCGGCTCTACCACCCCTTCGGTGGGGCTGTATCAGGGCTCCGCGCTTGCATAGGGGAGCAAGCGGCGATACAGCCCCCAGAGCGTGCGTGATACGTCCGGGTTGAGCGTGTTGAGGTCGCCGATGATTCGGTCGCGCATCTGGTAGAGGGCCTGTATGGTATCGGATGGCACGATCGACGGAGGCAGGGCGTGGAGGGCATCGAAGAAACGACCTGCTTCGCGCAGGGCGAGACCGTAGTTCTGCTCGCTCACGCGGTCCAGCGTTGCGCCCAGATAAACGAGGCTGCGGGCAACCTGCAGGCGCGCTTCTGCCTGTTGGCGCTGTCGGGATTCGGAGGCGCACTGCAGGCGCATGGGGATATAGGTGGCCAGGAACACCACAAGCGCGGTTGCCGCCATCCAGGCCAGCCGATGGCGCCATGTCGTCATAGGAGCTCCCTTACCGTTCGGAATGGCAATCCAAAAATATCGGTATTCTCCGGTCCTGTCCAGTAGGCCCGCCGGGGGAAGCGTTCTCAAAAGGCCCCCATGTTCGGGGGTCTTTGATGCGCCGCGTTTCTTTTTGTAAGGGGATGGCAGTGGGAAAAGGTACTTTGGAACCCCAGACCCCTTCGCACGGGCCGTTTTGCGGGCTGGTACAAAAGATGCCGTAGTGGAGCCGAAACCCTCAGATGGGGTTGTGAACCCAAAAAAGTAAGGAGTAAGTCGCCATGGGTCAGCAGCAGTTGCTTCTCCTTGTACTCGGGATCGTGATCGTGGGCATCGCGATCGTGGTGGGTATCCAGGCCTTTTCGGCCAATGCGAAGAAGGCCAATCAGGATGCCATGTTGCAGGACCTTCTCCGTCTAGCTACGGACGCGCAGGCCTGGGCCAAGAAGCCCGTGGAGTTCGGTGGCGGAGGGGGCAAGTGGGATGGCCTGACGATCGGCAAGCTGGTGGGCAAAAACCCGACGTGGGCCGCCGATACGAACGCCAACGGTATATACAAATTTGAGCAGGCCCCTTCGGGTGATGCCGCCACGACGAACGTCACGCTAGTTGGCGAGAACGCTAACGAGAGAAACCGGGTCAAGGTCACCTTCAACGCCACGAAGATTGTGCAGACGCAGTTTGAAGATCTGCAGCAGTCGCAGCAGCAGCAACAGCAGTAAAGCAACGACAGCCATGCCCGAGTATCGCTTTACGGGGATCGCCCCGACGGGGCAGCTGGTGCAGGGGGTGCTGTTTGCGCCCAGCCGGCGCGCGGCCCGGCAGAAGGTGCGCGAGCTGGCTCGACAGCATCAGTTTCTGCTGCGCGCGCTCGAGCCCCGTCAGGTTTTCCTCTACAAGGCGCGCCATCCGTCGGGGCGCATCCTTCGGGGCGAGCAGCGGGCCTTCAGCAAAGCCGAGGTCGTCCGGGCCCTGGAAAACCTGGGCCTGGAGGTCATCCGGGTGGAGCGAAAGCTCCTGGATCTGCAGCTGCGGCCCTCCTCCACAGAGGTGATCCTGTTTGTGCGTCTGGCAGCCAATCTGCTGCAGGAGAAGTTGCCCTTTGATGAGATCCTTTTGCTGCTGGAGCAGGACGTGCGCAACCCCGTGCTCCGGCAGGTTATCCGGGACATTCATGGGGATCTCAAGCGCGGGGTGGAGGCGCGAACGGCCTTCATGAAGCACCAGCATGTGCTGGGGCGTTTTACCGCCTACATGCTCGGCATGGCCACCCAGTCGGGCAACATGGCCGAGATCTTCGAGGCCACGGCGCGTTTCCTGGAGCGTCGGGAGGATTTTAAGAAAAGCCTGCGTAGTGCGCTGATTACGCCTGCGATCACGCTTCTGGTGCTCATCGGCGCTTTCATCTACTATATCTGGTACATTTTCCCCGAAACGGCCCGCCTGTTTCAGAAGTTCGGCATCACGTTGCCCCCGCTCACAGCGGCCACGCTGCACATCGCCGACTGGTTAGACCAATACGGGCTATTGCTTTTCGGGGGGGTGCTTGCTCTGCTTGTGGGCTTTCTTTTCTGGTCGCGCACACCCCGGGGCAGGCTCACGCTGGATCGCCTCTTGATCCGGATCCCCATCGTGGGGCCGCTGTTGCACAAGATCCATGTGGAGATCTTCTGCCGCGTCTTCAGCGTCCTTTATTCCGGTTCCGGAGAGAATATCGAGGTCATGAAGCTCGCCGCCGAAGCCTGCGGCAATACGTACATGGAGCGGCAGATCAAAACGCGCACGATCCCACTCATGGTCGCGCAGGGCATGGATCTGGTGCGCGCCATGGCCGCGTCCGGTGTTTTCACCCCCATTTCGCTGGCCCGTTTCCGGGCGGGGGCCGAGACGGGCGCGGTGCGCAAAGCGGCTCAGCAGATAGCCGACTACTACGAGCGGGAGACGGGCTTTCGCATGAAGACCGTCATAGAGGCGATTCAGATCGGCATCGCCATATTCCTCACGATCGCCATCACCATCCTGACCCTTATTTCCTCCGAGGTGGCCCTGATTTCACCGGATGCGGGAACGTACCTGCGCTAAACGCCCATGTCGGAATACACGCCCATAGAACGACCCACCAACGGCGAAGCGGAAACGAACCGCCTCAGAGGGGTCATCCAAGACCGTGTGGTGGCCTCCCTGCTCAGCCAGGGGCTGATTGGTCCGGAACATGTGCGCCGGGCGCTGGAGATCCAGCGCCAGGAGCGCGGGGAGCGCCGGGCGCTGTGGCGCATCCTCATGGAGGAGCTGGACGTCGATCCGGATCTGGTGCTCGAAGAGGCCGCGCGCACCTACGCCTTCCGGCGGGCACACATCGATGAATCCCGCGTCGATCCGGTTTTCGTCCGTCAGGTACTGGATTCCTTCCCCAAACCGTTCCGGGAAGAGCTATTGGCGCTCAAGGTGTTGCCTTTGGCCTATGAGGTCGAGCAGCAGGGCTATCTGCGGCTCATCTTTGCGAGCGCCGATCCTTCTCATCCCCGCCTGATGCGCCTGCTGCGGGAGCTGGGGCTGGAGCGTTACGAGGTCCGCTATGCCCCCCGGCAGGCTATTGAGGAGCTGTTGCAGGTCATCTCGCCGGGCAAAAACGAATACCTGGAGCGCATCCGCGAGCAGGGGATGGCCTATGATCTGGGCGCCACCTACGCGGAAGAGGGCTCGGTGGTAGATGAGCGCCAGATCGAGGCGGAAATCAACCGCAGCACGATCATCAACCTGCTCGAGGGCGCTCTGGTGGAAGCCGTACGGCTCGGGGCGAGCGACATCCATATCTTTCCCACCGAGCCGCGTCGAACGGAATTCCATTTCCGCGTCGACGGGCGGCTCCAGCTCTGGCATGCGGAGGAAAACCTGCATCCGGAGGCCATCCTGGCCGTGGCCAAAGATCTGGCCGGTAATGTGGATCGCTTCGAGCGCGATCGGGCACAGGATGGGTTCATCCAGCGCTGGGTCGACGGGGCCCTGATCCGCTACCGGGTTTCCGTCTTGCCCATCGCCAGCGCCTATCAGGAGATCCGGGCCGAGTCAATTGTGATTCGCGTCCTGGATGATCGCAAAGTAATTACGGACCTCTCCCGGCTGGGCCTGTTGCCTTCGGCGCTGGAGCGCTTCAAAAAGGCCATCAGTCAGCCCTATGGCATGGTTGTTGTCACGGGCCCGACGGGCTCGGGTAAATCCACCACGCTTGTTGCGGCCCTGCATCATGTGATCCGGCCCGATGTAAACGTGATCACGGTCGAGGATCCGGTCGAGTACATCATCAAAGGCGCTCGACAGATCCGGCTCAGCCACAAACTGGGCTTCGAAGATGCCCTGCGCGCCATCCTCCGGCACGATCCGGACATCGTTATGGTCGGGGAGATGCGCGACCGGCAGACGGCCGAGCTGGCCATCAAACTGGCCAATACGGGGCACCTGACCTTTGCCACGCTGCACACCAATGATGCGCCGAGCGCGATTGCGCGGCTGTACAAAATGGGCATAGAGCCCTTCCTGATCGCCTACGCGATCAACCTGGTTATGGCGCAACGGCTGGTGCGCGTGCTCTGCCCACAGTGCAAGGTCGAGGATCGGGAAACGGATCCGGAGCTGCTCAGGGCGCTGGGCTTTAGCGAAGAAGAACTCAAGGAGGCCACCTTCTACCGGCCGGGGCATAGGGCAAACTGCAAACGCTGTGGAGGGGTCGGGTACAAGGGGCGAAGGGCCATCGCCGAGGCCCTGTACTTCAGTCGAGAGATCCGGCGCCTGATCGTGCAATCCCGGGGCGATATCGACGAAGATGCCATCCGGGAACAGGCCATACGGGAGGGGATGCTCACGCTTCGCGCCTCAGCTCGGGCACTGGCTGTGCAGGGAGAAACCTCGCTCGAAGAGGTCCTGCGCGTAACGGCCGATGAAGCCTGAGGGCCGTCCAAGAAGCAACCCGTTCTGCCCGCAGAGCGAGCAAAGGGAGACTGCGTATGCAGCAGACGCTACTGGCCTTCTGTGCCCTGCTCATCGCCTGCCTGTGGGCGCTGTCGCAGCAGCGGGCGTTGTTGGGAAACCGATTCAGCATGGTGCACCTGGAGCTCGAGCAGGCCGCCGCCGAGGTGGCCCGAGATATGCTGGACCGCATCGGAAGCAAGCCCTTTGACGCCGCCGCCCTGCAGGGCGGGATTGCCGATCTGAGCCAGCTTACCTGGCCCCTGCTGCCCACGGGGCTGCCCTTTGATCAGTGCATGGACATCGATGATGTGCACGGCATGTTGCCGTATACGTACCGGACCCCGGATAGCCTGCGCTTTGAGGTCCGGGCCGAGGTGCGCTACGTGGATCCCGAAGACCCCACGCGGATCGTCTCCGGCCCCACGCTGGCCAAGGAGGTAACCGTGACGGTCACGCATCCGGAGATGCGCGCCCCCGTACGACTCAAGCGGATTTTTAGCTACCCCTGAAGGCTATGCATGTGCTCTGGGACCATACCAACGCGATGGTGATCGGCGGCGTCGTTTTGCTCATTCTGCTGGGTATTCAGGATCGGGCCCGGCAGGCGCGCACGGAGGCCACGCTGTATTACATGGCCAGATCCGAAGCCTTCGCTTTTATTGAGACGCTGGAGCGAGATCTCCTCAACATCGGCTCCGGGGTGCCGACCGGAGAGGCCAAACTGCTCTCCGCCGATAGCACGCATCTCGTCTTCCGGCGTCGTTTTGAGATCGACGGGCCTATCCGCACGATCCGCTATGTGTGCCAGCCCGCTCGGGAGGCCCCCGAGGGGAGGCCGCTTTATGAGGTGCGGCGTTATGTGGACGACAACCCGGCCGGTCAAAGCCCCGGTATGTTGGCTCGTTTCCGTTTTGATCTGCTCGATGAGGCGGGCCAACCTACCCAGGATCTTGCTGCTGTGCGTCAGATTCGGGTTTACATGGCTGTAGCCTACCCATTCGGCCAGCGGGGGCATCTGCCCCACACGCGCTGGCATGCCGTATATCGGCCGCGTGCGCTCGCCAGACCCTGAGAAGGAGATACGCGTATGGGCAAGGGGATACTGATCACGGTGTTGCTGGCCCTCTTCGGAGTGGGCGGGTTGCTCTATGGCATGCGAGATACCCTGTTTCGCAGCGAGGCCAAGCTCATCAAGTGGGAAGAAGAGATCCTGGCCCGCGAGATCGCGCGCAGCGCCTACAACCTGGCTCTGAGTCGGCTCAAACGGGAGCCGGGTTGGCGTTCCGGATGGCCGGCCCGTCCGTATGGAGAGGGGACCATGGAGGTCTCTATCCAGGAAGCAGGATCCGGTCTGCTGGAGCTTGTGGCCACGGGTCGCTACCGATCGGCCACCGCACAGATCCGGGGACGAGTTTCCCTCTCCACCGGATTTCCGGCCACGGTCACGATGGATGTATTCAGCCTTACAGCCGCTTTCTCCGGCGGGGCGTTCAGGATTTCGGGATATGACCAGCGTCCCCCGAGCCTGGGGGGCGGTGCGGGGCCCGGACCGCACACACATGCCCTCTGGAGTACCTCACAGGCGGGGGCTAGCTCGCTTCTTGCCGCGCTTGCTCGTTTGCCGAGCAGTGCCGTTTCCGGCATCGGGGGAACGCCCGATGTGCACGTGGGCTCCCTGCCCTGGAATCTGACGGAACTCCTTCAGGAGGTGGAGCAACATGCCACCGAAAGCTACACCGGTCCCCGTACCTTCGTCGGCAATCGTGTCTTTGGATCGCCTTCACAGCCGACCATTATGGTCGTCAACGGAGATGCTGTCTTCTCCGGCTCGGTCTCTGGATACGGTGTGCTTCTGGTCAAAGGCAGTCTGACGCTGTCGGGGACCTTCTCCTGGGAGGGGCTCGTTATGGTGGAAGGCCGCGGCCCTTCCCAGGTGGTGCTTTCGGGTAACCCGGCAATCTACGGAGCCTTGGTCATGCGCAGCGCCGATCCGGGTCTGCCCGGGGGGCATTTTGATGTGGATATCTTCGATCGGCCCAACAGCACCAAGGTCGTTTACCACAAGCACCAGTACGATGACGCCTACGATGTAACGTATGTGGACCTGCTTGCCGACAGCCGGCTCCGATGGGATCTGGTCCAGCGCTCCGGGGCACGCCGGATCCGCATCGAGCTCATCAACACACACAACCACGGTATGGGGACGCTGACCTTTGATGCCGGCTCGGGTCCCCAGCAGATCCCGCTCCCGAGCTCGTTCTCCGTGACCCTCGCTCCGACCCAGTTGCGCGCCCTGCGGATCGATTTTCGCGCGCTGGGCGCATTGCGGGGTACGGAGCCCAAACGGGTACAAAGGGATCCTTCCGGCCGGGATGGGGCGCTGAGCGTGCGGGTCTATAACGCGGACAAGGGACAACTCATCTACGAGCTTTCCGTCTATCACCATGTCAAAGAGGACGGAACGCCTGAAGACAACCCCGGAGGCGGACTGCTTTTCTCCATGAGCGGGTCTGCCCTCATCCAGTACAGCTCCGAAGCGCTCCGGCGGCTGGGCGCGCTGTTGCCCTCTCTGCGGAACGCGGGCGGGCTTTTGGTCCTGGAGGAGATCGAAAAATAAAGACGTTTCCTTTCTACCCGCCTGGGGGTAAAAACGAACCCAACGCTGCCGTCGGGGACCAGCGGCGTGAACCGTCCGGCCCGAAAGGGGCGGGCGGTTCGATTTTTGCCTGTCAACGAAAGGAGCATTTTTTAATCAAAAGTGGGTATCTATGGAGCGGGCCCAGTGGATCGAGGCGGTCGGGGCGCTTCTCGTGTTGGGTTCGCTCACCTATGGGGCTTTCCATCAGGTGGGGACAGCACGGCAGCTGGCTGATCGGGAGCAGGCCACTGTAGTCGCCGTGGGGCTGGCCCGCGGGGTGCTGGAGCTCTGCGCCCTGCGGGCCTTTGACGAGCGGAGTCTTTCCCGGTGGTGCTCCCATCCCGCTGAGCTCACCCCGCCGGGGGCCCTGGGGCCCGAGGTGGGCGAGGGGGAGTTTGTCGAGTTCGACGACCTGGATGACTTTCACGGCTGGAGCCGGGTCGATACGGTGGGCGGGGTGCCCTACCAGCTGGAGGTCCGGGTCTACTACGCCGATCCGAATGATCTGGACCGGCCCGCTTCGGGGGCCACGTTTTTCAAGACCGTCCAGGTCCTCGTGCACAGCCCCGGGCTGGCAGAGCCCGTGCGCCTAAAGCGCACCTATGCCTACTTCCGATGACATGGCTTGGACATCTGAGCGCGGTGCTCCTGTTCGGTACGATCTCCTTGGGGATCGTAAGCCTGAAGGGTATGCTCGATCGCGTGCGCGCGGAGCTCTGGTTGCGTTACATGCAGAAAGCGCGCACGTTGGAACTCATCGATGCCCTGGAGCGGGACCTCCGGCTTCTGGGCAGGGGATTGGAGGATCGGTCGGCCATGCTCCTGGGCTGGGGTCCGGACTCGTTGCTCTTCTGCGCCGATATCAACGGCGATGGGAGATCGGATTCCGTGCTGTATCGCTGGATGCGGGGCGCTGAATCCCCTTCGGGCCGTATCGAGCGCTGGGTAAACGGCTCCCTGAGCGGGGAGACAGGCTCTGGCGTGGAGGTGTTTGCTCTGGAGCCGCTGGACGAGCGGGGGCGGCCTGTCGAAGAGCTCGCCCGGATCCGCCTGTTTCGGGTCCGGCTACGCTATCGAGCGCCTTTCCCGCAGGCGGTCGTCCCGCTGGAATGGGTTTCTTTTGTGGGGGCGCCGAATCTGAGCCGTTGAGGGGGCGGGGAGATGGGTAGAGCGCTGTTGCTGTATGTGGCCGGGGCCGGGATGATACTGGGCCTACTTTTCTGGCAACTGCGGGGGCAAAACCTCGAGGATGTTCGGGTCTCCAGTCGATATTATGAGCGCGTCCTGGCCCGCGAGATCGCCCGTACCGGTCTGGCTCATGGTATGAGGCGGCTCCTGGAGGCGTGGCCGATGCTCGATCCCATCGAAGCCCGCCCGTATCAGGGCGGCCACTACACGGTCAGCTCGCTGGAGCTCGGCTCCGGAGCGGTGCGGCTGGAGGCCATAGGCGTCTACGGACGGGAACGGGATACGGTCGCCGTAGTGCTGCGCCGAGCTCCGAGCCCGATACCGGACTTTCCGGCCGCGCTCACCGTAGCCAGTCTTTTTTCCGATGAGGTCTCGGCCAGTTTCCGGGGAAATGCCTTTCAGGTCGATGGCCGGGATCACGACCTCAACGGCGCGCCCCTTTCGGAGGCGCAGGCCGCCTATGGGATTCTGGCCACACGCCCCGGGATACGGGATCGGATCCGGGGGGCGCTCTCGGGCCAGCAGTACGACAACGTGCAGGGACGCGATGGGCTGGTGCCGAATGTTGTCTCCGGGTCTGCCGGTTTTGATGTATCCGCTTTCCTGGACCAGCTCCTGGCCTCCGAGGCGCAGCTGCTGCCCGCCCGGATGAGCGGCAACTACACGCTGGGCTCTTTTGCACAGCCCATTCTGGCCCGGGCGCCCAATGGGCTGGAGCTCTCGGGCGCGATCTGCGGGGTGGGGATTCTTCTGGTTGATGGATACCTGCGCCTGTCCGGGAACGTGCGCTGGCACGGTCTGCTCGTGGTGCGCAATGGAGAGGATCTGGCCGTGCTGGAGACCGTCTCCGGCACGCCCCAGATTATCGGGGCCATGCTGGTCTATAACAGCGCTTTCCGTCCCATCTCGCTTCGTATAAACGGCAACCCGTCGTTGCTCTACAGCTCCGAGGCCCTGGAGTGGCTGCGCAGGCGGCTTCACTTCGGCCAGGGTGGCATTGAAATTGCCGACTGGGTCCGTTGAAGGCCCCGGCAGGCCGCGGAGTCCAGCCAGTTGGAGGGTGGGTATGTCGACTTCTCCGTCCGCTATACGTTCCTCAAAGGCCCGTAGTGTGCCCCCTTTTCCGGAGGCGGCGCGCGAGCTTATTACCAAACTATCCCCTCGCGTTACGGGTCTGGAACGGCTTCAGCATCAGGCCGCTGAGCTGATACGCCTCCCGGAAGCCGTGCGTGGGGGGCTGGAAGCAATCATGCACTTTCTGCTGGAGTTCATGCTCGAGCAGGAGGCATCGGACCTCGATCTGGGGGGGCGTGCTGCCAATGGATACGTGTGGTATCGCATTCACGGGGCCAAGCGGCCCCACCCGGAAGTAGGGCGATACGATCCCGATGAGGCCAATCTGCTCATTCTCGCCCTGACCACGGACCGCATCCGCGAACGGCTCTATGAGCGGCTGAGCGTGGATTTCTCCTATGAGCTGGTATACCAGGGACGGCGTCGGCGCTTTCGGGCCACGGCGTATCTGGAGGACGGGTATCTGGCGCTGAACATGCGTGCGCTGCCCGAACAGGTCCGTCCGCTGGATTCGCTGGGCTTTCACCCCAACATCGTCAGACACCTCATGTTCGAGTACGTCCGTGACGGGCTCACGCTCGTTACCGGGGTTACGGGATCGGGGAAATCGACCACGCTGGATGCCATCATCGAGGCTACTAATCAGCTCTCCGAGGCGCACGTGATTATTCTGGGGGCACCTGTGGAGTACGTGCACACCTCAAAGCGTTGCCTGATCCGGCATCGGGAAGTCGGTCGGGACGTGCATTCTTTTAAAGAGGGCACAATCCAGGCCCTGCGCCAGGACCCGGACATTATCGTCATCGGCGAGATGCGGGATCCGGATACGATTATGGCGGCACTGGAGGTTACGGACTCCGGACACAAGGTTTTCTCCACCCTGCACACCTCTTCGGCTGTGGAGTCCATTGACCGCATCATTGCCGAATGTCCGGTCGAAGAGCAGGAGCGTGTGCGGCATCGGTTGGCCGACGTCTTGCGCGTGGTGATCTCCCAGAAGCTCTGTCCCCGCATCGGCGGAGGCAGGGTGTTGGCCAAGGAAGTGCTGCTGGTGACCCCTTCGGTAAGGGCCGCTATCAAGAACAACAACACCGCGGAGATCTATCAGATGATCTGGGAGGGGGGATCGCTGGGCATGATCACCATGGAACAGGATTTGTTTCGGCTCTATCGGGCGCGCCAGATCACCTGGGAGACGGCGATGAATTTCGCCAACAACAAGCGGCGGCTCCAGCAGCTTCTCCAACAGGCAGAAGGGTAGGCCATGGCTCGACGTTCCGAGCGCGTAGCCGGGGTGTACGTTACCCCTCAGCAGGTGCACGTGGCGGTGCTGTCGTATCGCAACGGGCAGATCCGGGTTCATCGGCTGGAGAGCCGGCGGCGCACGTTCACCTCGCTGGCCCAGGCGCTTACCGTGGGGCAGCTTTCCGGTGGGGAAGAGCCCGTGCCTTTGACGCCGATGGAGGTAAATTCTTCCTCGCAGGTCATAGAGGAGGAGCTTTCGACCAACGGGCTGGGAGGCGGCGATCTGATTTCCTACACCCCGCTGCTCGATCAGCCGGGGCCTGCGGACATCACGGCCGAACTGCGCGAGCTTCTGGAGACCGAGGTGCACGAGCATCGGCTGCGGGTGGGATTCTGCATCACGGAGCCGGACCTCGCGCTCCGGGAGCTCCCCATACCCCCGGACTGGAAAGAAGAGCAGGTGGAGTTCAAAAGCCTCTTTCGCCTCCTCAAAGAGCAGTTCGATGAGGCCGTAACTCCCGATGCGGTGGCGTTTGTGCCCTTCAAGGAGCGCGCGGTGCTGGCCATCATCCGCATGCCCACCTCGCCGGTTCTGAACTCTTTGGCCCGGCTGCGCGTGCTCTGGGGCCGACGTTTCCCGGAGGTGGGCCTCCTCGATGCTGAACCCACGACGCTGCTCGGCATGGCCCGCGCCTGTCATGCCATTTTGCCGGACGAGGCGTCCTTCATCGTGCGTGTGGGCTTGGAGGAGACCCTCGTGCTCGTGTTGCGGGGCGAGACGCTGTTGCGGGTCGAGTCCCTGAAAGCCGTCACCATCTATGATAGCCCGGAAACGATCTCCAGCCGCCTGCTCCTGTTGCAGGATGAAGAGGGGCTGGAGCGCGTGCACAACCTCTACGTGATGACTGAAGGGGGGGATAGCGACCGGTTGCGGGCGCAAATGGAGGCCTATTTCCCGGGTGCCTATGTGGTGCCCCTCAGCGAGGGCCTCCCCGAGATGGCCATCGAGCTCGACGAGGGGGTATCGCCGGAAGCGCTGGAAGCCTACACCGTACCCCTGGCCGTGGCGCTCCGGCTGCTGACTCAGGATCACGCGCTTTTCTATGACGTCAACCTGCTGCCCCCGGAGCTGGCACAGCGGCCCGCTCCGCTGGAGTTGGCCTGGCATGGATATGCCTGGCTTTTGCTGCTGTTCATGAGCACGCTCTTCTTCGTCGGGCGTTTTTACCAGCAACGACTCCAGATTCGCCACTGGGAGGAGGCGCTTCGCGTGGAGGCCCCGATTTCGCCCCTGCTGGAGCGCGAAATCCGAACCCGTATCGATAGCCTGCAGGGGCTCGCTATGCGGTACGAAGCGGCCACCCAGGCGCTGGATAGCCTGCTTATGGGATCGGATCGCTGGAGCCGCGCCCTCGCCGCCGTGGCCGAAGCCACCGGCCTGATTGGGGGTATCTGGATCCGGGAGTGGGTGCCCGGAAAGGATTATGTCGATCTGGCGGGCTATGCGCTGGACCGGGATCGGGTTGTGGCTCTGGCTCGGAGGCTGGAGGGCACCATCCAAGCCGTGACGTTTGATGAAATCCGGGGTGCGCGGGTCTATCAGTACCTCATGCGTATTCCGAGCAGGGAGACCCTGCCCCGATCCGTGGAGTACCTGCGCACCCTTTCGGCCGCTGGAGCAACAGGAGGGGGATCATGAAAGCGGCCACGCGGAACTCGATCCTGCTCGGTCTGCTGTGGCTTCTGGTTGTGGGCATCGGGATCGGGCTTACGTTCTGGAAGCTGCCCGGACGCCTGCAGGAGCTCCGGGCCGAGGTGGAGAAGCTGCGGCATACCGGGGGGCGGCTGCAGGAGCTCCGCGCCGAGGAGGCCCGCGCCCAGGCCTATTACGAAGAGGCGCTGGCGCGCTGGAATGCGCAGTATAAAGTCCTTCCCGTGGGACTCAACACGGCCGAGACGATCGCCTACCTGAACCACCTCACGCCCATAGGGTTTGAACGTTTTGATGTGCGCTATGAGGGCACGGAGCGCTCCGGCTCGGTAGGGTGGCACCGCTACAGCGTATCCGGGGAGGGTTATTTCGTCTATCTATACCGGTTCCTGTGGAATCTGGAGAACAGCCCCCCGCTGTATAAGGTCACGGACCTGCAGATCTCCGACTTCAGCGCCGTGCGACCGGACAGGCGAACCGGGCAGGAGCGGCTGGAGGTGATGGTGAAGTTCTCCATGCGCCTGCTGGCCTATTTTACCGATGCGGAGGGGATTCGAGCGCCGGAACGCCGCACGGCACTCCCGCCGGAGGCGTTCGTTCCGTTCCGGGCCGCCTATAACCCCTTCTATCCGATCATCCTGGCTCAGGTGCCTCCTAACACCGAAGGGCTGCCCGATGTGGAGCAATCCGAGCTTCTCGGGGTAGGGCCGGACTGGGTGTTGCTGCGTGATCAGTACAAGCGTGTTCGCCGGCTCCGTATCGGGGACAGGGTCTATCTGGGCCATCTGGTGAGCACCAATCCGGCCATGGGGTTGGCCATCTTCCAGCTCGATCGGGGCGGGATCGTTGATCGCCTCGAGCTGGGCACCAATGACGTGGTCGGGAAGTCCGAATCGCGTTGAGGGAGAAACGGATATGCGCGTGTGGATCCTGCTGGTTGTGCTGCTTCTGGGCTGTCTCTGGGAGGCCACCGCTCAGGTGCGCCCACCGGAGCGCCTGATGCGCTCCTATATTCCTCCGGAGGAGCTGGTCTCCTTTGCCCCGACCACGCCGTTTGATCAGTTTCTGCAGATCATCAATGAGCTGGCCCGTCGGGCCGGGCAGAAGCCGCTTTTCGATCCGGAGGAGCGCACCACCCCCATCGGGGTAGCCATCAGTGGGCAGTACTGGCGCGATGCCCTGGAGCTCGTGCTCCGCCAGCACCGGCTTGCGCTGGCTGAGCGGCCCAGCTTCTGGTTGCTCGTGCCGGCCGCAGGGGAAGGGGTGGCTTCCCCATCGACCCCGGCGGGGCCTGGAACGCCCTCCGGGGAAGTGCCCGACCTGCAGAAGCGCGAGGTGGAGATCTCAGCGCTGTTCTTCGAGGTCAACACGGAAACAGCTCGCCAGTTGGGCGTCAATATCGCAGGTCTTCTGGAACGGGTGCTTCGTTCCGGGGCGGTGGGGCTGAGCTGGGGCCTCAGCAACGCGGCCCAGTTGCCCGTGGGGGCGCCGGAGCTCGGCCTGCGCCTGCGTCGGCTGTTGGGAGAGGGCGGACAGGACGGGGAGGTCAATACGGAGCTTCTGATCCGCGCCCTTGAGGATATGGCTCTGGGGCGTGTGGTCGCCAATCCCCAGATCACCGTGGAATCGGGCCAGAAGGGGGAGATCCAGGTCGGTTCCGATGTGCCCATATTCGCCCGGGATTTTGCGGGCAATACGATCACGCAGTTCGTGCGTACGGGCACGATCGTGAGCGTCGAACCCGTGGTGGTGCAGGATTCCGTGCCCTTCATCTATCTGAATATCGAGGTGGAGCGCAGTTCCCCGCGCCTGGTGGGGGCAGGGGTGGCGGTCGATAAAAGCCGCGCCTCCACGCGCGCGCTCCTGCTCGACGGAGAAGAGACCGTCATCGGAGGGCTTTTCAGCACGGAAGAAAACGTCTCTCGGGCAGGGGTTCCCGTGCTCAAAGACCTGCCGCCCTGGTTTTTCGGGCTCCGCTACCTGTTCGGGTACGAGAAGAAAACCCTGGTGCGCAAGGAGCTCGTCATCGTGCTGCGCGCCCGGATTCTGCCCCCGCTTACGGAACGTCGTCCGGGGGGATCGACCCTGCAGCGGATCCGGGAGCGGCAGGAGGAGTTTCGCCGGCGCCTGGGCCAGCAGTAGCGGTAGTTTCCCCTGCGGCGTCCGGCTTTTCTATAGATCAGCCGCCCCTCGGGGCGGCTTTTTCATTCCGCCCCGCGCTCGCCCCTTCCTGTAGCCGCGCCGTATTTTTCTGCCATGCGCCCGTCTTGCCGTGCCATGCTGATGGTGGTCATGCTTGCCTCCAGCGCCGGGGCGCAACAGGCTGCTCTGGAGGTGGGGATGGAACGATCGGCTACAGCCCTGGCTCACCGGCATGTGTTCCGGTGGGAGGCGCGCTCGGCAAGCTGGCAGCTGGGCCTGGAGAGCCGCTGGATCGCGGAGCGGCTGTTTTTCTCTTCCGGCTTCGGGCCGCGCCGCGATGACTGGTGGGCCCAGGCGAGCCTCTGGCGCGGATTGCCTCTGGGGGCCTTCGGGGTGGGTCTGCAGTCCCTCTATGCCGGACCACAGGATCGTCTAGGCGGATGGCAGCGCCTGCTGTGGGCGCGCTGGCGCTACGAGGCGGATCGGGCTCGTTTGCTTCTGGGGCCTCTGTGGGGATGGGACCGCCGTTCCCGCCGACAGGATCACGGCCCGGGGCTGCATGCCAGCCTGGGGTTCGAACAGATGCGCTGGGGAAACTACCGGCTTTCCGGGCGCGCGGAGGGCCAACAGCTCTGGGTCGGTCCCCGGCTGTTTCAGGATGCCCGTCTGGACGGAGAGCTCGAAGGGCTTTTTGCGCCGGCGGAATTCCAGCTGCGGGCTTCCTGGGTGCGGGCGCGGCGCGATTACTACCAGCCGGCCAGTTTTCTCAATATCGGCGCGGCCGGCATGAATGTGATCGAATCCACCCGGGCCGATACGCTCTGGGGGGAGATCGCCCTCCTGTACCCGATGGGCTCCGGGATCCTGCTGCGCTCCCGCCTCCGCGCGCAGGGACTGCGCCGCGAAGTGCTTCACCGCCGTGTTCCGGTCGATTTGCAGGTGCTCGATACCGGACTTGAGCGCCTGAGCCTAGAGGCGGAGACCGGTTGCCAGCTCACGGGCCGTTGGGGACAACTGGGCCTGGTAATGGGGTTTTTGAGCGAAGAGGAAGTTCGACGTCTGCTCAACGGCCAGGCTCTGCCTCCGGCCCTCCTGCAGCGCCAGCAGGAGCTGCTGGCGCTGGCCGGCTACTGGGTCCGGCAGACCCGTCTAAGCGCTTTTTACCTCTGGCCTGGCGGGGTGCGCCTGGACGGCATGGTCCGCATAGCCCGATACGACACCCCGGAGGGCAACGACGATGATTTCGACGAACTGCTCCTGCGCCTCGGCGTGCTGTTGGAACCCTGGCGGGGGCCGATTTTTTCCTGGAGCCTGCTCCTGCAGGGGCAGGCCGTACATACGGTCTATTTGAAGGCCGCGCGGAGCGCAGAAAACCAGTGGCGCCGCCTCCTGCGCCTGGAGCCCAGCTGGAGATGGCAGCCCGCCGCAGGCCAGGAGGTTCGGGCCCGAGCCGAGCTGCGCGCCAGCTACGCCACGGATGATTTCCGGCTTCCGGGCAGGACCCCGCGCGATCAGTCCGCACGGGAACTGCGCATGGAGCTTTTCGGCGATCACCAGATAGGGGCCCGCTGGGGTTTGCTCTGGCAGCTGAGCTACAGCCGGCTGCTGATCGGTCGGCTCTTCTGGCCCGAGTTCGCCGAGACCCCTGTGGATACGGTGCGCACCTGGGAGCTCTGGCCCCGCCTGAAGAGCCGGTTCCCCGGTTCAGGTCGTATCGAGGTGGAGCTGGGTTTGCGCCTCTATAGCCGAACACACTACCTTCTTCTTCCCCCGGCACGTGCGCTGCTGCGGCAGTGGGGGCCGGCCGCCTCCCTGAGCTGGTTGCTGGGCCCACGGGCTCAGGCGCGTCTGGAGGGATGGCTTCAGTGGCAGGGGTCGGGCACGAGGCCGTTTTCTTCTGCGCAGTCTTCCTCCTGGAGTAGACGACAGATCCCGAATGTGAACCTGGTTTTTTCGTGGATGCTCTGAGCCAACTACCCGCTCGAGAGTGGCATCTGGAGCTACCCAGTACCCATGAGGCACTCCTGCGCGCCTCCTCGCTGCTGGAGGAGGTGGCCCGGATCGTGGGCCTAAGCCCGGAACGGCATTTTGACCTCGTCGTGGCCGTCACCGAGGCCATCACGAACGCCATCGAGCATGCCCATGCCGGCAGATCCGAGTTGCCCATTCAACTTGAAGTCCGATGGGAGGCCGGTCGGCTCCGGGTAAGCGTGCAGGATCAGGGCGCTGGGTTCGACCCGGAGCACCTGCCCGATCCCACCCGACCGGAAAACCTGTTGCATCCGGGTGGGCGAGGCGTGTTTCTTATGCGCACACTCATGGACGAGGTCCACTTCTTCGATGGGGGACGCCGCGTGGAGCTGATACTGTACGTGAGCTGAGGGAGACCTATGGAGCAGTACATCATCAACGGCCTGGCTCTGCATGTGCATCGGAGGGGACAGGGGCCGGCCACGGTATGGATCCACGGCTTTCCGCTGGATCACCGGATCTGGGACCTGCAGGCTCCGCTGGCCCCGTTTTTCGAGCTTATCGCGCCCGATTTGCGGGGTTTCGGCTTCAGTCAGGTCTCTGTGGAGCCGTACACGATCGATGATCTGGCCGAGGATATCGATGACCTGCTCGATGTGCTCGGTATCCCGGAGGCGGTGGTGATCGGGCATTCCCTGGGGGGATATGTGGCCCTGGCGATGGCGCGGCGGTACCGTTTCCGGGTCCGCGCCCTCGTGCTGGTCTGTTCTCAGGCCCGTGCGGACTCCGAGGAGGCGCGTTCGGCCCGACTGGAGCTCGTTTCCCGTCTGCTGGAGAGTGGTAGCTCCGAGGTGCTCGTGGAGCGCTTTCAGAAGCTCTTTGCTGATCGCACCCGGGCCCAGCATCCGGAGCTCGTTGAGGCCGTTCTGGAGCGTATCCGTTCCGTGCCCGTGCAGGCGGCTGTGCACGCCCTGCTGGCTATGGCCGACCGTCCGGACAGCCGGCCGTTTCTAGATCAGCTCGGCCTGCCCGTCTTGCTCGTGCACGGGGAGGAAGACGTGCTCATCCCCATGGAGCGATCCGAGGAGATGGCCCGCCTGCTGCCTAATGCGCGTCTGGAGACCATTCCCTACGCGGCGCATATGCCCATGCTCGAGCAGCCCGAACATTTCAACCGGATCCTGGATACGTTCCTAAAGTACGTAACGCAGGAGCAGGAAGCCGCCGAATAGCAGCAGGACAAAGGCGATCGTGAGCCATCCCAGATAGCGATCCAGGAAGCGCCGGATCGGGGGGCCGAAGAAGTATAAAAGGGCGGCGATCAGGAAAAAGCGTCCGGCTCTGCCCACCAGAGAGGCCAGCGTAAACCAGCCGAGGTGTACATGAAATACCCCGGCGGTGATGGTGAAGAGCTTGTACGGGATGGGGGTGAAGCCGGCTGTGAAGACCACCCAGAAATTCCAGCGCTCATAGAGCGCCTGAACCCCCTCAAAGCGCGCCGGCGTGAATCCGGGCACGTGGTCGAAGAAAAACCGGGCCAGAGCGCTGTAAGCGCCCGTCTGCGGGTCGTACCAGAGCGCATATCCGATCCCGTATCCGGCCAGCCCCCCCAGCACGGATCCCAAGGTCGCGATCCAGGCCAGATAGAAAGCCCGCTTCGGGGAGACAAGACAGAGGGCGATGAGCAGGACATCGGGCGGAATGGGAAAGACGGAGCTTTCCAGAAACGCCACCCCCATCAGGGCCGGCACGGCATACGGTCGGGTGGCCATCGCTTCGACGCGGTCCTTGAGCCGGTACAGCCAGCCAACCGGACCCCGATACCGGGCCTCCGCCGCTGGAGATAGCTCCACGCCCGGTTCCGAATACGAACGCCTCATAGCTCCTCGACTTCGCCTTTGTTTGGCCAGCCCCGCTCCCCTATGAGCGGCACAAAGCGGAAGGGGTAGCTGACCTCATCGCGCCACGCCTGCGGGCCTGTGCGTACGATACGGTGCATATACTGTTCCTGTATGTCCCCGACCGGGATGACGAGTCGGCCTCCGATGGCCAGCTGTTCCAGCAGAGGCTCAGGCACGCTCGGGGCGGCGGCCGTGACTAGGATGCCATCGAACGGGGCCTGTTCGGGCCATCCCAACGATCCGTCTCCCACCCGGATGGCCGGATGAAAGCCGAGCGCTTCAAGCCGTTCGCGCGCTCGTTCGGCCAGGGCCGGCAGGCGCTCCATGGAAAATACCTCGGCGCCCAGCGCACAGAGAATGGCCGTCTGATACCCACTTCCGGTTCCGATCTCCAGCACCCGATCCCCCGGCTGTACCTGGAGTAGCTGGGTCTGGTAGGCCACGGTAAAGGGCTGGGAAATCGTTTGCCCGAACCCTATGGGCAGGGCGATATCCTCGTAGGCGCGCGGCCACAGGGCGCTGTCCACAAACAGGTGCCGGGGAATGCGGCCGATGGCTTCCAGCACGCGCTCATCGGTGATGCCCTTCTCGCGCAGTTGCTGGACCAGCGCTTCCCGTTCGCGCCGAAAGCGTCGGCTGTCCAATGAGGGAGCAGGGTTCATCTTCGCTCCAGCGCCAGGCTATTGCGCCGCCGTAGGCTCGGGGTGAGGGCCTCCAGGAGGCGTTCCCGCAGTCCCAGGGGGGAGAGGCCGCTTTGCAGTACGCCCCGTTCGGCCACCGAGATCTTGCCCGTCTCCTCGGACACCACGATCACAAAAGCATCGGATACCTCGGTAATGCCGATCGCGGCTCGATGGCGCATGCCAAAAGGCGCGCCCAACTGCACGTTCTGCGAAATAGGCAGAATGCAACGGGCCGCCACGATCCGATGGTCCCGTATGATTACCGCCCCATCGTGCAGAGGGGATCGGGGTATAAAAATGGCCTGCAGCAGCCGACTGGAGACGCGCGCCCCGATGGGTTCGCCTGTCTCGATATAGGGCTCTAGGCCCACCGTGCGCTCCAGCACGATGAGTGCTCCCACGCGGGCCAGGGAAAGCTGGCGGGCAGCCTCCGCGAGCTCATCGATCAGATGGCTTTCCTTTTCTCTGCGCCCCAGACGTTGCATCCATGGGGTCTGCCCAAGAAGCAGAAGCAGGCGCCGGATCTCCGGTTGAAACAGCACGATTACAGCCAGCACCCCGACCCCGGATAATTGCCCGAGCAGAAAGCGCAATACGGGCATGTCCATCACGTCGGTGAGTATGGTCAGCAGGAACAGGATCGCCAGCCCGGAAATAATCGGCACCGCGAGCGTGCCCCGCAAGAAATAGTACAGGTTGTAAAACAAAAACGTCACAAGCCCGATATCGAGCAGGTCGACCAGGCGAACCTCGAGAAATCCGATCTCGAACAACCGCATAGGCTCCGTCCAAGACGGGGACTGGGGCAAATTACGCGCCCCCGGAAGGGTTGAGCAAGGCGCTCGGACCGGAAGGACAGCGGAAAAGCGCACGGTCAAAAGGGATCTGGCCCGGACGGCCATGGCCTGCGAAGAGGTGACCCGGGCTTGCCGGGAGGCGGACGCCCGTAAGGGGCCAGCGCCGATAATTGCACACGGCCAGAAGATGCACCGCGGTCTGGGGCAGCGGAAGCTGGCCGTGAAGACGGGCTACTGACCCCTCGATACGATCCGCTTCGGAATCCCCCATGCCATTCGACTCTCAGGCCCCCGTCGTTCGCTGCGGAAGTACTGGAGCGGGAAGGTCGCTTTCGGTAGTTTGCTCTCTCCAGAGGAGGTCGCGCGTCTGCTCTGGGAGCCTGAGCTTCCCTCCAGGCCCGGTGGCGGCGTTATCGGCCTCTGGCCGGCGAGCCCGTTTGGCGCCTCCTGTGAGCGGCCGAGCGCTGGATGAGATCGTGCGCGCGTTCCGGTAAGCTCCGCGCCTGAGGCCGGCTCCGGAGAGGGCCCGTCCCGGAGCGGGGATGGCTTTCCTGTCTATGAGCCGGGCTCGCTTGCGGTATCGATCCTGATTGTGGACCTGCCCGGAAGCGATCTTCCCTCCGGCTTTCCCCGAGGCGGTGCGGCTCCGGATGGCCGGGTAGGCGCAGGAGCCGGTTTTCTCCGCATCGGAGCGGGCGATTTTGCGCACACCTTCCAGGGATGGGGGAAGCGTCCGGTATGGGCCGCCCGGTTTCTGCCTTCGAGCGCGGGCTCCGGCGGCCTCTCAACCTATCGCTACAGTCCATGGGCGATGCGCCTCCGGGTCGCCGGATGCTCTTCAGCGGGGAGCTTTGGGGGGATAAGCGGCCCTTGAAGAGGCTTTTTGCTTCGCGCTATAATGGCATCGGGAAATCCCCCTGTTGCGGGAAACCGGTATGGTCGATGCACAGACGTTCAGGAACGCGCTTCGGCGTTTTGCCTCCGGTGTGACCGTGGTGGCCACGCGTGAGGGCGAACGCCTCCTTGGGATGACCGTGAGCGCCTTCTGTTCGGTCTCCCTGGATCCTCCCCTGGTGTTGGTCTCTATTGACCGGAAGACCACCACGCACGAGGCCATTGTGCGCACGGGTGTTTTCGCGGTGAGCATTCTGGAGCGCACCCAGCAGCCCCTTGCGGACCGGTTTGCCGGGCGCCTGCCCGTATCGGATCGCTTCGAGGGGGTGCGCTGGCGTTCCGGTCAGAGCGGCGCTCCCGTGCTGGAGGGGGCGCTCGCTTATGTGGACTGTCGGCTCTGGGCCTCTTATCCCGGCGGGGATCATACGCTCTTCGTGGGCGAGGTGCTGGAGGCCGGCTGGCGCGCCGACGGAGAACCCCTGCTGTACTATGACGGCGGCTATCGTTGCCTCCAGATCGAAGGGGAGCGATGAGCGGCTGGCTTTTCCTGTTCTTACTGCTTGCTCAGGATTCGGAGCTTGTGCTGCGTGCCGAGCTGCGGCCGGCCGAGGTGGTCGTGGGAGATCGGTTCGAGCTATGGGTCTGGACGCCCGAGCCCATAGGCGGAGGTGGGCGGCTCTCTGCCCCGGCCTTACCCGTCCTGCGGGGATTGCGCTGGTTGGATAGCCGGCCGGAAACGGAGCTGGAGCCGGCCGCCCCCGGCGAGCGCCCGTATCGCCGATGGCGCTGGCGCCTGCGGGCTGAACTGCCCGGTTCCTGGACGATACCCCCGCTTCTGTTTCGATTGGGCCCCTACAGGGCACGTACCCCGGCGTTGCAGGTTCAGGTGCGCAGGCCCACTTCGGCCCAAGGGCAGGACAAAGGTCCCGAGCTGTGGATGCGTACAGAGGTGAGCCGGACTCTGGCCTATCCGCAGGAACCGGTATATGTGGAGACCGTGCTGTATTTTCGGCCCGGTCTGGAGATACGCAGGCCCCAGCTCCTGCGCGGCGGTCGTGGAGAAGGAGGCTGGTGGCAGGTGATTGCCGGTCGCGATTCCCTGTCCGTATCCAGCCATTCCCTGGGCGGGCGTGTCTACCGGCGCGTCGTTTTGGAACGGGCCGTCTGGTATCCCTTTGCGCCCGGCCTGTATCGCCTCGGCGGGGCCGAGCTCGAATGCGAGGTGCTGGATAGTCAGCCCGAAGAAGAGGGACTACCAGGCGGGATGCTGGGGCGCTGGATGCGGGTCCCGCAGGTGCGTCTGCTTCGCGCCGATTCCGTCTCCGTACGCGTGCGCCCCTGGCCCCCGGGGGCTCCCGAATCGTTCGGGGGCGCTACGGGCGCGTTTTCTTGGGAGGTGAGGTGGCCTGAGGGGCCGATTCAGATCGGTTACCCCGTCTACGTGTACGTGCGCCTGTATGGGGAAGGAAACCCACAGGCGGTAGCCCTGCTTCCGCCCGCTCTGGATCCGAAAGAAGGAGGAGTGTACTTGCCCCCCGATCAACAGATAAGCCCGCTTGGGGTGGGACGCTATGTGCTGGAGTTTCGGCTTCCGCTCCTCTTTCAGCGGGCGGGCCGATATCGATTGGGTGATCTGCGCTGGACATATTTCGATCCCATCCGGGAGCGCTACATCACGCTTCAGGAAACGGGTCCGGAGCTGGTCGTGCGTGACGACTCTCCGGAGGTCGTACCGGAGCCGCCCCGCCCCGCGCCTGCCGGGCTCGACTGGCCGGACTGGAGGCCGCATGCGGGCAGGTGGGTGTCTCCCCAGCGCCCCTGGTGGGCGCGCCTTGAAGTGCTGGGGGGACTTGCCCTGCTCTGGATGGGGCTTCTTTTCTGGACGCTGCTTCTGCCAAGATGGCGGCCTCCCGGAAGGGGTTCCCATCCGATCCAGGTGGAGCCGCTCCTGCAGGCCCTTCGCGCCTCGAAGCCCATCGAGGCCTTATATGCGGGGATTCGGCGACAGATAGCCGATTGCTTCCACGAAAGACCGGAGCGGATCTGTTCCTCTGCGCTGCGGCGCAGGCTGGAGGCGCTGCCTGAGGACAGGCGTGCTCGCTGGGAGGTCTGGTGTGCCCTGTTGGAGGATCTGGAGCAGCGTCGTTTTCGCCCCGATCCGGTCTCCGAACAGGAGCTCTCCGCCCTCGAGGCGCTTCTGCGGAAGGCCGCTTCCCGCACGGACGCCGCGCGCCCCGGATCCGGGGCCCTGTATGTGGCCGGCGTTGCGTTTGCCCTGCTCTGGGCCCAGGGGGCCGGGAACGGGGGGGAAGCCCGTCCGCAGGAGGCCTTTTCCGCCGGGCTGCGCGCCATCCAGGCCGGCCGTTGGGAAGAAGCCCGAGCCCGCTACTGGGCCCTTCATGAGGCCGGGTGGCGGAGTCCGGGCCTGCTGTACAATCTGGGTCTGCTCGAAGCCCGCAGCGGACGCTATGGGCTGGCCCATTATGCGCTGGAGGAGGCCCTGCGTCTGGAACCCCGCGCGGTCGATATTCGACGCGCCCACGAGCTACTCCGAGAGCGTATCCCGATTCAGGAGAGCACCTGGGAGGATGTGCTCTGCGCGCTTCCGGTGGAACTCGGAGGGCTACTGTGCCTGTTGGGGCTGAGCGTACTGCTGTGGGGTCGGCGCGCCCACGGAAGGGGCTTTTTCTTCTCCACGGGCCTCCTGATGGGGCTCGCCGGGACGCTCTACCTCGGCCTTGTAGGCGAACTGCGCTACGGAGAGCGGGCTTTTGCTGTGGCCGAGCTCCAGGTTCTTGCTCCCTCCGGGTGGATGCATATCCCGGAGGGGCAGAAGCTCCATATCGCGCAGGGGGAGCCCGAAGGATACTGGGTCCGTCTGAGTAAGCATCGGGTCTGGGTCCCGGCCGATGCGGTACGACTGTCTCAATGGGAGTAAAACCGGCATGCTATGCCGCACCCGGAGGCCGGGCGGCATAAATCCAGCGCGGGTGGAAGGCACACAAACCATACGGGGGAGGTTCACTATGGACGTACGGGAAACCGCTTTTGAGCCCTCGCGGCGGCAGTTTCTGGAGCTTTTCTGTTCCGGTTGCGTGGGGGCCCTGCTGGTGGGGGCCGGAGCTTCCCTGCTCGGCTGCGACACGATGAAGGAGGAAGACGCTTCCGGCACAGAGGGCAATCCCGGATCGGGTATCACGATCCAGGGCAATACGATCCGGCTCGATCTCACGGCATCGGATGTGCGACCACTGGCCAGCGCCGGGGGGGTTCTCTTCATCCGTAGTGCGCGGGTGATCGCTATAAACGTCGATGGGACGCGCATCCGCGCCTTCTCGAGCATCTGCCCGCACCAGGGTTGCGATGTGGATCGTTTTCAGGAAGGCGTGCTCATCTGTCCCTGCCACGATAGCCGGTTTAACACGGCTGGAGGGGTTGTAAGGGGGCCTGCGCCAGGTCCGCTGCGGGAGTACGGGGTGAGCCGCTCCGGGGATATTGTGGTGATCACGAAATCCTGAGGCCAGGGAACGCATTACTCGTTCGGGCATTGATAAGGGGAAAATCGCGCTTCGAGTCCTATGCCCGAGCGATCCGATCCTCTGGCGCGTAAGCTCCGGCAGGCCGTTTTGCGCTATCGCCTCTGGGAAGCCGGGGATCCGCTCCTGGTGGCCGTAAGCGGCGGGATGGATTCCGTCGTTCTGTTGCACCTGCTCCGCTTCGGGGGGCTGGATAACCCTCTTTTTGTCGGGCACGTGGATCATGCCTTGCGTCCGGATTCCGCTCTGGATGCCGAGCATGTGCAAGCGCTCTGTCGCGCCTGGCAGGTGCCCTGTGTGGTTCGGCGTCTGGATGTGCCCCGTGAACGGCAACGGGGGGAAAGCCTGGAGGCGGCCGCCCGCCGACTGCGCTATGGGGCTCTGGAGGAGATGGCCCGTTCGCTGGGGGCGCGATGGATCGTTACCGCGCACCATCTGGAGGATCAGGCCGAGACGGTGGTGCTGAACCTCCTGCGGGGAGCGGGTCTGTGGGGGCTGCGGGGCATCGGGCGCCGACAGGGGATCGTGGTGCGCCCGCTACTGGATATCTCCCGGGAAGAGATCCGGCGCTATGCGGAGCGACACGGGCTTCGGTGGCGGGAGGATCCAACGAATCGGGATGAACGCTTCCGGCGTAACGCGATCCGTCATCAGCTCTGGCCCTTTCTGCGCCGACTTATGGGAACCCGGCCGGAACGACCGCTGGCCCGCCTGGCCGAACTGGCAGGAGAACTGCTAGAGGATCTGCAGCCGCAGTGGCAGCGGCTGCTGGAGGAGGCCACGCTTGAACAGACCCCCACAGGCCGGGCTCTTGAGATTCCGCGTCTGGAGCGGTACCTTGGCTCCGCCCGACGAGCGGTGCTCTACGAGGCGCTCCGGAGCCTCGGGGCCCCCGTGGATATGGGCACTCTGGATCGAGTGCTCGCCCTCTGTGGGCGCCCCACGGGTCGACGGGTCCTGCTCCGAGGAGGTTGGGTGGCCTGGAGGGACCGAAACCGGCTCTGGATCGGACGATCGGAAGCGATCGATCCGGAACAGGAGCTCGAAGTCCGGGAAGGACAGGCTGAGGTTCTCACCCCGGATGGTCGACTATCCCTGCACCGGTTGCCCCAGGCCCCCCCACAGTGGCCCTCTGATCCGCGGCGCGCGTATCTGGATGCCGACCTGTTGCGCTATCCCTTGCGGCTCCGCCGGTGGCGGGCGGGGGATCGATTCCAGCCGCTCGGTATGGGGGGAACGAAAAAGGTGAGCGATTTGCTGACCGATATGCGCCTTTCCGGACCCGCACGGCGTCGTGTCTGGGTGCTTGAGTCCGCCGGACAGATCGCCTGGGTCGTGGGATGGCGCATCGATCATCGGTTTCGTGTGCAAGAACCGAATCGTCCGTGTGTGGAACTGATCTGGGAGCCCCTCCGTGCAGCCTCTGATGAACGTACAGGCCCAGCCGGAACGGATCTGGTGTAACGGGGAACCGTTTCGGCTCTACCTCTCCGAAGAGCAGATTCAACAACGGGTGCGCGAACTGGCGCGCGAGATCAGCCGGGACTATGCGGACAAGGTGCCCATCTTGATCGGGGTGCTCAATGGCTCGTTCATTTTCATTGCCGATCTCATGCGCGCCCTGGAGATCGACTGCGAGGTCGATTTTCTCAAGCTCTCCAGTTACGGAGACGCCAAGGTCTCCAGCGGGCAGGCCAAAATCCGAAAGGATATCGATGCCCAGTTGGCCGGCCGACATGTGCTTGTTGTAGAGGACATCGTCGATACCGGGCTTTCGGTGCGCTATCTGTGTGATCTGCTTCAGGCCCATAGGCCCGCTTCTCTGCGCGTAGTCACGCTGCTGCATAAGGCTGAGGCCACGCGCTATCCGGTGCAACTGGACTATGTGGGTTTTGTCATCCCCAACCTGTTCGTAATCGGCTATGGGCTTGACTACGGACAGAAGGGGCGCAACCTGCGCCACCTCTATGTTCTGGACCAGTGAGGGCGCCGCAGGCGGGCTCCCCTATGGGGAGGAGCTCAAGCGGAAGGGCATCCATCTGCTTTCCCTTTCCATTGCGGTGGGCTACTACCTGCTGGATCGTGAGATAGCCCTTATGGTACTACTGCCCATGCTGGGGGTATCCCTGGTTCTGGAGGTGGCTCGTAGCCGTCCGGGTCCCCTGCGGCGGTGGTTTGAATCCTGGTTTGGCTCCATGCTCCGTGCGCACGAACGCAACCCGGGAGATAGGCGGGTGCGCCTGACGGGCGCCACGTGGCTGCTGCTGGGGGCTGTGCTCACGGTGGCGCTTTTTTCCCGTCCCGTGGGCACCGCAGCGATCGCCATGCTCATTCTCTGCGACCTGGCCGCCGCGCTGGTGGGCAGAAGGTGGGGACGGAAGAGGCTGCCAGGGAATAGCGAAAAGACCATGGCCGGATCGATGGCCTGTTTTCTGACCGCTTTGCTTGTGGTGGCCGCTACCCCCGGGCTTTCCTGGCCTGTGGGGTTGGCGGGGGCCGTTGCGGCCACGCTGGCTGAGGCCATGCGGGGGCCGCTGGATGACAACCTGCGTATCCCGTTGCTTGCCGGTGCGGTGATGACGCTTATGAGCTATCTTCCGAACTAGTCAGGAAGACCGCCCTACTGAGGGCGCAGGAGTCCATGGATTTAGTCAGCCGGTTGCGTCGGGAGCTGGGCGCCGATCGGGTGGATGATCGGCCCGAGGTGCGCGCCCTTTACGCCTATGATGCCACTCCGCTGCTGCGCACCCTTCCGTTGGCCGTAATCCGTCCCGCGGATGTAGAACATATCCAGCGCCTGCTGCTGCTGGCCAACGAACTTGGATTTGGGGTGGTGCCTCGCGGAGCGGGCACCGGGCTCAGCGCGGGAGCGGTGCCGGGGAAGGGAAGCGTAGTGCTGCTCTTTCCGGAGTGGAATCGGATTGAAGAGATCGACACGGCCAACGCGACCGTCTGGGTGCAACCGGGGGTGATCACGGCCCAGCTGCATGCCGCCGTAGAGGCCCAGGGATGGTTCTATCCCCCCGATCCGGGGAGCATGCGGGCCTGTACAATCGGGGGTAACGTGGCCGAAAATGCGGGCGGATTGCGGGGGCTCAAATACGGGGTAACCAAGCATTATGTGCTGGCCATCGAGGGAGTGCTGCCTACCGGAGAATGGTTTCGCTCCGGTTCCAAGTGCGTCAAGGACGTGGCCGGCTACAACCTGACGGACCTGCTAGTGGGCTCAGAAGGCACGCTGGCCGTGTTTACACGCATTCTGCTGCGCCTCATACCCAGGCCTCCGGCCTCTGAGGTCTTGCTGGCTGTCTTCGACCGGCAGGTGGCGGCTGGCGAGGCGGTGGCCGCTATTCTGGCCGAGCGGATCGTGCCGGCTGTGCTGGAGTTCATGGATCGCATCACCATACGCTGTGTCGAGGACTATGCTCGGGTGGGATTGCCCGAAGGCGCAGAGGCGTTGTTGCTTATCGAGCTCGACGGACATCCAGCCCAGGTCCGTGAGGAGGCAGACAGAGTGGAGCGCATCTGCCGGGCCGCGGGAGCCGGGTTTACGCGGCGCGCCGCCAGGCCGGATGAGGCCGAGGCGCTCAAGACCGCCCGCCGGGCCGCCTTCAGCGCGCTGGCCCGCCTGCGGCCCACCGTGATTCTGGAGGATGCCACCGTGCCCCGCAGTGAGTTGCCCGGCATGGTGGCGGCGATCCAGGAAATCGCCCGCCGTCATGAGATCCTGATCGGAGTCTTCGGGCACGCTGGCGATGGCAACCTGCATCCGACTGTGCTCGCCGATGAACGGGATCCGGAGGAGATGCGCCGCGTCGAGCGGGCCCTTGAGGAGATCTTCGAGGCGGCCGTGGCCCGTGGGGGTACGATCACGGGGGAACACGGGGTGGGATTGGCCAAAAAGCCCTTTCTGGAGCGCCTGAGTCCCCCGGGCACGCTGGAGTTCATGCGCCGCATCCGGCGTGCGCTGGATCCCAACGAGGTGCTCAACCCGGGCAAGGTCGTTGGGCTCTCCCCGCGCTGCGAGCACGAGCCCCGGTAGCGGCCTGTGAGGCTGGATCCTTGTATCCTGCACCGTGTATGACCTGTGCGCCCGCGGGCCACTGGATCATAGACCGAAGTCTGGCCCCAGTAGGTGGGGCTTAGGGGCCTGAGAGTACGAAAATCAGGGCAAAGGAGATAGAAGATCATGCGGCGATGGCTTGTTCTGCTGTGTTTGCTCCTGGTTCTCGGGTGCGGAATCTTCGAAACCGGTGGGCAAGAGCCTGGCGGCTCCGACGAGCCGGGAAAGACAGAGGAGTTCCATCCGGGCTGAATGTGACGTACCTGTAACTTTTTGTCTCTTCCTTTCGGAAGCTCACTTGACAGCGGCGCAATAAGCGTATACTTTTCTCCTTGTCAGGTGTTCAGGGTATTCCATTCAAAAAGGAGGGATGAGAATATGCGTTTTTTTGTTACCCTTACTCTTTGCTTGCTGGCCGAGGCCGTTCTGGCGCAGAACCTGGTCATTCGAGGCACTGTTCGGGATGTAAACAACGAGCCGCTTCCGGGCGCGAACGTCTTCATTGAGGCGCTCACGCTGGGGACCACGGCCGATGTGAACGGGAGCTACCGGCTGGAGGTGCCTGCGCGCTATCTGGACGGGCGCACGGTATCGCTTGTGGTGAGCTTTGTGGGGTATGTGCGGCAGAGCCGGCCCATTCAGCTGCGGCCCGGGGAGCAGACGATCAACTTTGTGCTGCGGGAGGATCCGCTGCGGCTCGATGAGGTGGTGGTCACGGGCGTGGTGGAGGCCACCCCGCAGCGGAAGCTGGCCTTTACGGTCAACCGGCTCTCCGGCGAGCAGCTTGAGCTGGTGCCCGCCACAAACGCTATTTCGGCGCTGGCCGGCAAGGTGGCCGGGGCGCAGGTCATTCAGGGTTCAGGGCTTCCGGGCTCGGGGGCCTCTATTCTGCTTCGGGGTCCGACGAGCATCTATGAGTCCAACTCGCCCCTGATCGTCGTTGACGGCGTCATTCTGGGGGCCAGTCAGGTAGATATCGATCCGCAGGACATCGAGTCCATCGAGGTGGTCAAGGGCGCGGCGGCTGCTTCGCTGTATGGGTCGCGGGCGCAGGCCGGGGTGATTCAGATCCGCACCCGTCGGGGGCGGGAAATTCCGGTGGGGCAGACGCGCGTGCGCTTCACCAGCGAGCTGGGCACAAACCAGATGCCCAAGTATCCGACCAAGTCCATGAGCCATAACTGGTTGATGGACTCCCAGGGCCGTTTTCTAAACGCGCAGGGGCAGGTGGTTACCTGGGAGGATATCCTGGTGCGTGGCGTGACCCCCGCGTTGCGGGATTACGCCACGGGAGGTGCTACGGGCAACCCGAACCGGGTCTTTCAGGATCAGCCCTATCCGCCGGGTACACAGCTGTATGATCACTTCCGGCAGTTCTACAACCCCGGACAGTTTGTCACCAATCAGCTCATCGTGACGCACAACTCCGCCTCCACGAACGTCTATGCGTCCTTTGCCAACACGTGGGAGTCCGGGGTGCTCTGGAAGATGAAGGGCTACAACCGGCAGAACGTGCGGCTGAACGTCGATCACCGGGTGGCGTCCGGGCTTGAGTTTGCCTCCAGTCTTTACTACGCTTATTCGGATCGGGACAACCCGTTCTCGGCGGCGCCGAACCCGTTCTATCAGATCTGGTTCATCCGCCCCTATGTGGACCTTCTGCGGCGCGATGAGAATGGCAAGCTCATCGCCGTTCCCGATCGGACGTTGCTCCAGGATAACCCTCTCTACATCATTGAAAACGCCCAGTTCAGAGAAAACCGACAGCGTTTCCTGGGCAACGCCCGGCTGAAGTACGCGCCTGTGACGTGGTTCAACCTGGAGGCCAATATCTCCTACGATCGCTCCGATCGGAGCTCCAACGGCTTCTATCCGCGGGGATATGAGTCCATTACTTCCTCCGGACTCAACATCGGCCGGATCACGGAGTCACGCGACTACACGACGGCGCTGAACGGGGATCTGACGGCCTCGTTTTTCCGGGATTTTGGGCCGCTTTCTACGCGCACCAAACTGCGCTATAGCTTCGAGGTGCAGGAGGATAAGTCCGTTTCCGCGCGCGGAGATCGGCTCATCGTCGAGGGGGTAAAGTCCCTGGCGGCGGCCGGAGGGGATAAATTTGTCGGCTCCTCGCGCACGCTCGTTCGCTCCGAGGGCTATTACCTGATCACGGGGCTGGAGTACCGGGAGCGCTACCTGGCCGATTTCCTCATCCGGC